>Ga0265340_10000635_pt1 | contig 19663 bp, 18 predicted proteins | sample 4CB225metaG_FD_202082 | JGI IMG/M metagenome (GOLD analysis project Ga0265340, IMG submission 202082) | Rhizosphere microbial communities from Carex aquatilis grown in University of Washington, Seatle, WA, United States - 4-CB2-25 metaG | ecosystem: Host-associated > Plants > Roots >...
CGTCGCCGACCTGGACCTTCGAGCCGCTGGACGACGAGGCGTTTCCTGCGGTCGAGCTCGCGCGCGCGGCGGGGGCGTCCGGCGGCACCGCGCCCGCGGTCTACAACGCCGCGAACGAGGAGGCGGTGGCGGCGTTCGTGGCCGGCACGCTGCCATTCCTCGGGATCGTCGACACGGTGGCCGAGGTGGTCGGCAGCGCCGTGCACCTCACGAGCGTGACCTCCGTTGCCGAAGTAAAGGAAGCAGAGGACTGGGCCCGGCGCCGGGTCCACGACATCGTCGCGAGGGAGACGGCCAGGTGAGCTACGCGCTCGGCGTGATCGCCTTCTCCTTCGCGTTGCTGCTCTCGGTGATGCTGCACGAAGCCGGGCACTTCGCGACTGCGAAGGCGTTCGGGATGAAGGCGTCGCGGTTCTTCGTGGGCTTCGGGCCGACCCTGTGGTCGTTCACCCGCGGTGAGACCGAGTACGGCATCAAGGCGATCCCGGCCGGCGGCTTCGTGAAGATCGAGGGAATGACGGCGCTGGAGGAGATCGATCCGGCCGACGCCGACCGCGCGTTCTACAAGCAGCCGGCGGGCAAGCGCACGATCGTGCTCTGCGCCGGGTCGTTCGTCCACTTCCTGATCGCGATCTTCCTGGTCTTCGGCATCCTCGCGGCGACCGGGCAGGACCCGATCCGTACCGATGGGTTCTCGATCGCCGCGGTCAGCAACTGCATCACGTCGGCGCCGAGCGGGCTGTGCAAGCCCGGCGACCCACGGGCACCGGCGCTCGGCGTGCTGCGCGAGGGCGACCGGCTGGTCAGCATCAACGGTCAGCCGATCAGCAAGACCGGCGAGAACTTCGTCAACATCCTGCGCGCCAGCCCGGGCAAGGCGGTCGCGATCACCTTCATTCGCGCCGGCGTCCGAAGGACCGTCTCGCTCACCCCGCTGCCGCTGGTGGTCAAGGGCAAGACCCAAGGGCGGATCGGGGTGGCCGAGGAACAGGACGCGGCCCAGGTCAGCGTCGCCGGCGCGATCCCGCGGACCTTCGGGGTGCTCGGTGACTTCATCACCTCGACCGGGAGCGCGATCGGCGGGCTGCCGCACGAGGTTGCGCAGATCGTCGAGGGCAAGCCGCGGGGCCAGAACGGTGCAGCGAGCGTGGTCGACGTCGCGCGCGTGAGCGGCCAGATCAGTGCGTCCGGCGCGTCGGTGGGCGACATCGTCGCCTCGCTGTTGCTGCTCATCGCCGAGCTCAACCTGTTCGTCGGGCTGTTCAACATGTTGCCGTTGCTTCCGCTCGACGGTGGGCACGTCGGCATCCTGGCGTTCGAGCAGGCGCGCAGCCGGATCTACAAGGCGATCGGCCGCCGCGATCCCGGCCGCGTGGACATCATGAAGGTGCTGCCGCTGACTTACGCTGTGGTAGCGGCCTTCGTGGGGCTCTCGTTGATCTTGCTCTACGCCGGGATCGTGAACCCGATTCGCCTGCAGTAGGAGAAGAAGCACCTGCCATGACCTCGGTCTCGCTCGGAATGCCGGAGCTGCCGCCCGCCTCGCTCGCCCCCCGCCGGGTGGCGCGCGAGATCCACGTCGGCAAGGTCGCCGTCGGTGGCGGTGCCCCGGTCAGCGTGCAGTCGATGACCACGACGAAGACCACGGACGTCGACGCGACCCTGCAGCAGATCGCCGAGCTGACCGCGTCCGGATGCCAGATCGTGCGGGTCGCGGTGCCGAGCCAGGACGACGCGGACGCGTTGCCGGAGATCGCCAAGCACTCGCAGATCCCGGTCATCGCCGACATCCACTTCCAGCCCCGCTACATCTTCGCCGCGATCGACGCCGGCTGCGCCGCGGTCCGGGTCAATCCCGGCAACATCAAGGAGTTCGACGGCCGGGTCCGTGACGTCGCGCTGGCCGCGAAGTCGGCCGGCATCCCGATCCGGATCGGGGTCAACGCCGGCTCGCTCGACAAGCGCTTCCTCGACAAGTACGGCGGCCCGCGGCCGGAGGCGCTGGTCGAGAGCGCGCTGTGGGAGTGCTCGCTGTTCGAGGCGCACGACTTCACCGACATCAAGATCTCGGTGAAGCACCACGACCCGGTCGTGATGGTGTCGGCGTACCGGATGCTGGCGCAGCGGTGCGACTACCCGTTGCACCTCGGCGTCACCGAGGCCGGACCGCTGTTCCAGGGCACGATCAAGTCGGCGGTCGCGTTCGGTGCGCTGCTCGCCGAAGGGATCGGCGACACGATCCGGGTGTCGCTGTCCGCCCCGCCGGTCGAGGAGGTCAAGGTCGGCATCGCGATCCTCGAGTCGCTCGGTCTGCGCGAGCGTCGTCTGGAGATCGTCTCGTGCCCGTCCTGCGGGCGCGCCCAGGTCGACGTCTACACCCTCGCCGAGCAGGTCCAGGCCGGCCTCGAGGGCATGACCGTGCCGCTCCGGGTCGCCGTGATGGGCTGTGTCGTGAACGGCCCGGGCGAGGCCCGTGAGGCCGACCTCGGGGTCGCGTCCGGCAACGGTAAGGGCCAGATCTTCGTCAAGGGCGAGGTCATCAAGACCGTGCCGGAGTCGCAGATCGTCGAGACCCTGATCGAGGAAGCGCTGCGGATCGCGGAGGAGATGGAGTCGGCCGGAGCGACGAGCGGCGAGCCAAGCGTGTCGGTCGGCTGAGGTGCTCCGCAACGCGACGGCGGTCCAGAGCGGCGTCGTACGCCTGCTCGAGGACCGCGACGCGCCCGCGGTGCTCAGGCTGCTCGGCCGCGACCCGATCGGCAACGTCTTCGTGACCTCCCGGGTCGAGGCGGCCGGCCTCGAGCCGTCGCGACTGGGTGCACAGGTGTGGGGCTACGACCGCGGTCGCGAGCTGACCGCGCTCTGCTACGCCGGCGCCAACTTGATCCCGGTCGGCGACGACACCGAAGCGCTGACCGCCTTCGCGTGGTACGCGGCCCGGCAGGGCCGGCGCTGCTCGTCGATCGTCGGGCCGGCAGCCGCGGTCACCGTCATGTGGGAGGTGCTCCGGCAGTCCTGGGGGCCGGCCCGCGAGGCGCGGTTGCGCCAGCCGCTGATGGTCACGACCACACCACCGTCGGTCGACCCGGACCACGAGGTCCGCCCGGTCCGGCTCGACGAGATCGACGTGCTGCTGCCGGCCAGCATCGCGATGTTCACCGAGGAGGTCGGCGTCTCGCCGATCGTCGGTGACGGCGGCGCGCTCTACCGCAGCCGGATTCGTGAGCTGATCGTCGCGCGGCGGGCGTTCGCCCGGATCGAGGACGGCCGGATCGTGTTCAAGGCCGAGGTCGGTGCGGTCACCCGCGCGGCCTGCCAGGTCCAGGGGGTCTGGGTCGAGCCGGGGCTGCGCGGCCGCGGGTTGTCTGTCGCCGGGATGGCCGCCGTCGTGGCGGCCTGCCTGCGGGACATCGCGCCGGCGGTCTCGTTGTATGTCAACGACTTCAACGCCCCGGCCCGCCGGTCGTACGAACGGGTCGGCTTCGCCCAGGTGGGGACCTTCGCGTCGATAATGTTCTGACCACGTCGCAGGCCCCGGATAGCCTGGCGCGATGGTCGCCCGGATGTCGTCACTGTTCGTCCGAACCCTGCGCGACGACCCCGCGGACGCGGAACTGCCGAGCCACCGGCTCCTGGTCCGGGCCGGCTACATCCGCCGCGTCTCACCCGGCGTGTATTCCTGGCTGCCGCTCGGCAAGCAGATCCTCGACAACATCGCGGGTGTCGTGCGCGAAGAGATGGTTCGGATGGGCGGGCAGGAGGTGCTGTTCCCTGCGTTGATCCCGCGCGAGCTCTACGAGGCCAGCGGCCGCTGGACCCAGTACGGCGACACGCTGTTTCGCCTGCAGGACCGCAAGGGCGCCGACCATCTGCTCGGCCCGACCCACGAGGAGCTGTTCACCCTCCTGGTGAAAGGCGAGCTCTCGTCGTACCGCGACTATCCGATCACGTTGTTCCAGATCCAGACCAAGTATCGCGACGAGGCCCGGCCGCGCGCCGGCCTGCTGCGCGGCCGCGAGTTCGTGATGAAGGACTCCTACTCCTTCGACCTCGACGACGCCGGCCTGCAGGCCTCCTACGACGCGCACCGCGCGACCTACCAGCGGATCTTCGACCGGCTCGGTCTCGACTACCGGATCGCGTTCGCCACCTCCGGTGCGATGGGCGGTTCGGCGAGCGAGGAGTTCCTCGCTCCCGCGGAGTACGGCGAGGACACCTTCGTCCAATGCGAGAACTGCGACTACACCGCCAACACCGAAGCGGTGGAGATCGCGGTGCCGGACAAGGACGACCCGTCTCGGCATCCGGCGAGCGTGGTGCTCGACACCCCGGACACGCCCACCATCGACGCCTTGGTCGAGCGGCTCAACACCCTCGACCTCGGGCCGGAGTTCGGCGCCGCCGACATGCTGAAGAACGTCGTGCTGAAGGCCCGGATGCCCGGCCAGGACTGGGAGCTGCTGATCGTCGGCGTTCCCGGTGACCGGGAGGTCGACCTCAAGCGGATCGGCGGGCAGCTCGAGCCGGTCGAGGTCGACGTCGCCGACAAGGGCGACTTCGAGCGCCACCCCGAGTTGACCCAGGGCTACATCGGGCCGCAGCGGCTGGCCGAGTGGGGGATCCGCTACGTCGTCGACCCGGTGGTCGTACCGGGAAGTGCCTGGGTGACCGGCGCGAACGAGCCGGGCAAGCACGCCGCGTTCGTCGTTCGCGGTCGCGACTTCGAGCCGGCCGGCGAGCTCGGCGCGGTCGAGATCCGCGACGGTGACCGGTGCGCCCGGTGCGGCGGAGTGCTGGAGATCGCCCGCGGGATCGAGATCGGCCACATCTTCCAGCTCGGCCGCAAGTACGCCGACACCTTCTCCCTCGACGCGCAGGGGCCGGACGGCGAGGCGATCCGGATCACGATGGGGTCCTACGGCATCGGGGTCTCGCGCGCGGTCGCCGCGGTCGCCGAGCAGACCCTCGACGATTCCGGGCTGTGCTGGCCCGCCAGCATCGCGCCGTACGACGTCCACATCGTCCCGGTCGGTCGCGGCGGCGAGCAGCTGGAAGCGGCGAGCGCCCTTGCTGACGAGCTGGAGGCCGCCGGCCGCAAGATCCTCCTCGACGACCGCGACGCGTCGGCCGGGGAGAAGTTCGCCGACGCCGACCTGATCGGGGTGCCGACGATCGTGGTGGTCGGCAAGGGTCTGGCCGAGGGCAACGTGGAGGTCAAGGACCGGCGTAGCGGCGAGCGCCACGTCGTCGCCCTCGACGCTCTCGTCGGCGTGCTTACTTCGTGATCGACGCCGTCCTGTTCGACTGGGGCGGCACGATCACGCCGTTCCACGACATCGACCTGCCCGAGCTGTGGACCGCCGCGGCCGAGCTGCTCGCACCCGACCGGGTCGAGGAGGTCGCGGCCGCGTTGGCCGCGATCGAGGAGCAGTGCTGGGACCGCACCAGCGACACGATGGCCAGCTTCACCACCGCGGAGTTGCTCCGGATCGCGACCGTGCAGCTCGGCCTCGACGTCGAGGACGCCGTGCACGACCTTGCGAGGGACGCCTATCGCGGTGGCTGGGCACCCCATCTGGTGTCCCGTCCCGGCGCGGCCGATGTCCTGCGGGCGGTGAAGGAGCGCGGGCTGCGTACCGGCTTGCTGTCCAACACCCACTGGCCGCGGGACTGGCACGAGGACGCGCTCGCCGCCGACGGGTTGCTGGACTTTCTCGACGCGCGGATATACACCAGCGAGATCCCGCACCTCAAGCCGCACCCGGCTGCCTTCGCCGCCGTGATGGACGCGGTCGGCACGACCGCCGAGCGCGCGGTGTTCGTCGGCGACCGGCTCTACGACGACATCAGCGGCGCGAAGGCGCTTGGGATGCGCGCGGTGTGGATCCGCAACGACAAGGTGCCGGCGTACGTGGTCGAGCCGGATGCCGAGATCAACGAGTTCGACGAGCTGCTCGCGGTTATCGACGCCTGGCGGTGAGTCAGGCCGGCTGGCCGGGCAGCGCCTGGGTGCCGCCCCAGTGCGTCGCGCGCACCGCCGCGTCGGCGATCCAGCCAATGCCCAGCGACCGCAGTGACGTCGACGTGGCGCTCGCCGCGATCAGGTCCCAGGCCGCGCCGGCGCAGCCCTGCTCGAGCTGCGCGGCGAGTTGCTTCGCGCTCGCGGTGTCGGTGACTGCGAACGGCAACCGGTACGCCGGCAGGGCGGCGACCGGAGTTGCCCCGAGGGCGCTGACCAAGCCGATCAACCGGTCCCGCGTGACCATGTGCGCCTCGAGCGCGGTGGTCGCGTAGCCCTGGTCGGCACCGGTGAGCCGAGCGCCCACGACCCCGTAGCCGTAGACGGTTGCGTACTCGGCGGCCAGTGCGGCCTGAAGCGCCGTGACGACGGTCATTGCAGGCTCGCCTCGTGCGAGGCCGCGATGCTCGCGAACAGCGCGGCGTTCGTCCCGTCGACCGCGGCGAGCGAGAGCTCGCGCAGGGTGGCCACCGACCCGTGCAGGGCATGCCGCAGGTTCGTCTCGACCGCGATGTCGGCGCGGTCCGGTGCGTTCAGGTCGGCCGACTTGAGCGCCGCGAGGTGGGTGGCGTGCACCGCTCGGGCGACCTGCAGGACGGCCCGGTGCCGGACCGTTGCATTGGCGATTTTCGCGTCGTACGACGCGAGGAGCAGCGACTCGAGGGTGCGGGCCGAGGTCAGCGCGGCCGCGTCGGGAGCGACCACCGGAGCGGGCGGGGTGGGTCGGCGATGCTTGCCGCAACCGGCCAGGGTGACCAGCGCGCCGGCCAGCAGTGCCCGCCTGGAGATCGCGCGCCCGGAGATTTGCACTGTCACGAGTGTGCCATCACGGCTGTCCTGGTCGATACGGTGTGCCGCATGGCCGTGCTCTCGCAATCCAGACTGCGCGAGCTGCTCGAGCCGGCCGTGACCGAGGCGGGCTACGACCTCGAGGCCGTCCAGGTGACGAGTGCGGGCCGGCGCAGCGTGGTTCGGGTCGTGGTCGATCGCGACCGCGGGGTCGACCTCGACGCGGTTGCCGAGGTCTCGCGGGCGGTGTCCAGCGTGCTCGATGCCGCCGAGGAGCTGGGGGAGTCGCCGTACGTCCTCGAGGTCACCTCTCCCGGCGTCGACCGGCCGCTCACCGAACCCCGGCATTGGCGGCGCAACAAGGGCCGGCTGGTCAAGGTCGGCGAGCTCACCGGAAGGATCACCGCGGTCACCGAGGACGCCGTGTCGATCGAGGTCGACGGAGTCGAGCGGACGATCGAATTCCGCGACCGCCCGGAGGGCAAGGTCGTCGTGGAGTTCAGCCACGCCGAGGACGCCGCGCCGTGAACATCGACGTCACCGCGCTGCGCGGGCTGGTCCGGGAGAAGGACGTCTCCTTCGACACGGTGGTGGAGGCGATCGAGTCCGCGTTGCTGGCCGCCTACCACCGCACCGAGGGAGCGCACGAGCGCGCCCGGGTGCAGCTCGACCGAAAGACCGGCGAGGTCACCGTCTGGGCCCAGGAGGTCGACGAGTCGGGTGAGGTGATCAGCGAGTCGGTCGACACCCCGAGCGACTTCGGCCGGATCGCCGCGATGACGGCCAAGCAGGTCATCATGTCGAGGCTTCGCGACGTGGCCCAGGAGACGACGTACGGCGAGTACGCCGGCCGCGAGGGCGACCTGGTCAGCGGGTTGGTGCAGCACCACTCGGGGGTCCGGCCGGACGGCCCGGTGTTCGTCCACCTCGGCGACATCGAGGGCGTGCTCCCGCACTCCGAGCAGGTGCCCGGTGAGCGCTACGTCCACGGCGATCGCCTGCGCTGCCTGGTGATCGCAGTGCACAAGGGCCCGCGAGGTGCCCAGGTGACCTTGTCGCGCAGCCACCCGAACCTGGTCCGCAAGCTGTTCGCGATGGAGGTGCCCGAAATCGCCGACGGCACCGTCGAGATCGCCGCGATCGCCCGCGAGGCGGGCCACCGGACGAAGGTCGCGGTCCGCTCGAACTCGCCGGACGTCCGCGCCCGCGGCGCGTGCATCGGACCGATGGGCTCCCGGGTGCGCGCGGTCGTCACCGAGCTGCACGGGGAGAAGATCGACATCATCGACTGGGACCCCGATCCGGCCACATTTGTCGGAAATGCACTCTCGCCGGCCCAGGTCACCAGCGTCACCGTGGTCGATCCGGTGGCCAAGGCCGCCCGGGTCGTGGTCCCGGACTTCCAGCTCTCGCTCGCGATCGGGAAGGAAGGCCAGAACGCCCGCCTGGCCAACCGGCTCACCGGCTGGCGGATCGACATCCACGCGGAGGAGACCCCTCCGGGCTAGACTTCAGTGTGGCCAGCAGCGTCGAGCCGGTCCGCACATGTGTCGGGTGCCGGGTCCGCGCTGCCAAGCCGGACCTGTTGCGCGTCGTCGCGGTCGCGGGAGCCCTGCTTCCCGACCGGCGGGGAACCTCGACCGGGCGTGGTGTGCACCTGCATCCCGACCCCGAGTGCCTCGCACTGGCGGAGCGTCGCCGGGCGTTCCAACGGGCTTTTCGCCGGGACGGACCGCTCCGGACCGACGCCCTGCTTGACTACCTCACGCAGCATTACCACCCGCAGGATCACCACGAGCAGAGCGGAACCACCCCATGAGCGCTCGATGAGCCAGCACCGATGAGTACCGCCGTGCACTGACAACGGCTTGCGGGAAGACCGACCGCGGGCCACCGAAGGAGAAGTTTGTGGCCAAGGCCCGCGTATCCGCCCTCGCGAAAGAGGTCGGGCTGCCCTCGAAGCAACTGATCGAGTGGCTGAACAACAACGGGGAGTACGTCAAGACCCCCTCATCGACGATCGAGGCGCCAGTCGTGGCGAAGGTGTACGCCGCCTTCCCGCCGGTGCCGGAGGCCGAGCAGAAGCCGGCCAAGACCGCCGCCAAGAAGGCCGCCGCACCCGCTCCGGCCGAGCCGGTCGAGGTCGTCGAGGCGCCGGTGTTCGCGCCGACCGAAGAGGTCTTCCCGCCGACCCAGGTCGCCCCGCCGGCACCTGAGATCGACGCACCCGCTGCGCTCGCCGAGCCCCCGGCCGCGCCCGCCGGGCCGCGACCCGCGGCCCCTCGCCCGGCCGGCAACAACCCGTTCACGACCCGTCCGGCGGGCAACAACCCCTTCACCCAGCGCGGCACACCCGCCCAGCGCCCCGGTCCGTCGGCGATGCCGCCGCGGCCGGGCGGCCTGCGCCCGGGTCCCGGCATGATGCCGCCCCGGCCGGCCCAGCGCCCGGGAGGTGCGCCTGGCTTCACCCCGCGCAGCGGCGGTCCCGGCGGCGCCGGTCCACGCACCGGCGGTGCGCCGGGCGGCGACCGCTACGGCGGTGGCCAGCGCGCCGGCGCCCCCGGCGGTGGCGGTGCCGGCGGTGGCGGTGGCGGTGGCGCACCGGGTCGCCCCGGCTTCGGTGGTCGTCCGGGTGGTCCGGGTGGTCGCGGTCGCGGCGCCCCGACCCAGGGCGCGTTCGGCCGTGGCCCCGGTGGCCGTGCGGTCCGCGGCCGCAAGTCGAAGAAGCAGCGCCGCCAGGAGTTCGACAACATGCAGGCGCCGACGATCGGCGGCGTGCAGATCCCGCGCGGCAACGGTGAGCAGATCCGGCTCCCGCGCGGTGCCAGCCTGGCCGACTTCGCCGACCGGATCGGCGCGAACGCGGGCTCCCTGGTCCAGGTCGTCTTCACCCAGCTCGGCGAAATGGTGACCGCGACCCAGTCGGCGCCCGAGGAGACCTTGCAGCTGCTCGGCACCGAGCTCGGCTGGGACGTGCGGATCGTCACGCCCGAGGAAGAGGACGCCGAGATCCTGTCCCGGTTCGACATCGAGTTCGATGCCGAGGAGGACGAGGCCGACCTGGTCGCCCGCGCACCGGTCGTCACCGTCATGGGTCACGTCGACCACGGCAAGACCAAGCTGCTCGACGCGATCCGCTCGACCGACGAGATGGCCAAGGAGGCCGGCGGCATCACCCAGCACATCGGTGCCTACCAGGTGCACGCCATGGTCGACGGCGCGGACCGGCTGCTGACCTTCATCGACACGCCCGGTCACGAGGCGTTCACCGCGATGCGAGCCAGAGGCGCGCAGGTCACCGACATCGCCGTGCTGGTGGTGGCGGCCGACGACGGGGTCATGCCCCAGACGATCGAGGCGCTCAACCACGCCCAGGCGGCTGACGTGCCGATCGTCGTGGCGGTCAACAAGATCGACAAGGAGGACGCCAACCCGGCGAAGGTGCGCCAGCAGCTCACCGAGTACGGCTTGGTGGCCGAGGAGTACGGCGGCGAGACGCTGTTCATCGACGTGTCGGCCAAGGCCGGCCTCGGTCTGGACAAGTTGCTCGAGGCGATCGTGCTCACCGCCGACGCCGCCCTCGACCTGCGGGCCAACCCGACCCGAACCGCGGAAGGCGTCGCGATCGAGGCCCACCTCGACCGCGGCCGCGGCCCGGTGGCGACCGTGCTCGTGCAGCGCGGAACGCTGCACGTCGGCGACTCGATCGTCGCCGGCGATGCATTCGGCCGGGTCCGGGCGATGCTCAACGAGAACGGCGACCCGGTCGACGAGGCCGGCCCGTCCCGGCCGGTCCAGGTGCTCGGTTTCACCAGCGTGCCCGGTGCCGGCGACAACTTCCTCGTCGTACCAGAGGACCGGGTCGCGCGGCAGATCGCCGAGCAGCGGCAGGCCCGGGAGCGGTTTGCCGAGTTGGCCAAGGGACGTGGCCGGATGACCCTCGAGGACGTGCTGGAGCGGATCCAGCAGGGCGAGCTCAACCAGCTCAACCTGATCCTCAAGGGCGATGTGTCCGGTTCGGTCGAGGCACTCGAGGATGCGCTGCTCAACATCGTGGTCGGCAACGAGAACGAGGTCAGCCTGCGGGTCATCGGGCGCGGCGTCGGCGCGATCACCGAGAACGACATCAACCTGGCCCGCGCTTCCGACGCGGTCGTGATCGGCTACAACGTGCGCCCGGAAGGCAAGGCGCGTGAGCTGGCCGAGCGCGAGAAGGTCGATGTCCGGTTCTACTCGGTCATCTACGCCGCCATCGACGACGTCGAGAGCGCGCTGAAGGGCATGCTCAAGCCGGAGTTCGAGGAGGTGCAGCTCGGTACGGCGGAGATCCGCGAGGTGTTCCGCTCGAGCAAGGCCGGCAACATCGCCGGCTGCATCGTGCGGGAGGGCACCATCGTCCGAAACTCCAAGGCCCGGCTCGTGCGCGACGGTGCAGTGGTCGCGGACAACCTCACGATCTCCACGTTGCGCCGTTTCAAGGACGACGTGACCGAGGTCCGGGAGGGCTTCGAGTGCGGTATCAGTCTCGGCAACTACAACGACATCAACGTCGATGACGTGATCGAGACCTTCGAGCTGCGCGAGAAGCCGCGCGCGTGAGCCAGCTCGATGCGGCCCGGATCCGGAAGACGAGCGTCCGGGTCCGCGAGATCGTGGCCCAGGTGCTCGAGCGTCAGATCAAGGACGACCGGCTGGGCATGGTCACGATCACCGACGTCCGGATGACGCCGGACCTGCACGAGGCGACCGTGTTCTGGACCGTCTGGGGCGACGACACGGCCCGCGCCGAGAGCGCGGCCGCGCTCGAGCGGGCGACCGGCGTGGTGCGCAGCGCGGTGGGCCGGGCCACCGGGCTCAAGCACACCCCGAGCATCACGTTCATCCTCGACGCGCTGCCGGAGAACGCGGTGGCAATCGAAGCCGCGCTGGCCCGGGCCCGAGACGAGGACGAACGCGTCCACCGGGCCGCCGAGGGGGCACAACCAGCGGGCGAAGCGGATCCGTATAAGTCGTGACCGACGGAATCGTCGTCGTCGACAAACCGACCGGGTTGACCTCCCATGACGTGGTCGCCCGGCTGCGCCGCCTCGCCGGCACTCGCCGGGTGGGCCATGCCGGCACGCTCGACCCGATGGCCACCGGCGTCCTGGTGGTCGGAATCGGCCAGGCGACCAGGCTGCTCGGCCACCTGGCGCTGACGGACAAGGACTACGACGCAACGATCCGCCTCGGTGCTTCGACGACAACCGACGACGCCGAAGGCGAGATCATCGCCGAAGCCGAAGGCGAGGCCCTCACTGAGATAACCGACGCCGCCATCGCCGCCGCGATCACCGACCTGACCGGCGACATCGAGCAGGTCCCGAGCGCCGTGTCGGCGATCAAGGTCGACGGGGTTCGCGCGTACAAGCGCGCCAGGGCCGGCGAGACCGTTGAGCTCGCGCCGCGCCGGGTCCACATCGCGGCCTTCGACGTTCTCGCGCGACGTGGTGCCGACCTCGACGTGCACGTGTCCTGCTCGACCGGCACCTACATCCGGGCCCTGGCCCGCGACCTCGGTGCGGCGCTCGGGGTCGGCGCGCATCTGACCGCGCTGCGCCGGACCCGGGTCGGCGGCTTCACGATCGAGAAGGCGCGGACGCTCTCCCAGCTCGAGGAGCACCTCGACGTCGTACCGCTCAGCGCGGCGGTCGCGGCCGCGTTCCCGCGGGTGGACGTCACCGCGGACGAGGCCCGCCGGATCGGCCTTGGCCAGCGGCTCATCCTCGACCTGCCGGCCTCGCCGGCCGGGGTCTTCGATCCAGGCGGGCGGGTGGTCGCGTTGGTCGAGAACCGCGACGGCGTGGCCCAGCCGAGGTGTGTGTTCGCGTGACCAGCAGCGTCGTACCGATCGGGATCTTCGACGGCGTGCACCGCGGCCACCAGACCGTGCTGGCCCGAGCGGTCGAGGCGGCCCGCGAGCAGGACGCGGAGGTGGTCGTCGTCACCTTCGACCCCCACCCGGTCGCGGTGCTTCGCCCCGAGGCGATGCCGATGATGCTCACCACGATCGAGCGGCGGATCGCCCTGCTCGAGTCCTTCGGCGCGGACCGGGTGGTGGTTCTTGCTTTCACCGCGGAGCTCTCGCACCAGACCGCGGAGGAGTTCGTCGAGCTCACGTTGCTCGAGCGGCTGCACGCGATCCGGGTCGTGGTCGGCGCGAACTTCCGCTTCGGGCACGGGGCGGCGGGCGACGTCGCGCTGATGCGCACGTACGGCCTCGAGGTCGACGACCTGCCGTTGCTCGACCTGGGCGAGGTGGTGACGTCGACCCGGATCCGCGCGCAGGTCGCCGCCGGCGAGGTGGAGGCCGCGGCCGAGCTGCTGGGGCGGCTGCACTTGGTCGAGGGCCCGGTGGTGCGGGGCGATGCCCGCGGCCGGTCGCTCGGCTTCCCCACCGCCAACGTCGCGGTCGCCGACGGCATCGCGATCCCGAGCGACGGGGTCTACTCCGGCTACCTGACCCGTGCGGGCGGCCGGCGGAGCAAGGCGGCGGTCAGTGTCGGGACAAATCCGACCTTTGACGGCGAGGTACGCCGGGTCGAGGCCTACGTCATCGACGAGGGGCACGAGCTCGAACTGTACGACGAGCACGTGATCGTGGAGTTCGCCGAGCGGCTTCGCGGCATGGTCCGCTTCGACACCGTCGATGCCCTGGTCGTCCAAATGACCGACGACGTCGCGCAAGCCCGTACTCGGCTACACTGAGACGGTCAGTCAATCGTCTGCCCCTGTGGTGTAACCCTGTGGGCTGATAGTGCCAGGAGACCCCCGCGTGCCGCTCGATGCCGCAACCAAGCAAAAGATCATGACCGAATACGCCACTGGCGACGGCGACACCGGATCCCCTGAGGTGCAGGTCGCGCTGCTCAGCCAGCGCATCTCCGACCTGACTGAACACATGAAGCAACACAAGCACGACTTCCACACCCAGCGTGGTCTGCTGCTGCTCGTCGGCCGTCGCCGGCGGATGCTGCGCTACCTGGAAAGCACGGACGTGGAGCGCTACCGCACCCTGATTGCACGCCTTGGTCTTCGTCGGTAGCGAGCCAGCCGAACTGCGCGCTGGCCTGACTTAGCGAGCGCCGGTCTTCGGTAGTGGTGTGCAGGACAAGACCTGCGCGCTTCGATCGATGACCGGTCCGCCCAACAGTCTGGCGCACTCTCCCGAATGGAGGTGCCCGTGACGGGCTCCGACGAATACAGTTCCGAAGCAATCCTCAAGAGCTCACTCGGTGAGCGGACCATCAGGTTCGAAACCGGGCGACTCGCCCAGCAGGCCGCGGGTTCCGTGGTCACCTACCTCGACGACGACACGATGGTGTTGTCCGCGACGACCGCATCGAAGAACCCGAAGGACAACCTCGACTTCTTCCCGCTCACCGTCGACGTCGAAGAGCGGCAGTACGCCGCCGGCAAGATCCCCGGCTCGTTCTTCCGCCGCGAGGGCCGCCCGAGCGAGGACGCGATCCTCACCTGCCGGCTCACCGACCGGCCGCTGCGCCCGAGCTTCGCCAAGGGGCTGCGCAACGAGATCCAGATCGTGTCGACGATCATGGCGCTCGACCCCGACCACCTCTACGACGTGATCGCGATCAATGGCGCGGCGTGCAGCGTGCTGCTCGCCGGGCTGCCGTTCTCCGGCCCGGTGGCCGGTGTCCGGGTTGCGCTGATCGAGGGCGAGTGGGTGCCCTTCCCGTCCTACTCCGAACTCGAGCGAGCGGTCTTCGACATGGTGGTCGCCGGTCGCGTGGTCGATGGCGGCGATGTCGCGATCATGATGGTCGAGGCCGAAGCCACCGCCAACACGATCGAGCTCATCGCGGGCGGCGCCCAGGCGCCGACCGAGGAGGTCGTGGCGCAGGGGCTCGAGGCGGCGAAGCCGTTCCTCGCGCAGCTGTGCGAGGCCCAGCAGAAGCTTGCCGACGCGGCCGCGAAGCCGACTCGGGACTTCCCGGTCTTCCTCGACTACGCGGACGACATTCTCGATGCGGTGACCGCTGCGGTCACCGACGAGCTGACGGCCGCACTCACGATCGCGGACAAGCAGCAGCGCGAGACCGAGCTCGACCGGGTCAAGGACCTCGCGAAGGAGCGCACCGCTGAGGCGTTCGAGGGTCGCGAGAAGGAGGTCAGCGCGGCCTACCGCTCGCTGACCAAGAAGCTCGTCCGCCAGCGCGTCATCGCCGACGGCGTTCGCATCGATGGCCGCGGCGTTCGCGACATCCGCACGCTGTCCGCCGAGATCGACGTCGTACCGCGGGTGCACGGCTCGAGCCTGTTCGAGCGCGGCGAGACCCAGATCCTCAACGTCGCCACGCTGAACATGCTGCGGATGGAGCAGATGGTCGACACGCTCTCGCCGGAGACCCGCAAGCGCTACATGCACCACTACAACTTCCCGCCCTACAGCACCGGTGAGACCGGTCGGGTGGGATCGCCGAAGCGGCGCGAGATCGGCCACGGTGCGCTCGCCGAGCGCGCGCTCGTGCCGGTGCTGCCGAGCAAGGACGAGTTCCCTTACGCGATCCGTGCGGTGTCCGAGGCGCTGGGCTCCAACGGCTCGACGTCGATGGGCTCGGTCTGCGCGTCGACGCTGTCGCTGATGGCCGCGGGCGTGCCGCTCAAGGCAGCGGTCGCGGGTATTGCGATGGGCCTGATCAACGAGGGCGAGGACTTCGTCACCCTCACCGACATCCTCGGTGCCGAGGACGCGTACGGCGACATGGACTTCAAGGTCGCCGGAACCCGTGACTTCGTCACCGCACTGCAGCTCGACACCAAGCTGACCGGCATCCCCGCGTCAGTGCTCGGTGGCGCGCTACAGCAGGCCCGCGATGCCCGGATGACGATCCTCGACGTGATGGCCGAGGCCATCGACGCGCCGGGGGAGATGTCGCCGTACGCGCCGCGGATCATCACCGAGAAGATCCCGGTCGACAAGATCGGCGAGATCATCGGGCCCAAGGGCAAGATCATCAACCAGATCCAGGCCGACACCGGCGCGGACCTCACGGTCGAGGACGACGGCACGATCTACATCGCCGCGGTCGACGGGACCAAGGCCGAGGCCGCGCTTCGTGCGGTCCGGTCGATCGTCTCGCCGCAGCTTCCCGAGGTCGGGGAGCGCTATCTCGGCACGGTCGTCAAGACCACGACCTTCGGCGCTTTCATCTCGCTCACACCCGGCAAGGACGGTCTGCTGCACATCTCGCAGATTCGCAAGATCGTCGGCGGCAAGCGGGTCGAGAACGTCGACGACGTGTTGCCGGTCGGCAGCAAGGTGCAGGTGCAGATCGGCGAGATCGACCCGAGAGGCAAGCTGTCGCTCGTGCCGGTCCTCGACGAAACAGCCGAAGCCGCTGAAGGCAGCGAGCCGACGACTGAGCCTGCCGAGGCCGGCTCCACCGACACCGACTGAGATGCCGGTCGATCTGGCCGGCGCTGACCAACGAGTGGGGTCGACCCGCTCGTTGCTCACGGGCAGCGACGGTGCGGTCGTGCGCCGTACCGTGCTGCCTGGCGGGATCCGGGTGCTCAGCGAGGCCGTGCCCGGGGTGCGGTCGATTGCGTTCGGCGTCTGGATCGGCGTCGGGTCGCGGGACGAGGTGGCGTCGCTGTCCGGGGCGTCGCACTATCTGGAGCACCTGCTGTTCAAGGGCACCAAGCGGCGTGACGCGCTCGCCATCTCCTCGGCACTCGACGAGGTGGGTGGCGAGCTCAACGCGTTCACCGCGAAGGAATACACCTGCTATTACGCGCGAGTGCTCGACCGCGACCTTCCGGTCGCAGTCGACGTCGTCTGCGACATGGTCATGTCGTCGGTCCTCGCGTCGCGCGAGGTCGAGAACGAGCGCGGCGTCATTCTTGATGAGATCGCCATGCACGAGGACGACCCCGGCGACTCGGTGCATGACGCGTTTGCCGAGCTGGTGTGGCCGACCGACCCGCTCGGCCGGCCGATCCTCGGTACGGTTTCCTCGATCGAGTCGATGACCCGCAGTGCGATCGCCGGCTACTACCGGCGGCGCTATCGCAGCGAGCAGCTCGTCATCACCGCAGCCGGCAACGTCGATCACAGCGCCTTGGTCCGACTGGTCAAGCACGCGTTGAAGATCGTCGGTGCGACCGACCTGGACGACTCGCTCGCGCCGGCTTCGCCGCGCGCGGCCGGCAAGTCGCCGCAGTTCGCACTCGGCACGACGGTTCGCGAGCGGCCGACCGAGCAGGCCAACATCGTGTGCGGGGTGCCGGGACTCTCGCGCCACGACGACCGGCGGTTCGTCCTCGGCGTGCTCAACTCCGCGCTCGGCGGCGGGATGTCGTCGCGACTGTTCCAGGAGATTCGTGAGCTGCGCGGGCTGGCGTACTCGGTCTACTCCTTCGCCTCCCACTACGCCGACACCGGCCTGTTCGGGGTCTTCGCCGGCTGCCATCCCGACCGCGCCCCGGAGGTGGTCGAGCTGTGCCGCGAACAGCTGGCGCTGGCGGCCGGGGCCGGCTTGACCAACGAGGAGCTGGAGCGCGGCAAGGGACAGATGCGCGGCGGCCTGGTCCTCGGGCTCGAGGACACCGGCTCGCGGATGAGCCGGCTCGGCAAGGCCGAGCTGGTCTACGGGAGCCTGATGAGCATCGAGGAGATCCTGGGCCGGATCGAGTCGGTGACCCTCGACGAAGCCCGCGCGCTCGCCGCCGATCTGCTCGGGGGGCCGACATCGCTTGCCGTCATCGGTCCCTACGACGACGGGAGCCGCGAGTTCGCGGCATGATGAGCACCATGCGCGTGGGAGTGCTCGGCGCCCGGGGCCGGATGGGTGCGGAGGTCGGCCGCGCGGTCGAGGCGGCCGACGACCTTTCGCTGGTGGCCGCGGTCGACGTCGGCGATGATCGTGACCCGCTCCGCGGCGCCGATGTGGTCGTCGACTTCACGACTCCCGCTGCCGTCCTCGACAACCTGCGGTGGTGCATCGGGGCCGGCCTGCATTGTGTGGTGGGGACGACCGGCTTCACCGATCAGCGGCTTGACGACGTGCGCTCGATGCTGGCGGACTCGCCGTCGGTCGGAGTCGTCATCGCACCGAACTTCGGGATCGCGGCGGTGTTGATGATGCGGTTCGCGGCCGAGGCCGCGCCGTACTTCGACTCGGTGGAGATCATCGAGCTGCACCATCCCAACAAGATCGACGCACCGAGCGGTACGGCTCGGCGTACAGCGGAGATGATCGCCGCGGCCCGGTCCGGCAAGGCGTCGCCGGACGCCACGTCGCAGTCGCTCGAGGGAGCGCGCGGCGCGGACGTGAACGGTGTCCGGGTGCATGCGGTGCGGCTGTCGGGTCTGGTCGCGCATCAAGAGGTGCTGCTCGGTGGTTCGGGGGAGACGCTGACGATCCGCCACGACTCGCTGTCACGCGAGTCGTTCATGCCCGGTGTGCTGATGGCCGTCCGCGCGGTTGCCGATCGCCCCGGCCTGACAGTCGGGATCGAGGATCTACTCGGCCTCGACTAGCCCGGGAAGTGCCGCCGCCAGGCGGTCGTAGTCACTCGGCGTGTTGTAGACCTGCCCGCAGACCCGGACGTAGCTCCGCGCGTGCAGGGACATGAGCGACACCTCGACCTTGTGCTCGGCGCTCAGCACGGCCTCGACGTCATACGCGCGCTCGACATCGAGTGTCACCGGCAGCTCGATCACCCGCATCGCGGCGCGGAAGTCGTCGGCCGCCGGGGCCGTCGTCCCGAGCGCCTTCGCCACTCGGGCGGCGCCGTCGTCGACGATCGCGCGCTGGGTCGCGCGCATCTCGTCCCAGCCGAACTCGGCCCAGAACGCCAGCGCGGCCGGGATCGCCAGGATCGGGATCGGGTCGAAGGTCCCGGTCCAGTCGAAGGCCGGCTGGTAGCCCTTGGCGAAGTGGTGCGACGGCACGAGCGGGCGGACTCGGTCACGCCACTTGGGCGCGACATTGAGGATCGCGGCCGCCCGCGGCGACGACACCCACTTGTGCAGGTTGCCGACCCAGAAGTCGGCGCCGAGCGCCTCGAGGTCGACGTCAAGCTGACCCGGCGCGTGCGCGGCGTCGACCACGACCGGGATCCCGAGATCATGCATGGCCGGGATGATCTCGGCGAGCGGGAACACGAAACCGCTGGCCGAGGCGATCGAGTCGATGACGAGCAGTTTCGTGTGCGCGGTGACGCGCTCGGCCAGTGCAGCGACGACGTCGGCCCTGGTCGCGATGTCGAGTGGGACGTGCGCGGTGACGATGCTCGCGCCGGTCCGGTCGGCGAGAGTCTCGAGCTGTACGCCGACTGCGCCGTACCGATGATCTGTGGTCAGCACCTCGTCACCCGGCCCGAGATCCGACCCGAGCGCGGTCAACACCGTGGCCGTGCCCGCGGTCGCATTCCCGACGAACGTGCTGCCGGCCGGGTCGGCGTGCAGCAGCGCGGCCACCTGGTTGCGGATGTCGTCGAGCATCCCCGGAAGGCGCCGGGCCATCAGGTTGGCGGGGTTTCCTTCCATCTCCGCGCGCAGTCCCGACGCGGCCTCGCCGACGACGCGCGGCAGCGCGCCGAAGGCGCCATGGTTGAGGTAGGCGACGTCGGGGTCGAGCAGCCAGTCGGTTCGGTTCGTCACCCTGACATCGTGTCGCACGAGGCGGCTACGGGCCTAGTCGGTAGTCGTGTGGTTCGACCCGGACGGTGAGTCCGGTGGGGCTGGTCCAGGTGAGGACTCCGGTGTCGTCTTTGGTGTAGGTCCAGTCGCCGTGGGTTTTCGCGCGGTGCCAGCGCCGGTCGACCGGGGTGGCGTTTCGTTCGTTG
>Ga0265340_10000636_pt1 | contig 19656 bp, 20 predicted proteins | sample 4CB225metaG_FD_202082 | JGI IMG/M metagenome (GOLD analysis project Ga0265340, IMG submission 202082) | Rhizosphere microbial communities from Carex aquatilis grown in University of Washington, Seatle, WA, United States - 4-CB2-25 metaG | ecosystem: Host-associated > Plants > Roots >...
CGCCAAGGAGTATGCGTCCGCGACGAAAGCCACTGCCCGTGAGCATCTTCACAGCAGGCCCCATCGTATCTTTGATCCGCGTCCTTGAGCGTTCGCCACATATTTCACCAGTTCGGCATCTGACCCTCATACGGTCAGTGCCGGGGAGAAGAGCGGTTTTTGTGAGGTACTGGCGGCCCGCGGGTCACCGGTGTGCTCGTAGATCGTCCAGGTGAAAGGCCCCAGCCTGGATCTTTCACGGGTGTGACAGGGATGGCTCCTTGGTCGGTGGTCTCACTTTTTGATCATGGTCGGGATCGGCAGGGTCTTGATCGTCTGCCAGGCGGTGGTCAGGTCGGGGGTCCAGGGCCAGTCGGCGGGCAAGTGCAGCCGGGTCTTGGGTTGCGCGTAGGTGGTCCGGGCGGGAACCTCGAAGAGCCGGAACCGCAGAGTCGTAATCGAGGCCGTGCGCAGGTCACCCTCGGGTAGGCCGAGATGTCGGAACGCGGCCAGCAGGCTGGCGGCCAGGGCGATGACGGCGATGACGGCGATCCAGGCGATGTTGACGTTCCAGTGCCGTGAGGCCACCGGTTCAGCCCCATCGCTTTGGCCTGCCTGATCGAGCGGTGGCAGGCATCCAGCCAGGCCACCTGCCCGGTGACCGTGTTGAGGGCGATCAGTTGGTTAGCGGCGGCCACGGGCCTTCTCCCCGTTTGGTGTATTTCGGGTGCAGGGGTTCGTCCCGGGCCAGGATCCGTAGCCCGGGGATCTTCTGGTTCCACTCCGACAGGTCCAGCAGTCGGTGACGCTGGTCTTCGCCGTCTTCAACGCCACCAACATGGGCTTCTGGCAGATCCTCGGCCCAGTCACCGCCACCGTGAACAACCTTCACATCCCCGCGCGCATGCTCTCCCGGGTCGGTGCCCACGACGAATTCTGGCCGTTCGTGGCCCTGCCCATCGGCCAACTGTCCGCGCCGGTCCTCGCGGCGGCGTTCGGGACGGGGACGGTAGCTGTCACCGGCGGCGCGATAGCGGCGGCGGCAATGCTGTCGGCGTCGCTCGTGCCATCACTTCAGCGGATCGAGATCAAATGAGGCGATCGAAGTCGCGGATATCGCCAACTTCATCCGGACGGTTCGCGGTCAAACCGTCCGGATGAAGATGAAGTTGTCCTAGTTGGCGCAGGGGAACAAGTTATGCGCCGTCGTTGCCACCGCGCAGGGAATGGATCATCCTCTGCAGGATCCGGAACGCGCCTGCCTGCTCGGCCTCGGTCAGGCCGGCCAGCATTCTGACCTCGACGGACCGGACCGCCACGGTCGCCTTCTCCAGGCTGGCTCGGCCGCGCGGCGTGAGGTGGGTGGGAAGAACCTTCCCGACCGGCGCCCCCGCCGGCCTGGTCACGTAGCCCTCCCGCTCCAGGGCCTGCAGCAGCACGTTCATCGACTGCCGGGTCACGAACGCGCCCCGCGCGAGTTCGGAGTTCGACAAGCCCGGTCGCTGAGCCAGCAACTCGAGGCAGGAGTAGCGCGTCACGCTCATCCCCAGCGGCCGCAGCACCTCCTCCAGGCCCGCGCGCAGGACGCTGGACGCCTCTTTCAGCAGGTAGCCCAGGGACGTCTGCAGGTCGACGCCGACACCGTCTTGACTCATGTCAGCATTCTGACATAGATTGGTCTGTGTCAGAAAGCTGACACGCGAAGAAGGAGCATCCTCATGCCCGCCACCGGCCCCGACTTCATCTCCCTGCAAGCGCGCGACCTCGCCGCTTCGCAGGCGTTCTACGAGCAGTACCTCGGCCTCGTCCGCTCGCCGGCCGGACCTCCGCACGCCGTCGTCTTCGAGACGAAGCCGATCGCGTTCGCACTGCGCGACGTCGTTCCCGGCACCGATCTCACCGCCGTCGCCCAGCCCGGCATCGGTGCCGCGATCTGGCTGCACGCCCCCGACGTCCAGGCCATCCACGATGCCCTCGCCGCCGACGGCCACACCATCGTCTCCGCACCGATCGACGGCCCCTTCGGCCGCACCTTCACCTTCGCCGACCCCGACGGCTACCAGATCACCCTCCACGACCAAGCCTGAACGACCAAACGCCACCGGACGATCAGCGGCCCCCGAAGAACGCGCCGCCACGGGCTTCCCCGAGGGTTACCCGTACCCGACCGCACGCAGCAGCTTGAGCACCTCCTCCCGCTCCTGAAATATTCCGCCAGCACATCCGATCCGGCCCTCACCGGCCGGCGGTGTGACACCGGGCGCCTTCAGCCGGGTCAGGGTGAAGGGTTCTTCGGCCCCGGCCCGCCCCTTGCTGCGTCGCGGCGCGGGCCAGTTTCGGCTCGGCCACCCAGGTCAGCGCCTCCCGCATCACGGACAGGCTGACGCCGAACCGCTGACACAGGGGCGTCAACGTCAACCGCTCCCCCGGACGCAGCCGCCCCTCCATCACGTCTGCCTTGATCTGGGCGTAGACCTTGATCTGGGCGTAGACCTCGTCGGCCGGCGTGCTCGAGGACCCCTTGCGCTTCCTCGCCATGCGACTTATGTTACCGACACCGAATATCGAAATAATATGGATCAATCGATAGCGGCGGCAGAGAAGAGGACCCCAGGCGCGGCGTAGAGCCCAGAGGAAGGGACCCCGACCGTGAGTGGATTCACGATCGTCAACGGCGTCGCTGAGATCAGCGATCCGGCGATCTACGCGAACTGGCTCGACAACGACGAGTTCAAGGCCTGCGTCGCGGCTGACCCGTCGCCCGAGCGCACGGCGGTCAAGCGGATACTCATCGAGTTCGAAGCCGACCTTTCCCGGATGGTCCGCGACAACACGGTGCACGAGCAGGTCGTCGACGTGATGACCAAGTACATCGCCAAGGAGTACATCCAGCACGACCCGAACGCGTTCGGCCACGGCCGCGACAACCTCATCGAACAGTTCCGGCTCGTGCCTATCGTCGGTTCGACGCCGCCGCCCGTCGTGAGCGTGATTCTCGACGGAGAGGTCGCCTGCCTCATGATGCGCGAACTGGCACCCGATCCCCTCGTGCCCGGCGCGACCTACGAGTGGAACATCCTCACCGTCTTCCGGGTCCACGGCGGCAAGATCGCCGAGCACTGGAGCACCTTCCGCAAGGTGAAGCCCGGCCAGAACCCGATGGGGCCGTAAGAACGACCCTCGACCACAGCGAAGTGGAGCAGTTGATGGCCTCGGTAGTCACACCGCCCGCGGGCGGTCCCCCGTCGGACCTGCCGCCGCTGGGCCGACCCGCCGCCCCCTGGCCGAAGTTCCCCGAGTCGCCGCACCTCAGCGAGGTCGGGCGCCGGATGCGCGACGAGATCCGCGAGATGCTGCCGTTGTTGCGCGAGCACGCGGCCGAAGGCGAGGAACTCGGGGCACTCGCGCCGGCCACACTCGAGGCGGTCGACCGTGTCGGTGCCTTCAAAGCCACGATCCCGACCGAGCTCGGAGGGTATGCGCTGGGCGCCCGCGACACTGCGGAAGTCGTGAAGGCGCTCGGCCAGGGTGATGCCTCGGCCGGTTGGCTGGTGATCGTCTCGAGCGCCGCGAGGAACGCGCTGGGCTTCGACCCCAAGGCCCGCGACGAGGTCTTCGCCGGCATTACGGACTGGGTCGGGCCGATCATGTTCGGCGCCACCATTTTCGCTCCGAAGGTGGGGGACGGCCGTAAGGTCGACGGCGGCTACATGCTGAAGGGGAAGTGGTCCTTCGGGAGCGGCAGCAAGCACGCGGCCTGGGGCTCCGTCGGGTTCGAGTACGACGACCCGGCCAGTGGAGAACGTCGGCGGGCGATGGGGATCCTGTCCCGCGACCAGTACGCGATCGTTGACGACTGGCACGTCATGGGCCTGCAGGCGACGAACTCGAACAGCGTGCGAGCCGACCAGGAGGTCTTCGTCCCCGACTACCGCGTCGTCCACGTGAGCGAACTACCGCGGCTGATGGATGCGTTGCGCGGTGAGTACTCCGGGCTGGCCTTCAAGCACAGCCCGATCGGCGGGATGGTCGCCACCACCTGCGCTTTCGCTTCCCTTGCCGTCGGTATCGCCGACGGCGCCCTCGACTCGTTCCGGCAGCAGGCGGCGAAGCGGCCGCCGTTCAACCTCCCCTACAAGACGATGTCCGAGATGGCATCGATCCAGATCGTCGCCGGCAAGGCGCGTGCGGTCATCAACGCGGCCAACGCGGTGCTCTGGCGACACACCGACGAGATCGACCGTCGGGCTCTCGCGGGAGAGGACTTCTTCCCCTGGGAGGAGCCCGAGATCACGATGGACCTGGTCCACCAGATCCACGAGTGCCTCCGCGTCGTCGACGGCCTCCTGCTCGCCCTCGGCTCGTCCGCTGTCGCCCTCAGCAATCCGCTACAGCGCGCGGTCCGCGACATCCACGTGCTGGCCACGCACGGTGGTTTCCGCCTCGACCCGATGGCCGAGATCAACGGACGAGACCTGTTCGGCCTCGAAGCGTTCCCGATGATCGCCGCTCTCAGTGCCCCTGCTTCAGGTGCGCGGCCGGCACGGCCACCGATGCCTGGGGGAGCGCCTCCTCGCGCTTAGAGCGCGCGTCCTGGAACCCGCTGCTGCAGCAAGTTCTCATCATCGCCATCGACAACACCTGAACGCGCGGTCGTTGCGGTCGACGCCCGCCTCCATCGAGTTCAAGGAGTTCCGATGCCTCAAACGAATCCATCGGTGACGCCGGGAGCGCCCAACACGCTGGACCCGTCCCGAACGAGACCGACGCGCGAGCAAGCTCCGCCGAAGATCGGTTGGAAGCAGTACGTCGCCGACCTGGTGAAAGCGCCCGCCAAGGCCAAGACCGCACTCATCGGCAGTCTGATGCTCGTGGCCATCAGCCCTTCCGCCCTCTCAGCGCTCACACCGTTCGTCGTGCCGGCGTACGCGAAGAAGACCGGCACGCCGGCCCCGGACGCGATCCTTCTCTTCGTCACCCTCCCGCTCCTCATCGGCCCGCTCATCCTGCCCTTCGCCGGACGCTGGGCGGACCGGCAAGGGGCTCGGCGCGTTGCCCTGCCGGCGGTGATCCTTTATGCGATCAGCATGGCGGTCATCCCGCTCGCTGCGGGGAGGATCTGGCTGCTGGGAACGCTCCTCATCCTGGCGTGGATCTTCGGATTCGCCGCGAGCCTCGGGGTCGTCTTCAAAGTCATCTCGACCTGGTTTCCCGCGCACCGCGGGATCGGCTTCGGACTCATCGGGGTGGCATCGAGTCTCGCCAGCGCCATTCTCTCTCCGGTGCTGCAGTGGCTCGTGAACGGCAACGCCCCGGCAGGTCCCCCGGCAGGGTCCACTCCCCCTGCGGCTGCACCGGGCGGGGCACCGCCGGTCTCCGCGGCCGACCCCGGGGTGTTCATGGGACTCGGCTGGAACGGCGTGTACTACGTGATCGCGATCGCGATCGCCGTCGTGGGCATCCCGGCCGTCCTCTGGCTCCTGTCTGAACCCACGGTCGCTGCGGTCGGTGGCGCTCCGAAGATCCTGGAGGCCAAGCTGCCGGGCGTACCCCTGTGGCAAGCCGTTCGAGGTCGCGCCTGGATCTTCGTCGTGCTGCTCCTCACGCTCGTTTCCACCGGACCGGTCGCGATCCGCCAGAACGCCGTGGACCTCTACGGTCAAGTCGGCATCAACTCCGCCACCGTGTCGCTAGGACTCTCCGTGCTCTTCAGTACCTCGGTGGTAGGGCTGCTTCTCGGCGGGACCATCCTCGACCGAGCGCGACATCCGTGGATCGTGGCGGTGCTCGTCGCGACAGTGCCCGTCGGGCTGGCGCTCGCACTCATCAACCGTGGCTCGGTCGCGCTGCTCTACGTCTCCATGGCCCTGCTCGGCTTCGCGACCGGCGCAGAATCGGCCCTCGGCCCGGCCTTGATCGCCAGGTACTGCGGACTGAAGTCCTTCGGAGCGCTGCAAGGTCTGAGCCTCGCGATCACGGGCCCGGCCCTGGCGGTGGCGCCCTACGCCGTGAGCGATCTCCACGCCGTTTCCGGCAGCTACACGACTCCCCTCCTCGCGCTCGTCGTCCTCACGGGGATCGCGGTCGTTATCGCCGCATCGCTTCCGAAGTACCCGCCGCCGTGGGTGCTGCACCTATCCAAAGGGGACACTGGGCCCGATCAGCCGCCGACCGCCCGATAGCCCCTCCCGCCCGTGCGGCCGGGAGCAGTAGGGTGCCCGGCCGCACGGTGCGATCAGATGTGTTGGCGTGGTGTGGTTCCGTCCAGGACGAGTCTGGCCGTCGTGGTCAGGTGTTCTTGCATGAGGCGGACGGCGTGTTCCTCGTCGCGGGCCACTACCGCCTCGGCGATCCGCCGGTGCTCGGTGAGGATGTCGCGGCTGTTCAGGCTCGCGTGCGCCGACCAGGTGCGGTAGAGCTCGGCGGAGTCGTAGAGGTCCTGGCGGATCTGCAGCAGCAGGGAGTTGCCGCACCCCGAGGCGACGGCCGCGTGGAAGTCGCGGTGGGCACCGGTCCAGGCGGGCGAGACCGGGTCCGGGTCGCCGGTCGGGGTGTTGGCCAGCAGGTGGTGGCTGGCCACCACGCGCGCCTCCCAGCTCAGATCACCCTGGGCCAGGGCACGACGCAGCACGATGATCTCGACCTCCAGCCGGGCGTCGGTCAGTTCCCTGAGATGCGCCGTCGACAGCGGGGTCACCATGAACCCCTGCTGCGGCGTGGCGCGGGCCAGTTTCTGCTCGGCCAACCGGGTCAGCGCCTCCCGCACCACGGACAGGCTGACGCCGAACCGCTGACACAGGGGCGTCAACGTCAACCGCTCCCCCGGACGCAGCCGCCCCTCAATCACGTCGGCCTTGATCTGGGCGTAGACCTCGTCGGCCAGCGTGCTCGAGGACCCCTTGCGCTTTCTCGCCATGCGACTTATGTTACCGACATCGAATATCGAAATTAATGCTAGCAATCGATATGTCTGCAGGGAAGGGGACAACGATGGAGGCTGCGATGCAGGTCGGCTACCTCGGCATCGAGACCAGCGACCGAGCGGCGTTCGAGGCGTACTTCGGTGGCATCCTCGGTCTGGCCCCCGGCGACGACGGCGACGGCCGCAACGACAGCAGCAGCACCTGGCGGATGGATGCCAAGTCCTACCGGTTCATCCTGCACGACGGGCCGAAGGACGACATCGTCTACCTCGGCCTGGAGGCACCGGACGAGTCGTCTTTCGCCGCGGCCGTCGCCCGGCTGCAGGCGGCGGGCGCCACGGTAACGGCAGGCACCGACGACGAGAAGCGCCGGCGCCGGGTCAAGGACCTGGCCTGGACGCCGGCCCCCTGGGGCGGACACGTCGACATCGTCCGGGGCCTGGCGGAAGCGGCGCAGCCGTACGCCTCGCCCCTGGTGCCCGGCGGTTTCGTCACCGACGGGATGGGTCTGGGGCATGCCGTGTTCATGTACCCGGTCGCCGCCCCGGACGGCGCGAAGGGCTACGACGAGGCGGTGGACTTCGTCGAGCAGGGCCTGGGGATGGTGCTGACTGACTGGCTGGATACCGATGTCGACGGCGCCCCGGTGAAGGTCCGCTTCTACCACTGCAACAGCCGTCATCATTCGCTGGCGCTGGTCGCCGTCCCTGCTCCCGCCCTCCCCCGGGCCGCACACCACGTCATGATCGAGACCGTGTCGCCGGACAACGTCGGGACGGCCTACGACCGGGCACTGGCCGCCGAGGTGCCGATCCCGATGGGACTGGGCCGGCACGACAACGACCGGATGTTCAGCTTCTACTCGAGCTGCCCGGCCGGGTTTCAGTTCGAGTTCGGCACCGACGGGGTGATCCTCGGCGATGAGTGGCCGGTCAAGCGGTTCGAGCGGATCAGCGCCTGGGGTCATCACCCGGTCAACGCCCCCGCGCACCCGAACACCTGAACGTCGTCGATGGCCGAGGAACGAGTGGCAGGGGTAGGCCGATGACGGTGACCGATCAGGTCCGCGGGGACGACGAACCCGCAGGCCGCCCGCTGTGGTCCCCGGACGCCGGCATGCTCACCGACTCCGGCGTCGCCCGCTACCTGCGCTGGCTCGGCGAACACCGCGGGGTGCACCTCGACGGGTACCAGGCGCTGTGGCAGTGGTCGGTCGAAGACGTCGCCCGGTTCTGGTCCTCGGTCTGGGATTTCGAGGCGGTCCGGGTGTCGACGCCGCCCACGGCGGTGCTGGCCGGCACCGCGATGCCCGGAGCCTGCTGGTTCCCCGGTGCCCGGCTGAACTACGCGGAGCATCTGCTCCAAGGCATCGGCGGGATCGCCCGCACGGATCGGGAAGGCGCTCCGGCCGGGACCGCGCGGCAGCACCTCGCCCTGATCCAGGTACCCGAGGACGGTCCCGTCGTCACGGTCACGGCCGAGGAACTGCGCCGGCTCGCAGGCTCGTTGGCGGCCCGGCTGCGGGCGCTCGGAGTGAGTGCGGGCGACCGGGTGGTGGCCTACCTGCCGAACACCACGCACGCCGTCGTCGGCCTCATCGCCTGCGCCGCCATCGGTGCGGTCTGGTCGATCTGCTCACCCGACCTCGGCAGCCGCAGCGTCGTCGGCCGGCTCGCGCAACTGGAACCCACGGTCCTGATCGCGGCGAACGGCTACCGGTACGGCGGCCGGGACCACCACCGCGATCGGGACGTCGCCGAGATCGTCGCGGGCCTGCCGTCCCTGTCGCACCTGATCTGGGTCGAACTGGTTGCGGGGCAGACCCCCCGAGCGGACCGGGACGAGGGCGTCGGCGACCGGGACGACCGGGACGCCCCCCAGCCGCCCGACGCGCCGGCCGTCTCCCTCCCGTGGCAGACCTGGGACGCCGCCACGGCCGGGGCCGAACCGCTGGAGTTCCAGCAGGTCCCGTTCGACCATCCGTTGTGGGTGCTGTTCTCCTCCGGGACCACCGGGACGCCGAAGGGCATCGTGCACGGCCACGGCGGCATCCTGCTGGAGCACCTGAAGGTGCTGCGGCTGCACAACGACGTGCGGCCCGGCGACCGGTTCATGATGGTGGCCAACACCAGTTGGATGGTCTGGAACGTCCTGGTCTCGGGCCTGCTCGTCGGTGGCACCCCGGTGCTGCTCGACGGCAGCGCCACCCATCCCGAACCCGACCGCGTCTGGCGGGTCGCCGCGCAGCAGCAGGTGGCTGTGCTCGGCCTCGGCGCCGGGTACCTCCAACTGTGTCGCGCCACCGGTCTGCGCCCGGGTTCGCGGCAGGACCTGCGCGCCCTGCGCGCCCTGATCTCGACCGGATCACCCCTGCCGGAGTCGGGCTTCCACTGGGTCCACGACGAGGTCGGCCCGCACGTGTGGCTGAGCTCGACCAGCGGCGGCACCGACGTCTGCTCCTCGTTCGTCGGCGGGACGCCGATCGAAGCGGTACGGGCAGGCCGGATCCAGGGACCATGTCTCGGGGTCGACGTGCACGCCTGGGACGGTCAGGGGCGCGACGTCGTGGGCAAACCCGGTGAGCTCGTGGTGACGCAACCGATGCCGTCCATGCCGCTGCGGTTCTGGAACGACCCCGGTGGCCGGCGCTACCGCGACAGCTACTTCGCCACCTACCCCGGCGTGTGGCGGCAAGGGGACGTCATCGAGTTCGACCCGGACGGCAACTGCGTCATCCACGGCCGGTCCGATTCCACCTTGAACCGCAAGGGAATCCGGATCAGCCCCGCAGAGATCTACAGCGTGGTGGAGGCCCTGCCCGAGGTCCGCGAGGCGCTGGTCGTGGGGGCCGAACTCGGCGAGGAGTACTACCTGCCGCTGTTCGTCGTACTGACCGCCGGCACGGACGCCGAGCGGGCCCGGGCCAGGATCGTCGCGGCCATCCGGCACGAGCTGTCCCCGCGGCACCTGCCCGACGAGATCATCGCCGTACCAGGGGTTCCGCACACGAAGACGGGCAAGAAGCTCGAGGTCCCGGTGAAGCGGCTGCTCCAGGGCGCGGCGGCCTCGGAGGTCGCCGATCGGGGGAGCATCGACGCTCCCGCCCTGCTCGACTTCTACGCCCAGTTCGCCGAAAGGAAGCGCTGACGATGCGGCTTGTGAGTTATGACGCCGGCCAGGGGCCCCGCGCCGGGGTCCAACCCGTTACCGGCGGCCGGATCTTCGACGCCGCTGCGGCGCTGCGCCTGGCGGCGGTGGACGACGCCCCGGCGGCGGGCGGTGTCCGCGGGCTGCTCGCCGGTGGCCCAGCGGTCCTCGACGCCCTCGCCGAGGCCGTCCGCGACCAGGCCGAGGCGCTGACCGGAACCGGCGGCGCGCACGACGCGAACGCCGTCCACCTGCTGGCCCCGGTCACCGCCCCGGAGAAGATCATCTGCCTGGGACTGAACTACCACGACCACGCGGCCGAGGTCGGAGCGCCGGTCCCGAACAGCCCGATCGTGTTCGCGAAGTTCGCCAACTCCCTGATCGGCCACGGGGCGACCATCGTGCCGCCGGCGGTCACCGACAAGGTCGACTACGAGGCCGAACTCGCCGTCGTCATCGGACGCCCCTGCCGCGACGTGGACGAGGCGTCCGCCCTGTCGTACGTCGCCGGAGCCATGCCGCTGAACGACGTCAGCGCCCGGGACCTGCAACTGGCCAACCAGCTCTGGACGACGGGCAAGGCGATCGACACGTTCGCTCCGTGCGGCCCCGCCCTGGTCACCACGGACGAGCTCGGCGATCTGCAGAACCTCGGGATCCGAACCCGCGTCAACGGCTTCACCGTCCAGGACTCCACCACCGGGAAGATGATCTTCGGAATCGCCGAGACCATCGCGTTCCTGTCCCGGATCATGACCCTGGTCCCGGGGGACATCATCGCCACCGGCACCCCCGCCGGCGTCTCCTGTGCCCATGGGCCGAAGACCTTCCTGCGCACGGGCGACCAGGTGGAGATCGAGATCGACGGCCTCGGGGTGCTGCGCAACCGCGTGGGTGCCCCGTACGGCACGCCCCGCTGACACCTCGCCGGGAGGAAGAACCGTGTCCGCTCAGGAGATCAACGTCGATCTCGCGTACGACGTCGCCATCGTCGGATACGGGCCCGTCGGCCAGACTCTGGCCGCGCTGCTCGGCCGGGCCGGGCACCGCGTCGTGGCCTTCGACCGCTACCCGACGGCCTATCTGCTCCCCCGGGCCGTCCGGTTCGACCACGAGCTGATGCGGATCTTCCAGGGCATCGGCGCCGTCCGGCACATCGCGCACGACATCACTACGGCGGACAGCTACCTCTGGTACGGCGCGCAGGGCCAGTTGATCCTCGACATCGACAACCGAGGTCCTTCACCGTCCGGTTGGGCACGTGACTACGTCTTCTACCAGCCCACCCTGGAAGCCGCGCTCGACCTGTCCGCCCGCACGTTCCCGACGGTGTCGGTGCAGCGGGGCTGGGAGGTGGTCGGACTCGGCCAGGGCGCCGGTCACGCCGAGCTGCACCTGCGGGAGCACGGGAAAACCGGCCCGATCGACGGCGGCCCGACGCGGGTCGTGCGCGCCCGCTACGTGGTCGGTGCGGACGGTGCGAACTCCTTCGTGCGCAACGCTCTGGGGATCGAGCGCGAGGACCTCGGTTTCCGCGAGGAATGGTTCGTGGTCGATGTCCGCCCGCACGACATGGCCGACTTCGCCCATCTCCCGGTGGCGGCCCAGTACTGCGATCCGAAACGGCCGCACGTCGCCGTTCTGACCGGACCGCGGCACCGCCGTTGGGAGTTCATGCTGCTGCCCGGTGACGACCGGCACGAGTTCCGCACCTCACCGGCCAAGGCCTGGGAGCTGCTGGCGCCGTACCTGACGCCCGAGCAGGGGACGCTGGTGCGCCAGGCGGTCTACGAGTTCCGCTCGCGGCTGGCGAACACCCTGCGCAGCGGCCGGTTCCTGCTCGCCGGGGACGCCGCCAAGCAGATGCCACCGTTCATGGCCGAGGGCATGTGCTCCGGGGTCCGCGACGCGGCCAACCTGGCCTGGCGGCTGGATCTGGCGCTGCGGGGGCTGATCGGCGCGGCCGCCCTGGACAGTTACACCACGGAACGTCAGGGGCAGAACCGGGCCACGGTCTCGGTCTCGCTACAGATGGGCAAGGTGTCCTGCACGCTCGACCCGGAGGCGGCAGCGGCCCGGGACGCGGCCTTCCTGGCGGGCGTGGTGCCTGCGCCGGTCCCCGTCCCGCCCCTGGGCGCAGGGGTCCTGCACGCCCCGGGCCTGGACCCGATCGCGGGACGGATCAGCGTCCAGGGCCGGATCGGAACCGCCTCGGGCGAGGGGCTCAGCGACGACCTCGCCGGCCCCGGTTTCCGGCTGGTGTGCGTCCAGGGCGATGCCGTCGCGGCGCTCGGAACCGACCGGATGGCCTTCCTCCGCCGGCTCCGGGCGGCCGTCGTCTGCCTCGACCCGTCGGTACCGGGGGCGGCGAAGGATCTGGACGGCGCCCTGACGTCCTGGCTCAGCGACAACGGTCTGGTCGCGGCGCTGTCCCGCCCGGACTTCTACGCCTTCGGCGGTGCGAGCTCACTGGCCGAGCTCCCCGCCCTGGTCGAGGACCTGCGGGCCCAACTCGGGTCACCGGCGGGCGGCACCGGGGCCTGAACGCGCAGCCCCGGACGCCTACGGCATGACGGGGCGGTGGTTCGGGTCGATCCCGCTCCAGTGTTCGCACAGGTAGCCATCGCGCACGCGGTAGGCGTCGTACAGGTAGCGGAGGTACGTGCCACCGTCGCCGTCCGGTTGCGGGAGAGCGCCGGCGATCACGACCAGGTCCCCTTCGCCCATCAGGATGCTGGGCGGGATGGACGGCTCGTCGGAGGTGGGGATCGGACCGTCGGGAAAGGTCTCGGCCACCAGGGCCATCAGGCCGGCCCGTCCCGGCGGGAGATGACGGGAGTGCTGGAGGTACTCCTCAGCGACGAAGTCCCTGACCGCGTCCGGATTGTGCGCATCGAACACGCATCGGTAGAAGTCCGAGACCCTCAGCTTGTTGATCGACGGCCTGCCGACGCCGATCTGGGCCGGTACGCGGCCCGCAGCCGCTCTCCTGACGCCGGCAGCGCAGAGCCCCGGCACGTCGTTCGACCACTCCTCGACGACGTCCCCGTCCTTGATCCGGTAGGTGCGGAAGCCGAAGTAGTCGCCCTCGCCTTCACCCTCGCGGAGCTTGTGGTAGACGACGGTGACGAAGTCCTCCTCCTCGACGACGAATTCCACCGGGAAGCCCTCGGCCCGCTCCCGGTGCCGCTGCCGGGCGATCCGCTTGTTCTCGGACGTCATTCCGGCCGGCCCCTTCCGCCCTTGTTCTGCAGCCCCCCGGCGAACATGTCGAACGGTGGCAGCCCCAGAAGGTGCCGGCCCGCGATCTCGGCGAGCGGCTCGAGGCGGAGCGCACCGTGGGAGAGGATCACCCGTGCGTCGCGGTCGAATCGTTGGATCGGGTTGCTCAACGACACCGCCGAGGAGCCCACGATGCGTTGCATCAGGTCGATGGCGTCGAGGCCGAGATGCCCGGCGTAGGACAGGTCGATGGAGGCGCGGGCCTCGTCCGCGGCCGCGAAGTCGCCGCCTGCGGTCGCGACCTCGTCGATCCAGTCGGCGTACCGCAGGACGACCGTCTCCGCGGCGTCGATCATCGCTTGAGCCTTGCCGGCCGCGACCTGGGTCGAGGCCATCTGTGCCACGGATGGGTACGGGGGGCTGAACGGCTTGCGCTGGCCGACCTGCTCCGCGAACAGCTCGAAGCAGCCCTGGGCCATTCCGACCAGGATGGCGACGTTGAGGACCATCACCGTCATCATCGAGCCGCGGGCTTTGGCTTGATACGCCAGGCCGCCGTAGCGCGACGACGCGGCGTCCATGTGCAGCGGCAGATCGCGCATGGACACGAAGTGCGCGTCGGGGACGAAGAACTCCTCGGTGGCGACCATCGTGTTGCTGTCCGAGGCCGACATGCCGGAGACCGACCAGTCGTCGAGGCGGGTCAGGTCGGACGGCTCCATCATCACCAGGCCGTGGCCGTCCTCATCGTCATCGGTCCACAGCACGCCTCCGAAGATCCAGTTCGCGTGATGGTTGCCGCTGGCGAAGGTCCACTTGCCCTTCACCATCCAGCCGCCCGGAGCGCGCTGAGCGGTGCCGGTGACGGCCGCGAAGGTGGAGCCTCCGGCGGCCAGCGGGCCGAGCCAGGTGTCGGCGGCCCGGTAGAGGTCTTCGACCAGTTCCTTGGGGAACGTGGACACCATGCGCAGGCTGGAGGCGACGAGGAAGGTCCATCCGGCGCAGGCGTCACCGCGGCCGAGCTCGCGGGCGATCTCGGCGACGTCGCGCGCGCCCAGCGCGAGACCGCCGTACTCGACCGGCGCCACGACGCGGTACAGCCCGATGCGCGCGAGCTCGGCGATGAGCTCATCGGAGAGCCGGCCCTGCTGCTCGGCCCGCGCCGCTTGCGCACGGATGGTCGGTCGCAGCTCGGCGATGGCAGCGCTGATGCGTCGGCCCTCGGCGGACAGATGCCGATCGAACAGGGTCGAGGGCGGCGTCGGCTGCTCGGTGACGATTCCGGGTGGGACAGTCGCAGTCATCTCATCGTTTCCTTAGCTCGCGGTGGCGATCGGGTCGCTATCCGGCCATGTCTTCTTGAACGCCGGCGCCGATGATCCAGCTCACGACGCGGTCGGAGTCCGTGCGGGAGGTCTCGATGTCCGCCACCTTCCGGCCGCGGTTCAACACCACGATGCGGTCGGCGACGTTCATGACCAACGGGAGGTTGTGGGTCACCAGGACGACGGCGATCCCCCTGGCGGCCATGGTGCGGATGAGTTCCTCGACGAGTTCGGTCTGTTCGTGCCCGAGTGCAGCCGTGGGTTCGTCCATCAGCAGGACGCCCCGGTCGGGCAGCCGGGCGGCAGCGCGGGCGATCGCGACGATCTGTCGCTGGCCGCTGGAGAGCATCTCGACCGGGCGCGTGACCGGTGCGGTGCGGATCCCCAACGCGTCCAGTTCGCGCTGCGCCTCCCGACGCATCGCCCGCAGGTCGACGAAGCCGAGAAGGCCCCGCAGGCCCTTCGACATCCGCTCCCGGCCCAGCATCAGGTTGGACGTGATGTCCATGGCGTCGACCAGGGCGAGGTCCTGGTACACCATCTCCACGCCGGCCTCCGAAGCACGCCGCGGGGAGTGGAAGTCATGCTCGATGCCCTGCACGCGAATGGTCCCCGAGGTCGGCTGGTGAGCCCCGGACATCACCTTCAACACCGTGGACTTCCCGGCCCCGTTGTCCCCGAGCAGCGCCAGAACCTCGCCCGGAGCAACGCGGACGCTGACCTCGTCGAGCACCGTGAGATAGCCGTAGTGCATACAGATCTTGTCCAGTTCGAAGGCTGGAGTGGTCGTCACGGCCATCACGACGCCTTTCGGTCGGAGGTGCTGACGAGCAGCAGGCGCAGCGACGTGCGCGTGGTCCACCTGTTCAGCGCCACGGCGCCGAGCAGGAGGACGCCGGTGGCGACCGACGACCAGTAGGTCTGCACGTTGGCCAGCAGAAGTCCGGTGCTGATGGTCGACAGGACGATCGCACCGAGAAGCACCCGCGACAGGCTTCCCCGCCCTCCTGAGAAGGGCACACCGGCCAGCGCCACGGCGGTGAGCGCCGAGAAGATCGTGCCGACGCTGGCGCTGGGTGACCCGATCTGCACGTACGCATCAGAGACAATGCCGCCGACCGCCGCGCACAGGGCGCAGATCGTGAAACCCAGGACCCGATACAGCGAGATGCGAATCCCCACCCGCCGTGCGGCCTCCGCGTTGCCGCCGACCGCGAGGAGGCGATGCCCACCACGGGTGTAGCGCAGAAACACGATCAGGACGCCGAAGAGCGCGAGCGTGACCCAGACCGGTGCCGGAATCCCCAGGTAGTGACGAGTTCCGAGGAACTCCAGTTGGCTGAGGCCGCCGATGTCGTAGCCGCCGGCCACGATCAGCGCCAGCCCCGACGAGATGGCCAGCATGGCGATGGTCACGATGAGGGGATTCATGCCTTTGATCACGATCAGACCGTTCACGACGCCCAACGCCACACCGACCGCGAGGCCGGCCAGGATCGCCAGGCTGACCGGCACGCCACTTTTGACCGACTTGGCCATCACCACTCCCGCGAGGACGGCCGTCCCGGGCACGGACAGGTCGAGCACGCCCGTCATCACGCCGACGCCGAGCCCCGCGGCGAAGATCGCGGTGATGGCAGCCGCGTTGAGGATGCTGACGCCGGTCGGCACGGTGAAGAAGTACGGGCTCGCCCACACCGAGAACAGCGCCACGAGCAGCACCAGCAGCGCGGTCAGGCCCTGGTCGCGGACGAGGACGAGCGCTCGCACGCGACCGGGGAGCCGATGCGGCGGCGTCCCGTCGTGGACGTTGGGGCTCTTGATGGTCACAGCCATGGTCTGCCTCACTTGACGACGGTGATCGGCGTGCTGAACACCGGACCGGTAGCCGTCGGGTCGGACATGAGCTTCTTCAGCGCCGGGCCGGCGCGGTTGACCGCTGCGCTGTACCCCCAGGCGACGACGGCGGTCAACTTCCCGTCCTTCTGCGCCTTGAGCACGTCGGGCGAGCCACCCCCGGCCACGATGCACCGTGGGGTCTTGCCGGCGGCGGCGAAGGCGCCGACGGCGCCCAAGGCGGTCTCGTCCGAGCCGGCGATGACGGCCGTGATGTCGGGATGCGCCTGCAGGAGCTGGGACATCTGCGTCTGGGCCGCCTGCGGATCGGCGGCATGGGCGTCGGCCACGATCTCGGCGTGCGGTGCCTTGTCGGCGAAGGTCGACATGACCGCGTCATGCACGCTCTTCGCGCCTCCGGCGACACTGGGTGCTTCCAGCAGCGCAACCTTGGCGTTGCCGCCCGCCTTGTTGACGCAGGCAGCGGCCTCGGTCGCGATGGTTGCGCCGTAGTCCGTGAACGACGCCGCGTCGAAGACGACTCCCGGCTGCGGACCGTCGTACCCGAAGTCCTGGGGGCCACCCTCGACCACAAGCGGGATCTTCTTCGACTGGGCGAGCGTGATGATGGGTTTGAGCGCCTCGGGAGCGACCGGGAAGACCCAGGCGGCCCGGATCTGCCCATTGGTGAAGGCGGTGGTGAGCTGCTGCGCCTGCTGCGACGGGTCGAAGTTGGCATCCTGCACGATCACGTGGATGCTCTGAGACGTCATGTACCGGCTCACATCATCCCCGAGCGCGGAGATGACCGAGATCCGCTGCGACACCGTCGCGAAGGCGATCGTGCCGCCCACCCGTGAACCTGCACTGCCCGAACCGGCACCCGGCGAGGTCCCGCCGGCCCCACACCCGGCCAGGCCCAGCGCAAGCACTGCAGCCGCAGCGGTGGCCCGCAGCTTGTTCAACGCCATCTTCATCTCCCAAGGTCCTCGCGGGCGGCACTGCCCCGGGTCCGACCGGCGTCCCAGCCGGTGCTGAGACCCGTGCGACGCCATCGCTAAGACTCAGGCGAGGCGATCATGTGACGCGCGTCACCTGAACTGTACTGTCCAGTGCTGTTTCTGGCAACGCCGCTTCGGGGGAAGCGAGCCGTGCTCACCGAGGGATTGACCACCCCGAGCCAACCCCTTGACCCTCAAGAACCCCTCACGTATCGTTCGCTGAACTGAACGGTGCAGTACATCTTTCCTTGACCCGCCGCCGGTTCGATCTACGTGGTTGGAGTTCGACGATGAACACAGAGATTGACGTGGCCCCCCCATTCCCGCCACCGGCCCCGACCGGCGAGATCCCCTCCCCCTGGTTCACCGATCGCGGTCGACAGATCCGTGATCGGGTGCGGGAGCTCGCTCCCCTGATCCGTGCGCAGGCGCAGGAAGGCGAACGGATCCGCGCTCTCACCCCCGAGGTCCTGGCCGCGCTCGATGACGCGGGCATCTACCGGATGACGATGCCGTTCGAGTGGGATGGGTACGCGCTCGGCGCCCGGGACCTCGTCGAGATCATCCGGGCCCTCGGGGAGGCCGACGGGTCCGCCGGCTGGGCAGGCTTCGTCGGGGTGGGGCTGAAGAACCTGTTGGCTCTGGACGACGCGGTGGTCGACGAGGTCCGGGCGGACACGATCGGATGGGTCGGCCCGGCGGTCGTGGGAGCCTCGGTCTTCTCGACCAAGGTGGGCAGCGCGACCAAGGCCGAGGGCGGCTGGTTGGTCAAGGGCCAGTGGGCCTTCGCGAGCGGCTGCCAGCATGCGAAGTGGGCCCTGGTCGGAGTGGGCTTCGACCCTTCTGTCGCAGGGGGAACGGGACGCGGGGTCGTGCTGCTCGAGCGCAACCAGTACGACATCGTGGACGACTGGGACGTGATGGGTCTGTCGGGCACGGCGAGCAACAGTCTGCGCTCGGTCGGCGAGGTCTTCGTTCCCGATCACCGCTTCCTGGACCTCGTCGAGTACCCGGCCCGCTTCGCTCGGCTCCACGAGCGGTACACCGGTCCCGCCTTCCAGGCGCTCGGAATGTCGCAGCTCGTGTCGGTGTCGCTGGCGGATGTGGCGATCGCGCTCGGGATGTCGCGAGGAGCGTTGGCCTCCTTCGCGGAGCAGGCTTGCCGCCGCCAGCCGTTCAGCCTGCCGTACCCGACCGTCGCCGACATGCCTTCGGCGCAGGTCGCCGCGGGGAAGGCGCTCGCGATGACGAACGCTGCGGCCGCCGTCGTCGAATCGGTCGCAGACCAGTTGGACGCGCGCAGCGCGGCCGGCCTCGACTTCTCACCCGCGGAGGAGTCCGAGATCAGCCTGGGCGTGTCCTATGCGGCGAACCTGTGCGACGACGCGATCACCCTGCTGCAGAAGACGCTCGGATCCTCGACCATCGCGAGTTCGAACCCGATCCAGCGGTTCGTTCGTGACGTCCGTGTCCTGACGTCGCATGGAGCGATCCGGCTCGATCCGCAGGCCGAGCAGAACGGTCGACGGGTGCTGGGGCTCGAGCCGTTCGCCATGTTCGGCGGTGCCGTCCCGCAGCGCCGCAAGGAGAAGGAAGGTGCGGCGCGATGAGCGACTTCACGATCGTCAACGGGATCGCCGAGATCCACAACCCGCGGCTGTATGCGGACTGGCTCGACAACGAGCCGTTCAAGCAGGCAGTAGCGCAAGCGGACACACCCGAGCGGACAGCGGTCAAGCGGCTGCTCATCGAGTTCGAGGCGGACCTCGCTCGCATGGTTCGGGACAACGACGTCCAGGACAAGGTCGCGGACGTGATGACGAAGTACGTTGCGCAGGACTACATCCAGCACGATCCGAACGCGCCCGGTCACGGCCTGGCCGGTCTCATCGAGCACTTTCGCCACGTACCCGCCGGTGGCCCCACGCCCCCTCCCGTCGTGAGCGTCATCCTCGACGGTGAGGTTGCGTGCGTCATGATGCGCGAGCTCGCGCCCGATCCGGTCATCGTCGGCGCGAGCTACGAGTGGAACATCCTGACGGTGTTCCGCGTCCACGACGGCTTGCTGGCCGAGCACTGGAGCACGTTCCGAAAGATGGTTCCAGGCCAGCACGCGATGGCGCTGGACTAGAGCCTGTCCCGTGGCCGGGCCCGGTCAAATCCCGGTGGCAGTCAGGAGCCGTCGGGTGGCGCAAACGGGAAGACTCTGCCGATGGCGTCAGG
>Ga0265340_10000637_pt1 | contig 19637 bp, 18 predicted proteins | sample 4CB225metaG_FD_202082 | JGI IMG/M metagenome (GOLD analysis project Ga0265340, IMG submission 202082) | Rhizosphere microbial communities from Carex aquatilis grown in University of Washington, Seatle, WA, United States - 4-CB2-25 metaG | ecosystem: Host-associated > Plants > Roots >...
TGCCGAGCGAGATCAGCAGCCGCGGACCGTCGATCAGCCCCTGGTCGATGGCGGCGCGAAAGCCGGCATCGGCGCCGCCCATGTCTCGCGCGGTGGTGATGCCGCAGGCCAGCGTCTCGCGAAAGATTCCGATCGAGCGCAGCACGTTGTAGGTCGGGGTGTTGAGCAGATGCTGGCGCATGTCACGGGCGCGGTAGGTGCCGTGGACGTGGCAGTCGATGAAACCCGGCAGGATAGTGTGTCCGGACGCGTCGAGGCGCTTCGCCGTAGTAGGAATCACTACGCTTGCCTCGGGACCCGACGCGATTATCCTCCCGTTTTCGACGACGACAACGCCGGACCGGACCGGGTCGCCGCCGAGGCCGTCTATCAAGGTACCACCGACGATCGCAGTGAGCATTCAGAGAGTCCTTTGTGACCTAAACTCCAAGGCTAACAGGCCCGAAACCGGGGCGAAGTGCCAAAGGCCGATCAATCCATGGGTCCACAGTGGCCGGCTATATTTCTTGCTACCAAACAACGCGCGAACAGTGCACTGCGCCTACGACGCCGGCAGTACTCAGGATAGTTCCACTGTCACCGTCTTCACCTCGGTATAGAACGCCAGCACGTTGACGCCGAGTTCGCGGCCGAGGCCGGAGCGCTTGTAGCCGCCGAACGGCGCGAACACGCTGGTGGTGCTGGCGCTGGGCAATCCGTTGACCGCGATCATGCCGGTCCGCACCGCCTTCGCCACGCGCAGCGCCTGTCCGATGTCGCGCGACCAAACCGAGCCGTTCAACCCGTAGGCCGAGGCGTTGGCCATCCGGATCGCCTGCGCCTCGTCGTCGAACGGCGTGATGCTGCAGACCGGGCCGAAGATTTCGTCGTGATAGATCGGCAGCTGCGGCGAGACGTTGTCGAACACGGTGGGCAAATAGAAATTGCCGTTCGGCAGATCGTCCGGGCGATGGCCGCCGGCGATCAGCCTGGCGCCACCCAGCTCCGCGGCACGGACGCTGCGCTCGACGCTGGTCCAGTGTCCGACAGAGATCAGCGGCCCCAAAGTGGTCGCGGCATCGAGCGGCGAGCCGATCCGCAATTTGTCGAGTTCATCAACCAGCGCGTGGGTGAACGGCAGCACCACGGATTTCTGCACCAGAAGCCGCGAGCGCGCCGAGCAGGACTGGCCGGCGTTGCCGAACGCGGCGCCGACCGCACTTTTCGCGGCCTTGGCGATGTCGGCATTGTCGAACACGATGCAGGCATTCTTGCCGCCCAGTTCCAGCGCCACGTTCTTGATGGTCGCGGCGGCGGCGCGCATCACCGCCGTGCCGACCGCGGTCGAGCCGGTGAACGAAATGCCATCGATGGCGGCGTGCTCGGCGAGCAGCTGCCCGATCTCCGCGCCGCCGGGCAGGATATTGACCACGCCCTTGGGCACGCCACAGCCGGCGATGATGTCGGCCAGCAGCAACGTCGACAGCGGTGTCATCGGCGACGGCTTCAGCAGGCAGGCGCAACCGGCGGCAAGCGCCGGCGCCAGCTTCCAAGCCGCGGACAGCAGCGGGAAATTCCACGGCGTGATCTGGGCGACGACGCCGAGCGACTCGTGCAGAGTGAAGTTCAGCAAATTCTCCGAGACCGGAATGGTGTCGCCGAAAAACTTTTCCATCGCGCCGGCGTAATAGCTAAACACCCGCGCAGCGCCGGCGACTTCGCGGCGAGCGCCGGTGATCGGCTTGCCGGCATTGACGGATTCCAACAGCGCGAGGTCCTCGGAGCGCGCCAAAATGCCATCGGCGATGGCGCGCAGCACTTGGCCGCGCTCATAGACCGGCATGCGCGGCCAGTCGCCTTCGTCGAAGGCGCGGCGCGCGGCGGCGATCGCCTTGATCGCCTGCTCGGGAGAGGCCGAGCTGACGCTGGCAACAGCCTCGCCGGTGGCGGGATCGAGCAATAGATCGATGTCGCCGCGGGACTCCCGAAAGGCGCCATCGATGAATGGTGTCAGCCTGAGCCTGGGGAGCGTGGGGACCGCCATCAGGCTGCGGTCTTCACGGCCTGCATCTGCTCGAACAGTTGCGCCGCGGCCTCGCCCGGTGTCTTGCTGCCGGTGATCAGACGTCCTACGATGGCAAAGCGACGCTTGCACACCGCCGCGGCGGCAAATGAAGTTTCGATGCTGCCGCCGAGCGCGCCAAAGCCGGTGAGCAGCAGCAGCGGCGATGGCACATTGGCGGCGATCCACTTCGACCACCGCTCGATCTTGGCAACGTCGTGGGCCGGCAGCACGAAATGATCGGCCTTGTTGCGCACCGCGCGGACCAGGATGCGATCCAGCGCATCGTCGAGCATGTAGCCGCCACCGGAGACGCCGTAATCCGGAACCGGGATCTCGCCGCCAACTATCGGGATCAGGCCGGCGCCAATCGCCTCACCGACGAAGCGATCGACCGCCGTGGGGCCGGCGACTGGGAACAGGATCAGGCCGTCGACATCGGCCTCCTTGCACATCGCGGTGTATTTCTTCGCCATGTCCGGCATGTCCGGGCCGGCCTTCTGATGATCGTAGATGATCGGCAGGTCGGTCAGGTCGCGCAGCCGGCGCAACGATTCCTGCAGACCGAAACGCAGCACCGTGGTAAGGCCGAGCTTGTAGCCGGCGACGCCCTCGCGTTTCGAGGTTTCGCGCACCACTAGTTCGAGGTGTTCGTGGGAATCGATATCCAGCGCGGGCACGATGCCCAGATCGCCCTTGAGCGCTTTTGCCATGAGATCCTCGTCGGCTAATGAGACCCAGAAGCTAGGCGGCATGCCGGGGTTCCCCAAGGTCCGCGTCCTAACGCGTTGATGGTACCAGTCGCTGACTGGTCCTAGCGGCGATGCGCGCCGGCCGTCGTCGCGGCTCGCTGGACGGCTGCGACCAGCCGCGACAGCGCATCGATCAGGGTCTGCTCGTCGACATCGCGGCCGACCAGCGCAATGCGGTTCTGCCGGTCCGCGCCCGGCCAGCTAATGAGATCGATCGGCCGGTGCAGCAGCCCCTGCACCACATGCAGCACGGTCGGCCCCGGGGCATCCGCGACGTCGAGCATCGCCTTCATCCGCAACAGCATCGGTCCGAGCAGGTTGATGGTATGGTCGAGCCAGGCTTCGAGCGCGTCCTGCTCGATCGTGCCGTCGAAAGCCAGCGACGCTGTAGTAATCGGCGTCGGTTCCGAAGAGCAGCGCATGTTCGGGCTGCGGATCCGCGTGCGTGGCAGATCGAGGGTGTCCGGCCAGAACGTCGCCATGGTGGCGGTGCCCGGCGGCATGAGGACCTGCAGCGCGTCCGGGTTGATGGCGGCGAGCGAGGCCTGAACCTGCCGCGTGCGATCGACCGACACCAAGTCGGTCTTGGTGAGCAGCAGCCGGTCGGCCAGCGCAACCTGCATGCGCGCTTCCGCGTGTCCGGCCATGGTGTCTGCAAACGCACGCGCATCCACAGCGGTGACGATCCCGGCCGAAGAGAAATGACGATTGAACGCCCCGTCAGCAATCAAGCCTTCGAGCACAGCCGCGGGGTCCGAGAGGCCGCTGGTCTCCACCACCACGCGCTGGAACGACGCCATGTTGCCATCGCGATTGCGCCGCAACAGTTTTGCCAACACCGGGGCGAGGCTGCCCTTCGCACGGCAGCAGAAGCAGCCGCCGTCGAGCATCACCACGGTGTCGGTGCCCTGCTCCACCAGCAGATGATCGAGCCCAACGTCGCCGGCCTCGTTGATGATCACCGCGGTGTCGCGAAATTCAGCCGTTGCCAGCAGACCGTTCAGCAGCGTCGTCTTTCCGGAGCCGAGAAATCCCGTCAGCAAAACGAGCGGTATGCGGTTCATGCGTCGATTTGCTGATGCAGCAGGCGGATGGCCGCCGCCACCGCTTCCAACCGGACATTGTCACGGCTGCCGGAAAACACATGGCGTTCGATCATGATCGGCATACCTTTGCGCGCAGTAGCGATGAAAATGGTGCCGACGGGATTCTTGGCGTTGCCACCGCCGGGGCCGGCGTAGCCGGTAACGGCGACTGCAACCGCAGCTCCCGAATTTGACAGCAGGCCCTCCGCGAGCCCCTGCGTCACCTCGGCGCTGACAGCGCCGTGTTTTGCCGAGACCTCCTGCGCGACGCCGAGGCCGGTGGCCTTGGCCGACTCGTGATACAACACATAACCGCGATCGAAGATCTGCGAGGCGCCGGACACCGAGGTCAGGCATGCGCTGACGAGGCCCGCAGTGACAGTTTCGGCCGCGGCGAGACGCATGCCCTTCTCCTTCGCCGCCTCGAGCGCAGCGGCCGCGGCCGCAAGCAGCCTCCCGGGGAAAATGGTCTCGCCGTCATTGAGGAACTTTTGGTTCGATAACATCGCGGGGCGCTCGCAACAGTTGTTTGATGCGCCACGATGCGTATCAGCATCGATCGAAGTCAATCCTAGCTCCGCTGTGGTTCCAGAAGGTTGTTATGAACTGGACCTCAAAGGCGCCGCGCGGGCTTGCCGTGGCCTCGAATATGGTCTTTGCTGATGACGTCCAAACAGTTGGGGCCTCGCGTGCTTATTTCCGTCGACCGCGACAGTGCGGAAAGCCTGCAGGAGCAGATATTTACCCGCATCCGCGAGCAGATTACGGCGGGGACTTTGAGAGCGGGATCGCCGATCCCGTCATCGCGAATACTTGCGGCGCAGCTCAAGGTATCGCGGAATTCGGTGATCTTCGGCTACGAGCGGCTGATCAATGAAGGTTACCTAGTCGCCCGGCCGATGGTCGGCACCTTCGTCGCCGAGGTCCTGCCAGACCAAGCGGTCGATGCGAGGATGAATGACGATGACGCGGATTTTGCCGAACGTTCGGAGTCGCCAGCGCCCCATGTGTTTTCGGGCCGCAAACATGCCATCCTCAACAACTCCAGCATCCCGATCGATTTTTGGACCCAGCGCACCGATCCCCGCGCCTTTCCGCTAAAGACATGGCGCCGGTTGGTCATGCAATCGCTCGCGACTGCCGGGCACAATCTAACCGAATATGGCGATCCTTGCGGATGGATGGCGCTGCGCACGGAGATTACTGAGCATGTCAGTAACACCCGTGGCATTCAGGTGCGGCCGGAGCAGGTGGTCATCCTCGCCGGTGCACAGCTGGCGCTGAACTTGGTGCTTCGTCTCCTCGCGTCCCGCGACGACGAGATCGTGGTGGAAAATCCTTGCAACCAAGGCGCCGCCTACCTATTCGAGAGCCATCAGATGCGGCTGCGCCCCATCCCGATTGATCGCTCCGGCATCGACGCGGCCGCCGTTGCCGCCAGTGACGCGCGGCTCGCCTATCTCACGCCATCACATCAGTTTCCGATGGGCGCAACGCTATCGCTGGAGCGCCGTCGTACCATTTTGCGTTGGGCGCAGCGTGCCGGCGCCTATGTGATCGAGGACGATTACGACAACGAATTTCGCTACGATGGCGCACAACTGCCAGCGATGAAAGCGCTGAGCCCCGATCACGTGATCTATCTCGGCACATTCTCGAAGTCGCTTGGCGCAGGGCTTCGCACAGGCTTTGCTATCTTTCCTGAGCACCTCGTCGAAGCTGCCGCAACTGCAAAGGCGCTGTTGGACAATGGCCAGGTCTGGCTCGAGCAGGCCGCGCTTGCCCGTTTGATGCAGTCTGGCGGTTTTATGCGGCACCTGCGGCGTAGCCAACAGCACTATTTTTCACGACGAAACGCTCTAATCAGTCGGCTAAGCGAACGTTTCGGTGATATCGATCTGATGGGTGCCGACGCGGGCACCCATATTGCCTGGCGGCTCCCGCCGTCACTCGCGCCGGCGCGCAATATCAAGGCTATCGCGCGAACCCGCAACATTGGCGTCTATACCGTGCAGTCCGGTGGCGGCCATGAATATGGTGGATCGGAATTCGAGTCGAATTGGTTGTTGCTCGGCTATGCCTCGCTGTCGGAAAACCAGATACGAGCCGGCATCGATCGGCTCGCCGATGCACTCGAAGTAACTGAGAATTTCAGCAGTAACGCAGGACTGGTGCGCGCGCCGCTGGCGCCACTCTAGCATGCTCGCGCGCCTGAATGTTAGTCGGCATGGGTCCCGACGCCGATCGGCACGCCAACCCATTGATTCATTTTGCGGTGGGGTCACTCTTCGCTTGTTCACAAACGGTATTGCAAGGAAGACTGACAGTCTCGTCAATAATTTTTAGGCTGAGTTTCCCCTTCTTCAAAGTCAGTCGCAGACGCTATAGCGTTTCTCCTTCCGACAGCGACACACGGCGCTCTTTGATAATCTTCTGCGCTCGCCAGATTCGCCTCTTTCGCAGTGCGAGCAGGCGGCGCGCTATCGTCGAGAGGGTCTGGACAGCTGCGCGTTCCGGGCGGTCCAATTAATGGAGGATCTTGCGTCCCCTCCACCGCCAGGTGGATCAACAGGTTAGCGTGCCGATCGGCGTCGGGACCCCGCACGATGACAGTCATACGTCGCTATCAGGGAATAATTCGCCCGCTATCCGCGATCCCGGCTACCGCGGCGAGCAAGCCGGCCTTGCCGCCATTGGCATCCATCCAGCGCAAGGCACGACAGGCGGCCTGGGCGTAGAGGCCCGGCGTCGTGGCGGCGATACGCCCCCGCTCGAACACGCCAAGCCTGAGGTCATCGACCGGCTCGGCGCGACAACGCGAAGCTCCGGCAGCATCTGGCCTCAGATAGCGCTCATCGTCAGAGACGATGACGGCGATACCCTCATCGAGCCAGGCCGGCAACGCGCTCATCAGGTATTTGCGGGCGCCAACACGCGCATGCAGTTCCGTGTGCGAGAGTTCATGGGCAAGAAACGTTTGATCGATGCCCCGCGGCGACATCCTGATGAACAGGCTCAGGTAAGTCTCGCCGAGAGCGCCGTGCCCTCCGGTTCGGCGGTCGCAATCACTGGTTTTGGCAAACAAGGATTGTCGGGAACGATTCGACGCTGCCATAGAAGGCTTCCACCTTCGCTTTGGCTGCATTGAGGAGCGCCCCGAGCCCCTTCCGATCTTCGGCCTTTATGCCCCGCTCAACGTACAAGTCGGCGGCTGCCTTCTCCAGACCGTAGCAAGTCGGGCAGCCGTAGGCCGCGACCGCCGGCATGATAAACGGAATCGAAATGATGGCGGCGAGCAGCAGTCCCAAAGCGGCGGCACCGCTCCATTTGACCCAACGCAACGAAAGCCACTTCATTCTATCCCCGATAGCGACACTCGATTGCACATGCGTTCACATCGCCGTCCGCCGCATCGTGGCCCTGACAACGAGCGGATGGATACGACCAACGGGCACCACATAGATCCGACCAAGCCAATTGTGCACGTGCACCACGGTCGACACCGCGTAGTTGAGCAAGCTTTTGCCTGAGGGCTTCAGAACCGAGACCCGTACATCCAGGTGGCAGTCGTCGATGCCGAGCAGCAGTTCCTCCTTTTCGGGTTTTGCCGTCCATCGAACCAACGTCCTTGAGACCGAGTTGGCGCACGATGCGGTTGCTGATCGACATCAGCGCTCCGACCCCGCCTGGCGTTGCGCGGGACGCTCGAAGAAAGATTTCCGTTGGCGACAATGCGCCGTCGCTCAGGGGCGCTGAATAGGCATCATAGAAGCTGGCAGTGGCAAGCGAGGGCTGCAGCGCGCTTTTGCCCGGAATAACCGTCGCGGTAACAGTTCGCATGATGTAGCGCCTGTTCGATTCAGGAGTGAACGTTCATCGCAATAGCGGCGACGCTTGGTCTTGCCCTCGCGTAGCCACGGCAGGGCGAGCGGTCAAGAAGGTCCTCGACTACGTTGCAGTTGTCTGACGCTCGCGGAATCTCGGCACAAGCTTCATGATCCTTCCTCAACCGCGCGGGTGCCGGCACCGCCGCGCCAAAGCAAGATGGCGACTACGGCAATGACCGCGAAGATCACGGCATGACGGACGATCTCGGGCCCTACTCCTCTGCGGGAAATCATGACCCACACGTCGAGTAAAGGAAGAGCCAGCGCAAACAGGTAGATCAGGGCGGCAGGCCGCAACATCCTTGCGAGAACGAATGTCAGTGCCAACGCTCCAAGCATCGCGTTTCTCGCGCCGTATATCTGGACAAAGGTTGTCTCGGCCGACGAACTCATTGGAAGGCCAAATCCAAGAGAACCCGCAACGGGATCGACGAAAGCGCGTATTCCAAGAAGAAGTATGGCGGTGCTGGCCAATACCGCCAGCCAGATCGATGGCGATCTCCAATAGCGATCGGGTGTTCCATTCGGTTCCATTTGGTTCTCCATTGGCCAACCGCTCTGGCCACATCGATTACTTGCTGTTGTCGACAATCACGGGACTTGCGAAGTAAGTCACCTTGGGTTCGGAGCCATAGGTGGAGAGAACGCGCGACCTCCAGGCTTCCGAGTGAAAAACCTCCGCGGCGTTGCGATCCTCCCAGAGATAGACCCCGCCGACTTCGTTGGAATCCGACAAGGTGAAATACTTGCGGACGAGGCCGGGGACGTTCTTGAAGGTTGGCGCCAGGCTGTTGAAGGCGGCAAATACCTGCTCTTGCCCCAGGGACCCCGGCAGAGGAATCTGAACCAATGTCGTAACCATCGCATCACTCCTGCTGTTGAACTCGTTCCCGCATTGATACATAACGATCGCTATCTGTAAAGATTAAAGATAGTGATCGTTATCTTTTAATTGTCTGAGGTTTCCGATGCGCATGACCAAGGCACAGAAGGAGGAGGCTCGCGGCGCAATCGTCGAGAGCGCAGGCCGGCTTTTTCGCGAGCAAGGCCTGACGGGTATCGGCGTCGACGCGATCGCCAAGGATACCGGGCAGACATCTGGGGCGATCTACGCCCATTTTGCGTCGAAGGCGGACATGTTCCGCAGCGCGGTCGAGGCCGGATTTGTTCGCCTTAGACAAGGCATCAATCGGGTTCGTGATGCAAAAAAGAACAGGTGGGTCGGATCGTTTGCCTCCCAATATTTGTCGCCCGACCACCGGGCGGCGATCGGCAATGGCTGCCTGCTGCCTACCTTGACACTGGACGTCGGGCGCGCCGGCGGACCTTTGCGAGAAATATTCGGCGAACAATTCCTGGAGACCGCAAAGGCGCTCGCGGAGGGATTTGAGAGCAACAGGAAACGGGAAGCCGAGGAGCGGGCGTTTGTCATTCTTGCGCTTTGTGCGGGCGGCCTGATGTTATCGCGAGCGGCTCCGGACGGTAACCTTGCCAACCGAATTTTGTCGGCTTGTCGCGCAGCCGCGGAACGCGAAGCAGAACTGCCGGAAGGCTAAATGGGCCAGGGAATGAAGCGCTTTCCTGGCGTGCAAGGGAGGCATAGCGGCCGCATTCTCGAAGTCCTCTGTTTCACACGCGATGGCCGTGTCCCGGCCGATTGCACGTTAGCAAGCTGCTGAAAAAGGCGCCGCCGGTCGGCGACCGTGATTCGTTGGCTCCGACAAGATTCGGAGCCGGCTTCAAGCCCGGCCTGCACGCTTCCTTGGCCGGTGGAGACATTACCGAGCTGAAGCAGAGAGAGAGAGAGAGAGAGAGAGAGGCTTCGTTCCAGCTTTTGTTCGACAACAACCCGGTCCCGAAAACTCCAAACGCAAAGTCAATGTGCCTGGAAAAAAAGAAATGCCCTGCCATTAGGTAGGCGCAACAGACACGTAACTTGGCGCGACTTCGCAAAGGCGAAGACAATTATTTCGAGCTGCGGCGCCTCGCCGAGGCAAGGGGCCTAAATGTTTTGGTCATGTCACCCTCGATGAAGCAGATAAATAGTCCCCTGAATTATGAAGTCACTAAACAGATATTTTCAAGATCGTTCGACTAAGAGACGATAATTTGCGACCTATCGCTGCTCGCGTCTAACACTTGCTGCGCGTGGCCGATCCGCCATATTGAAACTGACGAATCTGCGCGCCATTGACCCATCTATCCGCGGCTGTTAGGTGAATTAGTCTATTGGATTTATAGTCAATACGAACGCGAGGAACGTTATGCGTGTGAACAAGAGCCGAGCGAACATCATGCGGCCGTCGCGCCGCGACATGTTGAAAATAGCGGGAGCCAGCGCGGCGTTTTCGATACCGCATATTCGTCCGTCGCAAGCGGCGCCGACGGAAATCAATCTATTGTCTTGGTACGGTCACGGCGAACCTGATCTCGTCGGGGAGTTCGAAGCGAAGCACAACGTCAAATTCAAGTCCAAGTACTACGCTGGCGGCGACAACATGCTTGCGCTCATCGCGCAATCGCCGCCTGGCACTTATGACCTGATACTATCTGATGCGGAATACGTGCAGCAACTGCTGACAGCGGGATATATCGATCAGCTCGACCCGGCAGATTATCCGTTCGACGACATTTTCGATGAGTTCAAGCAATTTCCCGGTCACTGGAAGGATAAGAAGCTGTATGCGGTTATCGTCCGTTACGGACACCTGGGCGTAGCCTACAATACGACCAAGATCTCGCGCGAGGATGCGTCAAGCTACAAGGTCTTTTGGAAGCCAGAATTGAAAGGCAAGATCGGCCATTTCGATTGGCATTTGCCTAATCTCGGTTCGATCAGCCTACTCGATGGCAATGCGAAGCCTGGTCCGTTCGACATCAACAAGGCGCAATGGGACCACCTCAAGGAAACGACGCGGTCCCTGCGGCCACAGGTGGCCGGCTTCTTCGACCTGGGTGGCACATTCTCGTCACTCAAATCGGAGCAGGTCTGGGCGACCGTCGGCATCGGCGACTGGATTACCGGCGTACTCAAAAGGGACGGTGCGCCGGTTGACAGCGTCGTACCGAAGGAAGGCGGCATCCAGTGGACCGAGTCCTACTCAATCGGCAAGAATTCCGGGAAGCAGGATATCGCCAAGAAATTCATCCAATACATCCTTTCGCCGGCCGGCCAGGTCCGAACCGCGAAGTTGAAGGCTTATCCCGCCCTGTTGCCAACCAAAGGAGGCTGGAAGGCCCTTCAGGCAGCCGATCCCGCGGAGGCCAATCGCCTCGGCTTGATCGATAGCGCCGACAATAACCCTATCAAGTTGCTTCGTGAAGGTCGCATCCATTATCGCCGCCTCCCGGTCCAGCAAAGCCTCGAGGAGTGGAACGAGTTTTGGCAGGAGTACAAAAGCGCCTGAGACTTCCGTAGTGATGACGCACCCTTCAAATGCGGAGATGGGATCTTTGGCATCGGATGCGCGACGTAGGGCGGCGATCTTCGCCGTCGCATGGCGCGCTCCGTTGTTGATCTGGCAAGGTTCGTTTTTCATTGGTGCACTCGGCTTTCTCACCGTCATGAGCTTCTGGCTTGTGAAGAACTACAGAATGGAGCCGGCCTTCGTATTTCAAAACTGGGAAAGGATATTGGCGCGCCCGTTCTTTTGGGACGCGTTCTGGCGGACTCTAGGGCTGGCGAGCCTCGGCACTCTCGTTATCTCGGTTCTGGCGTTCCCCGCCGCCTATACCATCGGACTTGTGCTTTCCCCGCGCGCACAACGGCTGGCGATTTTCCTGCTCGTGATTCCGTTTTTTACAAGCTACCTCGTGCGCGCCTATGCTTGGCAAATCATCCTGGCCGACCGGGGCATCCTCAATTTCTTACTCAGTTGGCTCGGTATCCCGGCCGTCAGCATGCTCAACACTCCCGCAGCGACGCTGGTGGGCTACGCCACACTCACCCTGCCGCTGGTGGTGGTCCTGCAGGCACTTTCGATTTCGTCGATCGACCGGCGGCTGATCGAGGCCGCCTACAATCTCGGCTGCACGCGCCTGCGCGCTATCTCCATGGCCATCGTACCGCTGGCTCGCTCCGGTCTGATCATCGCAGCGGTCTTCGCGTTCATCTTGTGCTACGGCGATTTCGTTGCGCCCTATTATCTCGGTGGATCGTTACCACCCACGCTGTCGATCCTCATCGTCGATACCGCCAAGTCCGGCCAGCAATGGCCGCGCTCGGCCGTTGTGGCCATAACGATGATCGGCGTTCTGATGGCGGTGTCCTTCGTTGCGATGCGCCTGGTCTACGGACGCAGGCGATGACCGGTCCGCGTCTGGATACGCTGTGGCTGAAGGCCTATGTTGGGCTCGCCTTGGCGTTCGTCTTCGCACCCATTGCGGTCGCGCTGGTATTTTCCTTCAACTCAAGCAGGTTTCCGACACTGCCGCTCCAATCCTTCACCCTGGAATGGTACGAGGACGTTGCCTCGAATCCCGAACTGATCAGCGCCTTCGGCAGAAGCGCGCTCGTAGCGCTGCTGGTAGCCGCGCTTTCGACCGCCATCGGCTTTGCCACGGCCTACACGGATTATCGGTTCTCATTCCGCGGCAAGGGATTTTTCGTCGCACTGGCGCTCCTGCCGCCCACGATTCCATCGGTGATTATGGGGCTTGCGATGCTGGCCTGGCTATCACGCCTGGCCATTAGCGGTACGATCGCCGCGATCGTCGTGGCCCACACGGTGATTTGCATCCCGTTCGCAACGGCCATTATCCGCCTACGGCTGTCGGAGATGGATGCGGGCCTGGAGCTGGCCGCATGGAACCTCGGAGCGTCGCCGTGGACCGCGGTGCGCACCCTTGTGCTACCGTTCGCCCGTCGATCGCTGTTGGCCGCAATGGCGTTGACCGCTGCCGTATCGTTCGACGAGTATGCCGTCGCATGGTTCGTCTCCGGCCTGCAAAAGACCGTGCCCGTGGTGGTGCTCGAGATCCTGACCGGCAACGTCGATCCGCGGATCAATGCGATTGGCGCCATCGTGTTCGTGACGTCCATGTCGTTAGTGATCGCGGCCCAGATCCTGATCGGCCGATCCAGCCAGAAATCAGGGACTGCCGAGTGAGCGATCCCCTCCTCGAACTCCGTGGCGTTTCGAAGCGGTATGGCGCCCATAGCGCGGTTCGGAATCTCGACCTGGTGGTGAATCCGGGAGAGTTCCTCGCAATTATGGGTCCATCAGGCTGCGGCAAGACGACAACGCTGAGAATGATGGCGGGGCTCGAGCAGCCGGATGAGGGCGACATCCTCGCCGCCGGGCAGCGCGTCAACGAGGTGCCGCCGCATCAGCGTGACATTCCGCTCGTCTGGCAGTCCCTGGCTCTGTTTCCGTTTCTCAACGCACGGGAGAATGTCGAATTTGGGCTGCGTATGCGCGGTATCGGCCGCACCGAGCGGCGATCCCGAGCACTGGACTGGCTTGACCGCCTGGGCGTTCGCGAGTTCGCCGAACGTCCCGTCGACACCCTTTCAGGCGGCCAGCGTCAGCGCATAGCCCTGGCGCGCTCGCTTATCACTGAGCCGCCGATCCTGCTGCTCGACGAGCCACTTTCCGCGCTCGATGCAAACCTCGTCATTCGCATGCAGGCGCTCCTGATACGCCTCCAGCGGCAGCTGGGAATCGCATTCGTCTATGTCACCCATAGCCAGTCCGAGGCTTTCGCGATGGCCGACCGAGTGGTGATCATGGGCGGTGGCGAAATTGTCCAGATCGGATCGCCGAAGGAAGTCTACCGCCTGCCATCGACCCGCTTCGTTGCCGAGTTTGTGGGCCGAAACAACATATTCGACGGCAAGGTGGTCGCGGTGAATGGCGGCGAGATGAGCGTCGCAACGGCGATCGGCCCGCTGGTCGTCCTCGCCTGCGATCTTGATCCAGGCACCAGCGTCACCGTGGTGGTGGCCGCAGATTCCCTGCAGCCTTGTTTGCCGGGTGAGCGCCCCAACACTCTGGCCTGTTCGCTCATCTCAGAGGAGTTTGTTGGCTCCATGGTCACACTCTTTCTGGAGACCTCGGACGGAACGGAACTCAAAGTGCAAGTGCCCGAGCGCCAGCTGGGGGCGTTCGAACTCAAAGGCGATGGCCTGCTGACCGTTGGCTTTCTGCCGCAAGACGCCCACGTCCTGCGGACCTAACTTGACGAATATATTGGAGTTGATGCCATGCCGATCCTTATACGCAACGCTACAATCCTCGCGCTGGATACCACCCACGGGTCGACCCCGTTCCAGGGGGATCTTTTGATCGATGCAGATCGCATCACCGCGATCGGCACCGGCATTGTCGCGCCGCCCGATGCGGAGGTGATCGACGGTCGTGACCGGCTCGTCATGCCGGGCCTCGTCAATTCGCACCTTCATTCCGGCGAGGCACTCTTTAAGGGCCGCTACGACAATCTGCCGCTCGAACTTTGGATGCTGTTCTCCTACCCGATCCTGGGGACAAAACCGATATCGGAGCGGTTGATCTATTTGCGTACGTTGCTGGTCGCAATCGAATCGCTGAAGACCGGCGTTACAACAGTGACCGACGACATTTTCGAGGCGCCTCGACAGACGCTCGAGCAGCTCGGTGCGGCCGTGCAAGCCTATGATGACATTGGCCTGCGCGCGACGGTCTCTGGCCACGTGATCGATCTGAATTTCCTCGACACGATCCCCTTCGCCAGACAGGTCGTGCCTGCGGACATCCAGGAAGAAGTGGGGCAGCTCAAGCCCCCGACGGCATCCGAGTACATCGCTTTCGCCGATGAAGCACATGCGCGGTTCCACGGGCGCTCCGGACGTATCCGTTTCATGCTTGCCCCGTCGGCTCCGCAGCGATGCTCTCCTGAACTGCTTCTCGCGGCAGACGAACGCGCGCGAGCCTGGAAAGTGCCTTTCCATACCCACATCGTCGAAACGAAGGTGCAGGGCGTCACCGGACCCGAGCTTTATGGCAAGACGCTGGTCCGGTACCTGAAGGACCTCGGGATCCTTCACTCTGGGGTCACCATCGCCCATTCGATCTGGGTCACGGATGAAGATATCGCGCTCATGGGAGACGCGGGTGTCTCCGTTGTTCACAACACGATTTCGAACCAGAAGCTTGGAGCAGGTATCGCACCGGTACGCCGCCTGCTGAACGCCGGCGTCAATGTAGCTCTTGGCTCGGACGGAATCTGCTCAAACGACACCCCGCGGATGTTCGACGTCCTGCATGCCTGCGCGCTCGTCCACAAGGTGACAACACCGGACTATTCGCAGTGGCTGGACGCATCTGAGGTGCTACACGCCGGTACCTTGGCGGGCGCCCGCAGCGCTCTGATCGGCCACGAAACCGGCTCGCTTGAAATCGGTAAGAAGGCCGACCTGTTGATCCTGAATACGAACTCGGTCGCCTTCACGCCGCTCAACGACATTCGCAACCATCTGGTCTACTGCGAAAACGGCAGCTCGATCGAAAAAGTCATTGTCGACGGCAGAGTGGTCGTCGAGGATGGCCGCGTCACGAGCGTGAATGAAAAGGCAGTTCTGGAAGAACTACGCGCGCTACTGCCGGAATTCCTCGCCTATCATGAAGGCGTCGAAAAGAAGAACGCCTTCCTAATACCCTACTTCGATTCCATCTATCGGCGCTGCAACGCCATTGACATCGGTTTGCAGCGGCTCGCGACCAACGATGTGGCGCGGGCGTGGGAGAAGAACTGATCTGGGAGTTCCGTTCAACACGATCGGCGCTCGCGGGACAGGCTGCTCCCACGAGCCTGCTCCTTGTGATGCCTCCTCTTAACCAGCCGCAACCGCAACGACCTTGCGGCTGTCACGGAGATTGCGCGTCGCTTCGACATCGACGATCAAGCCACCGTCTGCGGATAGCGTGAGCACCACGCCGTAAAGGTCGACCGCACGCTCTGCACTTTCCCAATTCTCAATCACATCATTGAGAACGAGTTGGGGATCCCGGACCAGCGGATCGCCGTACCCTCCGCCGCTACTGTCGATACCTCTGATCTTCTGGCCCGGGGAAACCTGCAGCGTCACTACGTTGGGTAGCCTCTTTTCAGAACCGTCATCATTGATCAAATGGGTAGAGCCAGGTCGGCCATCATGACCCTGATGCACGCCCCGCGGCGCTGCAAACTGACCATCACAGGGAATAACGATGGTCAAAGGGTTTCCGATGGGGCCGTAGACGATTTCCTGGCTCGGAGCGCCGCGGGTACGCCCAGCACCCGCAGTCTCGGGCACCATCCGCAGGGCAAAGACGTGGATCGGAAGTTTCACTTCATCGACCTCAACGCTGTCGCGGTACATCAGACCTGAAATAATCGGAAACCCGTAGTTGACCCATCCGTCGGCGACCGGACTCGCTGGCCCTCCATTCGTTGAGAGCATCATGCGGTTCACAAATGCTGCGTCCCCGTGACGAGCATCCTTTCCGGAAATGACCGACATGCCCGCGCCGAGGCCCGTGCCTCCTTCGGCCATACCAAAACCGTCGCCAAGCGCCGCGAACGCCGATTGCACCACGTTGACGAGACGTTCAGCGATGTTTGTGGTCGATACCGAGCAGCTGTGAGGAAAGGCGGGTCGACCGATTGCGCAGTTCTCCCGCAACTTGATATTCACGCGACGGAACGAACCTTCGTTTTTCGGAATGTCGTTGTCGAGCACGTTGAAAATGCCACCGAGTACGCTGCTGACGGCGGAGGCTTCGGAAACATTCAGGCCACAATCGATGCTGTCGGGATTATCCCGCAGATCGACATCGATCGTACCGGCGTCGGGATCGATATCTATGGTCACTTTGACCTTCAACCCCTCGGGCAACACACCTTCGATGGGATCCGACTGACCCACTTGCACCAGATGGCCTCTGGGAAGCTTCGCGATGCCCTGGATCATCCGCTGTTCAGAGTAATTGAACCAATCGCGGACGAACTGCTTAATAGTGTCCTTGCCATATTTCGCGCCAAATTCCTTCAGGCGGCGCTCACCAATCCGCGCCGCACCGAGGCCCGCCAGAAAATCACCATACCACTGGTTAGGAACGCGTATGCGCGCCCGGCAGATGCGCACGATGTCTTGAATGGTTTCGTAGTCGCGCTGGATACGGACGCATGGAAAGACGAGAGCCCCCTCGTGATAAACATCACGAGCCGCAGCGTTGTAGCTAGACGGAATGCTGTTGCCTATATCCGCCTGATGTGCCTTTGCGCAAACGGTGAAAAGGTGTTCTCCTTCCAGGAACACAGGTACCATGAACGTATGGTCAGCCGCGTGGGTGTTGCCGCCATAGGGATCGTTGTCGAGAAACGCGTCGCCTTCCCTGAAATCCGGATGAAACCTGGCGATGGCCGCGGTCTGGACGTTCATGCCAAAAATGTGGACCGGCAGACCCTCTGCGGAAGCAAGAAGCTCGTTCCCCGCCGACACAATACCGCATGAAAAATCACGCGCACTACTGATAACCGCCGACCGGGCAGACCGCAACAGGGTGTTCGTCATCTCGCGAACAATACCATCCAGACGATTGCTCATGATCGTCGTGAGCACCGGATCAAGTACAGTAGCCGTGTTGGTCGAAGACTTGCTCATCGCTGGCTGCCTCAGTTGATGTGAACGATGAAATTGCCGGAACCACTGACCCGAGCGGTCATTTCCGGATAGATGACGATCGTCGTCGTCGGTTCCTCGATAATCGCAGGCCCGTTGAACTCACTGCCTGGCTGCAATTCGGAACCGCGATAGACAGGCACGTTCAACGTGCCGGCCGGACCAAAGAAAGCATGGCGGAAACGACGAGGCTCACTTCTGAGCGTCGGCGGTGTCGCCACCGGAATCTGATCGGGAGCAACGCTGACAGAGACACGCCCCTTCCAGTTTACGAATTCAACAGTGCTGGCAGGATCCCGAACCGCGTATACTCGCTCATGCACCTGATGGAACGCCTCTGCCAGGTTGGCGAAATCTTCGCTCGAAACGATGCTCCGCGAAGGCAATTCCGTTTCGAGCTCCCACACCTGCGACTGATAGCGCGCCTCGACCGAGTAACTCCTAGTCACCTGATTGGGCTTGATCGAAGGCAGCGCTGATACGAACCGGTCCAGTTCCTCGTCGATCTTGTTTAGCGTCCGGGCGACCCCCGCCACATCGAACTGACGTGAGTTCGTTAGGCGCGTTCCGGAATACTGCGTCGAAATGTCCGAGACTTGCATACCAAACGCGCTTAGCGCGCTCGCCGTCTTGGGAATGAGAACGGACGAACAGCCAAGCTCGCGGGCGATGGGAAGGATGTTGAGCCCGGCGGCTCCACCGCCGGCCACGACGAGACTTTCGGCGGGATTGAGTCCTTCGCTGATGGTAAGCTCGCCAATTGCCTTGATCATCATCTCATTGGCGACCTGCAGAATGGCAAAGGCGGTATCGAGCTTTGGCCGTCGAATGGCCTCGGCAAGCTCCGCGATCACCCGGTCGGCCGCCTCGACGTCCAGTGGAAGTTTGCCGCCCACGAAATAATTCGGGTCGATATAGCCGAGAACCACAGCTGCGTCGGTGACAGTCGGATGACTTCCGCCGAGGCCATAGCTCGCCGGTCCCGGTACGGAGCCCGCGCTTTGCGGCCCGACGCGCAGTAGGCCGCCCGCGTCGATCCAGGCGATAGAACCGCCGCCTGCCCCAATACTACGCACGTCCACCGTGGACATGCTGATGAGTTCACCGACCCACCGCGGGCCGAGCCAAGAGTCCCGCGTGTGCACCAAATTGCCATCGCGGACGAGACCGACGTCAAACGTGGTGCCACCGGTGTCGACGACAATGATGTTCCGATTGAGATCTTCCAATTTTGCGTAGGAAAGCGCGGCAACGGGCGCCATCGCTGGTCCCGACTTCAACGCATGGATCGGACGCTCCGCGACTTCCGCTACGCTCATGCAGCCTCCTACGGAGGTGCTGACGAGCAAATCGCCCGCGTAACCGGCAGCGCGTAGATCCTCTTCCATCTCGCGGAAATGCCGCTGCATCAGCGGCTTTAGCGAGGCATCGATGGCAGTCGCCGACGCGCGGCGATATTCGCGCATGATCGGCAGCAATTGATGAGAGAGCGTATAGGGGACGCCAGGCAGGATTTCCCCGATCAACGCGCCAATCCGCAATTCATGGACCGGATTTGTGATGGACCAGATCAAGCTCACGGCAACGGCTTCGAAATTCGCCTCCCGAAGCTTGGCAATGATCTCCCGCGCCCTGTCTTCGTCGAGCGGGGTAAAGATCGAGCCGTCAGCCGAGATGCGCTCCGGGATCTCAAACGTATAGCGACGAGGGATATACGGCTGCGGAAAGTTCTGAGAGAAGTCGCTGGGATTGGCTTTGCCGCCCTCACGAAACAAGAGGATGTCTGGAAATCCCTCGGTCGTCAGGAACGCTGTCTTGGCGGTAAGCTTGGTGACGACCGCATTTATGGCGCGGGTGGTGCCGTAAATAAAGACGCCGGCGTCCCGAAGCAGGTCATCGACGCTCCTGCCGAGCTGTTCCGCGGCCACGCCGATGGCCGAGGTAACCCCGTTGAAGATGCGGTCATGCGTGGTCAGCGCTTTGCCGATCACAACCTTGCCGTCGTCGTCCGCCACGACGACATCGGTAAATGTTCCGCCCGTATCCACGGAAATCCGATAGGTCATTTTCCTCGCCGCTCCTTATGAAATGATCCGCCGATTGTGGCCATCAAGAAATCGAGGGGCCATGCGATGTCCACAATGCCGCGCGCTCGTGAACGCGACCAAGCCTTAACAGCACTGGGTCGCTCCACGGCGCGCCGATCAGTTGAATTCCCATTGGAAGGCCGTT
>Ga0265340_10000639_pt1 | contig 19623 bp, 22 predicted proteins | sample 4CB225metaG_FD_202082 | JGI IMG/M metagenome (GOLD analysis project Ga0265340, IMG submission 202082) | Rhizosphere microbial communities from Carex aquatilis grown in University of Washington, Seatle, WA, United States - 4-CB2-25 metaG | ecosystem: Host-associated > Plants > Roots >...
GCCGTCGGACTCGAGCTCGTCGAGGACGAGGCGCTGCTCGAGGAGGTCGCGGGGCTGGTCGAGTGGCCAGTCGTGCTGATGGGCTCGTTCGAGGAAGCTTTTCTCGAGATTCCGCCGGAGGTCATCCGCACGACCATCCGCGTGAACCAGAAGTGTTTCGTGCTGCGCGATCACGCCGGCAAGCTCGCCAACCGCTTCGTGCTGGTTGCCAACACCGAGGCGAGCGATGGCGGCACGGCGATTGTCGCTGGCAACGGGCGCGTCATCCGCGCGCGGCTGTCCGATGCGCGGCACTTCTGGGAGACGGACCTGAAGCCGCTTCCGGACTATCGCGAGAAGGCCGCCAAGCCGCTCGACCAGCGGCTGGAAAAGCTGAAGGCGCTCAACATCGTCTTCCACGAGAAGCTCGGCACGCAGGGCGAGCGCGTGGAGCGCATCGCGCGGCTCGCCAAGGAAATCGCGCCGCTGGTGGGCGCCGATCCGATAGTGGCCGAGCGCGCGGCCAATCTCGCCAAGGCCGATCTCGTCACCGAGATGGTCGGCGAGTTCCCCGAGCTGCAGGGCTTGATGGGCAAATACTACGCGCTGGCGCAGGACGAGGATCAGTCCATCGCCACCGCCATCGAGGATCACTACAAGCCGGTCGGGCCGAATGATCGTGTGCCGATCGAGCCAGTCGCGATTGCGGTCGCGCTCGCCGACAAGCTCGACACGCTGGTCGGCTTTTGGGCCATCGACGAGAAGCCGACGGGGAGCAAGGACCCTTATGCGCTCAGGCGGGCGGCACTGGGGGTGATCAGGATCGTGTTGGAGAATGCGGTCCGGCTCAGGATTGTGCGGCTCACGAGTTCTCTCTTTGAGCAGTACGACAACTCGATCATGCGCCGGGACATTGAAGATCGCGCTCGCAAGGCGAAGGAGCTGAGAATTACCGGCGGTGGAATGGCTACGGCTTCTGCACGCGAAATGACACGGTTCGGTGTGGATTTTGTGGACCAGCGTGCGGTCGACCTCCTCGCTTTCTTCGCCGACCGCTTGAAGGTGCAGCTCCGCGAGCAGGGGGCGCGGCACGATCTGGTCGATGCAGTCTTTGCACTTGGCAATCAGGACGATCTCCTGCTGATCGTCCGGCGCGTCGAGGCGCTGGGCAAATTCCTCGATACCGAGGACGGCAAGTCGCTGCTCGCGGGATACAAGCGCGCGGCGAACATCCTGCGCGACGAAGAGAAGAAGTCCGGCGAACGGTACGAGGGCTATTTCCACTACGAAACAGACGAACCCGCAGAGCGAGACTTTATGCAGGCGGTGTCAGAGATGCTGACAAACGTTCGCATTGCAATCAATCAGGAACATTTCGAAGAAGCGATGGGCCACATGGCTAAGCTGCGCGCGCCTGTGGACGCTTTCTTTGAGAAGGTGCGCGTCAACGTCGACGATCCGATCGTCCGAGCTAATCGTCTGCGACTGCTTAATCGCTTTCGCGAGGCGACGCTCGCCGTGGCGGATTTCTCCAAGATCGCGGGCTGACCGTTCTTCCAGTCGCCCCGGCGTGCCGGTTGGCGAACGCTGTCACCGCGTGTTACCCCAACCCAAGGTGGTCTTGGGCCTGGGGGATGCGATGGAACACGTGCTGCGAGCCATAGGAATTTCGACGATCCTTGTCGGGCTGGCAGCTGGCGTTTCGGTGGCCAGCCAGCTTCAGCAAGCTGGCGTGCCGCTGGAGAAGATGCTCGTCACCAGCGCAATTACCGGGGCGCTGGGTATTGTCGTTGTCGGCATCTTGTTTGTCGCATTCGGCACCGTGATCGCACTGTTGCGACATATAAAGATCAACACCGACCGTGGTGGGGGCCTATAGCCGCCGGGGATAGCGCTGGAACGCGGAGGGCGCATACTTCGTTGAGATTTTGCGGTTTGCAGGTAATCTGCCCGCGCCAACGGAGAACTGTCCCCATGGTTATCACGCACGCCGCCATTCAGCCGCTGATCGCGCTCATCGCCGGCATTCTCATCCTGATCATGCCGCGCCTGCTGAACTATGTCGTCGCGATCTACCTGATCATCGTCGGCGTGCTCGGGCTCTTCCCGAACCTGCTCACTCACGTCGGCGGCTAGGCGATCTCCACCACGATCCGGCCACGGACCCTGCCGTCCGCGATGGCGCGGGCGGCATCGGCGATGCCGTCGAAGCCGATGGTCGAGGTGAGCGCCGCCAGCTTGTTACGGTCGAGATCGGCGGCGAGACGCTTCCACGCCTGCAGGCGTAACGCCTTCTCGGCGTGGCTCGATTCGATGCCAAGCAGGGCGACACCGCGGAGGATGAACGGCGCGACGGAAGTCGCAAGCTCCATGCCGGCGGCGTTGCCGCAGGCTGCGACCGCGCCGCCATGCTGGGTGGCGGCGAGGATGTTGGCGAGGATCGGCCCGCCGACGGAATCGATGCCGGCCGCCCAGCGCTCCTTTGCCAGCAATTTTGGCGGGCCCGAAAGTTCGGCGCGGTCGACGATGCCGCCGGCGCCCAGCCCCTTCAGGTAGTCGGCCTCTGCGGGGCGCCCGGTGACCGCCTCCACGGCGTAGCCCAGCGCGGAAAGCAGCGCGATCGACAGCGACCCGACACCACCGGCGGCGCCGGTGACGACGACGGTGCCGGCCTCCGGCGTCAGGCCATGGTGCTCGAGCGCCAGGATCGACAGCATCGCGGTGTATCCGGCCGTGCCCACGGCCATCGCCTCGCGCGTACTGATCCCCTCCGGCAGCGGGATCAGCCAGTCGCCGTTGACGCGTGCCATCTGACTGAACGCGCCAAAATGCGTCTCGCCGATGCCCCAGCCGTTCAGCACCACCTTGTCGCCGGGCCGATAGCCGGGATGCTCCGATGCCGTGACCGTGCCGGCGAAATCGGTGCCGGGGATCATCGGAAAGCGGCGGACGACCGGCAGCTTGCCGGTGATCGCCAGGCCGTCCTTGTAATTGATCGTGGAATATTCGACGCGCACGTCGATGTTGCCCGGCATGAGATCGGCTGGCGTCAGTGTCGCGATGGCGACCGACTGCTGTTTGGTCGCCTCGTCGCGCGTCACCAGCCACGCCTTGAACGTTTCCATGCGTCCGCCTTGTCGTTTCGCCCCGCTGCCCGAGACCTGCGGTCATAACAAAGTCGCGCGGCGTCTTGGAGGCACCGGCGACGTTGTCCCGCCCGCCGCGTGCCTACGTCGCATGCAGGGGTTGCTGGATTTTTGCTCGCCCCGCGCCTATATCCCGTTCGTAGCAAGCCGGCCGCAAGCCGGTATTTTTCAGCGTCTATATATGCTCAAACTGAGTATATATGTGAGGATGTCATGCTGAACATTAGCGAATTGGCGAATGGCGATACCCGCCGCAGCGGGAACGACGAGCTGGCGATGCCGTCGCTGGAATACACTGACGAGGTCGCCCGCGAGACGGCCCATCTCTACGAACGGGTGAAATCGGTGATTCCGGCGATCGAGTGGCCGGTGATGGCGCCGTACATCAAGGCGATCAACGACCTCAAGAAGGCGCGCAACGCCGTCATCCTCGCGCACAATTACCAGACGCCGGAGATCTACCACTGCGTCGCCGACATTACCGGCGATTCGCTGCAGCTTGCCGTCGCCGCTGCCAAGTCCGACGCCGACGTGATCGTCCAGTGCGGCGTGCACTTCATGGCGGAAACGTCGAAGCTGCTCAACCCGGACAAGCGCGTGCTCATCCCGGATACGCGCGCCGGCTGCTCGCTCGCCGCCTCGATCACCGGCGCCGACGTGCGCCTCCTGCGCGAGCGCTACCCGGGCGTGCCGGTGGTCACCTACGTCAACACGTCCGCCGACGTGAAGGCGGAGAGCGACATCTGCTGCACGTCGTCCAACGCGGTCGAGGTGGTGGAATCGCTCGGCGTCGACCGGGTGATCTTCCTGCCCGACCAGTACCTGGCGAAGTGGGTGGCGTCGCAGACCAAGGTGAAGATCATCGCGTGGACGGGCGCCTGCGAGGTGCACGAGCGTTTCACCGGCGCCGAAATCCGCGAGTACCGCGAGGCGAACCCGGGCGTGCAGGTTCTGGCGCATCCCGAGTGCCCGCCGGACGTGATCGCGGAGGCGGACTACACCGGCTCGACCTCGAAGATGACGAGCTGGGTGCTGAAGAACCGCCCGGCCAAGGTTCTCCTCGTCACGGAATGCTCGATGGCGGCGAACGTCGCGGCGGAAGCGCCGGACGTCGAGTTCATCAAGCCGTGCAACCTCTGCCCGCACATGAAGCGCATCACGCTGCCTAAAATTCTGGAGAGCCTTGTCCATATGAAGGATGAGGTGGTGGTCGATCCTGCGATCGCGACCAGGGCGCGGGCGGCAGTGGAGCGCATGATCAACCTGAAGAACTGACGTACGCCGCCCCGGCTCCTCCGCGAAAGCGGGGGCCCAGGGAATGACGAAGCAGCACGAAAGCCGGCGTCGAACGCCCGGACCCTGGATCCCCAATTTTCGCGGGGAAAGCGGAGTTGAGATGTTGGACAGCGCCCCGCAGCCTCAGGCTGAGACTTTTGTCACCGACGACGTGATCATCGTCGGCGGTGGCCTTGCCGGCCTATTCTGCGCGCTCAGACTTGCGCCGCGTCCGGTGACGGTGCTGACCGCCGAGCAGATCGGCGAGGCGGCGTCGTCAACGTGGGCGCAGGGCGGCATCGCGGCCGCCATGTCGCCTGGCGATTCCATCGAGAAGCATCTCGCAGACACCATCGCCGCCGGAGCGGGCATCGTCGATGAAGCGATCGCGCGCATTCTGGTATCGGAGGCGGCCGACCGCATTCACGACCTGCTCGAATATGGCGTGCCGTTCGACCGCGACCTCGCGGGGCATCTGGCGCTGTCGCGCGAGGCGGCCCATTCCGAGCGGCGGATCGTGCACGTGCGCGGCGACGCGGCGGGTGCCGCGATCATGCATGCGCTGGTGGCGGACGTGCGGCGCACGCCGTCGATCCGGCTGGTCGAGGGCTATATCGGCGAACGGCTCGTCACCAGCGGCAGCCGCGTGACCGGGATCATCGCCCGGCCGCACGACGGGGGCGCCCCGGTCGAGTTTCGGGCGCGCGCGGTCGTGCTCGCCTCGGGCGGCAGCGGCCACCTTTACGCCGTCACCACGAACCCGGCCGAGTCCGAGGGCGGCGGGCTGGCGATGGCGGCGCGCGCCGGAGCGGTGATCGCCGATCCGGAATTCGTGCAGTTTCATCCGACCGCGTTCGCGTTCGGCCGCGACCCGGCGCCGCTCGCAACCGAGGCGCTGCGCGGGGAGGGGGCGACCCTTATCAACAGGGCCGGCGAGCGCTTCATGCTCAAGGTTCACCCGGCGGCGGAACTCGCGCCGCGCGACGTGGTGGCGCGGGCGGTACACAGCGAAATCGCTGCCGGACGTGGCGCCTTCCTCGATTGCCGCACGGCGATCGGCGAAAAGTTCGCCGAGGAATTCCCGACGGTTTACGGCTACTGCCGCGCGGCCGAGCTCGATCCGGCCAAGGATCCCATCCCGGTGGCGCCCGCCGCCCACTTCCACATGGGGGGTGTGCTGACCGACGCTTTCGGCCGTTCGTCGCTCGACGGGCTCTGGGCCTGCGGCGAGACGGCGTCTACCGGCGCGCACGGCGCCAACCGGCTGGCCTCCAACTCGCTGCTCGAGGCGGTCGTGTTCGGGGCGCGGGTGGCGCGCGATATCGCGACGCGGCTGCCGGAGCCCGAAACCATGACGGCCCAGCGCCGGCCGATGGACGATGCGGAGCCGGTCGATCCCGCCGACAAGGCACTGCTCCGGCGCACGATGTCCGACTACGTCGGCGTGCTGCGCGACAAGGCGGGGCTGGAGACGGCGCTTGCCGTCATCACCTCGCTGGACGCCCGCAACCGCTCGCCGCGCATGCGCAACGCGCTGACGACGGCGCGCATGATCGCGACCGCGGCGCTGTTGCGGACAGAAAGCCGTGGCGGACATTATCGCTCGGATTATCCGAATGCCGATCCGGCGTGGCGCCACCGCACCTTCATCACGCTGGCTGAGGTCCTGGCCATGGGCGCGCCGGGCCGGACGGCCGAGCTCGCGTTGTGAACCGGCTGGTTCCTCCCGCCGCCGATCTGATCGAGGCCGCGGTTCGGGTTGCGCTCGCCGAAGACCTCGGTGCCGCGGGCGACATCACCTCTGCCGCCACCATTCCGGCGGATGCGACGGCAACCGCGACGTTCGGCTCGCGCAAGGCCGGCACGCTGGCCGGGTTGCCGTTCGCCCGTGCGGCATTTCAGGCGGTCGATCCGTCGGTCACCTTCACCGCGCTCCGACAAGATGGCGACCGGCTGGCACCGGGCGACGTGGTTGCCAAGGTTGCCGGCAACGCGCGGGCGGTTCTGGCGGCGGAGCGCGTCGCGCTCAATTACCTCTGTCACCTTTCCGGCGTGGCGACCGCGACGGCCGCGCTGGTCGAGCGGGTGAAGGGCACCCGCGCGATCATTCTCGACACACGTAAAACAACGCCGGGCCTGCGCGCCTTCGAGAAATACGCGGTGCGCTGCGGCGGCGGCACCAACCATCGCATCGGCCTCTACGACGCCATCCTGATCAAGGACAACCACATCGCCGTGGCGGGCGGAGTCGCGAAAGCGATCCGCGCGGCGCGGGCGCATGCGCCGGACAAGACGCTCGAGATCGAAGTGGGATCGCTCGAGGAACTGGCCGAGGCGATGAAGGAGACGCCTGACATCGTCCTGCTCGACAACATGAGCGTGGCCGACATGCGCGCCGCGGTTCAGCTTGTCGGCGGGCGGGCAAAGCTGGAAGCGTCCGGCAACGTCACGCTCGAGACCGTTGCCGCCATCGCGGAGACCGGCGTCGACTACATCTCGTCGGGCTCGATCACGCACTCGGCGCCGGCGCTGGACCTCGGCCTCGACATCGTCATCGGCTGACGCGCGAGGCTCAGCTCCAGCCGCCGTTGATGGTCTTGTAGAAGATGTGGCCGCCGATCCGCTCCATCTTGTGCATCGTGCGCGCCCAGTCCGGCCGGACGTAAACGGCGTGGTAGTGGGTCGCGGCGCCGATATCCGGCAGGTAGTTCGCCTGCTCGTCGTTCAGCACGCGGCGGGCGAGCGACAGGCTCTCATCCCAGGCTTCCGGTTCGGTGATGCGGTCGGGAATGCCGTCGCAGGCGAACGAGAACTGGCACTGGTTGCGCTTGTCCTTGTTCTGGTACACGACGCCGCAGATCGTCTTGGGGTAGGCCGGGTTCTTCAGCCGGTTCAGCACCACCTGCGCGACCGCGATCTCGCCTTTCTCGGGCTCGCCGCGCGCTTCAAAGTAAATCGCGGTGGCCAGGCACTTCACCTCGGTGGTGGAGCGGGCACTCGCCGGCAGCGGATCGTTCAGCCAGGCGTGGGCGGCGTCGATCTTCGGATCGAGGACGGGGCTGTCCTTGCCCATGACGGCGTCAAAGGGCTTCTCTTCGGCATCCGCCTGCGCCTCAGGCGAGGCGTAGGCGAGGAGGCCATTCGGCCCGGGCTTCGCGGCTTCGGTGCCCGCCACCTGCGCGGCGGCGACGCTGACCGGCGTCGCGGCAGGAATGGAGCCGGTCGTTGCCGGGGCAACATTCTTGGCGGCGAGCGCGACCTCAACCGGCTTTACGATCGGCGCCGGGGCGACGAACGAGGCGAGCATCGTCTTCGGTATTTCGGTGACCGCAAAGGCGGTGACGGCGCCGGTGTCGGCAGCACCCGAAGCAGGCGCGGCGAAGAGGCGGGCGTCAGCGATCACGCCGGCACGGAACGCGCCGAAGAACGGATCGCGGCGGGGCACCAGAATGTCCGCCTTGGCGAGGCGGTTGACGGTGTCGTAGATCGTCGGGCCGGACACGACCGATGCTTCGGCCGCGTGATCGAAGGTGCTGGCGACCTGCGCGGCGCCTGGCGCAACCTCTTCCGCATAGCGACGGCCGTCATCGACGACGAGGCGGAGCTGCCAGCGCGCGTCGGCGGTGTCGAACTGATGGAAGCGGGCCAGCGCATCCTGCCGGGCGATGGTGTTCGATGAAAGGGCGATGAGGAATATGGCGCTTGCGGCGCGCACAACCCATTTGCCCCGTCTCACCGGCGGACGCCGCTTCCCCCGTACAATCACGCAACACTCCACACATACTCGGCAACGCTGCCGCGGCCCGTTCGGATCGCTTCAGCCCGTCAACGCCAAGTGATGCGGGATTAACCTTGAAGAGCGGTTAATGACCCAGAAATGTGGCGCGCCCCGTCAACGCAAAGTCAACCGTCAGAATGAGGCGCCAGTTGGAGATTCCTGAGGCGGCTTTGGGAATTTCCACAAGGCGGACGCCCGGAAAATTGCCGCGATCCTGGCGGCCGTGGCGGCCGCCGATCAGGCCGGGGCGCGGCTGCGGAAGCGCACGCCCGGAGCAGGCCGCTCCTTGAGGATGTCGCGGCGAAAGCGAAACAGCGCCGCCGGGCGCCCGCGGCCGGCCTGGGCGCTGCGGCCGGTCGGCTCGACCAGCGCCGCCCCCTCGATCAGGCGGCGGAAATTCTGTTTGTGAAGGTGGCGGCCGGAAATCGCTTCGACGGTGTGCTGCAGCTCGGTCAACGTGAATTCGCCAGCCATCAGTTCGAAGACGACCGGGCGGTATTTCAGCTTGGCCCGCAGCCGCGAAATGGCGGTGGCCAAAATGCGCCGGTGATCGAAGCGCATCGAGGCGCCGGCGGCGATTGTGTGGGGCGCGGCGGGGCGGCCGTCGCGCGTCGCCTCGGCCACGATGCCGGCTTCGTAAAGCAGCTCGTAGCGGTCGAGGGCGTGCTCTTCGTCCCAGCGCGCGCCGCTCTCGCCGAACGCCAGGCGCACACGTTCGCGGCGGCCGAGCGGTTTGGTCGGGGTCAACTCGGCCGGTTCCCCGGCCCAGCGATCGAGCGCCGGAATCAGCGCCTCGTCGAGGATGGCCGGGCGGCCTTCGCGCCAATCCTCCCACGGGAAGAAATCGTACCAGCGCCGCCAGCTCGCGCCGGCGCGCGCCAGGGCTTCCGACGGTTCGTCGCCGACGCGGGTGAGGGCGAGGTAGCCGACCGAGACGAGATGCGGGCCAACGTCGCCCGGCGATGCATGGCGGCCGCGGTCGCCGAAGGTGTAGAGTTGCTCCGCGTAGCCGAGTTTCAGCGCCGTCTGCTCGGCGACCCAGTCGCGCAGGCCCATTTCGAACGTGCGGTGGGCCAGCGGGTCAAATGGCCCGAACGGCAGGGTATCGCCGTTGACGACGAGGATCAGCGGCTCGCGATCGGCGACAGCGACGATTGCCGCGTTCAGCCCGATCTCGATGGGCCGCTGGCCGAGCTTCATCCGTCGTGCTCGAGCGGCAGGCGAAACGGCACGCCCTCCATGGCGAACGCGCCCTGGCCGATGGCGGCGACGGCGCGGTTCATGCGGCCATCGCGCCGGAGCAGGGTGTCGGCGATGGCGACGAGGCGCGCGTTCGGCGTCGCCGTCGGCGAGGCGGCGCGCAGGCGGCGGGCGATGTCGGCCTCGTCGCGTTCGGGCCGCGCGGCGCAGAGTGCAATGAAGGCGCCGGCGGTGGAGCGGCTGATGCCGGCGTAGCAGTGCACGACCATCGGCCGCGTGCGGTCCCACGCGGCGACGAAGGCGAGCAGGCTCTCGACGTGATCCTCGCCCGGGTGAATCATCCCTTCCTGCGGCTCGACGATGTCGTTCATGCCGAGGAACAGGTGATTGGCGGGCGCAATCGTGTCCGGGCGTGGCACGGCCGTGCCGACGTTGATCAGGCTGACGAGGTGGCTGGCTCCGGTGGTGGCGACCGTGGCGGTCACCTGCGAGAGCGGGCAGACGGTGACGAAAGGCATGGATGATCCGCTGGCTATCCGGTGGTTACTCTAGGCGGGCGGCGAGCGGCCGTCACGCGGTCCGTCGAGCGCTTCGATTTCGCGAAATCGCGCGAGAAACCGGCGTTCGGCGACCGGGGCCGACCATGCCTTGAGATCGAATTTCGAGGGGTCGCCCGCTGCCGGACGACCGAAATAGCGGCGCGCTTCGGCCGGCGCGAAGCCAGCCAGGCCGACCGCCTCGTGATAGGCGGCGACGCGGTCGGCCGCCTTGACCCGCAGGACGGTGCGCTCGGGCAGGGTGGGCGGCAGGCCGAAGCGAAGGTGGATCGCGGAAAGCAGCCGCGCCTCGACCGCGCGATAGTCGCCACCGAGCAGCGCCTTGAACGGCGAGATCAGGTCGCCGATGACGTATTCGGGGGCGTCATGCAGCATGATGGCGAGCCGCTCCGTTCGACCAAGGCGCGGCTCCATCGCGAGCGCGACGTCATCGACGAGGAGGGTATGCTGCGCGACGGAAAAGGCGTTGGCGCCGGCTGTCTGGCCGTTCCAACGCGCGACACGGGCAAGTCCGTGCGCGATATCGTCGATCTCGACGTCGAGCGGCGAGGGGTCCATGAGGTCGAGCCGCCGGCCGGAGAGCATGCGCTGCCAGACGCGGCCGGTGTCAGCCTTGCGCGCCACGGCTCAGGCGTCCGCAGCGGCGGCGGCGGCCGGCCAGTCGAAATGCGCCCACGACGGGAGCGACAGGGTGAGGACGCTGTCGCCGGCGGTTATCGGCGTGCCGGCGTCGATCGCCACCTTGGCGCGGTCGAGCCGCACCAGCGCGAGCGCATTCGGTCCCGACGAGGAGCCCAGCGTTCCGATCGAGGCGGGACCCGCGGTGAGGGGGGTTCCCGGGGCGGGCAGGGGGGCGGTGGCGGTGGCGACCACGAAGCGGCGGCGGCCGGTGCCGCGATGCTGCATGCGGGAGACAACCTCTTGTCCGACGTAGCAGCCCTTTTTGAAATCGACGCCGGCAAGCTGGTCCATATCCACGTCGTGCGGGTAGGCGTCGCCATAGGCGAAGTCGACTGAGCCTTCGGGGACGCCGAGGGCGATACGATGGGCGTCGTAAGCCTCCGGCCGCACCTCGGCGTAGCCGGCAGCCATGTCGGCGCCGGCCGGGACGATGCCGCGATAGCCCAGAGCGGGCAGCCGCGGGTCGACATAGACGGCGCCATCGAGCAGGGGCGGTGCCGCTCCGCCCCAGGCCGCCACGATCTCGCGGTCGGCGGTGAGATCGGCGACGTCGACCTTCGCGCGCAGGCGGTAGAACCCCAGCCGCCTGGCGAAATCGGCGGCGGCGGCGCGCGGAAGGTCGAAAAGGAAACCTTCGGCAGTGTGAACGACGATAAAGTCGAACAGAATCTTGCCCTGCGGATTCAAAAGCGCGCCATAGCGCGCGTCGCCCACGGTTTCGGGGACATCGACGGTGATGAGATCGTTCAGGAATTTTGCCGCGTCTTCACCGCCGACAGCCACGGTGCCGCGCCGTTGAAGTTGGGTGATCTGGCCTTCGCTCATGGCACTTTCGCTTGCAACCCGCGTCCGGCTTACGTAAGCGGAGCCGGGCTCCAGAGCAAGGATATTGGGCGGTGGCCGAGACTTTCGAGCGGGTCTTCCGGAACGCGACCGTGGTCAACCAGGACGGGGTCGGCCATCGCGACATCGGGGTGAGGGACGGACGCATTGCCGCGATAGGCTCGCTCAGCGCCTCGGTCGCCGGCGAGGTGGTCGATTGCACCGGCTTGCACATCCTCCCCGGGGTGATTGATACGCAGGTCCATTTCCGCGAGCCCGGCGCGGAGCACAAGGAAGATCTGGAGACCGGCTCCCGCGCCGCGGCGATGGGCGGCGTCACGACCGTCTTCGAGATGCCGAACACCAATCCCCTGACGACCAGCGCCGAGACGCTCGCGGACAAGATCGCGCGGGGCCGCGGCCGGATGCACTGCGACTTTGCCTTCTTCGTCGGGGCGACCCATGCCAACGCGCCGCACGTGGCCGAGCTCGAGCGGCTGCCCGGCGCGGCGGGGATCAAGGTGTTCATGGGCTCGTCGACCGGCGACCTCCTGGTGGCGGACGACGAAGGGCTGCGCGCGGTGCTCAGCCGAACGCGGCGGCGGGTGTCCGTTCACTCGGAGGACGAGCCGCGCCTCACCGCGCGGCTTGCGGAGCGGGTGCCGGGAGACCCTGCATCGCATCCGGTGTGGCGGGATGTCGAGGCAGCGATGAAGGCGACGGAGCGGCTGACCCGCATCGCCGAGGAGGAGGGGGCGCGGGTGCACCTCCTCCACGTCTCGACGGCGGAGGAGATGGATTTCATCCGCGGCCACAAGGACGCGGTCTCGGTGGAGGTCACGCCCCAGCACCTCACCCTCGACGCCTCGTCGTATGGCCGGCTTGGCACGCGGCTGCAGATGAACCCGCCGATCCGCGAAGCACGCCACCGCGCCCGGCTGTGGCGGGCGGTAGCCGACGGGACGGCCGACGTATTGGGCTCGGACCACGCGCCGCACACGCTGGCGGAAAAGGCCAAACCCTATCCCCAGTCGCCTTCGGGCATGCCGGGGGTGCAGACGCTGGTTGCGGTGATGCTCGACCATGTCGCGGCCGGCCGGCTCAGTCTGGAACGCCTCGTCGACATGACTTCGGCGGGCCCGGCGCGGCTCTTCCAGATCGCCGGCAAGGGCCGCATTGCGGTCGGCTACGACGCCGACCTCACGATCATCGACCTCAAGCGGCGCGTCACCATCCGCGACGCGATGATGGCTTCGCGGGCCGGCTGGACGCCCTACGACGGGGATACCGTCGCCGGCTGGCCGGTGGGCACCGTGGTGCGCGGCAAGCGTGTCATGTGGGAGGCTGAACTGGTCTCGCCATCGGGCGGGGCGCCGGTGCGCTTCATGGAAGCGCTGGCCCGCGCCTAGATCAATTCACGATTTTATCGAATCGCGAATTGCTCTCGATTCCTTTTGCCTTCCGCAATTCCGGACAGAAAAGTGGCGTCCGCTTTTCCTGGAATTGCTCTAGTTATCGTCGGTGAAGTATTTCCACTTGCCATCGGGCGCAATGCCGACGCGGAAGTAGGTGTAGACGCCGTCGGGAAGCATGTCCTCGTAGTCGCCGGCGTAGATCAGCTTGAACAGCTGGACGAGTTGCGGCGGGGTGAGCTTGTCGATCGGGTAGCGCGCGAAATAGGGCCAGATGTACATCTCGTCGGGAGTGCCGACCGAGACGTGAACATAGCCGGCCTCGAGAACCTCGGTCAGGATCGCCAGCATTTCCCGGCCTTCGCCGTCGCCCGACTGGAGCTTCAGGTAGGCGATCGGATCGCTGCTGCCATCCGGGCCGAACTGCGGATTGCCGGCGGCCTCGATGACCGCGCGCAATTTCTCTGGATCGCCGGTGGCGGCGGCGGCGATGATCTTCTGACGAAGCTCGGCCACCGGCGCCGGCAATTTGGCGAAATCGTATTCGACCGGCGGCAGCGGCTCGTTGGCGGCGGCAGCCGGTGGTGCGCCGGGCGTGTCCTGCGGGAGGCCGCTGTCCGGCGCTGCCTGGTCGCTATCGCCCGCCTGACCGGACGAAAGCGTGATGGTGCTGGTCTCGACCTTCGTCGCAGCGAAGGCCGCGGCGGAGGCCAGTGCCACGGCAACGGCAACGGCGATCACGCCGAACATCGCCTTCCGCGCGGCCGTTTTCATGGTCCTCTTCCCCGCGTTTCGCAGGTGCGCCCCAAGCCAAGTGTCCGTCGGGCACCGGCTTTCAGGGCACTGTAGAATACGAGGACAGATCAACCAAGGGTCGGGGACGATTATCTTCTGGACAGCTTCCGCGGCCTTCGCGGACGATGGCCGCCAAGCCGGCTACTGTACGGATCGTTCGTCGACCGTAAACTCGAACTCGCGGATGCGCTTCGGCAGCGTGTTGGCGAGTTCGGCGACGGGCCCCTCGCCGTAGGTCGCGATCAGGTCGCAGAGCGCGGTGAACAGCGCGGCGTGCGCCACGATCTCGGGATCGACGCCCTCGGCCAGCGCGCTGTCCCAGGCCAGGCTCAGGTAGTTCAGCGCAACACGCTTTTTCTCGGCAACCGGCATCTCCTCGCCAGCGCGGAGGCTCTCGTCCTGCATCGACATTGTCGCGTCCCTTTCCGCGCAAGCGCGGGCCCCGTGACGGTTAATGACAACAAAGTAGCACGATGCCGCCGCGGCAGAAGCCGCATCGTCAAGAAGGGGTTAATCTCCTGTTAAAAAGTTGGCCGTGCGCGTCAACATTTTAATAACTGTCAACGGCCGTAGCGGGCGGTGATGTCGGTGCTGATTTTGGAGCCTTCCTCAAGGTAGCGCTGGGTGGCTTCGCGCGCGGCGGGCGTGCACGTCAGGTAGACGGCGCGAAACGTGTCGTAGCCGTGATTGAAGCGGTCGATCATGCGCGCCCGGCGCTCCGCGTCCGGCCGCTCGGCGTCGAGCAGCTTCTGCATCTCGTCGCGCCAGGTGGCGCTGTCGGCCGCGCCGCAAAGCTGCCGCAGGTAGTGCACTGCGCCCAAAATCTCCGACAGACGCAGGAGCTGATCCTCGTAGGCGGGCGGGGCGGGCGGCGCCTGCGCTGAAGGCTGTGCGGGCGTCGCCGGCGCCTGACCCACGGGCGTAGGGGCGGGCGCCGCTGCGATCGGCGTCAGCGCTGCGCCTTCGGCGCGTGCGGAAATGGCGATCAGGGCCGCCAGCAGCAGTGCTCCACGAATCAGCTGAGTCATGCGGGACCCTTTTCGACCAGGCGCCTTGTGTCGTCGGTCATGGCCAGTTCGTCAAACTCGGACGGCGCGACGAAGCGCGCCTCGGCGGCGTCGTCGCCGGCCTCCGGACTGCCCGAGCGAAAGCGGGCCGCAAAGACGACCAGCACGAAGTGGCGCGCCGCCCGGGAGCCGCGGCCTTTCGCGAAGATTTCAACGACATCGATCCGGCGGGGAGCAACAATGGCAACAGCGGTTTCCTCGCGAACCTCACGGATGACGGCTTCGGCCAGCGTTTCGCCGAACTCGACCTTTCCGCCCGGCAGGCTCCAAAGTCCCTTGAGAGGCGCGCGGCCGCGCCGCACGAGCAGCACGCGGCGCCGGTGCCAGACAAGGGCGCTCACGCCGAGCACCGGGCGATTGCCGATCGGGTTGCCTGCCATCGCCGACAACCGTATCTCCTTAGCGCGGCGGGCAGAAGGTGCGAGAGGATGTGTGGTCGCTTTGCGCTGACGGACGACGAAGCCGCGCTGATGGCGTTTCTGGGCTTCAGCGACGGGGTTGCGGTCCTGCCGCGGTACAACATCGCGCCAACCCAGCCGGTGGCAATCGTGCGCCAGGAGCATGGTATCCGGCGCATGACCTTCGCCCGCTGGGGGCTGGTGCCGGCCTGGGTCAAGGATCCCCAGGCGTTCTCGCTGCTGATCAACGCCCGGGCGGACAGCCTTCTCGAACGGCCGGCGTTCAAGAATGCGATGCGCTACCGGCGCTGTCTGGTGCCGGCTACCGGCTTCTACGAATGGCACCGGCAGGGAGGCGCCAAACAGCCCTATTGGGTTCGCCGGCGCGGGGGCGGGCCGCTTGCGCTGGCCGGGCTCTGGGAGACCTGGGCCGACCAGGACGGGGGCGAGATCGATTCCGCCACGATCGTCACCGTCGATGCCAACGCGACGGTGAGGCCAATCCATGACCGCATGCCGGCAATCGTCGCACCCGCCGACTTCGACGTCTGGCTGACATCGCCCGATCCCGGCGAGGCGATGGCGCTGCTGAAACCCGCGCCCGACGATCTGCTCGAGGCGATTCCGGTCAGCGATCGTGTCAACCGGGCCGAGCCCGACGATCCCGGCCTCATCGCGCCGGTCGCGGCAATGCGGACCGACCTCTTCGATGTCTGACGCGCTCGCCTCAGCTGGGCTGGAGGGCTTTCTGCTCGGGGCAGGCCTGATCGTGGCGATTGGCGCGCAGAACGCCTTCGTCCTGCGGCAGGGGCTGAAGCGCAGCCACGTCTTCGCCGTCGCGTCGGTGTGCACGCTCTCAGATGCAGCGCTGATCGCCGCCGGCGTGGCCGGGGTCGGCGCGCTCGTTAGCCAGACGCCGGGGCTGCTACCAGCGGTCACGGCCCTGGGCATTGTGTTTCTGCTCGCCTACGGAGCGCTCGCGGCCCGGCGCGCCTGGCGGGGAGAATTGCTCGCCGTGGGCACGAACGACGCGCAGGGCCTCGGCGCGGCGCTTCTGACCTGCGTCGCGTTGACGTTTCTCAACCCGCACGTCTACCTCGACACCGTCGTGCTGGTCGGCGCGATCTCCGCCCGCCATCGGCCGCCGGCCAACGCCGCCTTCGGTTGCGGTGCGGCCATCGCCTCGGCGCTGTGGTTCTTCGGCCTCGCCTACGGCGCGCGTCTGCTGGCGCCACTGTTTGCCAGGCCGGCAGCGTGGCGCGCGCTCGACGCGCTCATCGCGATCGTGATGTGGGCGATTGCAATCCGTCTCGCGAGCGGGCTCGCGTGATTCCTTTGCCTTGTGCAATTCCGGACGGAAAAGTGGAATCCACTTTTCCTGGAATTGCTCTAGGCGGCGTCGGAAAGCTTGGCCGGTCGCGGGGGCGCGGGCTGCTCTTCCTGCGCCTTCATGTGGTGCAGGGCTTCCGCGACTTCCTGAATGGCGACTTCGCCATACTGCGACACGAGCGAGGTCTGGTGCTCCAGCTTGGACTTCGGCTGGAACGGACGCTGGTCGATCGGGCTGGTATGGCGGCTCACGGTGTGGCTTCTCTTTTTGGTGGTCGACGGTTCAAAATCCGCCGCCGATTCGCTTCAGTGACGCGCGGTTATTCGTTTTGGAATGCGGCAGAACAATGATGGGAGTCAATGATTACCAACGTGCTACCGTCGAGCGACATTGCGGTGGAACGCGGTGCAGCATGAGCGCGACGCGTTGGACCGACTGGGGGTTTGCGGCATGCGTGCGCTGCAGCGGCTGCGACGCAGCAAAATGACGCCGACGGGGAGGGCGCGATTGTCGACCGGCGTGCGGACTGGCCTGTGAGACAGCGAATCGCCGAAGCGGAATCGCGGATCGCGGGGTGGAGCGCCTATCTTGCGGCGGTCTCCATACCCGTATTGATCATTGCAGCCGTCGGCCATCGCGCCGGCCTGATGGACGTCACCTCGACGTACAGCGTGATGGCGGTCGGCTTTCTGCTTGCCGCCGGGGCGGTGCTTGCCGCGCTGATCGCGTTCGTTGCGATCTGGCGCGACGGCAATCGCGGTGTGATGAGGGCGATGCGCGGCCTGGTGCTCGGCCTGGCGGTGCTCGCCATGCCGGCGGTGGGGGCGTGGGAGGTGATTACTCTCCCGCGGCTGACGGACGTCTCGACCGATCCATCGCAGCCGCTGCCGTTGATGGCGGCGCAGCGCGACCGGGGACCGGACGACGCGCCGGTGGTGGCGCCGGACGCCATGTCCGCGGCGCTGCAGCGGCAGGCCTATCCGGACATCGTGCCGCGCCACTATCCGGTGTCGACCGCACGCGTCTATCTCGAGGCGCGCACGATCGTCGATCAGCGCGGCTGGCGCGTGCTTTCCGACGTGCCGCCATCCGACAACGATCCCTCAGGCAGCATCGAGGCGGTGGCGCAGACGCTGGTCTTCGGTTTCCGCCAGGACGTCGCCATCCGGGTGACAGCCGAGGGCGACGGCACGCGCGTCGACATGCGCTCCGCCTCGCGCGGCACCGCGCATGATCTCGGTGCCAACGCACAGCGCGTGCGCCGTTTCTTCAGCGATCTCGACGCGTCTCTGCAGGGCGTGACGGGAAGCTGACTGTCGCGCCGGTCAAACCCGCGGCTGTCTCAGTTCTGGTCGGCGAGGTCCGACGGCAACACCATCGCAGTGGCGTCGCTCTGTTCGGCAGCGCGCCGGAACCACTCAGCCGACAGGTCCGGATCTTCCGGCACGCCAAGGCCGCGCGAATAGAGAATGCCAAGCGTGGCGGCGGCGGCGGTGACGCTGTGATTGCCGGCTGCGATGAACCAGGTGACTGCCTGGGCGGTGTCCTGCGCGACGCCAAGCCCGTTGAGGTAGAGACAGCCAAGCTCGTACTCGGCGTCGCCGTTGCCGAGCAGCGCCAGCGAACTCAGGCGATCGAAGGCGGCCACGTAATCGCCGCCCTGCAGGGCAGCTTCGGCGTCTTCCAAAGGCGTTGCGCGCGCTCCCGATGAAGCGAGGCAAAGCAGGGCAACGGCGGAGAAAACACGCAACGACATGGCGACACACTCGACCGGAGCCGCCACTTTAGCATCGCGGGATCGCGGCGTGGTGTCCGCGCTGCAACACGACGACGGTCGCGCGCTGTCGTCAAAAATTCATTGAATGAATTTGCGCCGTTTCGCCGCCGCAAAATGCACCGCGGTGACTATTGATTGTGCGTTCCCTTGATCACGCCAGCTTCGAGCTTGGTGAAGGGCACGAAGGGCACGATCGAACCGCCGTAGATATCTGAACGCGCGACTGTTTCCGTTCCGTCGGTGGCGACGTTGGCGGTGACCTTCAGCACGTGCTGCGCGCCGGGCGGCCCGACCGGGATGACCATGACGCCGCCGGGTTTCAGCTGGCGCAGCAGGGGCGGCGGGATGTGGTCGATGCCGCAGGTGACGATGATCTTGTCGAACGGCGCGTTCTCTTCCCAGCCGTAATAGCCGTCGTCGTTCTTGGTCGTGATCGCCTTGAACTCGCTGTAGCCGCGGGCGATCAGCGCATCGTAGGTGGCGCGCGTGCGCTGGCTGAGCGGCTTGATGATCTCGATGGAGAAGACCTTGTCGGTCAGGTTGGAAAGATAGGCCGACTGGTAGCCGGAGCCGGTGCCGACCTCGAGCACCTTCTCGCCGAACTGGACGGCGAGCGAACTGGTCATGCGGCCGACGAGATTGGGGCCGGAGATGGTCACGCCGTAGCCGATGTCCAGAAAGGCGCGGTCGTAAGCGCGGGGCAGATTGGGCTTGAGGCAGAACTCCTCGCGCGGCGTCAGCAGATAGGCGCGCCGGTCGCGGTCGGTGAAAAGGTCGTGGTGCTGAAGCATCTCCTGGAAGCGGTCGAAACGCCCGCCGAGGTACAGCGGATTTTCGCCGCGGTTCTTCACCATCCAGTCGATGAACGACTGGCGGGAATCGGTCGGGGGCATAGCCGCCCAGTCGTAAGGGCCGGGCACGTCGGCGGCCGCCAGGCGCGGCAGCAGAAGCTGGCCGAAAGCCGCCAGCGAGCCGACGGTAAACGCACGCCGATTGAATTTCACAAGTCCAGACACAACACCACCCTCCGCGCCGCGGCCGGCAACCTCGTGCCGGATTGTAACCGCGGTATTTCAGCTCGATGAAGGCTGTCAGGCGGCTGTCTGTCCGGGCAGGGCGGTGATCGCCGGCGTTTTACGGTATTGGTCGGAGTGGCAGGATTCGAACCTGCGACCCCCTGTTTCCGAAGCAGGTAATCCACGCAGACTCCAGCGTGACGCGACAGAACATGCGTCCGGTGACGAGAATGATCCCGATCGACACCGGCGTAACTCCTCAGGTCGGATCCGGGGGAGCGTGGCTTTCGCGATGCGGATCGGGATATTCCGGGATTGCTGGTAGCGACTACAGCCGACAGGCGTGACGCATTCCGTCATAGCCAAGGTACGTGTCGCTGCTGGCGTTGT
>Ga0265340_10000642_pt1 | contig 19595 bp, 13 predicted proteins | sample 4CB225metaG_FD_202082 | JGI IMG/M metagenome (GOLD analysis project Ga0265340, IMG submission 202082) | Rhizosphere microbial communities from Carex aquatilis grown in University of Washington, Seatle, WA, United States - 4-CB2-25 metaG | ecosystem: Host-associated > Plants > Roots >...
TGCGCTCATGCAAGCGGACAGCGAACCGGATGTCGCCCGCATCCTAACTGAAACTGGGTATTGGAATGATAAGCGCGTTTGGCGGCTCTATGGCGACACGGAGAATAATTTCAGCACCATCGGCAAACAACAGAACCGGCCAGATGCCGCGCTCGTTGAAAAAATGATCAACTCGGTGGACGCCCGGCTCATGCATGAGTGCTTGTCTCGCGGCATCAACCCGGAATCGCCCGCTGCACCGCAATCAATCCGCGACGCGGTTGCTAGATTTTTCGAAGAGGGACGTCGGGCTGGGAGCATATTTGGCGGCCAAATTCGAGCTTGGGATAACGAAATGCGTCGAGAAGTTGCGAAAGGCATCACGCTTGCGCTGTCTCGTCGCAATACAACCGGTGTTCATCGCCCGCACCAACGCCAGGGTAGTAACCTGCCTTGCGGAAGGCAAGCCCGGGTTGCTAACAATTTGAAGCAACAACGGCAGCGCGATTCCGTTTCGGACTTTTCAGTTCAGCGTCGGGACGGGATAGTTCGAGATGGCCCGCATGTATTGCGCGCGCTCGAATTCGCCGGGCGCCGGACAGTTCTTCTGGCTGAGACTGCCTTTGAGCTGCGACACGGATTCGTATTCGTGCTCCTCCAGCCACGCAACGAGGTCGCGTTCAATCGTGGTGATTTGCCGGATACCGTGCCGGATCAACACCGAGCAAAGCATCGTCACGTCCGCGCCGGCCATGAGCATCTTCAACACGTCGGAGGCGCGATGGATGCCGCTGGTGGCGGCCAGGTTCGCTTTGACGTGGCCGTAAAGAATCGCAATCCACCGCAATGGCACGCGCATGGCCATCGGCGTGCTCAATAAAATGTTGGGTTTCACTTCCAGCGTTTCGAGGTCAATGTCCGGCTGATAAAACCGGTTGAACAGCACCAGCCCGTTTGCGCCCGCGTCGTCGAGCCGTTTCGCCATGTTCGCAAAATTGCTGAAGAACGGGCTGAGTTTGACGGCGACGGGAATGGTCACTTCCGCTTTCGCCGCCTTGAGGATGTCCAGATAGGTCTGTTCCACCGCCGTCCCCGACAGGTTGAAATCGGTCGGGATGTAATAAATGTTCAGTTCCAGCGCGTCCGCGCCGGCCTGTTGGATGAGTTTGGCGTAGCGCGTCCAGCCGCCGGCGGAGGAGCCGTTCAGGCTGGCGATGATGGGAAGGCGCACCGCTTTTTTCGCCTTGGCGATGTGCTTGAGATATTCCTCCGGGCCGAGGTGAAATTCCTGCGGTTCGGGAAAATAAGTGAGCGCCTCCGCGAAACTGTCGGTGCCCTGTTCCATGCGCTGCGCCAGTTCGGCGCGGTCCTGGCGCAGTTGCTCCTCGAACAGTGAGTAAAGCACCACCGCCGACGCCCCGGCGTCTTCCATGCGTTTGATGTTGTCAATTTCCTCCGACAACGGCGAGGCCGCCGCGATGAGCGGCGTCCGCAGTTTCAGGCCGAGATATGTGGTCTTTAAGTCCATAAGCTGTTTTATTTTGTAGGAGCCGAGGTAACGAGGCTCATTAATTGCATATTCAATCAGAGCCTCCTCACGTCGGCTCCTACAGTTTTACGGTTGTTGGTCCACCGTGGCCGCGGCCTGCGTGGTCGCGGGCTGGCCGTTGCCCGGCTTGGTGACGCGCCCGGACAGAAACTCATAGAATTTCCAGCGGCGATCGGCATCCACCTGCGCCTGGGCGAAGAGCTTCTTCGCTTCCTCCGGCTTGCTCTTGGTGAGCATCTTGAAACGATTTTCCGTCAGGAGATAATCCTGCAGTTTGGCCTTGGCCGCCGGGGAATCGAGCTGCAGCGGGTTCTCGCCGGCCGCGGTCCGCCGCGGGTCGAACCGGTACAGCAGCCATTGGCCGGAATCCACCGCGAGCTTTTGCTGGCGCGCGCCGACGCCCATGTCCACCGCGATGCCGTGCGCAATGCAATGGCTGTAACCGATGATGAGCGACGGGCCGGGATAGGATTCCGCCTCCACAAATGCGCGCAAGGTCTGCTCGTCTTTTGCGCCCAGCGCCACGCTGGCCACGTAGATATGGCCGTAGGTCATGGCGATGAGGCCGAGGTCTTTCTTGCCCATCAGCTTGCCGCCGGCGGCGAACTTTGCCACAGCGCCGCGCGGCGTGGATTTGGACATCTGCCCGCCGGTGTTGGAATAAACTTCGGTGTCGAGCACGAGCACGTTGACGTCGCGCCCGGTGGCCAGCACGTGGTCGAGGCCGCCGTAACCGATGTCGTAGGCCCAGCCGTCGCCGCCGACGATCCACACGCTCTTTCGCACCAGCTGGTCGGCGAGGCCGAGCAGCAGCTTGGCTTCCGGCGAATCGAGCTTCTGCAATTTTTGTTTCAACGCGGCCACGCGCTCGCGTTGTTCGTAAATGCCGGCTTCATCGGATTGATTGGCGTTGAGGATGCCGCCCACGAGGTCGTCACCCAGTTGCGGCGCGAGTTTCCTGGCCAGCTCGGTCGCAAATTCCTTCTGCTTGTCAATCGAAACGCGGAAACCGAGGCCGAATTCCGCGTTGTCCTCGAACAATGAATTGCACCAGGCCGGCCCGCGCCCGGTTTTGTCCACGCAATACGGCGTCGTGGGCATGTTGCCGCCGTAAATCGAGGAACAGCCGGTGGCGTTGGCGATGACAGCGCGGTCGCCGAAGAGTTGCGACAGCATCTTGATGTAGGGCGTCTCGCCGCAACCGGCGCACGCGCCGCTGAATTCGAACAAGGGCCGCAGGAGTTGTTGCTGGCGCAGTTGGGTCATTTTGACCTTGCGCCGGTCCATTTCGGGCAGGGTGAGGAAGAAATTCCAGTTCTCGCGCTCCGGCAATCGCAGCGGCGCCTGGGTCCGCATGTTGATGGCCTTGAGTTTGGTTTCCGTTTTGTTGCGCGCGGGGCAGACGTCCACGCACAATGAACAGCCGGTGCAATCCTCCGCCGCGACTTGCAACGTGAATTTCCAGCCCTTGTATTCCGGATTGCGGCTGTCCGTGGACTTGAAGGTGGCGGGCGCGCCCTTGAGCGACGCCGGTTCATAAACCTTCGCGCGGATGGTCGCGTGCGGGCAGATGGCGACGCATTTCAGGCATTGGATGCAAACCTTTTCGTCCCATACCGGAATGTCCATCGCGAGATTGCGCTTTTCGTATTGCGCGGTGGCGGTCGGGAATGTGCCGTCCACCGGGAACGCGCTCACCGGCAGCACATCGCCTTCGTTGGCGGCGAGGCGGCCGAGGACGTCCTGCACAAATCTCGGCGCGGTGAGTGAAATGTGCGGGAGCAGGCCGCCGCTGCCGTTCGCGCGGTTCGGCACCGGCACCTCGTGCAGATGCTCGAGCGTGTTGTCCACGGCCTTGAGGTTCATGGCGACGACTTCCTCGCCTTTTTTGCCGTAGGTTTTCTTGATGGAATACTTGATGGATTCGATGGCCTTGTCGCGCGGCAAAACACCGGACAGCGCAAAGAAACAAACCTGCATGATGGTGTTGATGCGCCCGCCCATGCCGCTGTCGCGCGCCACCTTCGTCGCGTCAATCACGTAAAACTTTGCCTTTCGGGCCATGAGCGATTCCTGGAGCGGCGTCGGCAGCGTGGACCAGACCTTGTCCTGCGGGTAGGGGGTGTTCAGCAGGAAGGTGCCGCCGGGCACCAGCGGCTTGGCCATGTCATATTTCTCCAGAAACGCCGGCAGGTGGCAGGCCACAAAATTCGCGCGGGTGATGAGGTAGGTCGAACGAATCGGCTCCGGCCCGAACCGCAGATGCGACACGGTCATGCTGCCGGATTTCTTGGAATCATAGACAAAGTAGCCCTGCGCGAAATTTTCGGTGCCTTCGCCGATGATTTTGATGGAATTTTTGTTTGCGCCCACCGTGCCGTCCGCGCCCAGACCGTAAAACAACGCGCGAATGACGTTGTCGGGTTCGGTCGAAAAATCGTGGTCCACCGGCAGGCTGGTGTGGGTAACGTCGTCGTTGATGCCGACGGTGAAATGATTTTTCGGCTTGGCAGCGGCCAGGTTGTCGAACACGGCCTTGACCATCGCCGGCGTGAATTCCTTGGAAGACAGGCCGTAGCGCCCGCCGACAATCTTGGGCAGCCATTTCAAATTGCCCCAGCCGTTGGTCATGCCTTCGAGAACCGCCGCGACGCAATCCTGATACAGCGGTTCGCCTGCCGCGCCCGGTTCCTTGGTGCGATCGAGGACCGCGATGGCCTTGACCGACCGCGGGAGCGCTTCCACAAAACGTTTGCCGTCGAACGGCCGATAGAGCCGCACCTTGATCACGCCGAGTTTCGCGCCGCGTTGGTTCAAATGCTCGACCGTTTCATGGACCGCTTCGCAGCCCGAGCCCATGAGCACAATCACGTGCTCCGCGTCCGGCGCGCCGACGTATTCAAACAGCTTGTAGGCGCGGCCAACCTGCTTCGCGAAATCATCCATCGCCTGCTGCACGATGTCCGGGCAGGCGGCGTAGAACGGATTGCACGCCTCGCGCGCCTGGAAGAATGCGTCCGGGTTCTGGGCCGTGCCGCGCAGCACCGGATGATCGGGCGACATGGCGCGTTTGCGATTTTCAGCCATCAGCTTGTCGTCAATCAACGCGCGCAAATCGGCCTCGGTCAGCATCTCAATCTTCTGCACCTCGTGCGACGTGCGGAAGCCGTCGAAGAAATGCACGAATGGAATCCGCGAGCGCAGCGTGGCCGCCTGCGCAATCAGCGCGAAGTCCTGCGTCTCCTGCACGCTGGTCGAACCGAGCATCGCCCAGCCGGTCGAGCGGCAGGCCATGATGTCGCTGTGATCGCCGAAAATGGAGAGGGCATGGGTCGCAATGGCGCGGGCGGTGACGTGGAAGACCGTGGGCAGCAGTTCGCCCGCGATTTTGAACATGTTGGGAATCATCAACAGCAGGCCCTGCGACGCCGTGAACGTGGTGGCCATGGAACCGGTCTGCAACATGCCGTGGACGGCGCCGACCGCTCCGCCTTCGCTTTGCAGTTCGACGATGGACGGGATGGTGCCCCAGAGGTTTTTCTTGTTTTCCGACGCCCATTGATCGCAGAACTCGGCCATGGGGGATGACGGCGTGATGGGGTAGATGGCCATGACCTCGTTGAGGCGGTAGGCGACGTGGGCAACGCCTTCATTGGCGTCCAGCGTAAGTTTTTGTCTTGTGCTCATTTTATTGATAAAATCAAAGTTATTGCATCGTTGAAACGGCCATGGTGACGGCGAAATCCAACCGGCCTTCCTCATCGCCGACGGCTCTGGAATTAGAATAGATTGGGACGATGCGACCACCCCCACCTATTTTGGCAAAGAGACAACATCCATTGCTTCGGGTGTGCAAAATCGCAAATTCCGATTGCCGCTGAAGGGCACGGAAGGCGCAAAATTTTAACCGCGGACCTGCCGCGACGGGCGTGAGCACGGCGGGTGGACACGGCGTAACGCTGCGTGGCGGCCACGCCGCTTTACGCGGATGAACGCGGATTCATTGGCCGCGAAAGGGCGCAAAAGGTGCAAAGCTCTTTATCCGTGGATGGACACGAATGACGCGAATTGCCACCGATTTATTTTCGACAGGGACTCCGGGTTTTAGGCGGGAGCAAACCGGGCGATCACCGTCCGCAAGGTCTCCAGTTCGAAAGGTTTGCAGATGAAGGAATCAACGCCGCCCAGCGGGCAGTCGGAAGTTTGAAGTTTTTCAGGATAAGCCGTCAGCATCACGACGGGCTGCTTGGGGGCGAGCCTTTTGATGGTGGCGGCCAACTGATCGCCTTTCATCTCCGGCATCAGGTAGTCGGTGAAAATCATGTCGAATTTGCCGGGCTCAAACAGGACCAGCGCCTCGGCGCCGCTTCGGGCCTCGTCCACGAGATAACCGTCACTCCGGAGAAGCATCCGGACGGTCTGGCGGACGAGAGGTTCATCATCCACGACCAGTATGCGTCTTTGCTGGCAACTCCATTCGTTCATCACCACAAACAAAACGCATATCCCGTGCCAGCTTTTATTTTTTTGCCGCCCGGCTTTCAGGCTTTAAATTGGTGCGAATCCGGCGCGACAAGCGAGTTTTGGATTGTATTATGGAATTTAAGCGTCAACATGGCAGGCATAAGCCAGCCAGCCATTCCTCCGCAGTAATTCTGCGGCGTCCGTCCTCCGTCTCGATAAATTGGGACTGCGGAGGATGGGGAGGACAGGCTAATATGAGGTGACCAATATGAGGTGACCAATGAAAACAGCACCGCGAGAACATATCGAAGCGAAAATCATCAACTGTCTTCGCGATTTGAAAGCACCCGGCAACGCGAGCCAAATCGCCGTTCAGATTCAGGAAACGAGAGAAGACACCCTCCAGGCAATCCAACGGTTGGTGAAAGACCGGACCATCAAGGGCCAGCAGGATTTTGCCCTGTTCAATTCCACCGGTGAAATCGTTGCTTATACCCTGGCTGATCCATTGCTGCAGCCGGCGCTGATTCCGCCTGCCGTTCCGCCTTCACAATTGCGGCGCGGCCCGACATTTCGTCGTTAGCCACACAGAGTTGAGAATGCGAACGGCTCTTCAGCAGTTTCGTCCCGCCATTTGCGCTCTTTGCGACTCTTTGGGCCGTAAATGGAGACAGGCGGGACGCACTGTCCTACGTGGTGTCTTGGCTTTCGATTAATCCGCGTTCACCTGCGTTCATTCGCGGTCAACGGGGCTTTTCGTTTCCCGCTGCTCTCTGCTCAAAACGCGTATTTAACCGCTAATGAGACAAGGTTGCGCGTGAACTCGTGGCTGCTCGTCAGGGGCTCCACGCTTGCGGACACCTTGCTGTCCACCCAGTCGTAGGAACAGGTGAGTTCGGCGCTCAGATGTTTGTTGTAGTTGTAAGTCAGCCCGGCACTGGGCGTGTAAATCCAGTCGTTCCGGTTCACCGGTTCTTGCCAGTCGCCAATGTAAAGTGTGAACCCAAGCGCTGCGGTGAACTGGTCGCAGAACTTGTGCCGCCACGACAGGTCGGTCTTGATGTCTTCATACATGCTGAAGCTGGAAAAGGCAGGCTGTTCGTAGCGTGTGGATTTGAGCGTTACCGTGTCGCTTTTGTCCGGCAGCAGCGTTGCCGAGGCGTCCCAATAATACAGGAACCGATTCCGGTCGAAGCCGGCCGGTGTGCCGGAATCGAACTGGCGGATGTCCGGGCCGGCCAGCACGGCCACTTTAAACCAGCTTGCCGGGCTGCCTTCCACGCCGAGGAGGATGCGATGAAAGGCGTTGCCGTAGGTGCTGTGCAGGGTGGTGCCGCTGGCGCCGGGCAGTGTGAACTGGTCCTGCCGCCCGTAGCGATAACCGGCAACCAGATAAGTCTTTTTCACGATTTCGTAACCGACATCCATGCCGCCGCTGATTTCCTGGCGGTCCACGTAATTTTCGTAGCTGAACATGGCCTTCTCGGCGGTCGTTTGATAGCGCTGGTCGGTCTTGAAATCATGGATGTAAGCCGTCGCAACCGGGCGGAAGAACCATTTCCCGACCGGCTCGGTGAGGCGAAAACTGTTGCGAAAAATGAAGGCCGCCCGCCGGTCGCGCAGCGGGATGCCGCCGATGGCGGGGACGTCATCCGGACGGGCGAAGGTCGGCCCCTCCCTGCTGCCGTCAATGTAGGTGGCCGTGTTCAGCAGTTCCCAGGTGGCGTCTCCCACCTTGCCGCTGAAATTGAACAGGGCACGATGGGTTACGTAATCCTCGGAAGGGGTCGAATGATAGAAGGCGATCTCCGGCGCGTAACCGAGCGATAGTTTGAAGGCGGAACACGGTTTGTAGTCCAGCCCGACCTTGGGCAGGATTGACGTGATGAAGGAGCCTTTGTTTGCCTCGACCGGCTTGAGTCCGGCAGCCTGCGCTGCGGTGACGTTGGCCAGTATGGGCGCGTTGTCCTGGATATAGACGTTGTTGTCGTAGGTTTCCTTGAACGTGAGTTCGGCGTTCCACGTCACATTGGTGACCGCGGCATGGATCGAGGCTGCGGCCAGACCGAGCACGGCCAAGGTTGCGGCGCGTGCAAGCCGGGACGGTTTGGAACGCCGGGCACCGTCCCGGCACGAATTGCCTCTCCCCAACACGCCGAGCCGGTGCTCGGCGCTCCGATATTGAGGTGCATATGAAGTTTCGCCGGTTTGATTTGCGGATTTGCAGGAATTTTTCATAAAGCTTGGTTGGTACGGAAAGAACTTTGCCGTGTTCCGTCATTTCACCAGTGCGGTCCGGTGTGGAAATTATAATTACCGTCAATCAATATTTATTTTTTGACCACGCCGAGCGGCAGAACGACTTTCCCATAAAGTTCATTCAGAACTTGCGCGAGGCCGGTGTAAATCGCCGAAAAGCCGCAAACGAGTCCTTCGCAGCCGGTGAAATGTTTGAAGCCCGCACTGACGCCCGCGGTGTTGAAATGTTCGTAGGCGAGCAGGAAGAACAGAACCGTCAGCGTGCCAAACACAACTTGCAACGCGCGGTTCAGCCGAAACGTGCCGAGGAACATCACGCCGGTGAACAATCCCCAAATGGCGAGATAGGCGGACATCGCAACGTCATCCGTCGCCGTGAAACCAAGCTTCGGCAAACCGATCAAAACCACCAGCGAGAGCCAGAAAAAACCGTAGGAAATGAAGGCAGTGGCGGCAAAGGTGTTGTTCTTTTTCCATTCCATGATGCCGGCGATGACCTGTGCGATGCCGCCGTAACAAATGCCCATCGCCAGAATCATGGAGTTCAACTCGTAATAGCCGGCGTTGTGCAAATTCAGCAGCACGGTCGTCATGCCGAAACCGAGCAGGCCGAGCGGTGCGGGATTCGCGGTGGTGTCCTTGATTTGAGTGACGGTGGGTTCGTTCATAATCATGGGAATGTTGTGTTGGCAGGGTTGTGAAAATGGCGGCTGCCGGGACCGGACGCCCCGGCAGCCCCTTCTGATTTACTGTTTCCCCTTCACCAGCGATTCCACGACGTGCGGATCCGCCAGCGTGGAAGTGTCCCCGATCTGGTCCGTGGCGTTTTCGGCAATCTTACGAAGGATGCGCCGCATGATTTTGCCCGAGCGCGTTTTCGGCAGGCCGGGCGCAAACTGGATTTTGTCCGGCACGGCAATCGGCCCGATTTCCTTGCGGACATGGTTGTTCAATTCCTTCTTCAGCTCGTCACTTTCCTGCACGCCGTCCTTGAGCGTCACGAAGGCGTACAGGCCCTGGCCCTTGATGTCGTGCGGCATCGGCGCGACGGCAGCCTCGGCCACCTTCGGATGGCTGACCAGCGCGCTCTCGACTTCGGCGGTGCCGATGCGATGGCCGGAGACGTTCACCACGTCGTCAATGCGGCCCATCAGCCAGTAATCGCCGTCTTCGTCAATGCGGCAGCCGTCGCCGGTGAAGTAAATGTTCGGATACATCGTGAAGTAGGTTTCGATGAACCGGTTGTGGTCGCCCCAGGTGGTGCGCAGCATGCCGGGCCATGGCTTGGTGATGCAGAGCTTGCCGCCTTCATTCACGCCACACGGCTTGCCGTCATCGCGCAACACGACCGGTTCGACGCCGAAGAACGGGCGGCTGGCGCTGCCGGGTTTGAGCGTGTGGGCGCCGGGCAACGGCGTGATGAGGATGCCGCCGGTCTCCGTCTGCCACCACGTGTCCACGATGGGGCAACGGCCCTTGCCGATGACGCGGTGATACCACAGCCACGCTTCGGGATTGATGGGTTCGCCGACCGAGCCGAGGACGCGCAGCGTGCTCATGTCATATTTGTTCGGCCATTCCTCGCCGAGCCGGACGAGCGAGCGGATGGCCGTCGGCGCGGTGTAGAAAATCGTGACCTTGAATTTGTTGACGATCTGCCAGAAACGTCCGGCGTCCGGGAACGTCGGCACGCCTTCGAACATCAGGCTCGTCGCGCCATTGCAGAGCGGGCCGTAGCAGATGTAACTGTGGCCGGTGACCCAGCCGATGTCGGCGGTGCACCAGTAAATGTCGTCGTCGTGAACGTCGAAGATGTATTTGTGGGTGAGGGCGGTTTGCAGGAGGTAGCCGGCGGTGCAATGGACGACGCCCTTGGGTTTGCCGGTGGAACCGGACGTATAAAGGATGAACAGCGGGTCCTCGGCGTTCATGGTCACCGGCGGACAATCCGCGGAAGCCCCGGCCATCACATCGTGGAACCAGACGTCGCGGTTCGGCGTCATGTTGCACGCGGTCTCGTTGCGTTTGACGACGATGACCTTCTCGATGCTGGAGGTTTCCTTCAACGCCTCATCGGCCATGGCCTTGAGCGGAATGCTTTTGCCGGAGCGGAGCGAGGTGTTGGAGGTGATGAGCAGTTTGCAGGCGGAGTCGTTGATGCGGCCCGCCAGCGCCTCGGCGCTGAATCCGCCGAACACGACGGAGTGGATCGCGCCGATGCGCGCGCACGCGAGCATGGCCACGGGCAGTTCGGGAATCATCGGCAGATAAATGGAGACGCGGTCGCCCTTTTTGATGCCGAACGATTTCAGCACGTTGGCGAACTTGCAGACCCGCTCGTGCAACTGCGCGTAGGTCAGTTTGACGACGTCATTTTCGGGTTCGCCCTGCCAGAGGATGGCGATCTTGTCGCGCGTTTTGGTTTTCAGATGGCGGTCGAGGCAGTTGACCGTCACGTTGAGCTGGCCGTCCTCGAACCAGGTGTGCTGGACTTTTTTTGCGGCGGTGTCCCAGACATATTTGCGGCCTTGGGTCGGTTTTTTGATCCATTCAAGCGTGCCGGCCTGTTCAAGCCAGAACCCGTCCGGATCTTTGATCGAGCGCTCATACATTTTCTGGTATTGCCCGGCGTTGATGTAGGCGCGCTGGACCACTTCCTTGCCTGGCGGAAAAGTCCGGCCCTCCTGCATCAGGGAACTGGTTGAAACGGTTTGAGTTTGGGCGGTCATGATATGCTCCTTTCTGGTTTTTGTTTAATCGCTATATTGGTCAACCCGACCGGCCCGGGAGCGCCGGCATCTTGCCGGCTCGTTGGTTTCTCTGGACCGGAGACCGCCGGCAAGATGCCAGCGTTCCCGGACGGAACCTCAAGGCCATGCAACGGGAACACGCTATTAATTACAGTTTCAATCGTGGTTCGCAACTCCGGTTCGACCGCGTGGCGTTGCTCCGCCGAAACCGCCAAGGCGCGGTCGCACAGGCCGCCGGCCCATTCCGTGCTGGCCAGCATGACGCCGCCCATGCCGAGGGCGAAATCGCACTCGTCGTTCCCGCCGCAGAGTGTCCGCCAGGCCAGCGCCCAGCCGCGCACGGTATTCTCGACGTGATAACCCCCGCCGCCGACAACGAGCATGGGGCAATTCAGACGCAGGAGGCGCTCGACGATTTCGACGACGACGTTGTTGGTCATGCGCAGGTGCGTCAACGGATCGCCGGCCAGAATGTCCAGGCCGAGTTCCAGCACGAGCACGTCGGGCTTGAATGCGGTCGTCAGCGGGACCGCCACGGAGTCAAAGGCCGTCAGAAAGGCTTCGTCGTAGGTCTCGGCGGGCAGGGGGATGTTGACGTTGTAACCGCGTCCGGCGCCTTCGCCGATTTCATTTTCAAAACCACCCCACGGGAACAGTGTCCGGCCGCTCTCGTGCAGCGAAATGGTCATGACATCCTTGCGCCGGTAAAACGCGGTTTGCACGCCGTCGCCGTGATGCGCGTCCACGTCGAGATACAGGACCCGTTTGCCGGCGTCGGCCAGCTTCATGCAGGCGAGGGCCGCATCGTTGAGGTAACAAAATCCCGCCGCGCGGTCCGCCATCGCATGATGAAAACCGCCCAGCAAATTGAAGACGATGTCCGCTTTTTTTTGCAGCAACAAATCGGCGGCGGCGAAACCCGCGCCGCAGGCCCAGTCGCCGCATTCGAACATGTCCTTGAACACCGGAGTGTCCACCCCGCCGAGGCCCATGCCCAAACCTTCCACGGTCAGGTCGCCGCCGGCGGCGTGCTGCAATTCATGGAGGTAGGACGCGGTGTGGAATTGTTTCAGTTCCGCCAGGGTTGCCCGCCGCGGCGCGACTTCAAAACGGTTTTCGTCGCCGAGCAGCCCGAACGCTTTCAACCGGAGTCGCGTGAGGCCGGCGCGTTGGGTTTTGAAAGGGCATTCCGGCGGGTAGGTCAACGCCTCGACTTCCGGTGAATAGAGAAAGGCCAGTTTACGATCGCTCATGGTCAAAACTTCGCCCGATGGCGGATGGGATGATGATGCGGCCTGGCGCGCGGGGCGCGAAAAACAAATTCCCGGCAGGGCGCCGGAAAGGCCTCTTTGGTTTGTCCGTCTCAATATGTTCGCGTCTTGAGATCATCGCCATCCTGTCCGGTTTCGTTTCCCGTCCGGGAACCATTTCCGGCGACCAGTTGTGATGCCATTCCGCCCGGCGGTGAGCTAGCTGCCGCCGACCAACCTGAGGCTGCGCCTTGGGGCGGATTGAATCCGCATCGCCTTGTTTCCAGGGCGGTGACCCAACTGATCCGTTGGTCCGCTATATCTGTTACAAGGTTGACCCGGCGCAACTGCCAAGTCTGTAAAAACAAGCTAATGATTTGGGAGCGAAGTGGCTTAACCGTTTTTGTCAATTGCTTGATTTTTTTTGGGCGAAAGTTTCAACCCGGAATTAGAATGAAAAAGTTTATCGTCCACCTGACTTCTCTTGCGCGGGTGTGTCCGCTCCGTCGCGCTGAAATTGCCCCGCCTGGCGCCGGACTTTCAGCCATGCCCCATTTTCAGCGGACATGGCTGCGACCTTGACGTGCGGGTGCTATTCCCGGACTCTTGCTGCCATCGACCCCTTCATGAACGACGTTCTCATTCACGCCAGCAAATTGACGCGGCGTTACCACATAGGCAAAGCCGTCGTCGCTGCCCTGTCGGAAGTCGAACTGACGATTCCTCGCGGTGAATTCACGGCTTTGGTCGGCCCGTCCGGTTCCGGCAAGTCCACCTTGCTCAACCTCATCGGCGGTTTGGATCGTTCCAGCAGCGGCGAAATTCACGTGAACGGTTTGTCGCTCGGTGCCGCTTCCGAACCGGAGCTCGTGCGTTATCGTCGCGAGCGGGTCGGCTTTATCTTCCAAAGTTTCAATCTGCTGCCCACATTGAGCGCGCAGGAGAACGTGGAAGCTCCCATGATGCTGGCCGAAATTCCCCAGCGCGCCCGGCGCGAACGCGCGGCGGCCCTGCTCGAATCCGTCGGCCTTGCGCCGAGGATGCTGCACAAGCCCAACGAACTTTCCGGCGGCGAGAAACAGCGCGTGGCCATCGCCCGCGCGCTGGCGAATCGTCCCTTGCTCCTGCTCGCGGACGAACCCACCGGGAATCTCGATTCAAAAACCGGCGGGGCTGTCCTCGACTTGTTGTACGGCCTGCTCAAGGCGCAAGGGCTGACGATGATCATGGTCACGCACGACCCGGAAATTGCCGCGCGTGCCAACCGCATCATCCATTTGCGCGACGGAAGCGTTCAACACATCGAAAACACGCGCCACGCGGAGAAAATCCGATGACCATCCAGGATCAAATTCGCACGGCAATGTCCAATGTTGGCCGCCGCAAATTGCGTTCCGCGCTCGCTTCGCTGGGCGTGGTCGTCGGCACCCTGACCATTGTCATCATGGTTTCGCTGGCTTCCGGTGTGCGGCAGCAAATCAATCATCAATTTGCGTCCATCGGCCTGGATCGCCTCACGGTGAATCCGCCCGGCAGTCGGCGCGGCGGTTTCGATCCCGGAGGCTTCGATTCGTTTGGAACTTCATCCCGCAAAAAAATCATCACCGCGCAGGATGTCAACCGCTGGAAGGCATTGCCCGACATCATTCAAATCATTCCCGAAGTCAATCTGCCCGGCTCGGTCGGACTGGAACTGAAATGGAACGGCACCAATCAAGCCGTTCGCGTGGGCGGCAATGGAGGGATGCGTGGGGCGTTTTTCCAGGAACTGCCGGAACCCGTCGCCGGTTCGCTGGAGCTTCCCGAATCCGGCGGAATTGTTTTGAGTCAGGGAACCGCGCAAGCCCTCGGTATTTCGAGCAACGACTTCGCCGGCGTCATCGGGCAGAACGTGGAGACCATTTTACGCACCTCGCGCGGTGAAACTCAGAGTTACTTCCTGCACGTGCAGGGCATTTCCCAGGAACGATCGCGCGACATTCAAGTTTCCATCGCCGACCGCATTGCCATGAAGAATTGGTGGTTCAACTCCACGAATACGCTCGAACGCGAAGGTTACGACTCGGTGACCATCCGGGCGGCGGACGTGACCCACGCCAGCGCGTTGACGGCGCAACTCAAGCACGAAGGCTTTCAGGTGCAATCGCTGGAAATCGTTGTCGAAGTGGCCAACCGGATTGTGACCGCCGTCACCGTCATGTTCACTCTCATCGGCAGCATCGCACTCCTCGTGGCCACCATCGGCATTGCCAACACGATGGTCATGGCCATTTATGAACGCACCCGCGAAATCGGCATACTCAAGGCCATGGGCGCGTCCCGCGGCGAAATCCGGCAGATGTTCATGATGGAAGCGGGCCTCATCGGACTCATTGGTGGGGTCATCGGTTTGCTGCTCGGCTGGCTGGTCGGGCTTGGCCTGAACCAGGTCATTCCGGTTTATTTGCGGTATCGGGAACTTCCCGTGCGCGGCAATTTCTTTGTCGTCACCCTGACCCTGGCGCTGGGCGTGATTGTATTTGCAACCTTCATCGGCCTGGTGGCGGGATTGCTGCCGGCGCAACGCGCCGCAAAACTCGACCCGCTCCAGGCATTGAGACATGAGTGAAAAACCCATTGCCCGATACCGTTCCATTACGCATCGACCTTGGCAACCTCGACCTTATTGCACGTCCGTTGCCGCAACCAAACTTTGTAACCTGCATTCCGCGTCAATCTGGCCAGCGTCCGCTGGTGTGCTGGTTCCGTCGCGTTGATATTGCACCCGCATCCGCGCGACCCGACTCCACCACCGTTCCACTCCGTCCGGTTTGCCCCGCTACGGGCAGGTTTATTGACGCAGTGATAACCGCGACAACTCATGGCAGAAAAACACCCCGGCAAAAAGTTTGCCGGTGTGCTGGCGAAAATCTTGTCGGCTGGACAAAAGGAAACAGCGATGCCGGGGATTTTTGAACCGACCAAATTATTCATACCGCAGAAAACCTTTATAAATCGGGCACTCTGCAAGTTTGCGCCGGGTGATTGTCCCGGCTGGCATCGCCGTTGCTAAAGGGGTGTCGTTCAGTAAAAGGCAGGTGCAGCCGGATGATGGAATGACACTGTGGATGATGTATGAAAAAAATTGAAGCGATCATCAAACTTTCCAAACTGCAGGAAGTCCAGGATGCCTTGGGGGAGATCGGCATTGATGGGATGACCGTTTGTGAAGTGAAGGGATTTGGCCGGCAGAACCGGCATACGGAAACCTACCGCGGCAGCGAATACACGGTTGATTTTCTGCCGAAGATCAAAATTGATCTGGTCGTGGGGGACCACAACGCGGAGCGGGCGTTGAAAGTCATCATCCAGTCCGCGAAGGCGGGCAAAATGGGTGATGACAAGGTTTTTATCTCCAATGTCGAGGAAGCCAGGTACGCGTTGGCGATTTGAAAGCGAGGACCATGTCACCAAATGCAAAACCTGACGCCCGGCGAACGAGCCAAGCCGCCGGTCATGATGATTTCCAGTTAGCCTGCCAGTAACCTACAAGGTGCTTCGTTATTCCAGTCCCGGCCGGCGGATCAACCTACCCGGCCGGGACTCGTCATTTTGGATGCGGACGTTGTCCTGACCAAACCTGGCCGCCGGCCAAACCTGCGAAGACTCCGGTGAAACCCTGACATCCGACCCGCAGAAAACATCTGTCGCTAAAGGATTTTACTGGCGGCGGCCGTTCGGCGAATCAGTTCCGCATGGCCAAATCTTTCCGGCGCGCCGTGAGGCCCAAGGGCTCGATGTGGACGAGCACGTCGCAGACGGCGGGTTTGGCGCCGCGGATTTTGTCCTTCACGGCGTGGGCGATTTCATGCGAGCGGAGCACGGTCATTTGCGGGTCCACTTCCACGTGCATGTCCACGAAATACTGATAACCCACCTTGCGCACGATGCATTTTTCCACGCCATCCACGCCGGGCGTGTCTTTGGCGAGCTGGCGGATTTGGTCAATGATCTCACGGCTGGGCGCCGCGTCCATGAGTTCGTTCAGCGCCGGACGGAGCAAATGCCAGCCGTTCCAGGCGATGACCCCCGCCGCCGCGATCGCCGCCACGTCGTCGGCGGCCTCAAAACCCCTGCCGCCGATGAGCGACACGCTGATGCCGACGCCGGCGGCCACGGACGTGATGGCGTCGCTGCGATGATGCCAGGCGTCCGTGCGCACGACGGAACTGTCCACTGCCCGTCCTTCGCGCGAAACAAACCGGAACAACATTTCCTTCACCGCCACCACCACGAGCAGCACGATGAGCGTGAACGGCGCCGGCGCCGGGTGGGGCTGGTTGATTTCGATGAACGCCTTCAGCGCAATCCACAGCGCCGCCCCCAACAACATCGCGGCCACGATGGCGGAGGCGATCGGCTCGGCCTTGCCGTGGCCGTAGGGATGGTCTTCGTCCGCCGGTTCCGCTGCGACGATGACGCCGCGCCAGACGATGAGCGAACTGAACACGTCGGCGAAGGACTCGACGGCGTCGGCGACGAGTGCGTGCGAATGGCCGATGATGCCCGCGGCCAGTTTGACCGCCGCAAAAACCACGTTCGTTGCCATTCCGAGGAAGGTGGCGCGCAGACTGCGCTGGAGGCGGGTCAGGGGCACGATTTATGATTTACGATTTACGATTGACGATTTCAAAACGGGCGCGGTTAAGTCATAAATCAAAAATCGTAAATAATAAATTAAAGGAGGTGGCAGAACATTCCATCGCGGAGCTTGGGCTCGAACCAGGTGCTTTTCGGCGGCATGACGCCGCCGGCATCTGCAATCGCCATCAAATCCTCGATGTTCACCGGGAACAAGGAAAACGCGCAGGCGGCCTCGCCGCTGTTCACGAGCTTTTCCAGTTCCGCCGTTCCGCGGATGCCGCCGACGAATTGGATTCGCCGGTCCGTGCGCGGATCCTGGATGCCAAACACCGGCTCGAACACGTGTTTTTGGAGCAGGGCCACGTCGAGTTGTTCCACCGGGTTATCGGTCGCCAGCAATTTCCTGGGGACGACCAGTGCGTGCCATTTGCCGCCCAGATAAAGGCCGGTCTCATGGTTGCGGGCCGGGATGGCCGCGCCGTTGGGATCAATGGCAAAAACGGTGCCGAGAATTTCCAGCATCTGTTCCGGGGTCCAGCCGTTCAAATCCTTCAGCACGCGGTTGTAAGGCAGGATCTGCATCCGGTCGTGCGGGAAAATCACGGTAAGAAACCGTCCGCTGTGACCTGCGCCCTTGCGGCTTTGAAAAATGCGCGCCGCGGCCGCGCTGCGATGGTGGCCGTCGGCGATGTAAAGCGCCGGGACCTTAGCGAACTCGGTTTCGATGAACTGGATTTCTTTCGCGGCGTGAATCGTCCACGACGAATGCCGCACGCCGTCTTTGGCGGTGAAATCCACCTCGGGTTTTCCGGCGGTTTTTTTGGCGATGAATTCATCAACCGCCCTGGTGGAGCGTCCGGCCAGGGAAGCCGGGCCGGTTTGCGAATTCAGTGCTTCGATGTGCCGCACCCGGTCGTCCTCCTTGTCCGGGCGTGTGAATTCATGCTTCTTGATGACGCCGCGCAGGTATTCCCCGCAATCCGCCGCGGCGACCACCCCGGTCTGCGCACAATCGCCCATGATTTGTCGATACAGATAAAAGCACGGCTGCGGGTCCTGCCGCAGTGCGCCGTCGCGGATGAGGTTTTGAAAATTTTCCCGGCCCTTCGCATAAACCTCCGGCGCATGAACGTCCGTGCCCGGGGGCAGGTCAATCTCCGGTTTGCTGACGTGGAGAAAGCTCAACGGATTGCCGGCGGCCATCTGGCGGGCTTCGTCCGACGACATCACGTCGTAGGGCAGCTCGCAGATTTTTTCCGCCAGTTCCGGTTTGGGTCGCAACGCGGCGAAGGGTTTGATGGTCGCCATAAGGCGGCGGGAGAATAAATCGCCGGACGCCGGAACGCACGCCAAATTACAAAATCAGGCGGTGCCGGACGTTACTCTTTTATTGCGACGGCTTGGCGTTCCAAATGGCCATGGTATCCGGCGAACCCTGGCTGCGGATGCCGTTGTCGGTGAGGATGCCATCGGTGGCGGCGAGCATTTCAGCGCGCGGAAACACCATCGTCTCGGCATCACGGTCGTCAAAGGCGATGGTAATGAATTTGTCCCTGGTATCGCGCAAGATTTCCACCAGATGGGCAAGGTTTTTGATACGGATACCGTTGACGCTTTTGACCACCTGGGCCAAAGGATCGGAATAACCTTCGGCCAGTTTGTGCGGAAAGAGGGGAGATGGAACCACCACGAGTTCCTCGCCATCAAAAGCCGGTCTGCTGGTGGTGCGCGTCATCAACGGACTGCCTCGGTAACTGAGCCAGTTCATGAAGCGTGTGCCCCGGGTGCCGCTTGTGAGGTTATGGACGAATTCTGCCGTGGCGGTGGAAAACACCAACGGCCCGTAAATAAAATACGATGGATAGGTGTTTCCCAAATCCGGCAAGAGCATCGGATGCTTCGGCGACACCGGCAGTTCGACATGGATTTCTTTCCCGCCGCGCACCACCGTCAAAGGCAACTTTCCGTTTTTGGCGGTCTTTTGGGCCAGATACACGAAACGGATCCGCAGGTTGTTCCCTTGTTTGACCATGCCCTGGTCATCCACCGGCGTGTCGCCAATTTGGGTGATGACATCCCATTCCTTCAGCGGGTAGTCCGGATTGTCGCTGTCCGGCCGGTGCACAATCATTCCTGCCACCGGCTTGTCGAGTTTGAGGAATGGGCGCAAGGCGGTGTTCTCCAGCGTTTGGAGTTCATCGAACATGGCGGGTTTGCCGTCATAATGACCGTCGGCAATATCCTGTAGAAATAATTCAATCTCTTCGCACGGGATGATGTAACCGATGTTTTCCGCCTGGTTGAGGTGGCTGAACGCAAGTCCAATCATTTTGTCGCCCTCCACGGCGGGTCCGCCGCTGTTGCCGGGGTTAACGGCCGCGTCAATTTGAATTCGCAGGCCGGAAACGGGGAAATTGTAGCTGGTGAATTCGATGCGGGACACGATGCCCTTGGTGATGGAAAGGCTCGTGCCGCCCTCCGGATAACCATAAACCATGACCGCGTCTTTGACCTCCGGGAGCAGCTTCGCGCGCGGCAACGCCGGATGCGAGTCGAAGAACGTTTCGTCATCCAGCTTGAGCACGGCGAGATCAATGCCCGGCGCGATGAACTCGACCGTGGCGGAAACCTTGTCGCCCGCCTGATTGGCCTGCACCTGCACCTGGCTGGCGTAAAGAACCACATGGGCGCACGTGAGAATTCGTTTGCCTTCGATGACGA
>Ga0265340_10000648_pt1 | contig 19552 bp, 11 predicted proteins | sample 4CB225metaG_FD_202082 | JGI IMG/M metagenome (GOLD analysis project Ga0265340, IMG submission 202082) | Rhizosphere microbial communities from Carex aquatilis grown in University of Washington, Seatle, WA, United States - 4-CB2-25 metaG | ecosystem: Host-associated > Plants > Roots >...
CCTCCCGTAGGAGTCTGGGCCGTGTCTCAGTCCCAGTGTGGCTGATCTTCCTCTCAGAACAGCTAAGGATCGTTGCCTTGGTAGGCCGTTACCCTACCAACTAGCTAATCCTACGCGGGCTGATCTATTGGCGATAAATCTTTCCCCTTTCGGGCACATTCGGTATTAGCGCAAGTTTCCCTACGTTGTTCCGAACCAATAGGTACATTCCCACGTGTTACGCACCCGTCCGCCGGTGATGCATTGCTGCACCCCCTAGACTTGCATGTTTGAGGCCTGCCGCCAGCGTTCGTTCTGAGCCAGGATCAAACTCTCAAGTTATGATCCTGAACAACGACGCTGAATGCTCAATGTTGCGTTAGTTCGCTTACACGTTTGACGAGGTTTGACTGCTTCGGCGCCGTCACAGCTCCGAAACAATCGAACATCTTTGTGTATGCAAAGGAACGCGAGCATTCATTACGTAGCTGCTCGATATTGCTTAACGCCGGATGACTTGATCCGGCGCGTGGCATAACAAGCCGCCGCCCACGTTCCCCTTCCTGAAATCACAATGTCAAAGAGCGCCGCCTGAGGCGAAATAACCGTTTCGGTTCAGACAGAACGCCGCCCGCAAGACAGTGCCCAGCGGGCGGCGTGGGCGCGGTGTATAGGCGTGCGCCAGGAGCCTGTCAAACGCTAAAACACCACAAATCGCGGGTTTTTTTCCGAGCCCTGTGGATGGAGCGCCGGCCCCGCCCGCTCCCCCCGCAGGACGGCCTGCCGAGGCCCGAAACAGGGGCTTCGGGGCCTATATGTTGTGACATCGAGGCGGGCGGACACATGGCCGCCTGACGAAGCGTCGCAGCCGAAAAATCGCGCCGCTCTTAGAGACCGGAAATTGCGAAGTCGCCGCGTCCGCCGCACGGCGCAAGCAATTGTGAAAGCAATCGGGCCGACGGCAGTTGAGATAACACCCGGCCATGCCTCATGCTTTGGCGGATTCGATTCAGGGGACCATCATGCTCGACCGCCGCTCCGTACTTCGTTCCGGGACCGCAATCGCCGCGCTGGCGGTTGCCGGCGAAGCGATCGCCAAGACCAAAGCGCCGCCCGCCAACCCCGAAGCGGCGAAGCTGAATGCGATGTTCGCCACCTTCATGGACGAAGCACTGGATCGTTCCCCGGAATTCGTCACCAGCCTCGGCCTCGACAAGGGCAACCGCGCCTATCAGAAAAGTCTGCTTTCGAACCGTTCGCTGAGCGAAATCGCAGCGCTCAAACAACTCAACACCAGCCAACTCGCGCGCCTGCGCAGCATCAACCGCGGCGCGCTCGGCGGCATCGACGCGGTCAATTACGATGTCGTGCTCTACGGTCTGCAGCAGCAGGAAGACAGCAACAAGCGCTTCCAATACGGCGCGCTCGGGGCCGGCGCGCCTTACGTCCTCTATCAACTTGGTGGCGCCTACCAAAGCCTGCCGGATTTCCTTGATAGCCAGCATCAGGTTGCGAACAAGGCGGACGCCGACGATTATCTGGCACGCCTGAGCGCGCTCGGCACCGTCTTCGATCAGGAACGCGAAGCGGCGGCGCACGACATTGCGCTCGGCATCGTGCCGCCCGATTTCGTGCTGGCGCGCACGCTCGAGCAGATGACCAAGCTGCGCGGTCAGGCGGCGGAGAAATCGCCGCTGGTCGATTCCATCGCCCGACGCACCAAGGAGAAGAAGATCGCCGGCGATTACGCCGGACAAGCGGGCCGTATCGTCAATGAAATCGTCTATCCGGCGCTCGACCGCCAGATCGCGCTGCTCAAAAGCCTGCAGCCCAAGGCCGTGCACGATGCCGGCGTCTCGCGCCTGAAAGACGGCGAAGCTTATTACGCGGCCTCGCTCGCGGCGCAGACCACGACCGACATGAAGCCGGCCGAGATTCACAAGCTCGGTCTCGACATCGTGAGCGCCCAATCAGCCCGGATGGACGCATTGATGAAAGCGAACGGACTGACCAAAGGCACGGTCGGCCAGCGCCTGCGCGCGATGTTCGACGATCCCAAGTTCCGGTATCCCAACACCGATCCGGGCAAGGTGAAGCTGATTGCCGATCTGAACGTGCGGCTGCGCCAGATTCGCGCGCTGCTGCCGAAGTATTTCGGCACGCTGCCCAAGGCCGAACTTGTCATCAAGCGCGTGCCGAAGAATATCGAGGCGGGCGCGCCTGGCGGCTATTACCAGAACGCCTCGCTCGACGGAAAACGCCCCGGCAGTTATTACATCAACCTGCGCGACACCGCCGAGGTGCCGAGCTGGACGCTGCCGACGCTGACCTATCACGAGGGCATTCCGGGTCATCATCTGCAGGGCACCATCGCGCAGGAATCGCCGCTGCCGCTGATCCGCAAAGTTTCTGGATTCAACGCCTATGTCGAAGGCTGGGCGCTGTACTGCGAACAATTGGCGGTGGAGATCGGACTCTACGACAAGGATCCCTGGGGACATATCGGCCAGCTTCACGACGCGCAGCTGCGCGCCGTGCGTCTGGTGATCGACACCGGTCTGCACGCGATGCGTTGGAGCCGCGAGCAGGCGATCAAGTATTACGCCGACACGCTGGGCGATCCGGTATCGGGTGCGACGACGGAAGTGGAACGCTATTGCGTGTGGCCGGGTCAGGCCTGCGGCTACATGATCGGCAAGATCACGCTGCTGCGTCTGCGCGACAAAGCCAAAGCCGCTCTGGGGGCGCGCTTCGACATCCGCAAATTCCACGATGTCGTGCTGCTGTCGGGGGCGTTGCCGCTCGCCGTGCTGGAAACAGTGGTGAACGACTTCATCGCCCGCAGCAAGCACTGAAGCGCGTCAGCCCGCCGCCGCAATATAGCCGCGCAGGGTTGCCGCTTCGCGCACCGTTTCTTCGATGCGCGTCTTCACGACGTCGCCGATCGAGACGATGCCGCAGAGCTGATTGTTCTCGTCGAGCACCGGCACATGCCGAAAGCGGCCGAGCGTCATCATCTCCAACAGATCGTCGGTGGTATCGATCTCGCGGCAGGTGGCGACCGCACGCGTCATGTAAGCGGACACCGGACGCGCCAGCGCAGCGACGCTTTCCTCGGCCACGGCGCGCACCACGTCGCGCTCGGAGAGAATGCCGGCGAGGGCGCCGTTGCGGTCCCTGACCACCAAAGCGCCGATGCGTTTGCGGGCCAACAGGCGCGCGGCTTCCGACAGCGTGACGTCGCTGGTCAAGGCAACGACTTCGCGGCCTTTTTCTCGAAGAATGAGTTTGACTTGCATGTGTGTCGCTCCTGCAGTGCGGCCCGTCCGGCCTTTGTGGGCGTCAACACCGCCGCTTCGCCGCCCGGCAGTCTGCGCCTGCGAGGCGGTTGCGGCGGGGCCTTCGTCCTACGGGTTGCCCCCGCTGTCGAGGAAAGGCTGCGCCCGCTGCGACATTCTGGCAAGGGGACCCCTGCAACGATGGTTACACCCCTGTTTAAGCTGAATCTTTCGGTATGCCGGCGCGGCGAGGCTTGAGGCTGGCGCGGTTCTGGGGCAAGAGTGGCCCCCCTCGTCGAAGGGTCGTCCCATGCGGGCGAGGCGCGGAGCTGTGGCCGAGAGGCTGAAGGCGGCGGTTTGCTAAACCGTTATACGGCTGAAAAACCGTATCGAGGGTTCGAATCCCTCCGGCTCCGCCACCCTTCGCCCTGACGGACTTCGGATGGCAGGCCACTATTTACAGAGCGGCGAAGGGTGTCCGCCGAAGCTCGTAGAGCGAAGGCGGACTGGAGAATGTTTGATCCCAGCGCCCTTTGCTCCGCCAGTTTTTTGATAGGCCGCTGATATATAAGCGGTTTATCTGCCGAGAACATCGCGGTTCCGCGCGCTGGTCCATTTCGATTGTCCGTCGATAGGAACGAGCGATCGCGGCCGAACGCACGGAATGCAAAGGTGCCAGCCTCCCAGCCGCTCAGGTCATTCGTCTGGCGACAAGATCCCGCCAAGTCCAATTTGCATTGGCGCGGACATCAAGCTTTGCTCCATTTGCCGCTCTTGATGTCGAACTTCACTTTTCCTGCGGCTCGCATTCGCATCAGCAAGTCCTGCAGAGCGTCGGTGCTCTTGTTGCTGGGGTCGAGCCGCTGCTGCAGCGGATAGAGTGCGCGGGGTTTGTCCAGAGCGGCCAGCACGTCCTCTTCTCTCGTCATGATCGATGTTCTTTTGTCTGCCTCAGTGCAGGCCATAGCCGGAACGGACCGTTTCGGCAATGCCGGCGAAGGGCGACCGCCGAAATCCGCAGGGCTGAAGTGCGTCAGCGCGGCAGTTCGCTCGAGCCCATCAAGAACTTGTCGACCTCGCGCGCGCATTCGCGTCCCTCGCGGATCGCCCACACCACCAGCGACTGACCGCGCCGCATGTCGCCGCAGGAGAAAATCTTGGGCGTCGTCGATTTGTAATCGTCCATGCTCGCTTTCACATTGCCGCGCAGATCGAGCTCGACACCGGCCTGTTCGACCATGCCGGCCTTGCGCGGCCCCACGAAACCCATGGCGAGCAGCACCAAGTCGCATTCGATCTCAAAGGTGCTGCCCGGCATTTCGACGAGATTCATCTTCCCGCCATCGCCGAGCTTCCATTCGACGCGGACGCATTCCAGTGCCCGCACTTTGCCGTCCTTGCCGACGGCGCGCCTGGTCAGCACCGACCAGTCGCGCTCGCAGCCCTCTTCCTGCGACGACGAGGTGCGCAGCTTCAGCGGCCAATCCGGCCAGGTCAGCGCCTTGTTCTCTTTTTCCGGCGGCTTGGCGAGTATCTCGAGCTGGGTCACCGAGAGCGCACCTTGCCGGTTGGCGGTGCCGATGCAGTCCGATCCGGTATCGCCGCCGCCGATCACCACGACGTGCTTGCCGTGCGCACCGATCGTTCCGTTCGGGGCCGCCGCGGATTCGTCATCGCCCGCGCCGCGCTTGTTCTGCTGGGTGAGGTAATCCATCGCAAAATAGATGCCCTCAAGCTCGCGGCCCGCCACTTCGAGATTGCGCGGGCTTTCCGCCCCGCCGGCCATCACCAGCGCGTCATACTCGGCCAGCAGCTGCGAGACCGGAAGCTGGGCGCCCACTTCGACGCCGGTACGAAAGACCACCCCCTCGGCCTGCATCTGCCCGAGGCGGCGATCGATCAGATGCTTTTCCATTTTGAAATCGGGAATGCCGTAGCGCAGCAAGCCGCCGGCGCGGTCGTTCTTCTCGTAAACGGTGACGCAATGACCGGCGCGCGCCAGTTGCTGCGCGCAGGCCAGTCCCGCCGGACCGGAGCCGACCACGGCAACCTTGCGGCCTGATCTCTCCGCCGCGAGCACAGGCGCAATCCAGCCCTCTTGCCAGCCGCGATCGACGATCTGGCATTCGATGGTCTTGATCGTGACCGGGCTGTCCTGGATGTTGAGCGTGCAGCTCGCCTCGCAGGGTGCGGGGCAGACGCGGCCGGTGAATTCCGGAAAATTGTTGGTCGAGTGCAGCGTTTCCAGCGCCGCGCGCCACTGATCGCGATAGACAAGATTGTTCCAGTCCGGAATCAGATTGTTGACCGGGCAGCCCTGGTGGCAGAACGGAATCCCGCAATCCATGCAGCGTGCCGCCTGGCGGCCGACTTCGGCGGCGGGCAGAGGCTTGACGAATTCGCGATAGTTGGAAAGGCGCAGATCGGACTTTTCATAACCGCGATCCTGGCGCTCGATTTCCAGAAAACCCGTGATCTTGCCCATGACTATTCCGCCGCCGCCGCTTTCACCGCGGTGCGCTCGGCTTTCAGTTCGGTCAAGGCGCGGCGATAATCGATCGGCACGATTTTCACAAACTTGCCGAGCGCCGCGTCCCAATCGTCGAGCAGCGCGCGCGCCCGCGCGCTTGCAGTATGCAGCAGATGGCGCTCGACCAGGATACGCAGCCGCTCCGCGTCGAAGCGCAGCGGGTCGCCCATCCCGGAATCGGCAACGCTGACGCTGCGCTGACGCGGCATCTCCGCTTCGTCACCGCCACCTGCCGCCGAGACTCGCTCCAGCGTCACCATCGTTTGGTTGCAGAGGTCCTCAAAAGCGCCGTCAGGGTCATAAACATAGGCGATGCCGCCGGACATGCCCGCCGCGAAATTGCGTCCGGTCCTGCCGAGCACCACCACCACGCCGCCGGTCATGTATTCGCAGCCGTGATCGCCGGTCCCCTCCACCACGGCGACGGCGCCCGAATTGCGCACCGCGAAACGCTCGCCCGCCACCCCTTCGAAATAGGCCTCACCCGCGATCGCGCCGTACAGAACCGTATTGCCGACGATGATGTTTTCGGTCGGTTCGCGAGCGATTCCGTTCGGCTGACGCACCACGATGCGCCCGCCCGAAAGACCCTTGCCGACATAATCATTGGCATCGCCGATAAGTTCGAGGCTGACGCCGCGCGACAAAAACGCGCCGAAGCTTTGGCCGGCGGTGCCGGTGAAGCGAATGCCAATTGTGTTTTCCGGCAATCCGATATGGCCGTGCCGCTTGGCGATCTCGCCCGACAACATCGCGCCGACGGTACGGTCGGCGTTGCGGATCGATCCTTCGCAAAACACACCTTTGCCTTCTTCAATTGCGGGTTTGCAGGCTTTTATCAGCGCGTGATCGAGCGCCGTCTCGAGGCGATGATTCTGCTTTTCGCAATTGCGGATGGCCACGCCCGGCATGGGCTCCACGACATGCAGGACTTTCGACAGATCGATCCCTTGCGTCTTCCAGTGCCGCACCGCCTTGTCCATATCGAGCCGGTCGGCGCAGCCGATCATCTCCGCGACGGTGCGAAAGCCCATCGACGCCATGATCTCGCGCAATTCCTCGGCGACGAAGAAGAAATAGTTGATGACATGTTCCGGCGTGCCGGTGAAGCGCTTGCGCAGAACCGGGTTCTGCGTGGCGACACCGACCGGGCAGGTGTTGAGATGGCATTTGCGCATCATGATGCAGCCCGAGGCGATGAGCGGCGCGGTGGCGAAGCCGAATTCGTCGGCCCCCAGCAGCGCGGCAATCGCGACGTCGCGACCGGTGCGTATCCCGCCGTCCACCTGCACCGCAATGCGGCCGCGCAATCCATTCAAGACCAGCGTCTGCTGGGTCTCGGCCAGGCCGATCTCCCAAGGGCTTCCGGCATGCGTCGTGGACGTCAGCGGCGAGGCGCCGGTGCCGCCGTCATACCCGGAAATCGTGACATGATCGGCGCGGCATTTGGCGACGCCCGCCGCAACCGTGCCGACGCCGACCTCGGACACCAGCTTCACCGAAATGCGCGCCTTGGGATTGACGCTCTTCAAATCGCGGATCAGCTGCGCCAGGTCCTCGATCGAATAGATATCGTGGTGCGGCGGCGGCGAGATCAGCCCCACGCCCGGCGTCGAATGGCGCACGCGAGCGATATGCTTGTCGACCTTGGGGCCGGGCAACTGGCCCCCTTCGCCGGGCTTGGCGCCTTGCGCCATCTTGATCTGGATGTCGTCGGAGTTGACGAGATATTCCGCGGTCACGCCGAAGCGCCCCGACGCCACCTGCTTGATCGACGAACGAACGGAATCGCCGTTGGCAAGCGGCTTGAAGCGCTCGGGTTCCTCGCCGCCTTCGCCGGTGTTAGAGCGCGCACCGATGCGGTTCATCGCAATCGCCAGATTGGTATGCGCCTCGCGGGAGATGGAACCGAAACTCATCGCCCCGGTCGCAAAGCGCTTGACGATCTCCCCCGCCGCCTCGACTTCGTCGAGCGGGATCGGATCTTCCGCAAGCTTGAGCCCCATCAAGCCGCGCAAGGCCAAGAGCCGCTCGCTCTGCCGGTTGATGGTGTCGGCGAAACTCTTGTAATCGGACCAATTGTTGCCGCGCACCGCGTGCTGCAGCCGTGCCACCGAATCCGGCGTCCAAGCGTGCTCTTCGCCGCGCAGACGGAACGCGTAATCGCCGCCGACATCGAGCATGTCGCGATAGATCGGATTGTCGCCATAGGCCGCCGCGTGACGCTCGACGCATTCCTCGGCGATGTCCTCGAGGCCTATTCCCTCGATCCTGGTCGCCGTACCGGTGAAATATTTCTCGATCAGGGCTGAGGACAGGCCCACTGCATCGAAAATCTGAGCACCGCAATAGGACTGATAGGTCGAGATGCCCATCTTGGACATCACCTTCAGGACGCCTTTGCCGATCGCCTTGATGTAATTCTTCTGAACCTCATAAGGACTCAAGCTCATCCCGGTCTCGATGCGGATATGCTCGAGCGTTTCGAAAGCCATATAGGGGTTGATCGCTTCGGCGCCGTAGCCCGCCAAGACGCAGAAATGATGCACCTCGCGCGCTTCGCCGGTTTCCACCACCAGACCGGTCTGCATGCGCAGGCCCTGGCGGATCAGATGATGATGCACCGCCGCGGTGGCAAGTGCCGCCGGAACCGGGATGCGGTCGGATGAGACCGCGCGATCCGAAAGAATGAGGATGTTGTCGTCGGCCAACACGGCGTCGGTGGCTTCCATGCAGATGCGCTGCAGGGCGTCGGCAAGGCCCTTGGCGCCCTCCGCCGCGGGCCAGGTGCAATCGATGGTCGCGGTGCGAAATGCGCCGTCGACCAACTCTTCGATGGAGCGGATTTTCTGAACGTCCGCATTGGTCAGCACCGGCTGGTGGACTTCCAGCCTCTTATGCGTGCCCGCCTGGTGGCCGAGCAGATTGGGCCGCGGCCCGATCATCGACACCAGCGACATCACCAATTCCTCGCGGATGGGATCGATCGGCGGGTTGGTGACCTGCGCGAAATTCTGCTTGAAATAGTTGTAGAGCAGCTTGGGCTTCTTCGAGAGGACCGCGATCGGCGTATCGACACCCATCGAGCCGACGGGATCCTCGCCGCTCTTCGCCATGGGCTCGAGGAAGAACTTCAGGTCTTCCTGCGTGTAGCCGAAGGCCTGCTGGCGGTCGAGCAACGTGGCCGGATCTTCGGCTTTCTGAGCCTCGTCGCACGGCACATCCGGCAACTCTTCGAGCTTGAACTGCGCCGCTTTCAACCATTCTTCGTATGGCTTGGCGGCGGCGAGCTGGGCCTTGATCTCTTCATCCTCGACGATGCGGCCCTGTTCGAGATCGATGAGCAGCATCTTGCCCGGCTGTAAGCGCCACTTGCGGAGAATTTTCTCCTCGGGCACCGGGAGCACGCCCGCTTCCGAGGCCAGGATGACAAGATCGTCGTCGGTGACGATGAAGCGCGCCGGGCGCAGCCCGTTGCGGTCCAGCGTCGCGCCGATCTGCCGGCCGTCGGTAAAGGCGATGGCGGCGGGCCCGTCCCAGGGCTCGAGCAGCGCGGCATGATATTCGTAGAAGGCACGGCGCCCCGCATCCATCAACTTGTTGCCGGCCCAGGCTTCGGGGATCAGCATCATGACCGCGTGGGCGATGGGATAGCCGCCCGCGATCAGAAGTTCGAGCGCATTGTCCAGGCTGGCCGTATCGGACTGGCCGTGCGGAATGAGCGGCCACATCTTGTCGAGATCGGCGCCCAGCAATTCCGATTCCATGGTGCGGCGGCGCGCATTCATCCAGTTGACATTGCCGCGCAGCGTATTGATTTCGCCGTTATGGGCAATGAAGCGATAGGGATGGGCGAGTTTCCAAGACGGAAAAGTGTTGGTCGAGAACCGCTGATGCACCAACGCAATTGCCGAAGTGGTGAGCGGATTTTGCAGGTCGAGGTAGAAGCGGCCGACATCCGGGGCGAGCAGCAATCCCTTGTAGACAAGCGTGCGCGCCGAAAAGCTCGGCATGTAGAACTGGGTGATGGCGGGCTGCTTGTGTTTTTTGGCCAGCGTCGCCAGCGGATTCTGGGTCTGCTTGCGGACGGCCAGCAGCTTGCGCTCGAAGGCGCCTTCGTCGCGGATGTTCGGCCCCCAGCCGATCACCGCCTGGCGGATGAGCGGCATCTCGCTGAGGACCGTTTGCCCCAGTCCGGTGGGATCCGTCGGCACGTCGCGCCAACCGAGTAGAACCTGTCCCTCAACTCTCAGGAAATGCTCGAACTGCCCGACGGCGATGTCGCGCGCTTTCTCCTCGCGCGGGAGGAAACACATCGCGACCGCATAATGGCCGGGTTTCGGCAAGGTGATGCCGCCGTTCGCCGCCCAGTCGCGGAACAGCGCGTCGGGAATCTGGATCAGGATGCCGGCACCGTCGCCGACCAGCGGGTCCGCGCCGACCGCGCCGCGATGGTCGACATTGCAGAGAATCTGAAGCCCTTGGACAACAATGTCGTGGGACTTCGCGCCCTTGATGTTGGCAACAAAGCCGACGCCGCACGAGTCGTGCTCGTTCTGCGGATCGTACAAGCCTTGTTTCGGCGGCAGTCCCATAAGCACACGTCCTCCATGGGCCACCGCGGATTCTCCGCGGCCCCAGATTGCGCTATTACATAAGCTGTCGGGATCGCCTCTGACAATCACTGTTGTTGCGTACTAGTGACGCATTTTGAAATCATATTACAGAATGTTGCAGGGACGACGCCCCGCTTTCAGCCCTCGGAAAAGTCACACTTAAAGTGGGGTCGAAAAGCGAGGACGAGCCCAAAAAAACCTGATTCCGGACGAAGCCGCGCTGAAGCGTTGGCGTGCGCCCGCGCGCGGGCCATGTCATCTATCGCAAGAAGCGCAACTCGTGGAGGATGGCCGGTCAGTACGCCAATCTGCGCCACGATCGGGCCAACGAGGGAGCCGTCTCATGTTGTCGGAGAAACAGAAGCAGATGGTGGCGCTGTTCGAGAAGCACGTCGGCGCGGAACTCGAAGGCGATCTCGATACCACCATGGCCACGATGAGCGAAGAGCCTCATCTCAATCATGTTCCCACCATGGCGGGCGGCGTCGGCAAGGACGGCGTACGCGCCTTCTACCGCGATCACCTGGTCGGCAAGTTCTTTCCGCCGGATGTAAAGATGGCGAACCTGTCGCGCACCGTCGGCGAGGATCAGATCGTCGAGGAGCTTTTCATCAGCTTCACCCACACCACCGTGATCGACTGGCTGCTGCCGGGCGTGGCGCCGACCGGCAAACCGGTCGAGATGGCCGTTGCCGTGATCGTAGGTTTCAAAGACGGCAAGATTTCGCACGAGCACATCTACTGGGATCAAGCCGGTGTGCTGGTGCAGATCGGATTGCTCGATCCTGTGGGTCTGCCCGTGACCGGCGCCGAGAGCGCCCGCAAAGTGGCGAACCCGAAATTGCCGCCGCGCGCTTTTTGAGGGGCGCTTCGGAACAGAGCGAAGCGCGCTGACGTGGCTAGCGAGAGCGCCAAATATAGTCGGCCGGCGCATCGGTTCGCTCTAAAATTAACTATCCTCGAGACGCGAATTCCCAGGAACACAACAAGTCGATCGATTCATCAATCGCGAATTTTACCTGTTAACCTAAGTCTCCGAGGCCAAATTTCATTTCATTTCATTTGTCTGCGACTTTTCTAGCCTTAGGTAGAACTACTCATTTTACGATGATTTAACGCATTTCATAGCAACCTACGCGGTCATCGCTCCGCAACAATTCGACTTGGCGCGATTTGGCCTTTTGCCGCCGCCGACAGAGGAGTGCGGGTTGTTTATGCAACCGCTTTTTGGAATGCACCGGGCCGCGGCGTTCTCCGCCATCGTCGCGGCATGTGCGCTTCTTGCCGCAACGCCGGCCCAAGCAGCCGCATCCGCAACGCAGGCCAATCTGCAGGCAGCGTCGCGCGCACTCGGATTCCTCGATTCGCTGCGCGGACATGATGCAATCGCAATCGGCGTGATTTACGCGCCCTCAGCTCCCAACAACAAGGCCGATGCCGCCAGGGTTGCGGAACAGCTGTCCGCGCTGGCGGGGCCAAACGCTTCGACAATTCGCGCCAGCGCGGTTGCCGTCGAGGACCTGGCACACGCGACACAGCGTTTCGACGCCCTTTACCTCATGCAAAGCGCGACGCCCAGCGCCACCGCAATTTCCGGATATGTGCGGCAGCATCAGGTCGTGAGCATCTCCGGCGATCCGGCATGTCTGGACGCGAAATGCTGCGTGCTAATGGTGCAGTCTGGCGCGGGCGTCAACATCGTCCTCGACACGGCCTTGGCCGCCGCCGTCGGCGCACAATTCTCCTCTGTATTCACGATGATGGTGAAACGCAAATGACCCTCCACGCCCGCAGCAAATCCCGCGCGCGGTGTCTGATCAACGGACTGGCGATCGGTGCGTCGACACTCATCGCTTGTTCCGCGGCTCGCGCCCAATCGATGGATTACGGTTCGCTCGAACAATTGTTCGGGGAACCGGTGACGACCAGCGCGACCGGCTCGCCGCAGCGCGCTACCGAAGTACCGGTCAACATGACCATCGTCACGGCGGACGAGATTCGCCGCTCGGGCGCACGCGACATACCCGGCGTTCTGCGTCACGTCGGCGGGGTGGACGCCCTGCAATGGGCTACCAACGATACCGATGTCTCCATTCGCGGCTACGACCAGGCCTATGCCGCGCGAACGCTGGTGCTGATCGACGGCCGTCAAGTCTATGCGGACTTTTACGGCTTCGTTCCGTGGAGCGCGCTGCCGGTCGAACTGAGCGCAATCCGCCAGATCGAAATCGTAAAAGGACCAAACTCCGCGCTGTTCGGGTTCAATGCCGTCGGCGGCGTGATCAATATCATCACCACCAATCCGCGCTACGACGACGTCAACGCGGCATCGGTCAGTGCGGGCACGCCGGGGCTGGCGGAAGTTTCCGGCGTCGCCACGTTCAGGCTGGGTAAAATCGGAGCTTTGCGCCTCTCGGGCGGACTGCAATCCGACAACGATTTCGGGACTCCTCTTCCGACGAGCCCTGGAGGCGCGCCGGGCGCGGATTCGGGCGGCCCTCCGACCGGTCTGGGTGGCTCGTCGCGCATGGAAAACGATCGCGCCGAGATCGACGCAAGCGCTGCCTTCGCGCTGCGCGACGATGTCGAACTCGACGTGGAGGCGAGCCACAGCCACGCCCGCAGGAACGAGATGACGCCGGGACAATCCTACAGCATTTCGCGATACGAAACGAACTCTCTGCTGGCGCGCCTCACAGCCGACACCGGCGCCGGGCTGCTGAAGTTCACGGCTTATCACAATTGGATCGCACAGCGGCCCGGAGACACTTCCCAATCCGTAGGCATTTCTTTCCACAACCAAGTTAACGTCGTTCAGGGCGAAGACGTCTTCAATCTGGGAACCGACCACACGTTTCGGGTTGCGCTCGAGTACCGGCACAACACGGTCAACACGTCGATATATACCGGCGCCAACGTCTTCTATGGCGTCGTGTCCGCCTCGGGCATGTGGAACTGGCGGATCACGCCAACCGTTTCGCTGATCGACGCCGTGCGCTTCGATCGTCTCTCGCTCGGGCGCAACGGTTCCGTACCCTCCAACTATCCGTTCACGAACTCGGATTGGAACCGCACAATCAACGAAATCAGCTTCAACAGCGGCTTGGTATGGAAGGCCGACGATCCGGACACGCTGCGGCTCAGCGCGAGCCGGGGCGTACAACTCCCGAGTTTGGCGAACTTGGGCGCCCTTATCTCGGACTCGAGCTTCTTTGGCTTGACGGGCGTTCCAACGCTCCGCCCGACCGCCGTTACGAACTACGAATTGACTTGGGACCGCGACGTCGCTTCGCTTGCCGCACGGCTGCGCGTCAGCCTTTTCCACCAGCATTCGGACGACCTCATAGCCGTAAGCGGCGGAACGATCGCGATTCCGGGCGGTGCGTACTCGACATCCGCCAATATCGGCGACTCGGATGCGAACGGACTGGAACTTGGCGCCAACGGCCGGATCGGCGAAGAGTGGCGCTGGTCGCTGAGCTATCGCGCCGAAATCATCCATGACCGCTTCTTGCCGTTCGCAGCGGGCGGCTTGACTCTCACCGACTTCGAACACACGGCCCCCCATCACGTGGCAAAGGCGGGTATCGGCTGGACGCAGGGCAATTGGGAAACCGACGCCTATCTCGGCTATCAATCGAACACGTCCAGCCTGCAGCAGACGATGAGCGGCACAAACATGATACCGATCGGGGCCTATGTGTCCGTCGATGCGCGAGCGGCTTATCGGCTGACGGATTGGGCGACTCTCGCGATCTCCGGTCAGAACATGTTGCCGTCGGCGCAAAAGCAAACCTCCGGCGCGGCCGTCGAACGGCAAGTGTTTGCGACGCTCAGCGTCAATTTCTGATTCCACGAAAGCAGTCGCAAGGGCGCAGTTACGATGGACATCTTCTGGCAAATCACGATCGTCGAATTCCTTCTCAATCTTGCGGTGTTCGCTGCGGCGGTCCTCGCCTATGGACCGACACGGTTGGTGGCGGCTCGCTGGCGGCCGGCATCCGGCCTGGCGCAAGGCACGGCGGTCGGAATCCTGTTCGGCGCGGCGACGACGCTCGTGTTGCTGATGCCGGTCCATTTGAGCGGCGGCGGCTTCACCGGCAGCCAGATGATCCTCCTGGCCTTGGCCGGCTTGCTTGCGGGACCGGCCGCGGCTCTGGCCGCTGCCCTTATTACGGTGGCGGTGGAGTTCTTCCCCGCATTTCAGAGCGGAACCGTCGACGGCCTCGGGATCGTCATGACGCTCGCCAGCGCCGGCGCCGGTTTGGCGCTGCGTCTGTTGCTCGACCGGCGCAAGAGCGTGCCGGCAGGCGACGTGAGCTATTACCATCTGCCGCTGATGGGCGCGCTCTCGGCCGTGTTGAGCCTTATCGCGCTATGGTCGTTCCAAGGCTCGGCGGCCATGCTCGAGGCAATCATTCCCGCCTCCCTCTCCGGAATTTTGTCGGCCACGATTCTGGGCACCTTGCTGCTGCACGAAACCCGCCGCCACCAAGCGGAAGACGAATTGCGTAAAAGCGAAGCCCGGCTGGCGTTGCAGGCGCGGGCGCTGTTCGAGGCCGGCGATGCAGCCGACCGGGCGAATCGCGCAAAGAGCGAGTTCCTCGCCAACATGAGCCACGAAATCCGAACGCCGATGAACGGCATCATCGGAATGACCGGTCTGCTCCTCGACACCGAGTTGGATGTGGAGCAGCGGCAGTTCACCGAAGTGGTGCGCGAGTCCGGCGAAGCTCTGCTCACCATTGTCAACGACATCCTGGACATCTCCAAATTGGAAGCTGGAAAATTGGAAATCGAGCATATCGATCTCGACCTCGTCGCCACGGTGGAAAGCGCCACCAGCCTGATGGCGGCCAAAGCGCGCGAAAAAGGAATCGATCTCGGCGTTTTCGTCGATCAGGCCACGCATGGCGTCTACAACGGAGATCCCACGCGCATCCGCCAGGTGCTGCTCAACCTCCTGGGCAACGCCATCAAGTTCACCGACAAGGGCGGCGTTTCGCTGCAGGTGTTCGCGCGTGCCGACGCAGCCTCCGCCGCCCAGAACAAACAAATGCTGCGTTTCGAGATCACCGATACCGGCATGGGAATCCCGGAGAACGTCCGCGAACGCCTGTTCAAAAAATTCAGCCAAGTCGACAGTTCGGTGACGCGGCGCTTCGGCGGAACCGGTCTCGGTCTGGCAATCTGCAAAGAGTTGGTGGAACTGATGGGCGGCGAAATCGGCGTGAACAGTCGCGTCGGCTTTGGATCGACCTTCTGGGTCCTGTTGCCGTTGGAACGCTCCAGCGCGACGCTTCCCGACCACATCCCGATGCCGTCGCAACTGAAGAACTTGAACGTGCTCGTGGTCGACGACGTTCCGATGAACCTCGAGATCCTCGGCCGTCAGCTCAGCGCCTTCGGGATGCAGGTTTGCGGCGCCGTCGACGGCTTTGCGGCCATGGCGGAGATGGAACGCGCCTGGCACAAGGGACGCCCCTTCGACCTGGTGTTTCTCGATCAAATGATGCCGGGGTTGTCTGGCGACAAGCTCGCCGCCCGCATACGCGCCAAGCCGGAATTCGCAGAAGCCAAGCTCGTATTGATCTCGTCGGCCGGTCCGCACGGGATCAGCAAGAGCGCGCTCAGGGCCCTCGACGCCACGCTGAACAAACCGATCCGTCAGCAGGATTTGATGGACTGCCTGACAAGGCTGTTCTCAGCCCGTCTGCACGAGGCGGACACGGCCCAACCGGAGCCGGCGGCCGCAGGCCAAAAACTATTGGCGTCCGCTGCCAAATCGAAAATGCCGCTACACCTGCTCCTAGCTGAAGACAACAAGATCAACCAGCAGTTCGGCCTGGCGCTGCTCGGCAAGGCCGGTCATCAGACGGACATCGCCGAAAACGGCCATCAGGCCGTCGATGCCGTCCGCAAGACCGCTTATGACGCCGTCCTCATGGACATACAGATGCCCGAACTCGACGGCATCGAGGCGACCAAGCAGATTCGGGCGCTGCCGCCGCCCGCAAATCAGGTTCACATCATCGCGATGACGGCCAATGCGATGCAAGGCGCGCGCGCCGAATATCTCGCCGCCGGCATGGACGACTACATCTCCAAGCCGGTGGACGGTAAGCTGCTGCTTTCCAAATTGGCTGCTCTGCCCAGCGGCGCCGGAGCGGACCGGGTGCCGGCGGCTTCGACTGTCTCGAATATCGAACCGTTCGGGAATCGCGTTTCGCCGGCCATCACACGCCCTCCAATACTCGACGCGGCAAAACTGGCGGAACTGGACGAATACATGCCGTCGGAGAAAGTAGGCGAATTCGTCGCCCTCTTTCTCGCTGAAGCGGCAAGTCATTTGGCGCAACTCGAAGAGTTCCGCGCGAACCGCGATTTTCCGGCAGTGGCGCGCGCCGCGCATTCCCTGATCGGTATGGCCGGCAATGTCGGCGCAAGCCAGATGGGAGCTCTCGCCCGCGAACTGGAGTTCTCCTGCAAGAGTCATCACGCCGAGGCCATCGACCGAATCGTCACACAGTTGGTGGAATCGGGTGCCGTGGTAACGGCGGCGCTGACCACTTGGCTCGAAGACCGCCATCGAGCCGTTGCCACCGTGCCCGTCGCACGAAATGGACCGGCTTGAGGCCGGGCGCTTCGGTAAGGTAACTCTTGTCTCAGCGCGCCGTCAGCGCCGTCCGCCGACTTCATCGAGGTGCTTGAGCAGATCGCGCGGGTCTTCGTAGACGCGCACCGCGCCGCTGCGCTCCAATTCGTCCTGGCCGTAGCCGCCGGAGAGAAGCCCGACGCCAAGCGCGCGGCAGCGCCGTGCCGCCAGCATGTCCCAAATGCTGTCCCCCACCACGACGGCGTTTTCGATCGACGCTCCGAGGCGTTCGGCCGCCGCCAGGAAAAGGTCAGGGTCCGGCTTGGCGTATTTCACCTGATCGCGGGTGACGACCGGAATCTTCGTGGTGTCGATGCCGAGGCTGGCGATGTTCTTGGCCGCAGTCTCCATGCGCCCGCTGGTGGCGATCGCCCAGGGAATGTTCTGTTCGGTCAGTGTGGCGAGCAACTCTATCGCGCCCGGTAGCGGCTTGACCGAAGCGGTATAACGTTTGAAGGCGGCGGCGTGACGTTCGCGGAGCTTGGCGATCAGTTCGGGCGTGATCGGCAAGTCGGTCTCGCGCAGCAACTGATCGGTGAACAGCCCGCCGCTCATTCCGATCTTGCGGTGAATGCGCCAGACCGAAAGTTCGATCCCCGCCTCCTCGAGCGCCTCGTGCCACGCCAAAACGTGTTGATAAACGCTGTCGACCAACGTTCCGTCGAGGTCGAACAGAAAGACGTTTTGGATATGCATCGGAACTGCCCTCAAAGCGAAATGCACACCGGTCAAATCGTCGCGCCCGGCCGACACCTTGCTTAGGACGGCTTCGTACGAACCGCAAGATCACCGTGTAGTATCCTGCCGCGCGGCGGCATCGCCGGGGCGTGCGTCTTTGCGGCGTAGAGGCCGGCAGGCGAGGTTTTTCAGGATAATCCGGGGCCGAGGCGCCGGCCCGCAACGATGACTTTGCTGGCCAATTCTGCTAAAGGGTTGGGCAATAATTGGCGCGCAACCTTGCGGCGGACAAACGCCGGCACCGGAAAATCCGAAGCCGCGTAGGAGAGCAATCATGCGAAGTTCAATCGTCCGTTTTTCGTGCGCCGCCGCCATTGCAGCGAGCCTGGCCCTGCTTGCGCCTCATCCGGCTGCGATGGCCGCACCCAAAGACGACAAGGCGGTCGCGCTGGAGCTGCAAGGCCTCGATTTGTACGAACACGCCGATTATGACAGCGCCGTCGCGAAATTCCGCGAAGCCTTTGCCCTCACGCCTAACGACAAGACATTGCGCAAAAACTTTGCCGAAGCGCTGAACGCGGTTGGGACGGCCGCGTATGGCAAGAAGAATTATGCAGCAGCGATCGACAACTTCCAGGAAGCGCTCAAACTCGCCCCCTCGTTCGGCCTCGCGAAAGCCAATCTCGTCGTCGCGCAGGTAAGCAAGTTGAACGACGAAGGCATGGCGATGTTCAAGGCTGCCGATTTCGACGGCGCCGTCGGGAAATTCAAGCAGGTCCTCGTCGTCGATCCCGGCAACAAGATCGCACTCGTCAACCGCGACACCGCAGAAGCTCGGATTCTGACGAAGAGCGGCGACTTGGCAGGAGCCGTGGCAAAACTTCAAGAGGCCGTCAGCGCCGCGCCTACCAACACGTTCTTGCAGGGGCAGCTCTCCGAGGCGCAGGCGGCATTGGCCGCCGCCACCCCGCCGCCAAAGGACGACAAATCCAAACCTGCCCAATAGCGCGCTATCGAAGCGTCAGCGATGGGCGCGGGCGAGCGCCTGCGCGAAATCGGCCGCCAGATCGCTCGCGTCTTCGATGCCGACCGAGAGCCGCAAAAGGTCCGGCGGGCATGGCGTGTCCGCGCCCTCAACCGAAGCGCGATGCTCGACCAGACTCTCGACGCCGCCGAGCGAAGTGGCACGTTTCCACAATTCGACATGGGCCGCCGTTGCGATGGCTGATTGTTCGCCGCCCTTTACGCGGACCGACAGCATGCCGCCGAAGCCGCCTGTCATCTGGCGCGCCGCAATCGCGTGGCCGGGAAAGCTCCGCAGGCCGGGATAGAGAACCGCAGCGACATGCGGATTGGACGACAGGCGTTCCGCCAAAATTTGTGCGCTTGCCGAAGCGGCGCGCACGCGCGGAAACAATGTCCGCATCCCGCGCAACAACAGCCAGGCCTCGAACGACCCGATGATGCCGCCGACCTGACGGCGCACGCCCGCCATGCGCTCCCACTCTGCGTTTCTCGCACGGGTGACCAGCGCGCCCGCCACCAGATCGGAATGACCGTTGAGATATTTCGTCGCCGAATGCATGACGAGATCGGCGCCGAGTTCGAGCGGCCGTGTGAACACCGGCGTGGCGATGGTGGAATCGACTGCCAATCTGGCGCCGGCCGCATGCGCGATTTCGGCCGCAGCGGCGATGTCGGTGACGTCCCACATCGGATTGGCTGGTGTTTCCACCCACACAAGCTTGGTCTTGCCCTTGTGGACGGCGTTTTTGAGGGCCGCGAGATCCGTCATGTCGACGAACGCGGCCTCAAG
>Ga0265340_10000651_pt1 | contig 19503 bp, 23 predicted proteins | sample 4CB225metaG_FD_202082 | JGI IMG/M metagenome (GOLD analysis project Ga0265340, IMG submission 202082) | Rhizosphere microbial communities from Carex aquatilis grown in University of Washington, Seatle, WA, United States - 4-CB2-25 metaG | ecosystem: Host-associated > Plants > Roots >...
AAACCGGCCGCACCCGCCCGATGCGCGTCGGCGCCTGGAGCCCGAATGTGCTGGCAGAAGGCGCGATATTTCTCTTGCGGGCGCGCTAGAACGGCTTACGCTTGATTTCGGCAAGCCGCTCCGGCGTGCCTTGCGAAGACGAAACAAATCCACCGGCAGCGAATATCGCTACCTATCTTCCAACAAGACCGTCGACACCGGGCGTTATGCGAAAGTCGTATGTACCGCTACTGTCTCAGGCCCGCGCCAGCGTCGGTTCGGCGCGTTTGAGTTTGCCTGGTGCGGCGACGCCGTAGAGAGATTTGCCCGCTTCGACCAGATGCACGCCGGATACCCCGGGCAGAAGGCGGCGCCCCAGCTTTTCCCAACCGAGGCTCGAACGCGGAGACTTTCGCCGGAAGGGAAGTAGATAAAGCGCACGGTCCCATTGCAGAGGTTCGAAAAGCGTACCGCGCAGCAACGCATCGAGTTCGCCGCGGTGGAACGGCCGCCCGCTGGCAAAGGGCGAGGCTTCCACTTGCGCCCACAGGCTGGCGCGGTTGGGCGCCACCACGACAAGCCGGCCCTCCGGCGCCAGGACGCGCCACAATTGTCGCAGCACCGCCCGCGAGGCATCCGCCCCTTCCAGCCCATGCACCACCAAAATCCGGTCGAACAGCGCATCCGCGAACGGCAGCGCGTCCTCCACGCCGAGGACGGTCAGGGAATGCCCGGATGGCCATGCGACGACGCCAGTTTGTGCCGGCATCAGTGCGACCACCCGCTCCGCTTCACCCAGATAGGGTTTCAGATAGGGCACGGCAAAGCCGTAGCCGAGAACGCGACGGCCGCTAAGATCTGGCCACATCAGCTTGAGACGGCGGACGATGATCCGCCGGGCCGCCTGACCCAACGCCGATTCGTAGAAATCGACGAGATGGCCCGCATCCAGAAGCATGGCGTATTGCGTACGCCGAAGCGCGCACGGGTTCAACGGATTCGCTGAGGATGCTAGGCTGCAAGCTTGGAGGGCCGCCTTGTCCCAAATCGTGACCATTCCGTGCCTAAAGGATAATTACGCCTATCTGCTGATAGAGGCGGGGTTCTGCGCGGTGATCGATCCGTCGGAGGCCGCGCCGGTGGAGGCGGCGCTCGCGGCCCGTGGGCTGAAACTGACCCATATCCTGAACACGCACCATCATTGGGACCATAGCGGCGGCAATCTGGCCCTCAAGGAGGCCCATGGCGCCACTGTGGTCGGGCCCGAGAATGACCGGGCGCGCATACCCGGTATCGACATCGGCGTGGACGAAGCCGGCGGCTGGAACTTCGCCGGGCGTGCCGTCCGCATCCTGGAGGTTCCCGCGCACACCAGCGGAGCGATCGCCTTCCTGTTCGGTGAAGCGGTATTTACCGGCGACACGCTTTTCGCAATGGGCTGCGGGCGGCTGTTCGAAGGCACGGCGGCAACCATGCAGGATAGTCTCGCCAAGCTGGCGGCGTTGCCCGACGATACCGCCGTCTATTGCGGCCACGAATACACGCTGAACAATGCCCGCTTCGCACTGACGCTGGAGCCCGGCAATACCGACCTTCAGCGGCGGGCAGAAGTGGTGGAAACTTTGCGCGCCAAATTGTTGCCGACGATTCCGTCGAGTATCGGTCTCGAGAAGAAAACCAATCCGTTTCTAAGAACCGAATCGGCGGAAATTCGCGCAAATTTGAAGATGGAACAGGCAGATTCTGTGGAGGTATTTGCCGAAATCCGCCGTCGCAAGGACTCGTTCTGAACCGTTCAGTCTTTGCTTTTGTCTTTATCTTTGGATTTGTCGTCGCTCGAGCCGGTGACGGTATCGGCGGCCGCTCCCACCACATCGCCGGTGACGCTGACGGCGGTGGATGCCACCGTAACGCCCGCACCCACCACCGCGCCGCCTACCTCTACGACGGCACAGCCCGAGAGTGCGGCGCCCGCTCCGGCAAGCAACACGGCAATGGCGATCTTACGCATGCGATCCTCCAAGACTCAGCGTAGCACAAAACGCTCGCGGCGGCTCGCTCCGGGTTGCGCACAGCGTTAACGAAGGATGTGCGGCTAAGGTTCGCGAGACGGCCGTTCAGCGCGCGAATTCGCCGTAAATACTCGAGAACTGCAACGCGGCGGCGACCAGCACGAAGGCGTGCCAGATCGCTTTGTGATAGGGGATGCGTTCCATCACGTAGAATATCACGCCGATGGAATAGACCAGGCCTCCGGCGGCGAGCAGCCAGAAATCCACCCCCGCCAGCGCCATCGACAAGGGCTTGATCACCGTCACGATCATCCAGCCCATCAGCATGTAAAGCACGATGCTGGCGACCTCGAAGCGGCGGGGAAACAGCACCTTCATCGTCACGCCGAAGGTGGCCGCGGCCCAGATGACGGCGAGGATGATGGTGCCGGACGGCGCCGCCAAGCGGTTTGCCGCCAGCGGCGTATAGGTCGCTGCGATCATGATGAAGATCGCCGCATGATCCAGCCGCCGCAACACCGTCTTCGACGGACGGTGGTGCGGCATCAGGTTGTAGGCGGCCGAAAACCCGGTCATGGCCAAGAGCCCGATGCAATAAATCGAAACGCTGAACAGGACCGACATCCCTGTCACGTTCAGAAGCAGCCACAGGCTGGCGTTGATGGCGAAGACGACGCCCAGCACATGGATGACCGCATCCGCCGTATGTTCGTGGCGGGAATAGAGACGGGCGACTTGCTCGACGGTCTTGTTCATCACGGTCGATCCTAATGCAGCGATTATGCACTTCGGGTGAACGGGCGATAGCCTCGGAATATAACTATTCGGCGCCCCGGCTTGTTCCGTTGCGGAAGTCCCTATGCTTAACGGTGGCGCGCTTGCGACATGAAGCATGCGGCTTCGCCAGGGCTTGACCGGTTCGCTCAGTCGGACAAAAGAGTGACATGGGCGATGCAACGAATATCCGAGCTGTCATCTTCGATCTGGGCGGGGTGCTGATCGATTGGGACCCCAAGCTGGTTTATCGCCAGATCTTTGCCGGCGATCAGGCGAAGATGGAAATGTTCCTTTCGACGATCTGCCCGACCGAATGGAACGAACGGCAGGATGCGGGGCGTCCGCTGGCGGAGGCCACCGAGGAACGGGTGGCGCTGTATCCCGAATGGGAAGCCGAAATCCGCGCCTTCTATGGCCGCTGGGTGGAAATGATCGGCGGGCCGATTCCCGGCACCGCGCAGCTCGTCCGCGAGCTTTCGGCTGCCGGGGTGCGCCTGTTCGCACTGTCGAATTGGAGTGCCGAAACTTTCCCGCTCATCCGCCACCAGTTTTCCGAGCTTGAACTGTTCGAAAAGATTTTTCTGTCGGGCGAGTATGGCTGCATCAAGCCGGACGAGCGCTATTACCGCATCGCCCTCGGCGACATCGGTCTGCCGGTCGAAACCCTGCTGTTCATCGACGACAACCGCAGAAACATCCTGGCGGCCGAGCGGCTGGGCCTGCCGTCTCTGGTTTTCACCGATGCCGAAGCGCTGCGCCGGGATTTGCGCGCGCTGGGCTTTGCGATTGGACCGGGCACGTGACCGGCGCCGTCAGGCGAGCCGGCCGGGATAGCGCTTGACGAAGGCTTCCAGCTTCTGCGCCAGCTGCGGAATATTGTATTCGCGATCCCACACCAGGCCAGCTTCGGCCAGGATCTTGACCCGCAGCTCGTCGGGCAATGCGCTCCATTGCGACAGCACGGCGCTGCCGATGCGGCGGACATAGGCCTCGTCCTCGCTGGGGTATTTGAAGCCCTTGCGCTCGGGCGGTTTTGCGACTTTCGGCGGCGTCTTCACGGGTTCGGCCATAGGGCATCCTTTCTCGTCATTCGTCGTCGCCCCCCGGCGCCGTGCTGATTATGCCTTGATGCGGTTTGCCGCGTCCAACTGCAAGACTTTAGGCTTGTGAGAGCGCGATTCGGCGGCTTCCAGCTGTGCATAGGCCACAACAATCACCAGATCGCCGGTGTGGAAAAGGCGCGCCGCCGCGCCGTTGATCCCGATAGTGCCGGAACCCGCTATGGCTTCAATGGCATAGGTCGTGATCCGCGCGCCGTTGGCCAAATTGAGCACATCGACCTGTTCGTAAGGCAGGATGCCGGCCGCTTCGAGCAAAGCAGCATCGACCGAGATCGAGCCTTCGTAATTGAGATCGCAGCGGGTGACGGTGGCCCGGTGGAGCTTCGCTTTCAGCATGGTGAGCAGCATGACGGATCCGGCAATCTGGCGGCGGCGGGTGCCGGTTCGGCGCGACACCGCCTTTCGTCATCCCTATAAGGCGCGGGCGCCGGCGAGTCGAGAAAACCGTGCCGGACCGCATGCCGCATGATAAATTCCGCCGCGAAATTCGAGGCTTGCGGCGGATGAAACATATCGCGATGGGCATGCTGGCGGCGTTGCTGCTGGCCGGGGCGGCAATGGCGCAGGACGCTAGCGCACCGCAGGCGCAGATCGATACTTCGCTGGGCAGCATCACGCTGACGCTCGACCGCGTGCACGCGCCCGCGACGGTGGCCAATTTCATCCGCTACGCGAAGGAAGGCCATTTCGACGGCACGCTGGTCTATCGCGTGGTGCCAGGCTTCGTGATCCAGGCAGGCAGCTATGGCGCCGACGGCAAATATCGCAAATTGCACGCGCCGATCCCGCTCGAAAGCGGTCAGAGCAATCTGCGCGGCGCGGTGGCGATGGCGCGCGGCGAGCCCAATAGCGCGACCGCGGAATTCTTCATCGATCTCGACGACAACAACGCCAGCGGCCTCGACCCCAAGCCGGGCGACGCGCCGAATACCACCGGCTTTGCGGTGTTCGCCCACGTCACGGCGGGAATGGATGTGGTCGACAAAATCGCGCAAGTGACGGTGGGCGGCGGCAAAGGCCCGTTCCCCGATCAACAACCGGCGACGCCGGTGGTCATCCAGAAGGTGACGATCAGCGAGGCCGCGCCATAACGCGCGGAACTTAGTCCGGCGCATTGCCGACTTCAGCCAACGCGACGCGCACAAGCCGCCGCCAAGCCGCGACGCGTTTTCGCCAGTCTCGCAGCGGTGCGGTGTGTGCGCCGGTTTTGAGCGCGCTGCGGTTCCCAAAGCGGCCTCCAATCTTTGGTTGCCAGACTTCCTCGGAACGCAAGCGGTTGATCTTCGTTTTCGGTTTCACGGCGAATCCACCGGGGGGGAGGGGGGTGTCTGCTGGTGTTCGAAGACCATCCGATAGAGGCGTTCTTCGGGAGCGGACGCGCCGCGTGGGCGCAGACGCGCGACGACCTTGCCGACATTCGCGCCCGTGGTCGCCAGATTTTGCGCCGCCGTCAGAAAGCGGATGCGCTCGTCGGCATCGGGCGTGAGACAGGCGGAGCGGAACGCCACGTCGCGCAGCAGCGCGTGACATTCCACGATCAGGGCGTTGAGCAACGTCTCCGTGTCCGGCGGCGCGGGTTTGTCCGCCTCTGCGCCATCCGCGCGCTCGTCCGCCAGGCGCACCTGACGGCGACGCTCCTCGAACAAGCCCGTCAGGTGGGTGGGAACAAGGCCGCCGTGCTCCTCGGCATAGCGGCGCATCTCGTCTTCCCATCGCGCGATCATGGCGTCCTTGCTTTCGCGCGGCTTGTCCGAGGTTGGCGCGGAATCCGGCTTTTCCGTTTCGTTGTTCATTGGGCACCTTTCGCTTTTGCCGCGCCCATTATCCGCCCGTTTTCGAGAGCGGGTATAAACAAAGCGACACGACGCGAGAGGCGGCGCGCGAACGGCTTGAGCAGGTTGAACAATTCGCGCGCAAATTTCTTGATGCAGGCGGCCCAAAAAGCGGGGATAGGGAATGAGTATCGTGATCAGAAGCGGCGAAACGCAGCCTCAACCTCCGCATCGCTGGCAAACGCGCGGCGCTTGGCCTCGGAAAGACCTTCCAGTACCGCCGACAAGTGATTTGGATCGACAGCTTCCGGTTCGGCATCCGATTCGGCGAGTTGCAGCATCGCGCGCGCGATCTCGTCCTGACTTTCAGACGAGAGCCGGCATACTGCCGCGAGGGCTTTTTCGAGCAACTTCGTCATAGGTGAAGAATAGGATAGATTACCGTTTTCGGGAAGTGCCACCTTGCCAGCGCATGATCCGCGCTCTGGTGGCTGCGTATGCGGAAGGAAAGGCGGTGAGCAATGGCCGACGGACCAAAAAGACCTTTCTCCGCTGAGATTGGTGTTTCCGCGAAGGTTGAGTTGAAGAGCGAAGTGCCAGCGGAGTCATCTGGCCGAGCGCTTGATGCACTCATAGATTTGATCAGGCCCATATCAGAGAGCTTTGGGTATCTCGGGGACAAGGTCCGTTTGGCACGGGAAAAGACACTATTTGAGATCGCTCACCGTGTACGCGAACGACTGGTACTTTCCAATGTGGAAACCAAACCTATCGAAAACAAATTTCTTATTCCTTTGTTGGAAAAGGCGAGCCTTGAAGATGCATCGAACGAAAAGCTTATAGAGATGTGGGCAAACTTGCTCGCAACAGCGGCAACCGACCGCGTGGAGCTGTTAGGCCAATACGTAAGCGTACTGTCTGAGTTAACTTCCGACCAAGCGCGGCTCCTCGATAAGATACTAGAGATCGATGCGGTGACCGGCGTCACCGCTGGCCACTTCGTCGACAACTACTACTATTTCAACCAAACTGGGCTGCCGGGATCCCTTAGCGAATTTGCTACTGCAAAAAATGCTGACGAATTCGCTGAGAAGGCTATAGAAATGTTAGCAATGGCGGGCATCGCAATAGATACTCTTTGTGTCTACGGAGACGCGGGTGATGAGACCACTGTCGCGGCTCCAGACGGAGTCTACTCGGACCTGCTCTTCTATGATTTCGAAAACTTATGTCGGCTGGGCTTGCTCGAGCGCATCGAAATCAAGCGGTACAAGGTTGGTATTTATGATATTGACCTGCACTATTACTTAGTCACACCCGTGGGGATCGATCTCTACGCTTGCTGCAACCCCACGAAGTTGCAGCGAGAAACTCGTGAGAGGCTTTCGGGTCCGTCAGACAATATGCCGAACGTCCAGTCTGACTCGTAGGAGTGACAGGAAAAAATCTCAACGGTGCGACGAGGTGCGTGGCACCCCCTCACCCGGTTCGCCTAGGCAGTTCGCTACGCGAACCACAAGGCGAACCGCCCTCTCCCGCAAGGGGAGAGGGAAGAAACTATCTCCGCCTTTGTTTCCGCGCCGCGTATTTCGCGTCGCGCATGGCTTTCTGGTCGGCCAGGAGCTTGGTGATCTTGCGCTTCTCTTCCTCGGCCAGCCATTTCTTGGCGGCTTCGTATTCTTCTTCCTCGAGGCGCTTCTTTTCCTCGGCGGCGAGGCGCTCGGCTTCGATGCGTTCGGCCTCGGCGCGCTTCTCCGCTTCGATGCGCTCCTCTTCGGCGCGCTTGATCGCTTCGCGGGCGGCGCGGCGTTCTTCGCGCTCGGCGGCGATCTTCATGCGTTCGGCCATGCGTTCGGCCGCGGTTTCCTGATTGGCGCGGGCCATCGCACGCGCCTTCTCGAGCTGCGCCGCGCGCGCCTTGGCGCCGGCATCCATGCGATCGTGGAAGGTTTTTTCTTTGAACAAGGACATTCCGAATTTTTCTCCAAACAAGTCAGTGCTTTGAAGCCAATGCGTCGTTTAAATCCGCCGAGAACGCTTGCGCTGAGACCTGGATCCCCTTCCCTCGTGCGGATCGCGATGCGATCCGCACTCGCCGGGGATGACAGCGCTGCTTAGTTGTCCAGGAACGAGCGCAGTTTGCGGGACCTCGACGGATGTTTGAGCTTGCGCAGCGCCTTGGCTTCGATCTGGCGGATACGCTCGCGGGTGACGGAAAATTGCTGGCCGACTTCTTCCAGCGTGTGGTCGGTGTTCATGCCGATGCCGAAACGCATGCGCAGCACGCGCTCCTCGCGCGGCGTCAGCGTGGCGAGCACGCGCGTCGTGGTCTCGCGCAGATTGGCCTGAATCGCCGCGTCGATCGGCAGGATGGCGTTCTTGTCCTCGATGAAATCGCCCAGATGCGAATCTTCCTCGTCGCCGATGGGCGTTTCGAGGCTGATCGGCTCCTTGGCGATCTTCAGCACCTTGCGCACTTTTTCCAGCGGCATGGCGAGGCGTTCGGCGAGTTCCTCCGGCGTCGGCTCGCGGCCGATCTCGTGCAACATCTGGCGGGACGTGCGCACCAGCTTGTTGATCGTCTCGATCATGTGCACGGGAATGCGGATGGTGCGCGCCTGGTCGGCAATCGAACGCGTGATCGCTTGCCGGATCCACCACGTCGCGTAAGTGGAGAACTTGTAGCCGCGGCGGTATTCGAATTTGTCGACCGCCTTCATCAAGCCGATGTTGCCTTCCTGGATCAGGTCGAGGAACTGCAAGCCGCGATTGGTGTATTTCTTGGCGATGGAAATCACCAGGCGCAAATTCGCCTCGATCATCTCCTTCTTGGCGACGCCGGATTCGCGCTCGCCCTTCTGCACCGTCTGCACGATGCGGCGGAACTCGAAGATCGACTGGCGCATCTCCTGCGCCAGGGTCTGGATCTCGTCGCGCAGCGCGTGAACCTTGTCGCGCTCGTCGGTGATGAAATCCTTCCAGCCGTGGCGGCTGAGCCGGCCGACGCGCCGCGTCCAGTTGGGATCGAGCTCGTTGCCGAAATGCTCTTTGAGGAAATCCTCGCGCGCCACGCCGTGCGCTTCGGCCAGCCGCAGCAGGCGCCCTTCCAGGCTGACCAGACGGCGGTTGATGCCGTACATCTGATCGACCAGGGCTTCGATGCGGTTGTTGTTGAGCTTGAGGCTCTTGACCAGATCGACGGTTTCGTTGCGCAGCTTCTTGAAGCGGCGTTCCTGGCCGGTGGAGAGCTCGTCGGACGCCAGCGCGGCTTCCACCGAGGCGTCCTGCAGCTTGCCGAGTTTCTTATAAAGATTGGCGATCTGATCGAGCGTCTCGAGCACTTGCGGCTTGAGTGCGGCTTCCATCGCCGAGAGCGGCAGATTGCCTTCGTCGTCGAAATCGTCGGCTTCCGCCTGTTCGGCGTCGGCCTTGGCGGCGGCCTCGGCGGGATCGAGCTCGGCTTCGCCTTCGGCGGGCGCCGGCTTGGGCGCAGCGACCGGCGGCGGCACGGGGCGCGGCGGCTCGGGACGCTTGAATTCGGGAATGGCCTGCGCGGCTGCGGCGCCGTTCACCAGCGGCAGCGGCATCCCAGCCGCGCCGTCGATGCCGGGCGCGGCGGCAGGCTGGCCGTCGGGGCCGGTGCCGTACATCGCTTCGAGATCGATGATGTCGCGCAGCAGCACCTTGCCTTCGTTGAGCTCGTCGCGCCACACGGTGAGCGCCTCGAAGGTCAGCGGGCTTTCGCACAACGCGCCGATCATCAGCTCGCGGCCGGCCTCGATGCGCTTGGCGATGGCGATTTCGCCTTCGCGCGAAAGCAGCTCCACCGAACCCATCTCGCGCAGATACATGCGGACCGGATCGTCGGTGCGGTCGTATTGCTCGGTCTCGCCGCCTTCTTTGACGGCGACCGCCTTGCCTTCCACCAGCGCGGGCACGGCGCCCTCGGCGCCCTCTTCCTGTTCCTCGCTCTCGATGACGTTGATGCCCATCTCGGACAGCATCGACATGGTGTCTTCGATCTGTTCGGAGGACGTCTTGTCGGAGGGCAAGACCTTGTTCAGCTCGTCATAGGTGACGTAGCCGCGGGTCTTGGCGCGCGCGATCATCTTGCGCACGCCGACGTCGGACATATCCAGCAGCGGAGAATCGGCGTCGCCGGGCGATTCCTCGCCGGGCTTGGTGCCGGCCTTGGCCGGCGCAGCGGGTTTGCCGGGGGCCTTGGCGGCGGGGATCACGCCTGCCGGCGCCGGGCTCTTCTTGTCGGCCGGCGCGGCTTTGGCGGACGGCGCTTTGACGGGGGCTTTGACCTCGACCTTGGCCTTGGGCACGGGTTTGGCAGCAGGCTTGGCGGCGGCTTTCACCGGCTTGGGCGCTGGCTTGGCTTTGGCGGCGGCTTTTTTGGAGGGCGCAGCCTTCGCCGCCGCAGGCTTAGCGGCAGGCTTTTCGACCGGCTTGACCGGCTTTGCAGGTTTCTTGGCCTTGTCGGCTTTGTTCGATGCCAATTTCGATGCCCTTCGGCGGCAGAAAACCGCCATAGTTTCAGAGACTTACACTAAATTCCGAAAAACTCATTCCCCGCCGCGCAACCGCCGATAATCCTGCCAGCTCTCTTCGGTCGCCTCGCTCTTGAAACGCTCGGCGGCACGGGCGCGTTCCGGCTCCAATTCGGCCAACTCGCGCAACTGACCCGCCGCGCTGAGAAAACGCGCTTCGATATCAAGGCCATAGCCCGCCTCTTGCGGCGCGTCGGAGGGAGGAGAATCGCCGGTCCCCTTTGCCTGTAGCCTGGCCTCGAGGTCCGCCATTCCCTGACGCATGAGATGGTTGTGAAGCGCCCCGCCTTCAAGCCTGACGCCGGAAGCGGCGAGGTGTAAAAGTTCGTGCCTAAACCTGTCAAGCAAAGGATCGGAAAAAGGCAGTGCCGCAAGGGTTTCTCCGTGCCGCACGGCGATTTCGGGGTCCCGGAGCAACAGCGCGCAAAGCTCGGCCTCCTTAACCTTGAGTACCCCGCTGCGGCCCGAACGCGCCAGCAGCGACTTTTTCACTTCGGCCGACACGGCCTGGGGAGAGCCGAAACGATCCCCGCGCTCGCTGCGTTCGCCGCTGCGGGCGGGTCCGCGATACGGGGCGCGCGGCGCGGCCGGCTGGCGGCGCTTGAAGCTTTCAAACACCTGCTGCTCGAAATCGCGCCGGTAGTAATCGGCGATCTTGTTGTCGGCGATCAGCGAAACGATTTCCGCCAAGGCGCGCTCCAGACCGGCGCGGCGCTCGGGCGTGGAAAAATCCTTGCCCTCGGTCTCCACCCGCCAGAGCACGCGCGACAACGGCTCGGCCTCGTCGAGGAACTTCTTCATCGCGCCCGCGCCCGAGGCGCGGATCACGCTGTCGGGGTCTTCGCCCGACGGCAGGAAGACGAAACGCAGCGAAGTGCCGGGGCGCAGATTGGGCAGCGCCAGACGCGCGGCGCGGTGCGCGGCGCGCAATCCCGCTTCGTCGCCGTCGAAGGCCATCACCGGCTCGGGCGCCACGCGCCACAACAGTTGCAGCTGATCTTCGGTCAGCGCGGTGCCGAGCGGCGCGACGGACGCTTCGAAACCGGCGCGCACCAGCGCGATCACATCCATATAGCCTTCGGCGACGATGATGGTCTGCGCTTTCAGCCCCGCCGCGCGGGCAGTGGCGAAATTGTAGAGCAGCCGCCCTTTGGAAAAGAGTTCGGTGTCGCCGGTGTTGATGTATTTGGGCTTGGCATCGGCGGCAAGCCCGCGCCCGCCGAACGCCACCACGCGGCCGCGCGCGTCGGTGATGGGAAACATCAGCCGGTCGTAGAAGAAATCGCGCAATCCGCGATTTTCGTCGGCGGGACGCGCCAGACCCGCGGCGATCATGTCGTCGACGGTGATGTTCTTGGTCTTGAGATGTTCGATCAGCTGGTTGTTCGAAGGCGCATAGCCGAGACGAAATTGCTTCGCCGCCGCCTCATCCAGGCCGCGCGACTTCAGATAAGCACGCGCCTCGCCACCGACACCTGCGCGCAACTGCGCTTCATAGAACGCGGCGGCGGCTTCCACGACGTCGTAGAGCGACTTCTTCTTTTCCTCGCGCGCTTCGTCTTCCGGCGTCCATTGGGGCAGCTCGACGCCCGCTTCCCCCGCAAGCTTCTCGACGGATTCCGGAAAGGTGAGGCCCTCGGTCTCCATCAGCCATTTGAAGGCGTCGCCGCCCTTGCCGCAGCCGAAGCATTTGTAAGTGCGGCGGCTGTTCTCCACCTTGAAGGAGGGCGATTTTTCCTTGTGGAAGGGGCAGCAGCCCCACATCGCCTGGCCGCGCCGCGTCAGCTTCACCTTGCGGCCCACCAGCTGCACGATGTCGGTGCGGCGCAGGATTTCTTCCAGCAGGTTGGGGCCGTATCGCATGGGGCTCATTTAAGCAGGTTGGGGCGGCAAAAGCGGCGGGATTCCCGATTCTGCCCACAGGGGCGCGCGGCCGGCCCCTCACCGAAAATCCGCTGAGGCGCGGATATCCCCACAAGGGGGAGGCAAAGATCATTTTGGCGCGCTCAGCAGTTCCTTGACGGTGCCGCTGGCTTTGCCGAAATCGAGCTTGCCCGCGAAACGCTCTTTCAGCGCCGCCATCACCTTGCCCATGTCCTTCATCGAGGCAGCGCCGAGCTCGGTGATGACGCCCGCAATCGCCGCCACGGCCTCAGCCTCGTCCATCTGCTTGGGCATGAATTCGCGGATCACCGCGATTTCGCCACGCTCGGCCTGCGCCAGTTCCGGGCGGCCGCCCTGTTCGTAGAGCGCGATGGAATCCTCGCGGCTTTTGATCATCTTGGCCAGAAGCGACAGGATGTCGTCGTCGGAAATGCCTTCGCGGCTGGTCTCGGTGCGGGCGGCGATGTCGCGATCCTTGAGTCCGGCCTGGACCAGACGCAGCGTGCCCAGGCGCTTTTGGTCGCGCGCCTTCATCGCCTCTTTCACGGCGTTGTTGAGTTGATCGCGCAAAGCCATTTTCGAATCTCCGGATGCGGAAAGCGGCAATCTAGGCCACGGGAAAGAGAAACCCAAGGAAGTCGGGTAGTGCCCTAATTTGAGCTCCAGCTTCGGCATAAAATTTCGATCACCAAGTGCAGTCCCGCACCAAAAAGTCCAAACCCAAACATAACTAGAAAAACTGCAATACCGGCCTCAATGCGCGGTGCTGTCATCAGCCAGGACGGAAGGAGATCCCATAGCCATAGCAACGGAACGGCCAAGGGAAGAACGATGATCGCACCCTGCCAATACCGCCCCAGCAATCTTGTGAACCGGCGCATGGAAACCCACCGTGAGGTCTGCTCGACCAATTCCTCTAGCGTCCATAGCCTATCAGAAGTGCCCGCCGCCATGGCAGGAGTAACTCGGAGGGTCTAGTGCAGCTGCACAAAATAGACGTCGTAAAAGTGGAGCGCCGCCGCCCCACACTGCGGCGGGTTGACCAGCGCGGCCCGCGCCCCTATTTTCCGGCAAATTCGAGGCTTCCCATGACCGAAACAAAGACAAAATCCGCCGCCAAGCCGGCGGAAAAGTTTTCGCGCGCCGTGCTGGTGCTGGCGGACGGCAGCCACTTCGAAGGCCACGGCTTCGGCGCCGCCAAGCAGGCGGTGGGCGAGGTCTGCTTCAACACCGCGATGACCGGCTATCAGGAAATCCTCAGCGATCCCTCTTATGCCGGCCAGATCGTCTGTTTCACCTTTCCCCATATCGGCATCGTCGGCGCCAATGACGAGGACATCGAAACCGTCACGCCCGCGGTGCGCGGCCTGATCGTGCGCGCCGATGCGCGCATTCCGTCCAACTATCGCGCGCTCTCGGCGCTCGACGGCTGGCTGAAGAAGCACAACATTCCGGCGATCGCGGGAATCGATACACGGGCGCTGACGAACCGCATCCGCGACAACGGCATGCCGCACGGCGTGATTGCCCGTTCCAAAGACGGCAAATTCGATCTCGCGGCCCTGAGCAAGGCGGCGCGCGACTTTCCGGGGCTGGAAGGATTGGACCTGGCGAAGGAAGTTACCTCGCGCCAGACCGGTAAATGGGCCGAGACGCCCTGGGTCTGGAGCAAGGGGTACGGAGAGCAGACGGCGCCGACGTTTCGCGCGGTGGTGATCGATTACGGCGTCAAGCGCAACATCCTCAGGGAACTCGCGGGGATCGGCGCCGACGTCACCGTGGTGCCCGCGAGCGCGACGTTCGACGAGGTGATGGTGCACAAACCCCATGGCGTGGTGCTGTCGAACGGCCCGGGCGATCCGGCGGCGACCGGCGTCTATGCCATCCCGACGATCAAGGCGCTTGTGGAGGCCGGCGTGCCGGTGTTCGGCATTTGCCTCGGCCATCAGATGCTGGGCTTGGCGCTGGGCGGCAAGACCAAGAAGATGAGCCAAGGCCATCACGGCGCCAACCATCCGGTGAAGGATTTGGAAACCGGCAAGGTGGAAATCGTCTCGATGAATCACGGCTTCACGGTGGACGCCGAGACGCTGCCCAAGGGCGTGAAAGAGACGCATGTCTCGCTGTTCGACAAAAGCAATTGCGGGCTGCGGCTGGAAGGCAAAGCCGTCTTCAGCGTTCAGTACCACCCCGAAGCCTCGCCCGGCCCCATGGATTCGCACTATCTGTTCGAACGCTTTGCCGAGGCGGCGAAAAAGAGGGTGTAGCGGCGATTTGGTTCGAAAATCCTGGCTGTCATTCCCGGCCGAGCGAAGCGAGGGGAAGGGAACCCAGGTGTCGAAACCTACGCGGTGTTGGTACCTGGATCCCCTTCCCTCGCCGCGCAAAAGGCGCGGCTCGCCGGGGATGACAAGCACATTTTAATTCCGTCCAAGCCCTTCTATTCCCGCAACCGCCACGGCGGATTGAGGCGGTTCTTGCCGGCGTAGTACAGGCACAGTTTCACCCCCGCCGGATCGCTGAGCCAGGCTTCGCGCCACAGCCAGGATTGATCCACCGGATCGGCATCGAAGAAGATGCCCTGCGCCTTCAATTCGGCGACAAACCCGTCGAGATTCTCGCATTCGAAATAGACCTGCGGACCGCGCGCCGCGCCCTTGGCGTTCGTCGTCAGATCGAGCGAGAGGGTGGAATCGCCGTCCGGCATTTCGAAGCGCGCGTAACGCTCGCTCCTCACGATCAGCTTCAGGCCGAGCGTCAGGTAGAACGCGATCGAGCGCTCGAGATCGAGGGCGGGAAGAGTGACCTGGTTGAGCCGCATCAGCGCTTCAGTTCGATCACGTCGAAGGTGGATTCCTGCAGCGGCGCCGGCAGCTCCAATCGCGCGCGGCCATCAGACAACACCGACAGATATCCGATCTGATCGTCCGGCGTTGCGGCGGCGCCGACCGAGGCGCCGTTGCCCGAATAGCGATGCGGCTTTTCGCCGGTCACGGTCGAGGCGCCGAGATACACATAGCCGCCGCCTTCCGGATAGAGAAAGCCGGCGCTGCGTTGACTGCCGGAGGTCTTCTCGAAGAACAGCGCACCGCCGCGCTGCGAAATGCGGCAATGGAACCAGGAATAGATCACGTCGGGCGTCATGCCGCCGAGCTTGATGGTACGGCAGCGCCAATTACCCGCGGGCGAGCCCGAGACGCTTTGTGCATCGAGCAGCGAATGAATGACCGCGAGGTCGGATGGCGAAGCGCCGTGCGACGCTTCCGCCAGACCTTTGGCGCGAGATTCGTCGATACGCGACAAGCGCTGGGCATCGAAATCCGATGCCTGTTCACGCCAGCCGGCGTTCGCCGCCGAGCCCGTCAGCATCAATGCCAAGATTGCGAAAGCCGCTTTGCTAAGCATCGCCGTTCTCCCCATTGCCGTTTTCCGGGGCCCAGTTCTTGAGAACCGCCGGCGGCGGCACGCCGACCACATTGTAGCCGGCATCGACAAAATGCACTTCGCCGGTCACCCCGGCGCCGAGATCGCTGAGCAGGTACAGCGCCGCACCGCCGACATGATCGAGCGCGACGGATTTGCGCAGCGGCGCCAGCGCCTTGTACCATTTGAACATCACGCGGGCATCGCCGACCGCGGAGCCCGCCAGGGTCCGCATCGGTCCGGCGCTGATGGCGTTGACGCGGATGCCGTCGGGCCCGAGATCGGCCGCGAGATAGCGCACGCTCGATTCCAGCGCCGCCTTGGCAACACCCATCACATTGTAATTGGGCATGACGCGGCTGGCACCGAGATAAGACAGCGTCACCAGCGAGCCGCCGCGCCCCGCCATCAGATGCGCGGCGCGCTGCGCCACTGCGGTGAAGGAATAGCAGGAGATCGACATGGTCTGCACGAAATTGGCGCGCGTCGTATCGCAGTAGCGGCCCTTGAGCTCATTCTTGTCGGAATAGGCGATGGCGTGGACCAGAAAATCGAGCCCGCCCCAATGCTGCTTCAGCGTCTCGAAGGCGGCATCAAGTTCGGCATCGTTTTCGACGTCGCCCGGCAGAATGATCGAGGAGCCGATCGACGCCGCCAGAGGCTTCAGCCGCTTGGCCTGCGCCTCGCCCTGATAGGTGAAGGCGATCTCGGCCCCTTGGGCGGCAAGCGTGCGCGCAATACCCCAGGCGATGGAGTGGTCGTTGGCCACGCCCATCACCAGCCCGCGGCGGCCCTTCATCAAGGCGTCAGCCATGAGTCCTCTGTTTCAAGATGGGACGTTCGATACGGTTCCGAGCAACGCGATGCAAGATTCATGCATCACAGCGCTGGAAGACAAGTGTCGCGTTGGTGCCGCCGAAGCCGAAACTGTTCGACAGAACGCGCTCGAGCTTGGCGTTGTCGATGCGGCTGCGCACGACCGGCGTGTCGGCGATCTCCGGATCGATCTCTTCGATGTTGGCGCTTTCGGCGATGAAGCCGCCCTTCATCTGCAGGATCGAGAAGATCGCCTCCTGCGCGCCGGTGGCGCCCAGCGAATGGCCCGCCAGCGACTTGGTGGAATTGAACGGCGGGATCTTGTCGCCGAAGACTTCGCGCAGTGCCTTCACTTCGGTGACATCGCCGACCGGCGTCGAGGTGCCGTGGGCATTGATGTAGTCGATCGGCGCGTTCACGCTCGCCAGCGCCTGGCGCATGCAGCGCACCGCCCCTTCGCCCGACGGCGCCACCATGTCGGCACCGTCAGAGGTTGCGCCGTAACCGACCAGCTCGGCATAGATCTTGGCGCCGCGCGCCTTGGCATGCTCGAGTTCCTCGAGCACCACCACGCCGCCGCCGCCGGCAATCACGAAGCCGTCGCGGTTCTTGTCGAAAGCGCGCGAGGCTTTCGCGGGCGTCTCGTTGTATTTCGACGACATTGCGCCCATCGCGTCGAACAGCACCGACAGCGTCCAATCCAGCTCCTCGCCGCCGCCGGCGAAGACGATGTCCTGCTTGCCGAACTGGATCAGTTCGGCGGCGTTGCCGATGCAATGCGCGCTGGTGGCGCAGGCCGAGCTGATCGAATAGTTGACGCCCTTGATCTTGAACCAGGTGGAGAGCACCGCGCTGCAGGTCGACGACATCGCCTTGGGCACCGCGAAGGGTCCGACGCGCTTGGGGCTGGAAGCGCGCGCCGTGTCGGCCGCGGCGATCAGCGTCTTGGTAGAAGGGCCGCCGGAGCCGACGATCAACCCGGTCTTCTCGTTGACGATGTCTTTTTCCTCAAGGCCGCTGTCGCGCAGCGCCTGATCCATCGCCAGCCACGCATAAGCGGCGGTGTCGCCCATGAAGCGACGCGCCCGGCGGTCGATCATGGCGTCGAGATCGATATGCACGGCGCCTTCCACCTGCGAGCGGAAGCCCATCTCCTTGTAGGTCTGGGCGGCGACGATGCCCGATTTTGCTTCGCGCAGCGAGGCGGTGACTTCCTGGGTGTTGTTGCCGATCGATGAGACGATGCCCATCCCTGTGACGACGACGCGCCTCATGAGCGGATGTCCTTATGTTAGGGCCGTGACGAATCCGAAGCCTAGGCGCCTGCAGGCTGCGCGGCTTCGTGAAAAAGGCCGACGCGAAGATCCTTGGCTTCGTAGATCACCTTGCCGTCGACTTTCATGACGCCGTCAGCGATGCCGACGACCAGCCGGCGCATGATCACACGCTTGAAGTCGATGCAGTAGCTGATGAGCTTGTCGGACGGCAGAACCATACCGGAGAACTTGACTTCGCCGACGCCGAGCGCGCGGCCGCGCCCCAGCCCGCCGAGCCAGCCGAGGAAGAAGCCGACCATCTGCCACATCGCATCGACTCCGAGGCAGCCCGGCATCACCGGATCGCCTTGGAAGTGGCATTTGAAAAACCAAAGGTCGGGGTTCACGTCCATTTCCGCAACGACTTCGCCTTTGCCGTGGCTGCCGCCATGGTCGGCGATCTTGACGATGCGGTTGAACATCAGCATGGGCGGCATCGGCAGGCGGGCATTGCCCGGTCCGAACATCTCACCTTTGGCGCAGGACAACAGGCTGGCCATATCGAAATTGGCTTTGCGCGGGGGGGGCGTCTGGTCCACTTTGGTTTGATCCTTCAGCGCCTTAGCCGAGGCTCTTGACAGCATCGACGCATGCGACGATTTGTAGGTTAGAAACATTCTAACGATTGGCCTAGCATCCTAGCAAAGATGGGCCGAGCGTCATAGACGCAAGGGTTTACAGGGTCGAAAGATCGAGAACAACAGCTAAGGACCAGTGGGCCATCATGCGTAAGAAACCATCCACGAACGAAGTCTCCGGCACGCGCCTGCGCCAGGCCGGATTGCGCCCGACACGCCAGCGTAACCAATTGGCCAATCTTCTTTTTCGCAACGGAAACCGCCATCTGACGGCGGAAGCGCTGCATGCCGAGGCGGTCGGCGAAGGCGTCAAAGTTTCCCTGGCGACGGTCTACAACACGCTGCATCAGTTCACCCAGGTGGGGCTTTTGCGCCAAGTGGTTGTGGACTCCACCCGCAGCTATTTCGACACCAACACCGGCGAGCATCAGCATTTCTATTATGAGGACGACGGCTTGCTGAGCGACATTCCGGTCGGCGACCTGGCGGTTGCCGGCGTACCGGTACCGCCGCACGGCACAAAAGTGTCGCGAGTCGATGTGGTGGTGCGGCTGCGGCGCAATTAGCCGACGCTGGTTGCACATAACACTCATTTAGAATTATTCTAATCTATTGACTTGGCGATAGCGCCGCCGCATCTTTGCGGCCCGACGCCTTACAAACACAATCTCAAGGAGAAGAGCATGCCGACATTGAAAGGCAGCAAGACCGCACAGAATCTGAAGGATGCCTTTGCCGGCGAGAGCCAGGCCAACCGGCGTTATCTCTACTTCGCGCAAAAAGCCGACGTGGAAGGCTACAACGACGTCTCCACCGTGTTCCGCTCCACCGCGGAAGGCGAAACCGGCCATGCCCATGGCCATCTGGAATATCTCGAAGCGGTCGGCGATCCGGCGACCGGCGAGCCGATCGGCGAAACCTCGCTGAACCTGAAAGCGTCCATCGCCGGCGAGACCCACGAATACACCGACATGTATCCGGGCATGGCCAAGACGGCCCGCGCCGAAGGCTTCGACGAGATTGCCGACTGGTTCGAGACCCTGGCCAAGGCGGAAAAGAGCCACGCCGGACGCTTCCAAAAAGCGCTCGATACGCTCGGGAAGTAAGCAGACGCGAATAGGGAGTGGCGAGTAGCGAATAGGGATCGCTGCTCGCCGCTACCATTCGTCACATTTCCCTGTTCGCTATTCCCTATTCGCTATTCGCCATGTCCCGCGAAGGCAGTCTCGAAGCGCCCACCCGCCATCCCATCGCATGGCGCGACGAAGA
>Ga0265340_10000654_pt1 | contig 19489 bp, 14 predicted proteins | sample 4CB225metaG_FD_202082 | JGI IMG/M metagenome (GOLD analysis project Ga0265340, IMG submission 202082) | Rhizosphere microbial communities from Carex aquatilis grown in University of Washington, Seatle, WA, United States - 4-CB2-25 metaG | ecosystem: Host-associated > Plants > Roots >...
GTCTGCTCGAAGGGGCGGACTCCGGAAGCAAAGGGCAAGGGTAGGGCGCTAATCCCAGCGCTGAGGCCGCTGCCGCGCATCTTGATTCGATCGTTGCAACACCGCAGCCCAGAGGTGGTAGCCAGGACGATTGCGGCTGGCCCAGTCGCTCACTCGGCGTGCTCGACAGGTCGCTCTCGGAACTGGTCCGGGGCTGCGGTCAAGGCACTCTTGTCGGTCAATTGCCTCCATGTTCGACATGAACGGCTTCACCCCATCAATCCGGCGCCCGCAGCCACGAGAGAAGCTGGCCGCCGGTCGAATCCGCCGCGGCTGCGGCGTCTCCACTCGAAGTCGATTGCGGTGAGTCACCATGAATGGCGATGCTAGCGCTCCAGCAGGGCCTGCTTCGGGCCGGGCCGACCGGAAAAGCGGGCTCATTTTCGGCCGCCGGCGTCGATTCGTCGGTTACCGATCCGGCGGTACAGGGGCACAGTGGTTTACGGGTCCGGTGGGCTACCGCCGGTGCGTGGGCGAAATAGCGGCCGTGGGGATAGTGCTCACGCATAGGGATCTGTGCCGACGCCTAGTGATCCGGCCGGCGCCGGAATTCGCCCGCTGGTTCTCCCGACGGTGCCGGAGGAGAGGGTTCGCGGTCGGGAAGTGCGGCTCTGCCCGCAGCAGAGTCTGGTGGCCGATCATGATCAGCGAAGTCATGCGAGCTAGGCTCGACCGGTGACTGAAGCCTTCGCCGCCGTCGATGTGATCGCCCGCAAACGGGATCAGCTTGAACTGGACGACGCCCGGATCGACTGGGTCGTGGACGCCTACACCCGGGGGGTGGTGGCCGACGAGCAGATGTCGGCCCTGTTGATGGCCATCTTGCTGAACGGGATGTCCGCGCGGGAGGTCTCCCGCTGGACCGCGGCCATGCTGGCCTCCGGGGAGCGGCTCGACTTCTCCGGCCTCGACCGGCCCACCACCGACAAGCATTCCACCGGCGGCGTCGGCGACAAGATCACCCTCCCGCTGACTCCCCTGGTGGCGGCCTGCGGTGCCGCCGTGCCGCAGCTTTCCGGCCGCGGGCTGGGACACACCGGGGGCACACTCGACAAGCTGGAGTCGATCCCCGGCTGGCGGGCCACCCTGAGCAATGCTGAGATGCACGCCCAGCTCGCCGATATCGGTGCGGTGATCTGCGCGGCCGGAGCGGGTCTGGTACCCGCCGACCACAAGCTGTACGCCCTGCGCGACGTCACCGGCACGGTCGATTCGGTACCGCTGATCGCCAGTTCAATCATGAGCAAGAAGATCGCCGAGGGTACCGGTGCGCTGGTTCTCGACGTCAAGGTCGGTACTGGTGCGTTCATGAAGACCGAGGCCGAAGCCCGGCGGCTGGCCACCACCATGGTCCAGCTCGGGACGGCGGCCGGAGTCCGGACGGTGGCCCTGCTGACCGAGATGTCGATTCCCCTCGGGCTGACCGCCGGCAACGCCCTGGAGGTGCGCGAATCGCTGGAGGTGCTGGCCGGCGGCGGCCCACCGGATGTGGTCGAGCTGACTCTGGCCCTGGCCCGGGAGATGCTCGAGGTGGCCGGCATCGACGCCGATCCGGAGAAGGCTCTGGCCGATGGCCGGGCGATGGACTGCTGGCGAAAGATGATCGCAGCCCAGGGTGGGGACGCCGACGCCCCGCTACCGGTCGCGCGGGAGACTCACCAGGTGCTGGCGCCTGCCGACGGTGTCCTGGTCGGACTGGATGCGATGGCCGTCGGCCTGGCGGCCTGGCGGCTCGGAGCCGGCCGGAGTCGCAAGGAGGATCCGGTGCAGGCGGGGGCCGGGGTCCAGTTGCACGCCAAGCCGGGGGCCGAGATCCGCGGCGGGGAGCCCTTGTTCACCTTGCACACCGATACCCCGGAGCGATTCGAGACCGCCATCGAAGCTCTGGCCGGCGGTTACCAGATTGCTCCCCTCGGCGATCGCCCCCTGGGCCGTCCGCTCATCATCGGCAAGATCGAAGCCTGACCGGCGGCTGGCTGCGGCCCGGCCGGTCCCTGGCCGCCGGGCGCGCCCTCGCCGCCGGGCGGCTGGCGAGGGCTGGGTAAGGGCTGCCTGAGACCGCATCGCCGGCGAAACCGAGCAGGGTGAGCGCTGAATCCGCACGTCTTCAAACCTGCTTCATCTGTAGACAACTGTCTTCCTCTATGATCTTATGTCTCCATACAGAACGAGACGTCTTGGGTCGATGCAGGAAAGGGTTGTCCATGAAGGCTCCTTGGGGGGCAATCCCCGCACTGGTCACTCCGCTGGACGGCGCCGGTCGGCTGCTGGAATCGGGGCTGCGCGACGTCATTGACTTCACCATCGGCAACGGTGTGCACGGGCTCTTCGTCCTGGGCAGCAGTGGCGAGATCTACGGTCTGAGCGACGAGCAGAAGAAGCGGGTCGTCGAGATCACCGTCGAGCACACGGCGGGTCGGGTGCCGGTCTACTGTGGCGCCAGCGAGATCACCACCCGGGACTGCATCCGGACGGCCCAGCTGGCTGAGGCCATTGGCGGGCTGGCGGGGCTGTCGGTGCTCACCCCGTACTTCCTCACCCCGAATCAGCGTGAACTCGAGGAGCACTTCACCCGGATCGCCAGAGCGGTCGAAATTCCGGTCATGCTGTACGAAAACCCGGGCCGGACTCAGGTCACGATCGAGGTCGAGACCTGCCGGAGGCTCAGCCAGGTCGAGGGCATCATCGGGATCAAGGACAGCAGCGGTGACATGTCGCGGATGCTGAATTACCTTCGGGTCACCGATGATTCCTTCACCGTTCTGGCCGGCCGCGACACCATGATCTACGCGGCCCTCTGTCATGGGGCCCGGGGGGCCATCGCGAGTACGGCCAATATCGCGCCGCGACTGGTCTCGGAGATCTACAACGCTTTTGTCGCCGGCGACCACGCGCGTTCGCTCGAATTGCAGTTCGAGCTGGCCCCGCTGCGGGCCTGGGTGGAAAAGGCAACTTTCCCGGTGGTTCTCAAGGAAGGCCTGCGGCTGCTGGGTATCGATGCCGGGGTGGCTCTGGCCCCGGCCGGTGAATTGACTGACGACGAACGGCGGGCGCTGCGCGTCGTCATCGAAAAACTCCCGCTGAAAAGCACCGTCCAGTAACCAGACGGTGCGGCAAGGCGAGTTGGCCCTACCGGGCTGGTCGGCCTCACGGACCAGGCCGCATTCATCGGCAAGCTTTCACTGGACAACGCAGTCCGGAAAGAGAGTTCGAAGTCATGCCTCTACTCATCGTCGCACTCGGAGTAGTGCTTCTGCTCGTCATGATGACGAGATTCAAACTCAACGGGTTCGTCTCGCTCATCCTGGTCGCCCTCCTGGTCGGTCTGCTCCAGGGGCTCGGGCTGTCCAAGACCTACGATTCCATCGTCGACGGAATCGGTGGCCAGCTCGATGATCTGGTCATGATCCTTGGATTCGGCGCCATGCTCGGCAAGATTCTCGCCGACAGTGGGGCGGCGCAACAGATCGCCTCGAGGATGGTGACCGTATTCGGCGTCAGCCGGGTCCAGTTAGCCATGATACTAACCAGTTTCGCGATCGGCATCACGATGTTCTACGAGGTCGGGTTCGTTCTGCTGATCCCGATCGTCTTCACCATCGTGCGGGAGCAGAAGCTACCGCTGCTGTGGGTCGGGCTGCCTATGTCGATCTCGCTCTCGACGATGCACAGTTTCCTGCCGCCCCATCCGGGCCCGTCCGCCGTCGCCGGAACCTTCGACGCCAGTCTCGGCCTGACCCTGTTCTACGGTCTCTTCATCGCGATTCCCGCGGCGGCGCTGATCGCCTTCCTCTGGCCGCGGCTGCCCTTCATCCGGGCGATGAACCCCCAGTTGCCGGTTTCGCTGATCACGACCGAGGAATTTCCCGAGGAGGATCTTCCGGGTTTCGCGACCTCGCTCGCCGTCGTGCTCATCCCGGTGGTCTTGATGGCGATCTCGGCGGTCGGCACGCTCTTCCTGGACGACAAGAATCCGGTTCTGCCCTATGTCACCTTCTTCGGCGAGGGCCCGGTCGCTCTGCTGATCGCCCTGCTGGCCGGGATCTACGTACTCGGGCCGGCAATCAATCTGGCCGCTGCCCGACGAGCTCCGGCCCAGCCCCTCGCCGTCGGCGCCGCCACCTCGGGAGCCGGCGGAACCTCGCTCCCCGCCCGGCCGGCGCCGCCCAGCCGGTGGTCCGGAGTATCCACCTCGTGCTCGGAGGCCGTGAAGCCGATAGCCATGATCATTCTTGTGATCGGCGGGGGCGGCGCCTTCAAACAGGTGCTGATCGATGCCGGGGTGGCCGATTACATCAAGGATTTCACCAGTGGCTGGGACATCTCGCCGCTACTTCTGGCCTGGGCCATCGCGGTGGTGCTGCGGATCTCGCTCGGCTCCGCGACGGTCGCCGTCGTCACCGCCTCGGGCATCGTCCTGCCGTTGGTGCACGGTTCCGGGACCAGTCCCGAACTCATGGTGCTGGCCGTGTCCTGCGGAAGCATCGCCTTCTCCCATGTCAACGACCCCGGCTTCTGGTTGTTCAAGGAGTATTTCAACCTGTCCGTCGTCGACGCCATCAAATCCCGCACCAGCTACACCACGGTCCTCTCGTTGATCGGGATCACCGGCGTGATGCTGGAAAGCACCATTATCCACTGAAATCCACTATCCACTGAAAATCCACTGAAAGGTATTCATAGCAATGAAGATTGGCTTCATAGGCCTGGGTATCATGGGCCTGCCGATGAGCAAGAACCTGCTCGCGGCCGGCCATGAACTGGTGGTCAACGACCGCGATCAGGGCCGGATGGACGAACTGGTCGCGCTGGGGGCCGGCGTCGCCGGGACCGCCCGGGAGATCGCCGAGCAGGTCGAACTCGTGATCACCATGCTGCCCAACTCGCCACAGGTGCGAGAGGTTGCTCTCGGTGCGGGGGGCCTGATCGAAGGGGCTCGTCCCGGCCTGGTCTATGTCGATATGAGCTCGATCGCTCCGCTGGCCTGCCGGGAGGTCGCCACCGCGCTGGCCGCTGAGCAGGTCGCCATGCTCGATGCCCCGGTCAGCGGTGGTGAGCCGAAAGCCGTCGACGCCACCCTGTCCATCATGGTCGGGGGCGAGCGCCGCACCTTCGACCAGGTCCGCGACGTCCTCTCGGCGATGGGTAGCACCGTCGTTCACGTCGGTGAGATCGGGGCCGGGAACATCACCAAACTCGCCAACCAGGTCGTCGTGGCCCTCAACATCGCCGCGGTCTGTGAGGCGCTGGTGCTGGCCCAGAAGGCCGGCGTCGCCCCGGAGGCGGTATTCGAGGCCATCCGTGGTGGTCTGGCCGGCAGCACCGTGCTGGAAGCCAAGGCCCCGATGATGCTGGACCACAACTTCAAGCCCGGATTCCGGATCGACCTGCACATCAAGGACCTCACCAACGCCCTCGAGGCCTCGCACGAAGCCGGGGTCCCGTTGCCGCTGACCGCCGCGGTGCTGGAGATGCTCACCGCGCTCAAGGCGACCGGGCACGGCTACGAAGATCACAGCGCACTGGTGCAGCACTACGAGCAGCTCGCCGGCACCCGAATCGAGAGGAAGTCCTGATGGGCAACGGCGCCGGACCGGCCGGCAACGACCGGATCCGGCACGTCAAACTCTCCACTCTCACCCTGCCTCTCGATACTCCGATCAGCGATGCCAAGGTGCTGACCGGGCGGCAGCGGCCGATGACGGAAATCGTCTTCCTGTTCGCGGAGATCGCCACCGAGGACGACCACCACGGGATCGGCTTCAGCTATTCCAAGCGGGCCGGAGGGCCGGCCCAGTACGCCCACGCCAAGGAGATCGGCGACCGGCTGATCGGCGAGGACCCCAGCGACATCGGCGACCTGTACCAGAAGCTGCTCTGGGCCGGGGCCTCGGTCGGCCGCAGCGGGGTGGCGGTTCAGGCCATCGCCGCCCTCGACATCGCCCTGTACGACCTGAAATCCAAGCGGGCCGGGCTCTCACTGTCGAAATTTCTTGGCCGTTACCGTGATTCGGTACGCTCGTACAACACCTCCGGCGGCTTCCTGCACCTGTCGCTGGAGGAGGTCAAGGACCGGGCCACCCGGTCGCTGGCCGAGGGCATCGGCGGGATCAAGATCAAGGTGGGGCAGCCGGACCACCGGATCGATCTGGACCGGGTCGCCGCGCTGCGCGAGTACCTGGGCGCCGACGTCCCGCTGATGGTCGACGCCAACCAGCAGTGGGACCGGCCGACCGCGATGCGGGTCGGTCGGGCCCTGGAGAAGTTCGATCTGGTCTGGATCGAGGAACCGCTCGACGCCTACGACGCCGAAGGCCACGCCCAGCTCGCGAACGCCCTGGACACCTCGATCGCCACCGGGGAGATGCTCAGCAGCGTCGCCGAGCACATCGCCCTGATCGAGAACCGTTCGGTGGACATCCTCCAGCCGGATGCCCCCCGGATCGGCGGGATCACCCCGTTCCTGCGGCTGGCGGCCCTGGCCGACCAGGCCGGCCTGCAGTTGGCCCCGCATTTCGCCATGGAGATCCACCTGCATCTGGCCGCCGCCTACCCGCGCGAACCGTGGGTCGAGCACTTCGAGTGGCTGAATCCGCTGTTCAACGAGCGACTGGAGACGCGCGGCGGGCGGATGATCGTGCCGGATCGGCTCGGGCTCGGCTTCTCCCTCAGCGAACAGGCGCTGGCCTGGACCACTGATTCCGTCGAATTCGGGAAGGACTAGAACCATGAGCCACCTTCGCGTCGCCCGGTTCTCGGTCTACCCCGTGGCCGGCCGGGACAGCATGGAACTCAACCTGAGCGGGGCTCATTCGCCGTACTTCACCCGTAACGTCCTGGTGGTGGAAGACACCGCGGGAAACCTTGGCCTGGGTGAGGTACCGGGCGGTGAGCAGATCACCGCCGTGCTGCGCGAGTGCGAGTCGCTCGTGGTCGGCCGCCGGATCGCCGACTACCGCGCGATCCTGAACCGGATCCGGACCGGGTTCGCCGATCGTGACGCCGGTGGCCGGGGGCCGCAGACCTTCGATCTGCGCACCACCATTCACGTCGTCACCGCGGTCGAATCGGCCCTGCTCGACCTGGTCGGACAGGAACTGGAACTACCGGTGGCCGCGATTCTGAGCGCCGCCGGACAGCAGCGCGATTCGGTGCGGATGCTCGGATACCTGTTCTTCGTCGGCGACCGGGGCCAGACCGACCTCGACTACCGGGCGGAGGAACACTCCGACTCCGACTGGTATCGGCTCCGGAATGAGGAAGCGCTCACCGGGCCGGCCGTGGTGAGGCTCGCCGAAGCGGCCCAGCAAGCCTACGGATTCACCGACTTCAAGCTGAAGGGTGGGGTTCTGGACGGCGCGGAGGAGGCCGCGGCGGTCCGGGCCCTGAAGACCAGATTCCCCCAGGCCCGGATCACCATCGACCCGAACGGTGCCTGGTCGCTGTCCGAAGCGGTGTCGCTCGGCCAGGAGCTGCTCGGCGTTCTCAGCTATGCCGAGGATCCCTGCGGCGCCGAGAACGGCTTCTCCGGCCGCGAGACCATGGCCGAGTTCCGGGCCGCCACCGGGCTGCCCACGGCGACCAACATGGTGGCCACCGACTGGCGGCAGTTGGCTCACTCCATCCGGCTGCACAGTGTGGACATCCCGTTGGCCGACCCGCACTTCTGGACCATGCAGGGATCGGTCCGGGTCGCCCAGACCTGCCAGGACTTCGGCCTCACCTGGGGCTCGCACTCCAACAATCACTTCGACATCTCCCTCGCTATGATCACGCACGTCGGGGCGGCCGCCCCAGGCGAGTACACCGCCCTGGACACGCACTGGATCTGGCAGGAGGGGACCGAGCGGCTCACCCGGGAACCGCTGAAGATCGAAGCCGGCGAGATCGCGGTTCCGGCCCGGCCGGGCCTCGGCATCGAGATCGATCTCGATCGGCTCGAGGCCGCCCATCAGCTCTATCTCGACCAGGGGCTCGGGGCCCGTGACGACGCTGCTGCCATGCAGTACCTCGTGCCGGGCTGGACCTTCGATCCCAAGAAACCGTGTTTGAAGAGATGAACGGTAGCGGAGCCGGATGAAGCGGGTTGTGATCGCCCCGGACAAGTTCAAGGGATCGCTGAGCGCGCTGCAGGTCGCGACCCGGGTGGCGACCGGACTGCAGCAGTTCCAGCCCGACCTGCAGGTAGAGCTGGCCCCGGTCGCCGACGGTGGCGACGGCACCCTCGAAGCCATGATTGCCTGCGGGTTCACCCCGGTACCGGCCGTCGTCACCGGGCCGACCGGGACGCCGGTGACCGCCGCCTTCGGACGACGCGATCGCACCGCCGTGGTCGAGCTCGCCGAGGCCTCCGGGCTGCGCCGGCTCCCGGAGGGCCGGCTGGACCCGCTGCACGCCACCAGCCGGGGCACCGGCGACCTGATCCGGGCCGCCCTGGACGCCGGCTGCACCGAAATCATCCTCGGCCTCGGCGGCAGCGCCGGCACCGACGGGGGCGCCGGAATGCTCCAGGCTCTCGGCGCCGGACTGCTTGACCAGCATGGACACGAACTGCCCGCGGGCGGCTGGGCGCTGAGCGACCTGCACTCGGTCGATCTGACCGGTCTCGATCCCCGGCTGCGCACCGCCCGCACCGTGCTGGCCAGCGATGTGGACAACCCGCTGCTCGGTCCGCTGGGCGCGGCCGCGGTCTACGCCGGGCAGAAAGGCGCAACTCCAGCGGAAATCGATCTGCTCGAGTGCGCCCTACAGCGCTGGGCCCACCTTCTCCGCCCGGCCATCGGCCGGGACTGGTCGGTGGAGCCGGGGGCCGGCGCCGCCGGTGGAGTCGGCTTCGCCGCCCTCGCCGTCCTCGATGCGTACCTGCGTTCCGGGATCGACCTGGTCCTCGACCTCATCGGTTTCGACGACCTGCTGCCGGGAGCGGACCTGGTGATCACCGGGGAAGGATCGCTGGACCGGCAGAGCCTGCACGGCAAGGCCCCGGTCGGGGTCGCCGCCGCGGCCACCCGGCACGGCCTGCCGGCCATCGCCGTGGCCGGGCGCTGTTCCCTCTCGGCGCCCGACCTGGCCACTGGCGGGCTGCGGGCCGCCTATGCCCTGACCGATCTCGAGCCGGACCCCTCGATCTGCATGGCCCAGGCCGGCCCGCTGCTGGAACGTCTGGTCGCCACGGTGGTGGCACCGCGCTGGCTGGGGAACCCGATCGGCTCACCCTAAGATGTCAAGACCATATTGAAGGGTAGAAATCATGGTCGTTGACGGACTGCCGGCCGCCCCCGAGCCGCTCGGTGAGCGGGGCGGAATCCGGGAGGTGAAGTCGGCGGCCCGGACCGTCGATCTGCTTGAGCTGATGGCTGCTCGCGGCAACGAGCCCGCTCGGCTGCGCGAGCTCAGCGATGCCCTGGGAGCGCCTCGAAGCAGCATCTATGCCCTGCTGCGGACTCTGGTCGAGCGCGGCTGGGTCCGCACCGATGCCACCGGCACGCTCTACAGCATCGGGATCCAGGCGCTCCTGGCCGGGACCACCTACCTGGACTTCGACCCGTACCTGCGTATCGTGCAACCGCAGATCAACGATCTGAGTGTGGAGATCGACGAGACGATCCACTACGGCCGGCTGCACGGCCGCGACGTGGTCTACCTCGCAACCCATGAGTCGGCCCGGTACCTGCGGCCCTTCAGCCGGGTCGGCCGGCGGCTACCGGCCTACAGCACCGCTTTGGGGAAGTCCTTGCTTGCGGCCCGGATCGATCTGACTGACGGGATCGCGCTGTCCGGGCACCTGGCCCCGACCCTGACCCCGTTGACCCCGCACACCATCGTCGATCGCGAAACCCTAGTCCGGGAGCTGGAAGCCATCCGGAACCGGGGCTATGCCATCGACCAGGAGGAAAACCTCGTCGGCGTGGTTTGCTTCGCCGTCCCGCTGGGCTTCTCTCAGCCTCCCCTGGATGCGATCAGTTGTTCCATTCCGGTGGAAAGGCTTGAGGACGGCCGAGAATCGGAGGTCGTTGAGGCGCTGCGCCGGACCAAGTACGCGATCGAGCGGATGGCTCCGGTCAGCTCCTCCCGCGACCGCCCCTGGAGCTGAGCAAGCCCCACCTCCCCGTGATCTTGCATATTTGCACGATTCAAAGCGGGCAAACGGGCAAGATCACGAGGGGTTCGGGACAGGCTTTAGAGGTCGCGGAGGGCCCGACGGGGTTCCCGGCCGGTCGGCTGGGAGGGACGGGGGCGGCTCGGTGCCGGCGGTACCACCAGAGTGACCGGTTTGCCGCTGGTCAGGGTCACCCGTTCGCCGTGATGCACCAGCCCCAGAGTCGCGTCGTGGTCGTTCAGCGTGTACGTCGCTTCCCGGCCATTGGTCTCCACCCGCAGCCTCAGACCGCGGTGGGTGATGGTGAAGGCCAGCCGGGTGATCTCCGGTGGCAGCCGGGGGGCGAAGCTCAAAGTCCCGGCATGGTCGCGCATTCCGCCGAACCCGCCGACCATCGTCGTCCACGCCCCGGCCAGCGAGGCGATGTGCAGCCCGTTCCCGGTGGTGTTCGTGGTGTCGTGCAGGTCCATCAGAGCGGCTTCGCAGGCGTAGTCGTAGGCCAGCCCGAGATGGCCGACCTCGGCGGCGATCACGGCTTGGGTGCAGGCCGACAGCGACGAGTCGCGCACCGTCAGTTTTTCGTAATAGGCGAAGTTGGCCGCCTTCTGCTCGGTGGTGAAGGCGTCACCGCGTAACTGCATGGCCAGCACCAGATCGGCCTGTTTGACCACCTGCATCCGGTAGAGCTGCACGTAGGGCATGCTCAGCAGCAGCGGGTAGTCGGCGTCGGTGAGCGACTCGAAATCGAGCACCGCGTGCCGGGTGAAGCCCTCGGACTGCGGGTGCACGCCCAGCTTCTCGTCGAACGGGATGTAGACGGTGTCGGCGCACTGCCGCCAGCCGGCGATCTCCTCGGCGGTGACGCCCAGGGCCGCCGCCTCGGCCGGGTAGCGACGGGCCACCGCGGCCGCCGCCCGCAGGTTCCGCTCGGCCATCAGGTTCGTGTAGACGTTGTTGTCCTGAACCGCGCTGTACTCGTCCGGTCCGGTGACGCCGTCGATCCGGAACCAGCCGTCCCGGTCGTGGGCGCCCAGCGACCGCCACAGCCGGGCCGTTTCGACCAGCAGTTCCAGGCCGATCTCGCGGTCGAAGGCCTCGTCCCGGGTAGCATCGTGGTAGCGGATCACCGCATCGGCGATATCGGCGTTGATGTGGAAGGCCGCAGTGCCGGCCGGCCAGTAACCGGAGCATTCGTCGCCGTTGATCGTCCGCCACGGGAAGGCGGCGCCCTGCAGCCCGAGCTGGGTGGCCCGCAGACGAGCCTTCGGCAAAGTCCGGTGCCGCCAGCGCAGGGCATCGGCCGCCGTCTCCGGGGCGGTGTGGATCAGCACCGGCAGCACGAAGGTCTCGGTGTCCCAGAAGCAGTGGCCGTCGTAACCGGGCCCGGTCAGGCCCTTGGCCGGGATCGGCCGCTGCTCGGCCCGGGCCCCGGCCTGAAGCACGTGGAAGAGCGCGAACCGGACCGCCTGCTGCAGTTCGTCGTCCCCCTCCACCTCGACGTCGGCGCGGGCCCAGAACTCGTCCAGGTAGGCGCGCTGCTCGTCGATCAGCCCTTCCCAGCCGGTATGCATGGCCCCGGTCAGGCCGGCCGCGACCTGGTCGCGCAGGGCGGGCAGGGAGCGCTCGGAGGACCAGCCGTAGCTGACGAACTTGATCAGCCGCAGTTTCTGGCCCGGCTTAAGGGTGGCGGTCACGGTGACCCGGCCCCAGTCGGGCTGGACCTCCGAGTCGGTGGTCACCTTGACCCCGACCGGGGCCTCGATCAGGTGGTCGGCCGCGGCCGCGACCCGCCGGCCACTGCGCCGGGTTTCGTGCAGCAGCGACAGCCGCATGCCGCGGACGCTGTGCTCCAGCGGGTTCAGCGGCCGGTCCAGGGCCGCGGCCACCCGGGGATCGGTGCCCGGGTCGGGCAGTTCCTCGTTGGCCACCAGCTCGGACTGCAGCACCACCCGGGCCGAGGCATCCACCGGCTCGACCTCGTAGGCGATGGCCATCACGGACCGGTGAGTGAGCGAGACCAGCCGGGTGGAGGTCACCCGGACTGACTGGTCGGCGGGGGACTTCCATTCCGCGATCCGGTTCAGGGTGCCGCCGCGCAGGTCGAGCATGCGCTCGTGCCGGCGCAACTGGCCGTACCGGACGTCGAACGGCTCGTCGTCCACCAGTAACCGGATCAGCTTGCCGTTGGTGACGTTGATGATCGTCTGCCCGGACTCCGGATAGCCGTAACCGGCCTCCGCGTAGGGCAGCGGACGGCGTTCGTAGACGGAGTTCAGGTACGTCCCGGGCAAACCGTGGGGTTCGCCTTCGTCGAGGTTGCCCCGAACCCCGAGATGGCCGTTGGAAAGGGCGAAGACCGATTCGGTGGAGCCGAGCGCGTCGAAGCGCAACTCGGTCTCCCGGATGCACCACGGCTCGACCGTGAATGCGGCGCGGCCGTTCATGCCTGGACCTCTAACAGTTCGGCGAGATCCTGGACCACGATGTCCGCTCCGTGGTCGCGAAGCGCCTGGGCGTGGTCGACCCGGTCGACCCCGATCACGATCCCGAAGGCTCCGGCCCGGCCGGCCTGCACCCCCGCGATGGCATCCTCGAAGACGGCGGCCTCGTCCGGTTCGACGCCGAGTTCGGCGGCGCCGGCCAGGAAGGTGTCGGGGGCCGGCTTGCCCTTGAGGTGCCGGCCGATGGCCGCTTGGGCGTCGATCCGGGCCTCGACGAATCGGCCCAATCCGGTCGCTGAGAGTATATCTTCCGTGTTTGCGCTGGAGGAGACGACGGCGATCCGCAACCCGGCGGCCTGGGCCGCCTCGAGGTAGGTCACCGAGCCGGGATAAACGGTGACACCGTCTTTGGCGATCTTGGCGTGAACCAGGTTGTTCTTCCGGGTGCCGAGCCCGTACACGGTGTCGGCCTCGGGCGGGTCGTCCGGTGTGCCCTCGGGAAGGATGATGTCGCGGGCGGCGAGGAAGCTGCGGGTCCCGTCCTGGCGGCGCTTGCCGTCCACGTAGGCCGGATAATCCCGGGCCAGGTCGAAGGCGACGAACGGTTCGCCGAGCGTGCTGGCCCGCTCGCGCAGATAGCCGTCGAACATCTCCTTCCAGGCTGCGGCGTGGACCGAAGCGGTGTCGGTCAGAACACCGTCGAGATCGAAGAGGCAGGCGCGAACGCGCGCCGGCAGGCCGACTGCAGTCGACCCTCGAAGGTCAGGTCTTGACATGTGTCAAGGACACCACAGCGTGAGCGTCACAGTGACCGCAACAAGCGGGAGGGGCCGCTTTGTCACTCACTCTCATCGTCATGCGTTCGGCTGTGTACCGACGGTAGTGGGATAACGGCGCCGGCTGGGACAGGATAGGTGAATGGACCTGCCCGTGATGCCACCGGTCAAGCCGATGCTGGCTAAATCGGTGGCCGAGATCCCCGACCTCGGCCACGCCGAGCCCAAATGGGACGGCTTCCGCACGATCGTCTTCCGGGACGGCGACGAGGTCGTGCTGGGCAGCCGGAACGAGCGTCCGATGACCCGATACTTCCCGGAGGTGGTCGAGGCGATCAAAGCCAACACCCCCGAGCGCTGCGTGATCGACGGCGAGATCGTGGTGATCGGTGACGACCGGCTGGAGTTCGAGACCCTCCAGTTGCGGATCCATCCGGCCGCCAGCCGGGTCGACCTGCTGGCCGGGCAGACCCCGGCGTCCTTCATCGGATTCGACCTGCTGGCTCTGGGTGACGCCGACCTGACCGGCCGGCCGTTCGCCGACCGCCGGGCCCGGCTGCTCGAGGCGCTGTCCGCGGCCCGGGCGCCGGTGTACGTCACCCCCGCGACCAGTGATCTGGAGACGGCTCGCGAATGGTTCGGGATCTTCGAGGGAGCAGGCCTGGACGGCGTCGTCGCCAAACCGCTGGACGGGCTCTACCTTCCGGACAAACGGGCGATGTTCAAGATCAAGCACGCCCGGACGGCGGACTGTGTGGTCGCCGGCTTCCGCTGGCACAAGAGCGGCCCGATCGTCGGCTCGCTGCTGCTCGGCCTGTACACCGAGGACGGCGCGTTGCAGCATGTCGGGGTGGCGGCGTCCTTCCCGATGGCCCGGCGCCAGGAACTGGTGGCCGAGCTCGAGCCCTACCGGATGCCCGAGCAGGAGCTGCCGCAGCATCCCTGGGGCCGGTGGGCCGAAGTTCAGGCCCACCAGACCAGCCGGATGCCCGGCAACGTCAGCCGCTGGAACGCGACCAAGGATCTGTCCTTCGTGCCGTTGCGTCCCGAACTGGTGGTCGAGGTCGGCTACGACCAGATGGAGGGCAGCCGGTTCCGGCACACCGCGCAGTTCCGCCGCTGGCGACCCGACCGGGAACCGGGTAGCTGCGGTTACGAGCAGCTCGAGCGGCCGGTGACCTTCCGGCTGGCCGACGTGCTGTCGCCGGTGGCCCGGGTGCCACCACCGATCGTTGCCGGTGGAACCGAAACCGGAAGTGGAGAGTAGACGATGGCAGCCAAGAGCACGGCCGAGATGATCGAGGTGGACGGCCCGGCCGGCCCGCGCCGGATCCGGTTGTCCAGCCCGGACCGGCAGCTATGGCCGCAGGCCGGTCTGACCAAGAAGGATCTCGCCGAGTACGTGGTGGCGGTCGGGCCGGCCCTGCTGCGGGTGCTCGGCGACCGCCCGGTGACCCTGCAGCGGTTCCCGCAAGGGGTTACCGGGGAGGAGTTCTACTCGAAGAATCCGCCCAAGGGCGTGCCCGAATGGGTCCGGTCCGTGCCGGTGACCTACCCGAGTGGTCGCAGCCATCCGCAACTGGTCGTCGACGAGGTCGCGACCGCGGTCTGGGCGGTGCAGATGAACACCATCACCTTCCATCCCTGGCCGGTACGGACCGCCGACACCGACCGCCCGGACGAGCTGCGGATCGACCTGGACCCGCAACCGGGCCGCGGTTTCAAGGACGCCGTGCTGGCCGCCCACCAGCTCCGGGACCTGCTGACCGAGCTGGGGCTGACCGGATGGGTGAAGACCTCCGGCAACCGCGGGGTGCACGTGTTCGCGCCGATCGTTCCCGAACACGAGTTCCTGATCGTCCGGCAGGCCGCGATCGGGATCGGCCGGGAGCTGGCCCGGCGGGACCCGGCGTTGGTGACCATGGCCTGGTGGAAGGAGGAACGCGGCGAGCGCGTCTTCATCGATTTCAACCAGACCACCCGGGACCGGACGATGGCCTCGGCCTACAGCCCGCGGCCGCGGCCGCACGCGCCGGTCTCGACCCCGGTCGGCTGGGACGAACTGGACGACGTCGATCCGGCCGGGCTGACCGTGGCCAGCCTGCCGGCCCGGCTGGCGCAGCACGGTGACCCCTGGCAGGGGATGCACGCCGCGGCCGGTGATCTCGCTCCGGCGCTGGACCTCTGGCGCCGGGACGTCGAGGAGCGGGGCCTGGGTGAGCTGCCCTTCCCGCCGGACTACCCCAAAATGCCGGGGGAGCCGAAGCGGGTGCAGCCGAGCAAGTCCCGGTCCGACACCGAGGGCATCCCGACCTCGCAGTTGTACGCCAAGCCGGACCGCTGGCGAGAGCAGTAGCGCTGGGGCGGGTACCGCTGAGCCGATGGTGGCCGGTCGTGGACCCGCTGCGCCATGATCGGACAGTAGGCTTCGCAGCGTGCATAGTACGGTCGACGCCGAAGCCATTGCCAGCGCACCGAAGGCCCTCCTTCATGATCATTTGGATGGTGGTCTGAGGCCGTCGACGGTCTGCGACATCGCCGCCCAGATCGGCCATGAACTACCGGTCGCCGATCCGGCCGGCCTGGCCGAGTGGTTCCGGGCCAGCGCCGATTCCGGGTCGCTGGAGCGCTATCTGGAGACCTTCTCGCACACCGTCGCGGTCATGCAGCGGCGCGAGGACCTGGTTCGGGTGGCCCGGGAGTGCGCGCTGGACCTGGCCGCGGACGGCGTCATCTATGCCGAGGTGCGGTACGCCCCGGAACAGCACCTGGAGGGTGGCCTCCAGCTCGACGAGGTGGTGGACGCCGTCCAGCAGGGTTTCGCCGAGGGGACGAAGGAGGCGGCCGCGAACGGGTCCCTGATCCGGATCGGTACGCTGCTGACCGCGATGCGGCATGCCGCCCGGGGCCGGGAGATCGCCGAGCTGGCCGAACGCCATCGCGGTCACGATGTGGTCGGCTTCGACATCGCCGGGGCCGAGGCCGGGTTCCCGCCGTCCCGGCAACTGGACGCCTTCGACTACCTGCACCGGGCCAACATGCACGTCACGATTCATGCCGGCGAGGCCTTCGGGTTGCCCAGCATCTGGGAGGCGGTGCAGGTCTGCGGCACCGACCGGCTCGGGCACGGCGTCCGGATCATGGACGATATCGAGATTCTCAGCCCGCGCGATCACCCTGGCCGGCCGCAGGCGCGACTGGGGCCGCTGGCCGGCTGGGTGCGCGATCGGCGGATCCCGCTGGAGATGTGCCCGAGCAGTAATGTCCAGACCGGGGCGGCCGGGGCGATCGCCGATCACCCGGTCACCCTGCTCAAGGACCTGCGGTTCCGGGTCACGGTGAACACCGACAACCGGCTGATGTCGGCGACCTCGATGAGCCGGGAAATGGCCCTCCTGGTCGAGCAGGCAGGATGGACTCTCGGGGACCTACGATGGGTCACCATTAATGCGCTTAAGAGTGCTTTCATCCCGTTCGACGAGCGGTTGGCACTGATCGAGGATGTGGTCAAACCCGGGTATACGGCTCTCGGGCCGGCCTGACGGTCGCTCGGCCGTCCAACCGGACATATCGTGTCGAAGGCCGGCCCGGTGTGCAGGGCAATCGCACGTCGTGAGGAGGAGTGACCTGTGGCCTATCGCCAGGGGCGCTTTCCCGGTGCCCGGCGTGTGCTGGCGCAGGACGCGGTAGGCCGCTACGACCTGCGCCGGACCCTGATGGCCCGGATCCTGGCCGATAATCCGGCGCTGTCCTGCCTGCTGCTGTTCGGGGACGTCGAGATGGAGGAACTCGATCTCGATCCGCGGGCCGGAGCCGACAGCCCGTCGGCGTCCTTCTCCCGGGCCGAACCCGACGTCCACGGTCTGATCATCGCCGGCGATCTGCTGGTCGCCGGGGCCGTCCACCATGTCCACGCCCCGACCGGGCTCTCCCTGTACGTGCTCGGGGGGCTGCGGGCCGGGAACGTGGCGATCGGGGGCCTGGAGCTCGTGGTCCGGGGCAGCGTGGCGGTCGAGGAGGTGCTGTGCGGGTCCGGCCCGCAGGGTGGGGCCCGGCTCGACGGTGGGGTCTCGGCCAAGCTGCTGATCTCGGACGGCTTCCCGATGCTGATCGGCGGCCGGCTGGCGGCACCGGTCCTGAACACCGGCCGGACCCGGATCGGGGTGGCGGAGGCGAACGGCGTCCGGGAAGCGGTCGGGGAAGTACCACCGGCGGTGGTGCTGTCCGAAGAGGTGTGTGATCCCGAGGCCGAGGGCGGGCGATTCTCGTTCACCCGGTTCCGGGCCACCCTCGCCGCCGGCCGCCCGGTGCTCGCCCCCGGCTTTCTCTCCGGGGCCACCAACCTGGACTCGATGCGGGAGCTCCGGCGGCTCGAGGGCGAGATCGAATCGGCCCTCAGCGAGCATCGGTACGCGCGTGGGGCCGAGTTGCTGCGCAAGGCGCGCGCACATGGGGCTCCGCGAGCCGAGACCGGCCTGCAACTCGCCGATGCGATCTACCGGGTCCATGCCGGCACGGGTGGGCGCGAGGCCCTGCGGGAGGCCCTGGACCTGCTGAACGAGACGCTCGGCCCGGAGCCGGACCCGGCGGTGGTGATGGCCAACCCGGCCGCGCTGGTGCAGCGGGCGGCGATCCTGCTGCAACTGCATGAGCAGGACGACGACGCCTTCGACCTGGCCTGGCGGGACTGCAGCCTGGCCGCGGTGACGATGCCGGCGCACGAGCGCGGCGGGATCGCCGGCCTGATGGGGCAGTGGCTGTTCAGCCGGCACCGGTACGAGGAGGCCGTGCCGTACCTGCGCGAGTCGCTGGCCGCCAACTCCGGTGACGGGGTGATGCACGGCCGGGTGGCCCGGGCGCTGTGGATGCTCGACCGTGAGGGCGAGGCGCTGCCGTACGCGAACCGGTCCCTGGAACTGAACCCGACCGACGACCGGATGTGGTTCGTCCGGGGCAAGTGCCGCCAGGTCCTGGGCCAGAACCCCGAGGCCCGGCTGGACCTTCAGACCTACCTCGAACTGCACCCGGAGGACGAGCTGGCGGTCGAGGCCCTGGTCGAGATCGGGCTCGACCAGGGCTACTTCGACCAGGCCATCGAGCAGGTACTGAATTTTGTCGACACCTACCCGGAGAACGACAGCGCGGCCGCCCGGTTCGGCCGGCTGATGCACCTGCGGGGTCTGCACGACCGGGCGATCCCGTTGCTGCGACAGGCGATGGAGCGCGATCCGCACTACCGCCAGGCGGTCGTGGATCTCGCGGTCGCGATCATCGACCTCGGCGCCGACCAGCCGGGGCTGGTCACGGCGCTGCGGCTGCTCGAGGTCGATCCGGACGGTGACCACCTCGCCTACCTGAGAGCGGAGTGCTATCTGGCGCTCTCCGAGCCGGACCGGGCCGGGAACGACCTGGCCGAGTACATCACCCGGTTCCCGAACTCGGCCCGCGCCCTGGCCTCGCTGGCCGCCATCCGGTTGCGCGAGCGCCGCAACCGGGAGGCCGAGACTTTGCTGGCCAAGGCGCGCCGGGCCGCCCCGGACGACGAATATGTCGAGGACGTCGCGGGCCGGGTCGGGGCCACCCCGCCCGACCGGGGCCGCCCGCTCCGTCGCCCCTCCCACAGCCGTACCGTCACGCCCTGACCACCTCACGGCGTCAGGACTCGAGGCGGTGCGGTCAGGGGACGACGACGCCGAGGGCGGTGGCGATGTCGCGCTTGATTGCGGCCAGTTGCGCGGCCGCCGTGTCCCGGGCACTGGTCAGCCCGTCGCTTTCCCGGCCCGGGCCATCGAGATCCTCCACGACCGGGACGACGACCTCGAGATAGCACTTCAGCTTGGGCTCGGTGCCGCTCGGCCGGACGATCACCCGGCCGCCGGTCGCGGTCCGGTAACGCAGTCCCTCGGTCGGCGGCAGCCCGTCGATCCCGAGGGTGAGGTCCTCGGCGGAGGTCACGGCGCCGCCCCCGAGCCGCTCGGGGGGTTGCTTGTGCAGTCGTTGCAGCATGCTCGCGATCTGGTTCAGATCCTCCACCCGGACCGAGAACTGGTCGGTGGCATGGACCCCGTGCCGGCGGGCCAGATCGTCGAGGGCATCGAGCAGGGACTGCCCGCGAGCCCTCAGGGTGGCCGCCA
>Ga0265340_10000655_pt1 | contig 19483 bp, 16 predicted proteins | sample 4CB225metaG_FD_202082 | JGI IMG/M metagenome (GOLD analysis project Ga0265340, IMG submission 202082) | Rhizosphere microbial communities from Carex aquatilis grown in University of Washington, Seatle, WA, United States - 4-CB2-25 metaG | ecosystem: Host-associated > Plants > Roots >...
CCTTGGGCGACTGCGCGTGTACATCTGCCACAACTGGTCCGAGGCCTGGCACGCGTAACTACCATCAATCAGCTCGGCGCACAGTCCCTGCTTGAGCTCCGGTATTTCGTACGCCCGATCGGGCAGCCACACGGATGAGATACCCGGTTTGCTGCTAAACGAGTAGCTTGACCATCGCCCCGTGTTGGTGTCGAGTGCATCGAACTGACCTAGTATCCCCGCGTTACCGAACAAGACTTCTTGCGGCAGCAAAAGAACATTGCGTTGGGTTTCTGGTTGTTTGGCGTCCGGGCGAATCACGAAGGTACTGGTTACCCCAACACCAAGCACACTCGTGTCAGCCAGCGGAACTAGTAGGTGTTGACCTTGCACGGCGAAGCGTACGGGTTTGCTTTTGCCCAAGGGGTCCAGCGCAATGACCTCGGAAGCCAGCGTCGTGTAGAGCCGATTGCCCGCGAACGTGAGCTTTTGCAATGAAACCGCGCGGGGTGTCCATTTCAAAGCTCGGTCGCGAAGTTCTCCCAATTCGTGCCGCACCCATGGATCCGCCGTCGGCAAAGGCGCCGCACTGGGCTGCGCAGAAGGAACTTTGAGTTGGGCAGGGTGGCTACTTGGCAGCGGAGGTTCGTCTGCCCGTTGGCATGCGACTGCCGCTGGCAGTGCGGCAAACACTATGCACAATGCTCGGGCAATGCTACGACCTGACCGGATATGCTTCGCGCACCTCATTGGATACTGGGCTTGCTCATGGTGACCGGGTGTCAACACTTTGATCGCGCCAGCGAGTGTCGCGCAATCGCACAGAGCGTCAATCCCGAGCTAAAGACGCTTGCGGAAACAATCGGCAAGCGTAGCCCGTTCTCCCGCGAAGAATACCGCAACGCGGCCGCGAAGTACGCTCAGAGTGCCAAGCAACTCCAGAACCTGTTCCCGCGAGACGCGGACCTAGCTCGACTAACGCGAGAGCTCCGGGACAACATGCTCGCTTTGAGCAGGTCATGTGACCGATTTGCAGCCGCTGAAATGGGCCAAGGACCCTGGGTCGACCCGAACGCGGCGCACGATCTCGAGAACCTCGGGAGTCGCCATCACAGCCTCGTTACCGCAGTCGACCGACATTGCGTTGAGTAGTGGCAACCTAGCCAGTAGTCGCAGAAGCAGAAGCAGCCCCACCATCGCACGCAACCGGAGCGGAGCGGATTCGGCCTGCTGTAGCGGTATGCCGCCACTCCGCGCTTCGTTCGGATTGCCTCCAATGCAGGTTCGTAATAGCTTCGTTACAGCCTCGTTCGCAACGAGGCTGTAACGACGTAATATCGAGGCAATATAGAAGAAGTGCCGGAGGAGGCAAGGAGGATGGCCAAAGCGTGGCCGCCGCAGCAAGCAGCAAGCAGCCCACCGCGGCCCTTGCGGGCCGATTTTAGATCGGAACTAACAGGGATATTCCGTCGACAACGAAGCTGTTAGTTAGGAGCGGCTAAGCCAACAGCTTGTCGAGAATCTCTACGGACGCAGTTGAACGATTCAGCGTGTAGAGGTGAATACCCGGCGCGCCGCCCGCAAGGAGCTCCTGACATTGCGCAACGGCATGTGCGACACCGACGGCACGAACTGCTTCTGAATCCTCTTGCACGGCTTCCAACTGATTCAACAACGTTGTCGGAATGCGTGCACCGCACGTTGCCGTGAATCGTTTGATCTGTGACACGTTCGTGATCGGCATGATGCCAGGCAGCACCGGCACTGAAAGCCCTTCCCCGCGCAGTTGCTTGACGAAAGCAAAGTAGTCGCGATCACCAAAGAACAACTGCGTGATGATGAAGTTTGCCCCCGCGCGCACCTTGTTGACTAGGTAGGTAAGGTCCGTACGAGAGTCGGGAGACTCGGGGTGTTTCTCGGGGTAACCGGCAACGCCAATACAGAGCTCTGGGTGCTGCTCACGAATGAATGCCACGAGCTCGTCACCATGGGCAAACCCACCGGCCACGACCTGGAACTGCTCTTGCCCCTTGGGCGGGTCGCCGCGCAGCGCGAGCACGTTGTTGATGTCTGCTTGTGCCAACTGATCGAGGATCTGCGCGATTTCGTCACGCGTCGAGCCCACGCACGTTAGGTGTGCCATTGTCTCGATCCCAGTTTCGGCCTTAATGCGGCGAACCAAGTCGAGCGTCATCCGTCGCGTACTGCCCCCAGCGCCATACGTAACCGACACATACGCGGGGTGATACGAGCGAAGGGCTGCCACGGTTTCAAACAGACGAGCAAGCCCCTCGTCGTCCCGGGGAGGGAAGAATTCGAAAGAGAACGTCGAGCTGCGAGTCGCGAGGATATCCGTGATCTTCATGCCACAAGGCGTGTTTAGCAGCAGGCCCGATTCAATGGCAAGCAATTGTGGGCTAAACTCGGCAAATGGCGCAACTCACCACGCCGACTTCGGCCGGCACAAGCCCGATTGACAGGACTGCACACCGGTGGTTCCGCAGTCAGAGTCAAGAACACAAGGCGTAGCGCAGATCATCTGGCTCGAGTTGCCGTTGTCAGTGCATGTCAGATCTCCCTGGCAAGTCTGCGTGGTCGAGCCGCCACTGTTCGAGCACATGCTCGTTGCCATGCACGGCATCCCCACAGTGCCACAAGTGCCGAGTGACAGCGCCTGCCATTGAATGGCGGAGAAGTTGGCGTAGCGGCACAGTATGCCGCTTGGTTGCGTTGCCAGTAGTAGCTCGGCGTTCGTTGTCTTGACTGCCTGCTGACCTGGGCAAGTGTCGATGTTCACCACAACCGGCAGGTTATGGTCTGTGGCAATGCCGTTGACCTCGAATGTCCAATCGTAGATGCACCAGCCACACTCTGCAACTAAGCACCTCGGGTTGACCAGACCCAGCGTCAAGGCTCCGTTCGAGTCAACCTGTGCGTTTCCTTCCCACTGGGCGCCACAAGCTTCTTCGAAGTTGATGAGACTGACTTTCACTGTATTCGTGCCTGTTGTCTGCCATGCGAAGCACTTTAGACCCGCAACTTCATCACCATAGTCGATCACACCGGCGTCGGCGGTCGTGGCCGCCTGTGTGCCTATGCTGGCATTGGCCAGTGTTTCCTTTTTGCAGCCGCTGTTACCAAAGGCCAGTAGCGGTCCCCCGCTGTTTGGGTTCTGGGTTTCTGTCCCATTGCAAGCCAACAGGGTTAGCAAAACAAGTGAAGAGCTATGGGCAAGAGATCTCATGGTGCACCTTTGGTATGGTTCGAAAGAGGAAACAGTTGAAGTCCTAGTTGCACGACGCGGTCAGCCGGACCCGCGAGCTCCGCCAATTGAAGAAGTTCTTGGCGAAATGCCGCTATGCGTTCCTTAATATGTTCGAACGACTGCGCGCTCACGCACAGTGTCAGGCTCGAGACGTCGCGCTCGTCCCGCGGCACCTCGTCCAGAGCTCGCGCGGCCTGTTCAATCATCACGCGGTGATAGTTAGCAACGTGGTGCCCGAGCGGCCCAGATCCGGTAGTCACCAGCGCGCTCGATTGACGCAGCTTTCCGTTTTTCTCGTCGCGCACTAGCAAGCCCAGCTCTTGCAGCGTGGCCAGAGCTTCGCTTGCCTGCGTGGCGGAGATGGCTGGTCGCAATGCACTGGCGATCCACTTGGGATCTTCAACGAAGCCCGGTAACGACACGAGCTCACGCACAGCGGGCATGTACCAATTCTTGTGATACGCGGCCTGAGCCGGTTCCAGTTGGTGTGCCGATCGAAACTGCCGAAAACGCGCCAACCGCTCGTAGGCTTGATTGCGCTCTGCGCTGGTCTTGGCCTGCCCAAATGCCACGAGCTCACAGAAGTATTCGGCCTCTGGCCCCTTGAGACCACAGCCGCGCGCAAAGTGCAGCGCCATCTGTGCGCTCAGGTCGCGCTGGCCTTTCATCACCAGTTGCAGAAAGTTGAACGAACGGATGCCCGCCCTTTGGGCAAACGCCCTGAACGAGAACTGACGGCCCTGGGCTTTCTGCTCGCTGTAGAAGTCGCGCAGAAAAGCGCGGTAGTCCAAGTAATTAAAGATGTGTACTGGAATGTCAGTAGCCACGAAGATAAGTCTACGCGCATTCCCAGTAATCGCCAGAGATTCGCGTATTTTCCGTGTACTGGCAGTACACGCGCTCTGGCCACTTCAGCGGGGGTCAGCGAGCAAGTGGTTGACTGCATGGGGCAAGCGCAAGTCGCTGCCGTGGCTGCAGTACGGTCACCCACGACGATAATGGTTGAGCACGCCAGCCACCGCAATGGGTTTGGATGTAGATTGATGCGGTGTGAGAACACCGAACCTTTGCCTTTTCGCTTTCGGAATCGCGACATCGCTGCTCGTTTCATGTCGCGCAGCGCCGTCGGACACGGCACTTGCCTCGGCGCGCCCCTCGCTCGCGGCAAACGCGCGGGATACGGAGCAACGCGGGCGCGAGCTGGATGCCTCAGAAGAACCCACGACAACAGCCACTGCAAACCCGAGTGCCGCGCCCAATGCCCAATTGTCTCCTTTGACTGCCGGCAGTGATTTCATGAAGTTGCCAGTTTCTGGTTTTCGCGACGCGATTGTCTCGGTTCCGGTAGGTGCCACGTTGCCGCGCCCGGTGCTCATTGCGCTGCATGGCAATTTCGACCGCCCTGAGTGGCAATGTGAAACCTGGCGCGACATCACGCAAGGCTACCCATTCATCCTCTGTCCCCGGGGCATCCCGCGCAGCGACGTACCCGCAAAATTGGATCGTTGGGAGTACTCGTCCGTGGACAAAACCGATCGCGAACTCGAAGCGGGGCTAACGGCCCTGCGCAATGAGTTCGCGCAGTACATCGCGCCGGGACCGATCCTGTTCACTGGGTTCTCACTCGGCGCCATCCTCGGTGTCGGCATCCTCAAGCGCCACGCCGGGCAGTACGGACCGGTAGTGTTCTCCGAGGGTGGCAACGAGAATTGGTCCATTGCAACCGTGCGCAAAATTGTACCGATTGACGCCGATGCAGGCCCGGTGAGCCCATTTCGCCTGCTCTATGCCTGCGGTCAAGCCGACTGCGTCGTCAAAAGCAAAGCCACCAGCAAAGTCATCGAGCGAGCCGGCGGCGAGGCCCGGGTGGTCTCCGGTGGCAACGTCGGTCACATGTACGACGGCCCGGTTGCCGCAGCGATCAAACGCGAGTGGGCATGGTTGATTCGGGGGGATTCGCGATGGGAGCGGTAGCACCCGCGGTAATATCGCCCTCGAGTGGCTGGCTCCAGCCACCACTTTGAAGTATCCGGGGGTGGTCGTATCGAGAACCGCCCAAGAACCGTGAAAGGCACTTGAAGCCATGGCCGCAAAGAAATCAACACCCAAGCAGAAGTCACCCGCCAAAACCACTCAGAAGCGTGGTGCCGCAAAGAAGACAGCAAGTAAGGGCAAGTCAGTCAAAGATGATGCCGAAGAACTGATGAGTGAGATTGAACAAGTGATCGATGAGCAGGTGGCTGCCTATCGACGAGAAGTGGTAAAGCGACTGCAGTTCATTCTGAAGTTGGGTGGCAAGTACCCGGGTTCAATCAACGACCTACTGAAGCTTCTGTAAGCCAATGACTTAAATTGAGCCATGTCCTGACATGGCTTGAGCATGCGCGAGCCCTGAGCGACTCGCGCATTGGCTTATTTGCATCTCTAGTATTCAGCAAGGTGAGTTGAGCAGGTAGCCTGCTTCTGTGAATCCCTCCCTCTCCGCAAAGTAAGCGTATCGTCAGTTGGTACGCTTTTTTGTTGTTGGGGTGGCACTCTCACGACGGGGTCAGTCGGCAGCGTTACTGCGACGGTAACGGTGACTGCCACTGCCACTGCGGACTGCCACTGCGGACTGCCACTGCGAACTGCTACTGCAGGAGCCCGATTTGGCGGTCAGCAGTAGCTGTTGCAGGCACCGTGCCTGTTGCTGTTCCTGTCGCAGTCACCGTTACCGTTACCGTTACCGTTACCGTCGCAGTCGCAGTCCCTCCCATATGCCACCACTGCACCAACTGCTACCCTGCAGCGGGTCCGACTACTGCAGGAACCCGAGCAGTCAGCAGTAGCCGTTGCTGTTCCTGTCGCAGTCACCGTTTGTGGTCTTTATCTCCGATGACGGGTTCGGCCATGCTTGGCTGGTCGGGGTGTCTGCGACTGTTGACTTGGCTGCGTCAGATCCCAGTCTTCCGGATACGGGAGCTTCGGTGGTTCTAGTTTTGACTTCGAGCTCAGCCAACGCGACCTCAGCGTTAGGTGATTCGTGGCCAGACTCTCGAGGGCGTGTGCTCTCGTGCTGAGCTCTTTTAGCTTAGCGAGGAACGTTTCCAAAGTGCCCGTAACTTGGACGGCGAGTTCTCGGATCTGAACCGAGTTTTCGGGCTTGTGCAGTAGTGCCGTGGCGTCCAAGAACTTGGTAAATGAAGCTGCGTACCGACGCTCGTACTCCATGACTCTCGCCCAGGCGTCCACATAAAGAATTGCGGCTTCGGCCTCGCGCTTGCCTAGCTTTGTGATCAAGTCGGTGTACACAAGTGTCGGTGCGAAAAGGACCCAGCCGCTCGGCAATACGTCCAAGACTTCGAACGAAACCTTTCCGGTCCGTACCTGTTCGGTTAGAGTGTCAACGGCAGCTTTCGAGGGAAAGGACCTGACAACGTCATGAATGGCCTTGTGCGCCGTCGTGACCTCGGACACGAGAGCAGACAACAACGCCTTCCGCTGCTGCGTCTTGTCGTAAGCATCTTTGAGCCACATCAGCGCCAGCCCGGATAGAACTGCACCCGGAGGGCCTTTCCAAAACGTGTCGTCAGCAATGAGGTTGCCGCAATATTCGCAAGCCGCCGCTAGAGACGGGTGTTCTTGAACTCAACGAAGCACTGACTCCACCCGGACTAGCAGTTGAGCTGCACATTTTGATAGGCCCCCCAACGATTACCAGGTCGGTTTACTCTGCACCAAGACCAGCGAATCATGGTTTCCCGATCTCCGCATTATGGCTTCCCCTCGTCCAGACCTATGGGCACCCCCGAGCAAGGATTCACTTACCCATCTCAATCGCATCCAGCCGTGCCTGCGCCGCGGCTAGATCCTTCTTGGCTTGATCGAGGGCCGTCTGCCGGGACTGGTCCATGGCTGCGGCTTGGGCGGCGGCCTCTTGGTCTTTGACCAATTCATCACGCGTCGCCTGCCAATCCGCAAGTTGAGCCTTCAAGTCGGCCATGGCGCGGTCGCAGTCCTCGAGCGTAGGCGTGGCCGTGCTGCGCGCGGCATGGAGCTGATGGCGGAAGAAGCCATCTGTTATGCCGGGGCACAGGGGAACCCACAGTGCGAGTCTCACCACGTGATTCCCGCCGCGTTGCGTGCAGCGATTCGACGCGGACCGCCACACACCTTCTGGTCCCTATCCTCCTGCTCGCTCCGGTGGCGGACTTACCCGCCGGTAACAGTTGGTAAGTGCACGGCGATCCACACCTGGCAGGTCAGTCGTGGCCCACCCGTGAGGCGCGCACCGCGGCCTCGTTGCCGGCGGGGAGACGGTGGGGAGGCACGCACCGCGACCTCGGTGCCGGCGGGGAGACGGTGGTGAGGTTCGCACCGGGCCTTCCCCGATGTGGAGAAGTCGTCGTCGGGATCGCAGCTCGGGTTATTCTACGGTCAGGCAGGGGCCGTCCGGAGCGAACGCTGCCGTTGCAACCGCTTGGGATGATGCGGGGAGGCTCGGACGGGCACGGCCCCCGTGGATTTGCACCGCGCAACTGCCGAGATCTGAACAGCAGCCAACTGACCAACCAATTCCCCCGCCGAACAACCCACTTCACTCGTTCAGGTTGCGCACACGGACAAACCCGGGTGTCCGTGCTCAGGGGGCGCAGCAACGAAAACCGCCGGCATTGTCGAAGCCGCCGCGGCCGGCGTCAACCGGATCTGTCGCATGACCCCGGTGCCTGCTACCCTTGAGCGATGCTCAAGTCGCAGGGCCTGATGATCGTTGGTGTTTTCGGACTGTTGGGGAACGTAGTTGGCTGTTCGCCGGTCCAGAGCGCGGGGAGCACGACCGCAGGTGGCTCGGGAGGAGCCGTCAACGGAACTGGCGGCTCAGTTGCGGCCACTGGCGGAGGAATAACGGGTGGCACCAGCGGGATCCTGCCAGGAACCGGGGGCACTTACGGGACTGGCAACTCACTCGCTGGTACGGGTGGCGTTCAGCGCGGGACAGGCGGAACCCCGGGAACCAGCGGGACCGCTACCAGCGGCACGCTGAGCACCGGTGGCGCAAGCACAGCAACGGGCGGCACGCGAAGCACCGGTGGCGCTAGCACGGCAACGGGCGGTACGCTGAGCACCGGTGGAGCAAGCGCCACATCGGTGGGTACGCTGAGCACCGGTGGCGCTAGCACGGCAACGGGCGGCACGCTGAGCACCGGTGGCGCAGGTACTGGCGGGGCAACCGCAGTGGATCCGAATGTGAGCGCGGCGATCAACGCCTGCATGAGCAAGCTCCCGTATGGCGCCACTGACTTGAGCGCGGCCGAGCGTGCGCCCATTATCACGGCCATCATCAACACCTGCGTAGAGTTCGCGCCGCCCGGAGCAGAATGGCAAACGTATTGTCAGATGTTCCTGGTTGCAGCAATCAACGCGGAAAGCTCATACAACACCCAAGCAGGCGCGACAGGCGCCGGCGGTGATCCCTCGGTCGGACTGCTCCAGATTCGGTTTAGCTCGGTGGTAACCGACTTCGCTAACTACGGCCCAATCGACGCGCTCACCCGCATCGGTTGCAACTTTGGCACGGTGACGAGCAGTGACTCGTACGCGACCAAGAGTGCCATGATGCTCGACGTCAATTGCAACATCGCCATTGCGGCTTGGTATTACTTCATTTTCGCCAGCGGCAATGGTGGCTCCTCTGTGGTGTGGGTCGACCAGTACTGCTCTGGTTACGGCGTCGCCGGCAACCTGCATATCGGAATCGCCAGCTTTCTGATGGGCGGGGACGCTGCTCACACGAGTCTTTCCGGTGCCGACTTTTACTATAACGAGATCAAAGGCTGGTTCGATCCGTGCGTTACCTACTCGGGTACGCACCCGTTCGAGCTCACAATCCAGCCGGACATGAAAAAGTATTGTGGGTAACGTAGATGCGTTCTCGCTAGAAGTTAAAGGTCTTGCGCCCACTTTGGGCGTCTGGTTACTGAAACTTTCGCTTTTTTCGCCGGGCACTAACTACACGCGCCAACATAGGCAGAGCCCACTTGATTGGCTTCGGCACAACCGGCTGCCAAGGGCGGATTGAAGTTGCCGGCGAGGCTGCAGAACGACGGATTGACGGAAAGTCGAATCCGCCCCATTCCTCCATTGCCACCGCTGCCGCCCGAAGCGTTAGGACTGGCGCGCCCGCCGTCACCGCCTGCAGCCGATATTATCGCAGCGTTGCCAACGGCAATGTTGGGCGCAGAAAGATAGATGACACCGCCGGACCCGCCACCTCCCGCCGCACCGGGTTGCGGAGCGCAACCAGCATTGATGTCGGTTCCTTCGAACGCATCAGCACCGGGTCCACCATTGGCAAGCAGTTGGCCGTTGATGGCAATCAAAGAGTTCGTTGCCAGGCGCAACGCACCACCACCGCCGCCGCCCCCTGATGTGCCACTGCCCGATGGTCGATTGAGGTAGTCGGCGCTACCGCCGCCACCGCCGGACCCGGTCTGGAACGTGTTGAAGACGCCGAGGTCATTGGCGGCGTTGACTCCGATACTGCCACCACCACCGCCGCCGACACAGCTTTGCGGCACGCCTTGGTAATCACCTGGGCATTGGGTCTGTCCTAGTGTTCCCGCAATGCCGTCATAGAAAGCATGGCCTGCTTGGCCGCCATTTCCGTTCAGAGCGCCGCCACCCCCGGCGACCCCAGAGCAGTCGTTCTCGATGCCGATACTGGCCACATAGGGGGGGCATAGCGCGCCGGGCGCCCCGCCTGCTGGGCCCCCACCGCCACTACCATAAGCGCGATAGCCCGTATGTACACCAGCGCCACCGCCGTACGTCGCCACGGGAGCCGTGAAGAGCAGCTGGGAATTGTAATTGCAGTTGGTCGAAGTGGTAACGGAGCATGTACCCGCTGATCCCAAAGGTCCCGTGCCGAGTAGTCCCGGGTTTCCAGCTACGAACTCGCATGGACTCGAAGGCACACCCGATTGGTAAGGTTCGCCAGTAAAACCGCCTGCCCCAGCAATACCGGTTATCGTATTGTCTTCAACGCTCGAACCTTCAGTTCCGGGGCCTCCCGAGAGATCAATGGTGCCGTTGACGACGATCGGACCCTGTGAAAACAACTCGAGTGTACCGGAAGCATTCCCGTCACCTTTGACGTACACGGTGATGCCGGCCGCAATGAGAATGCTCGTGAACACGTGTTGACCCGGCGCAAGGTACGTGGGGTTCTCGGTGGGCTCGAATGCGCCTTCGGTACTCGCACAGGAGCCGTTGTTGCATGCTTGGGCAACGCCGCATGCCGGTTCGGTATTCGCTACGCAGCTCGTTGCATCGCAGTGTTCGCCCGCCGGGCAGTCGGCATTCGTTGAGCAACCATCGCCAATGGCGCCGTCGAGCGGAGTACGACCGCAAGCAGCAAACACGCCCACGGTCGAGAGCAATGACATGGTTCGAAAAACTAATGAAAGCCTTCTCATCTCTCGTCGCTCCCAAGCAAAAATGCTAGTTACGATAGCCTGCTGGGCTGCAACAGGCCACCCGAAGGTTGAACATTCATCACGTCTCAAAAACCTGCCCGTCAAGCTCGTTCACTACGCCCTACGGGCGAAGTTTGACCGATGACGCTTAGGAATGGTCGACGGACCACGACGCAGCGGAGGACCATGCGATAAGTGTTCATGCATGCCGACGATCTTGCCATAGCAACCAGAGAATGACGGGCAACCCCACGAGCACGGCCATTGACGGCCAGTCGATGCGTTGCTGCTCACTAAGCGTCCGAAGTAACGCATGGCCGTGACTGTGAAGCTGCTGCACTGTTAGTGCCGCAAAGACCCAGAAGAAGCCCCGGGGACGAAACCAGAGGCCAGCCCCAATAGCAAGATTGATGAGCAGGAAGCTCGCGTGGCGCAACAGTGAGCTGGTGGGGCCAATGGCGCTCCCGAGCAGGACTGCCCCGTGATACGCGCTAGCAAGAACGAGGCACAATGCACTTATCTGTAGGGCTCGGTGACGCAGGGCTGTTTGCACGGTACACCGGAAACTTAGCGCATTCGAGGGTGGACGGCGCGGGCAAATATCCGCGGCAATTCGTCTTGCAGTTGCACTCGCATCAGGTACTAACCGCCCATGCACGTTCACGTCATCGCGGTCGCTGGTACTGGCATGGGAGCCCTAGCGGGCCTGCTCAAGCAAATGGGGCACCGCGTCACCGGCAGTGACACCGCTTTTCATCCGCCGATGGGACCGGCGCTCGAGCGATGGGGCGTGGAGTGCATGACGGGGTTCGATCCAGCGCACCTCGATGCAAGGCCGGACCTGGTCGTGGTTGGCAATGTGTGTCGACGTGACAACCCCGAAGCCATGGCCGCGGTCGAACGCGGTTTGCGAGTAACGCACATTGCCGGCGCGCTGAGTGAGCTGGTAATGCAAGGGAGCTCCCCGCTAGTGGTTGCTGGCACGCACGGTAAGACGACCACCACAGCGCTCTGCGCGTTTTTACTCGATGCGGTGGGGCGCCAGCCAGGGTTCTTGATCGGCGGAATCCCCGTCGATTTTGGGTTAAGCGCGCGCCCATTGCCGAGTGTACCGGCAGCGTTGCCGTTGCTCCAGGGCCCGCAACGCAAGCAGCCTTTCGTGATTGAGGGTGACGAGTACGACACGGCCTACTTCGAAAAAACCGCAAAGTTTCTGCACTACGGTGCCGAGGTAGCAATCATTACTAGCATCGAACACGATCACATCGATATCTATCCCGAATTCGCCCAGTACCAAGCTGCGTTCGCCCAATTCATCGCGGGGATGGCGGAAACGGGTCTTATCGTTGCCAATGCAGCGGACGCACGAGTGGTAGAGCTGGTGGACAAACATGCTCGCGCCAGAGTCTGTTGGTATGCGCTGCAAGGTGAGTCGTACCACGGCAAAGCGCCAGAGTGGTTGGCAGCGCCAATGCCCAGTACCGCCGAAGGCACTCACTTCGACTTGTACGTCGGCGGCGTGTTCACCGGGCGCTTCGGTACGCAATTGTCTGGCCAATACAACGTGAGCAATGCCGTGGCAGCGCTGGCGGCGGGCGCGCAAGGTTTTGGCGCGCCGCTCGCTGCTCTGCGCGTGGCACTGCTCCAATTCCGCGGCGTAGCGCGGCGGCAACAGCTACTGGGTAGGCCTGGCGACATAGCGGTTATCGACGATTTTGCTCATCACCCAACGGCAGTTGCCGCCACTTTGCGAGGCCTGCGGCTTCGCTTTCGCGATGGTCAACTGATCGCCGTGTTCGAACCGCGCAGTGCCACGGCGTGCCGCAACATCCATCAACAGACCTATGCGGCAGCGTTCGACGCCGCCGACCTGGTTCTACTCGCTCCCCTGGGTCGTCGCTTGATACCTGAGCCAGAACGACTCGATCTCGACGATTTGGTACATGCTTTGCGCCTGCGCGGCAAGGATGCGACGCTCTGTGCGTCTGTCGATGAGATCGTTGACCAAGTGCGGCAACGCGCGAAACCGGGCGATACGGTTGCCGTACTGTCAAACGGTAATTTTGGTGGAATTCATCAGAAGCTACTCGAGCGGCTCGATCGATAAACTCGGATAGTGGCACAGGAAGGAACCCAATCAGGGGATGGCTCACGAGAAACCCAGGACATCCCTCTAGATTGGGCAAGCGCAGTTTCACTCCAACGACAAGTACCCGCGATCGCGAAAGTCCAGGAGTACACTGAGCGTCTCGATCGCAGTGAGCGGAGTGCCATCCAGAAGGTCATCAACCGTCATCTTGTCCACGATCTGCGAGTAGATGAACATATGGTGTGGGCTCATTGACTCGTCACGCGCTGTCGGTATTGCGTCGTTCAGCACCAAGATTTTGTCGGGGCCGCCAAGCGCATGCAGCAAGACCGGCACGAACAGATCGCCCTCTGCGGAAAGTGCGCGACTTTCCTCCGAAGAGCCTGCGGTCTGGACCCGCCTTATCATGTCTCGAGCCTGTTCGAGACACAGCTCGTCGTTCTCTGCAAAGGCGAGGTTCTTTCTCAGCTGGTCAATGAGCACACCAATGGCAGGCGCGTCGATGTTGCTCTGGGCTTGGTTGGCGGCCGCATGTGGAGGCGCAATTGATTTTGCCCGTAGGGAAGAACTGGCTTCCAGTTTTTGCTTCGAGTAGCGCCGAATTCGACCCGATTCAGATTTTTGCGTGGGTTCGCGGGAAACGTTCGGCTGGGCAGAAGTGCGCAGGCGCGCAGGCGCAGGGCGCTCCCTGAGCGGCGTTGTATCTTTGGGTGCAGGCTGCTCGCCGGCTCGCTCAACGATGGGAGCCTGGTTTTGCTGCCCATGATTGGGTTTGCCTGGCGCTCGAAGGGTCGAACTACACGATTCGAAGTATCCTACCTGTGACTCGTCGCGTGGCGCTTCGGTCTTGTCTCCCTGCGACTCAGCCTTGCGGCGGCGATCGACTCGAGTTGTCTTGTGCTTCGGGTATGGGCTCGCTGACTTTTCTACCTGAGGCAATGATTGCGAGTCACCGGCTGGCAATATGTTGGCCGCGGCCGCCAAACTTTCGGCAAATTCGGCAATACTCGAGAAACGCTCGTTCGGTTTCTTGCGGAGGCCACGCAGGACTACTTCTTGGACAGCCAACGGAACACCGGAGACGAAATCGGTGAGCGGCGGCGGGGTCTCACTGACCACCGCAGAGAGCAAGTCCATGACTGAGTCAGCCTGAAACGGTGGTCGCCCGGCAATCATCTCATACGTGATACAGGCAAGTGACCACTGGTCTGCGCGGTGGTCTGTGGTGCTGCTATCCTGGGCCTGTTCGGGTGCCATGTAGTCAGGCGTGCCCAGCACCGCGTATTTGCCGGTCAGACGTGTGCCCACGAGCTTGCCCGTACTAATCCCGAAATCGAGGAGTTTCACGAAGATTCTCTGGTCGGTCATCGACAAGAGAAACACGTTGTCGGGCTTGAGGTCGCGATGCACGATGCCCGATGCGTGTGCCAGCATCAGTGCACTCGAGATCTGCAAGGCAACCTCGACGGTCTCGCCAAGCATAATCTTGGGCGAGTTCGCCATCCGTTGCGACAACGTCGTCCCTATCAGCAGTTCCATGACAATGTAAAGGTCGCCCTCTTCCGTTGTGTCAAAGTCGAGGATATGCACGATGTGCGGATGGTCCAACTGACTGATGACCTCGGCTTCGCGCCGAAAACGTGCCAGGGCGTCTGGTCTTTCTGCTAGGCCACGCGCCATGAACTTCACTGCAACCGCGCGGTGCAAACGCAGGTGCTCGGCGCGATACAACTTGCCCATGCCTCCCTCATCGAGCGGCGCTACGATGCGGTGCGTGTTCCGCAACACACGGCCAATGAGCGGGTCCTCGTCAACCTTCGTTGGTGCGCCCTTGACGCCGGGCAAAGTCGTACGTTCGGATTCACTGATTGGCACTGACTCGTCAATACCTGCTGCGTTTGGCGACTTTCCTTGTCCCGGAATCATTCAATCGACTCTCTATACGAAGCAGTGTCGCATGAATGCGAGGCTGGAATCAAGGTTGAGGGCAGGGCGCAGCTGTCAGCGCAGAGGTAACCATTGGTGTTACCCTGGGGCTGGCAAAACACAGCTCGGTGCACAGCACCTTCAAGTGCCGAGAAGACAATAGGAAAGTTGGCCAACACGCCGAGCCCCAATCGCAGCAGCCGACTCTTTGCGTCGGTTTGGCTTGAAATGAGCGCTCACGGCGTACGGTAACCGTTGCTTGACCGCACGGAGCTTGCTGCGCGAAAGACTCGAGTATATGACTCTGCCTGAAAGCATCCTCGGAGAACAATGTGACTTGTATTTGCGGCAAAGGTGAATCGCTCGAAACTTGTTGTGGACCCGTGCTCGCGGGCAAGGCTTGGCCAAAGACCGCCGAAGACCTGATGCGCGCACGTTATGCAGCTTATGCAACCGGCAACATCGACTTCGTGGTCAAGTCCCACGACCCGGCCACCGTTGGCGAAGTCGACCGCAAGCACACCGAAGCCTGGAGCAAGAATTCAACGTGGCTGGGGCTCGATATTCTGTCCACCGAACGAGGCGGCGAGACTGACGAAGAGGGCGTTGTCGAGTTCCTAGCGCGCTACAAACTCAGCAATGTGACCGTGCCGCATCGCGAGCGCGCTACTTTTCGCAAGATTGACGGCAAGTGGTACTTTGTTGACGGCAAAGAACTCAATGCGCCCACCGTACGCAATGAAGGTCCCAAGATTGGTCGCAATGACCCCTGCCCCTGCGGTAGCGGCAAGAAATACAAGAAGTGCTGCGGAACGAAGGCTGCATGAGCACGCATCGGTCACCAGCCGAGTTGGCTGGGATTGCGCTCCAGGTAGCTCAAAGTTGTGCTCAGATCACCAGCGCTGGTTTTCGAACACGACCCACGGTAGGCAAGAAAGGTCGCGCTGATCTCGTCACTGAATTCGATCTCGCGAGTGAACAGCACTTGCGCGCCGAGCTCGCGCGACTCACACCAGAAATACCTCTTGTCGCCGAGGAACAAGGTGGGGTGGTCGCAGAAGACCTTTGCTGGCACTGTGACCCCCTCGACGGCACGACGAACTTCGTGCACGGTCACCCATTTCACGCCGTGAGCATTGGCGCGCTGGCAAACGGCCTTCCCATCGTGGGCGCCGTAGTTGCGCCTGAATTGCACCTGACGTGGGTCGGGTACCAAGGTGGCCCGAGTCTGCGCAACGGTGTCATCTGCCAAGTAAGCAAGACAGAAGAACTCGACGATGCGCTATTTGCCACGGGTTTTCCACCGGACCGCACGGATGACGCAAAGAACAACTTTGCGGCTTGGGCCAGGGTTAAGCGCGCAGTCTGTGGCGTGAGACGCTGCGGCTCAGCATCACTTGATCTGTGTCTAGTTGCCGATGGCACCTACGATGGCTATTGGGAGCGATACCTGCACAGTTGGGACTTGGTGGCAGGCGCAGCCATCGTGCTCAGCGCCGGCGGAAAGCTGACTGACTTCAATGGCAATCCGCCGGACCTCCAAACCGGTAACCTCGTGGCGACCAATGGCACTATGCATCAGGCGCTGCTGAAGTTGACCGAGGGATAGCAGGCAGAGCGAATGAACCGCACAGACATCACTCAACGAATCGAAGCCACGGGCATCATTCCAATTGTTCGTGCACCTTCGGCGGACGTGGCAGCAAGGGCAGCGCGCGCCGTGCTCGCGGCCGGCATCGACGTAATCGAAATCACGATGACCGTGCCCAATGCACTGGACTTGCTGCGGCAACTGCGTACTGAAATTGGCAACGATGTGATCCTCGGGGCTGGCACGGTGCTCGACGCACAGACAGCACGCGACTGCATTAACGCCGGCGCGCAATTCATCGTATCGCCTGGGTTTGATGCGTCCACAATTGGCGCAGCCCACTCGATGGACAGACCCTGTATGCCAGGTGTGCTGACGCCCACGGAGGTGATCACTGCCTGGCAAGCAGGTGCGGACATGGTGAAGATCTTCCCCTGCTCAGCCGTCGGCGGCGCCAGTTACGTGCGTGCTTTGAAGGCTCCCTTGCCGCACATAAAAATGTTACCAACGGGCGGTGTAGACATAGACACGGCCGCGGACTTCATCAGGGCCGGCGCTTCAGCGCTCGGCGTTGGCGCTTCCGTCGTCGATCTGAAATTGCTCGAGCGCAGCGGTCCGGGAGCGATCACCGAAAAGTGCAGGCAATTGATGACCGTTGTTCGCGCCGCTCGCGGGTGACGCTCCGGGGTCTCTCATTTTTAGGGCCAGATTTGCGAGATTGACGGCTGGGGACACCAGGCCATTCGCCGAGTCTTTGCCGGGAAAGTTCATCGACAGCCTGGCACTGATTGGCTAGCATTATCCGGTTGAAAAGCTGGATGCTTATCATCTAGCCGCAATTTGAGAAGCACGATGGTCAGCGTCGAGTTGAATCATGTCGGCAACGTTTACGAGAGTAAACGTTGCGAATCTTTACCACCGGTAACGCCGGTTCGATTGATACGGATGTGTCTGGAGGCAAGGTGGAGCGTGTAACTCAATCAAGATTCTTGGGCCTACGTCTGCAACAGTGGTTGGCCATCACCACCTTTGGTGTTGCCAGCGTTGGTGTTGCTTCGTGCATTCGCCGCGAGCCCGTGGTCAGCAAAACACCGGTAGCCACAACGACAACGGCCTCTGCGGGCGCAAGCGCCGCGCCGAATACCGCCTCCCGCCCGCCTACAGGCAATTACGACAAAGTGACGGGCGTCGACGTGCTGGACTCAGAAGGCGTCCGTGCCTTCCAAGTGGGCGGCAAGGCGGAACGCGTGGAAGTGAACCTCATCAAGGTCAACCACGAAGAATTCAAGGAGGCGATTCGCGCTAAGATCAAGACGGGATCACAGAACAACTGGGACGTGCAGATTGCGGCACGCAACAAGCAACCCGTAGCCATTGGCGATGCCATCTTGGTTACGTTCTACCTCAGAACGTTTTGGGTTCCGCAAGAGAGCGGCGAGGGCGAAACCGAGCTAAACGTCGAGCTGGGGCGTGACCCATGGACCAAAACGAAGACTCAGACTGCGCGCGCGGGACACGATTGGCAGAAGTTCTTTGTGCCGTTTATTTCCGATCAGGAATTGAAGGCAGGGGAGGGTCAGCTCGTTTTCCGATTGGGCTATTCGCCGGAGACCATCGACATTGCTGGCGTAAAGATGGAGAACTTCGGTTCTCAGTTGGCTCTCGCCGATCTCCCGGTGACGAAGCTTACCTACAAGGGTATTGAACCTGATGCGGCTTGGCGAGCAGCCGCAGCAGAACGCATCGAGAAGATTCGCAAGGCGGATCTTTGGGTCACGGTCAAGGATGCCACTGGAAAACCACTGCCACTGGCTCAAGTAACGGCGACGCTCAAGAAGCACGCCTTCGGCTTCGGCACCTGTGTTCCCGCGCGGCGGCTGCTCGACAAGGGCAATGAGAAGTACCAACAAGAGCTGCTGTCACTGTTCAACACGGCAACGCTCGAGAATGACCTCAAGTGGGTCCCCCTGGCCAAAGACTGGGGACCGGACTACACCCTTGAGCGTGCACAAGCTGCCTCTGATTGGCTGCAAAAGCACGGCATCGACCTACGGGGTCACAATTTGGTATGGCCCAGTTGGAACAACCTGCCGAAATTCATGCACCGGCTCGAGAAGGAGCCGCCCAAGCTTCGCGAGGAAACCGAGAAGCACATCCAGGAAGTGGTCAGCGCCATGAAAGGGCGCGTCATCCATTGGGATGTTCTCAATGAACCGTTCGACAATCACGACCTGTTCGACATTCTGAGCAAAGATGTGGCTGTCGATTGGTTCAAGCAGGCGCGGCAGATGGATCCGAAGCCGAAGCTTTTCATCAACGACTACTCGATCCTGTCGGGCGGCGCGGGCACCACGGCCCACCGCGACTACTACGAAACCTTCATCAAAATGCTGGTTGACAAGGGTACGCCATTCGATGGCATTGGAATGCAGGGCCACTTTGGCAACTCATTCACGGACCCCGAGGCCATGCTCGCAATTCTGGACCGGTTCGCGAAGTTCAATAAGACCATCTGGATCACTGAATTCGACGTGGTCCAAGATGACGAAGAGTTAGTCGGCAAGTTCGCTCACGATTTCTACACGACGCTCTTCAGTCATCCGGCCGTGGGCGGCATCGTGATGTGGGGCTTCTGGGACAAGGATCATTGGAAGAACAACTCTCCGATGTATCGCAAGGACTGGTCCCTAAAACCCGCAGGCAAGGCCTATAAGGACTTGGTTCTCGAGCAATGGCGCACGAATGTTCAGGGTCAGACGGACGCCACGGGCAACTACGCAACGCGTGGCTTCCTGGGTGACTACGAAGTCACAGTCAGGGCAGCAGGTAAGCAAAAGACTGTTCAAGCAGCGCTTGGCTCAGCAGGGAAGCAACTTGACGTAAACCTTTAGTCCGAGACCCTCATTGGGCATGAACATGATGTGCGGAAACTTCGGTAACTGACTGGTTGGTTCTAAATTGGTGTTTCATGGGCGCAGTAGCTGCAGATGGTTGACTGAAGCCCTTTTGGAGGAGTGGATAAGATGAAGTCGCTATCTTCGGTTTTTGGAAGAATGGGTCTATTGGTCGTCACTTCGATGCTCACGCTCAGCGCATGCAGCAATGATAAGGGCACGGTGACCGCGAGCTCGGGCGGTGCCACGGGTGCTGGAGGTTCCTCTAGCGCTGGCGGCGGCAGT
>Ga0265340_10000658_pt1 | contig 19415 bp, 14 predicted proteins | sample 4CB225metaG_FD_202082 | JGI IMG/M metagenome (GOLD analysis project Ga0265340, IMG submission 202082) | Rhizosphere microbial communities from Carex aquatilis grown in University of Washington, Seatle, WA, United States - 4-CB2-25 metaG | ecosystem: Host-associated > Plants > Roots >...
CGGGTACGAGGCGCCGGTCAACCTGGTCTACTCGCAGCGAAACCGCTCGGCCTGCTGCCGCATCCCGATCACCGGGTCGAACCCGAAGGCGAAGCGGCTTGAGTTCCGCGTGCCGGACCCGTCATGCAACCCGTATCTTGCGTTCTCGGCGATGCTGATGGCCGGGCTCGACGGCGTACGGAACAAGATCGAGCCGCCGGAGCCGGTCGACAAGGACCTCTACGAGCTGCCGCCGGACGAGCTGTCCGCGGTCGCCCAGGTGCCGGGGTCTTTGGAGGCGGTGTTGGACATCCTCGAGGGCGACCACGACTACCTGCTCGAGGGCGGCGTCTTCACCCCCGACGTGATCGACACCTGGATCGACTACAAGCGAGAGCACGAAGTCGACGCCATCCGGTTGAGGCCACACCCGTACGAGTTCGCCCTTTATTACGACATCTGATGAGCGGCTGTCTCTGCTCTGTTGGTTCAGCTGCTGACCTGGGAACGTGCTCTCCGGCGACTCCCGCATTCCGGCCTGCGCGCCGCTACGTGAGTGCCTTGGACGCGCCGGTCTCGCGACGATGGCGGCCGAAGCGTCGGCGCTCGGCGGCCCCAAGCTCGATGACCGCGGTCACGGTAGGCGGCGGCGGAGACACCTGGGCCCCCGCGCGGACCGCTTGGAACTTCGCGAGGTAGAGACGGGCCTGGGTTTCGACAATGCTGACAAACTTGGTGGCATCGACCGCAGCCGCTTCGGTGGGATAGGCAGACTTCACCTCATCCCGGGCAATCTGCACGCATCGAACCACCTGATCAGCAGCCACGGTAGGGAACTCCGCATGGAGCCCCCGTACAACGAGGGCAAGCAACTCGGAGCGCGTGGCCAACGGCTGTTCGGCGCTCATGCCACCTCACCGAAGCGGCCACCCAACCCGGTGGCGAATGGATGTCACTGCTGCATGTGGGCTAACCGACGGTACCGCCGGCCGGGCTAAGGCAGCGTGGTGCGTTCGGGTGAATCCCCCCGCGATCGCAACGCCGGCGAGGCCAGTTCGCGGCCTTGCTGACGATTCGGCCGCAAGCCGACGGGCATGGCGCAATGTCCTCGAATGGGCGACTTGCGAGCTCGACTACTTGTTCCGAGGAGCAGTCGCGCGCCACGAGTACCGAATGAACGGGGACCGTCGATGCCGACATGTTCACAGTGCACTCCGTGGATCGATCGAGCCGAACTGCGGCGCCGTCTGTCCCGACCGCCGAGCGGCCCGTCCAGCACGGTGGCCCGCACGGTCTAAGGCGAGATCGATATGGTGCGGCGACGGTTCGTGCATCACGGGGGGTGGGTTCGTTGGGTCGAGTGGTCGCGATCATCGTATTGCTTGTGCTGGTGGCTGCTGCGATCCCGTTGGCGCGGCGCAACAAGCGCGTGTTCAACGCTCACAACGACGAGATGGAGTCCTGGGCCGCCTCGCACGGTTACAGCTATGTCTTCGAGGACAACAGCCAGTACGACGGCTACACGTTCTACCCGTTCGGGCAGTCCGATCTGCAGTACGCGCACCGAGTCATCACCGGCACGTACGCCGAGCACGCGATCGCGGTCTATGACTTCTACTACGCGACCGCGGGCAGCGCGGTCGGCCCGGCCGGCTCTGGCCCCTCGGACGTCTACTTCGCGATGCTGGTCATGCAGCTGCCCGCCACCGTGCCCTGGCTCCACGTGACCGAACGGAAGCACCTCGGCCGACATGCGGACGGGGACGCGATCAGCACGGGCGACGAGGCCTTCGACGCCACCTACGTGCTGTTCGCCAAGGATCAGGAGTACGCGAGGTCCGCGATCTCAGCACCGGTCAGGTCCGGACTGCCGGCCCAGTCATTGACCGGAATGCACATCGTCGACGGCCGGCTGTTCCTCTGGCAGAGCCGCCACAAGCACGACGTCGCATTGATCGACGACCGGCTGCGCTTTGCAGCCACCGTGGTCGGCGATCTTCCGGTCCCGCGATCTTGACCCCGCGCTAGCGCTTGTCCCCCACCCGAGGACCGTCAACCTGAGTGCGGGCGCCCGGGCCGTAGCTGGTCGGCCGCCGTCGACACCGTGGACGGGTCGAAGGCGCTCGGTCGGTGTAGGTCGTGTGCCGCATACCAAGCCTGTTACTGCGGGGTTTCGGTCGCGTCCTCGGGGTAGATGCTGCGAGTCTCGGAGCGCCGGTTGTGTTGATTTATCCAGTCGCTCAGGTAGGCCTTCGGGAGCAGTTTGATGATCGCCAGGGTCAGGTACAGGACGGTGTTGATGGCCACGAAGATGCTGAGCGCGGCGAACCACGAGGTGTGCATGGTGTTCTCAGAGAGCACGGCGCTGAGCAGGGTGCCGGTCACCAGGTGCCCCTGACGGTTTCGCGCTGCTGGGTCGCGTTGGTCTCATGGGTGGTTTGCGAGGCGTGGGCAACATGACCCCAATTGGCGTTGCGAGCGAAGGTGATGTCGAAGATGCCCTTGACGTAGACCACATCGAGGTAGACGTCGTAGAGAAGCTCGGGGATCAGCAGCCCCGCGAGCAGACGTGCCTTCCATCCGCCGCTCCAGGCGCTGACGACCCGATCGGCGACGAAGAGGCTTCCCACGCAGATCCAGAACGGGTACCAAACCCACTGGTCCGTGGCGAGCGCCGTGACGAGGATGAACAGCCAAAATGTACTGAGTGCAATGACCGAGTAGCCGATGCCGAGCTGCTGGGCCCAGTAACGGAGCATGGTCGGGGACGGTCCGTAGGCGCCAAGATTCTCCAGGGCGCCGCGCTGCCAGCGGAGGCGCTGGGTCCACAGGTTGCGCCAGGTGGGCATGAGTTCAGTGACCACCCGGCAGCCGCCGGGGGACACCATGAGTCCCCCAAGGGACTTGATGGCGAGGGTCAGTTCATTGTCTTCGGTCAGCGCCGCCGTGTCGTATACATCACCCTGGACGCCTGGTAGCAGGTCGCCGCGGCTCGCGGCGATGGTTCGCAGCGCCCGCGCTCGAAACATCGATGCTGTGCCAGTCAACACGAAGACCCGCCCGCGCCGGCGCCGGATCTCCCGGGAGTACCGGACGTACTCGTTACGTTGAAGCTGGCCTAGGAGGCCGTGGCCCGCTTCGCCGTAGAACAGACCGCCGATCGCCATGAGGGCTCGATCGCTGGTGAAGCGCTGAACGCCAACGGCAAGGAAGCCGTCGTCGAGCACGGTATCCGCGTCCATGCACATGACGATGTCGTTCTCCCCGAGACCGTCGAGAAGTCCGCGCAGTGCCTGGTTGAGCGCCCCCGCCTTCTTGTCGGTGTTGTCCACGGATTCAAACACTTCCGCCGCGTGCGTTCGCGCAATGAATTCGGTCGCATCAGTGCAGTTGTCAGCGACAACGATGACGCGGTCCGGCGCAGGGTGCTGGGCACGGAGCGAGTCAAGCGTCGCTCCGATGGAAGCTGCCTCGTTGTGGGCGGGGATGAGGACGGTGACCGCTACCGGTCCGCCAAAGACGCCTCTGGTTGCGGCCATCACAAGTTTGGGGGCGAGCAACTTCACTGCGACGTCGGTCGAGCGACGAGATCGGTCCGTGACCACTCGTTCGACGAGGGCCACGGTGGCGGCGAAGATGAGACCGAGACCGACCGCGCCGATCACGATGGTGAGGGCAGGCGCCTGGTTGTCGTAGATGAAGTGCCACCCGCCGAACAGTGCCCTCGACTTCGTAGCCTGGCTGACAGCCGGTGAGCTTGCCGACACCGCGAACCACAGCACAAGCGCTCCACCGACGACGATGCCTGCGATAACCAACCCGACGTAGCGGCCGAGCCAGCCGCTGGCATGTCGGCGCTTGGTGGCCCGGACATCGTTGCCTGCAGGGGGGCCCGCCGCGGCCCCTCGCCCAACGGCGGAATCACCAGCGGGGTTGCTCGCGGTGCCTAGATCAGCAGTCCACCGACTACTCGAAGCGTCGCTGTCGAGGCTTGTGGACATTGTGCCTGCAGACCTCCGAAAGCCACTGATCGTTGCCAGGCGCCGTCCAGCCCGATTCACGCCGGAACGGTTGCCCTCGGGAGAGTGATCGTCATCCGCGACGAACATGGACAGGGCACAAAGGCCTGACACCGTGGCGCGTCCGCCAAGCACCGTGGCTGACCGATCTAGCCGATAGCGGAGCCTCCTGACCTGCCGCGACCAGCGTTCCGAGGCTCTGACATGCGGAGATGCTGGTCATCGCTTGCCATCACTCGACGGCGCTAGGTGACCGCATCGAAGTTCGTCCCGCGCGGCCGAACGAAAGTTCAGTTCTCGGCGACCGGCCCGAAGGCGCTGTCCCGTTGAGCAGCGGCCTGGGTGCTATTTGACGCCGAGCAGGTCAATGACGAAGACGAGGGTCTGGCCCGACAGCCGATGACCGCCGCCAGCCTTGCCGTAAGCCTGCTCCGGCGGGATCGTCAGCTGCCGCCGACCGCCGACCTTCATGCCGGGGATGCCGTCCTGCCAGCCCTTGATCAGCCCGCGCAACGGGAACTCGATCGACTCGCCGCGGTTCCAGGACGCGTCGAACTCCGAACCCGAGCTGAACTCGACACCCACGTAGTGCACCTCGACAGTGTCTCCGGGCTTGGCTTCGTCACCGGTCCCGACGACGAGATCCTCGATGACCAAGTCCGCCGGCGGTCCACCGCTGTTGCCGGTGAGCTCCGGCTTGGTGAGAGACATACCCCCACACTAAGGGGCCTCACCCGTCGTACCAGCTCAGCGTCGCGGTCGGGCGGTCGAGATCCGCGACCGTCAGATCGCAGGGGATCGTCCCCGCATGACGTGCCACCCCTCGCTACCCGCAAGATCCGGCTCAGATCGACAATCCCGCAGGGCGAGGACAGGTCACCCGGTGCGAGACGCGGTCCAGCGTCCGGTGCCGGTGAGTGTGAGGTTGTTCGTGAGGTGATAGGCCGCGAGGACCTCGGTGAACAGATCGGCGACGTTGCCACTGATCGACGTGCAGTCAGCATTGCTGAGGGGCAGCGGCACGTGAAAGGTGGCGGCGGTGTGTCCGGCGACTTGGTCGATGCCGCTGAGGGTGCCGCTGACCTCGGGGTGTGCCGCAGTTCCGGTAATCGTGCCTTTGAGGGTGCCGCTGGAGCTGTTGGTGCCGACTTGTACGCCATGAAGTCCCAGGCTGGAACCTCCGCCTCCCGCCAGGGTCAGAGTGCCCGTCACGGTCGTGCCGTCGGAGGTGAGGTCGATCTCACCGGTCATGGTGAGGGTGCCCGTACCGGAGACTGGAATCCCGCTGGAGACGTGAAGGTGGGATCGAACGCTGGCCCTGATCGAGGCAGCGTAGTGCCCCGCTTGCACGATGCCTGCGCCGGACGTGCAGGGCGGTGGTGGTTTCGGGGCGTGGTGGCTCACGACGATCGTCGCGTAGCCGGTGACCGCGGTAAGCCGGTCCAGATACTCGGTGGCGAGCTCGATGTAACTCGTGAGAATGGGGTTGACGAACGGGGCGATCACCTTGGGGACCTTGCCGGTCAGGAAGCTCGTCACGAGATTCCTGAGTTCCTCAACTTCTGTACGGCGCACGCTGACAGTGGCCCTCACGGTCGGGGTGACCACAACGGCGTGCTGACGGTCGCGGGCTGTCTCGTTTCCGGTCATGTAGGTCAAAGTCTGGGTGAACTGCCTGTTCAGCACGCCCCGACTCCCGCCGGTGGTCACTAGTCCGGGTTCTTGGCCGCGGACGTCCCAGCTCACCGGGGCGCCCTCCTTGGCCAGGGTCGGGAGGGCGACGTTTGCGGCGGCGGCGCAGTCGACGAGCTGGGACGGCCAATCCTCGACCTCGGCATTGCGGTTGATCGTCACTGTAAAGGTGCCGGGGTTGCGCAAGGGCGCGAGCGGGAAGCTGTTCGACGTCGGGTCTGGCGTCACGGTGGTGGTCCAGGGCTTGAGGTAGGACCTGATCATCGTGAAGACTGCGACCGCCCCGATAGCGATCGACATCGCGTTCAGGACCGGTTGTTCAACCGCCTGGATCAGGGACTGCACCGACTGTTCAGCGAGGTCGACCACGTGGTTCCAAAAGCCTGCGAGAAAGCCAGCCACACCCCCGGCGATCGCACCAACCGTTCCGCCGCCCGCCGCGCCGTTCACGAATTGGGCGACGCTAGCGGGATCGAGCTTGAGGAGATTGAAGACTTGGTCGAGCACGTTGTTGACGAACCCGGCGACAGTCGTGCAAGGCGCCTCGACGATCCCGTCGAACACGGCGGCGGATTCGGCCGTCGCAATCGACGGCCCGCGGTAGAGCGCACCGCTCACGGATCCCGTCGGTGACGGACTCGCCGTGGGAGTGACGTGTTGCAGCAGATCGGCCATGAACAACGTCGTGACAGCCGTGGGGATCACGACACCAGCCGGTTGCGTCCAGTCCTGAGGTCCGAGCAGCCGCCCGGCCTCAACCGCATCCGGATCGTTCTTCGCGATGACCCAGCCACCGATGATGTCAGCGAACGTCGGATAGTGGGGCGGGCTCGGCAGCATCGCGTTAAGGTCGCTGGCGCTGATGCCGTTCTTGGCCGCGAGCTCGACGTTGAGATTTGCGACCTGCCACGTCGTCAAGGTGAACACCCGTGAGCCGGTGACGGGCACGTCAGGCGTTGTTGCAGACGCGTTGGCGACCGTAGCGACTCCAGCGTTGGCCAGCACCGCCACCAGGCTCCGGGTGGAGCTGCCAGCCGCCTGGCCGACCGCCGGCGAGACGAGCGGACGGCCCGCGGTGCCGCTGCCATGAGTACAGGCCGATGCACAAAGCATCAGGCCGAGGATGCTCGTGACAATTCGCCGCATTCGTTGACCTCCCGCCGTGATCGACTCTCGAGTCAGGCGTCAGCCGTCAGGGGTTGGGACAGGTACGGAACTTCAGCGCGGCTACAACCGTCGAGTGAGATGAGCCATGGGAGAACACGACCGTTCCCTTGAACGTGTAGGTCGCGCCGGCCCCCAGCGAAGCACCGTCGATTGACGAGCCGACCTTCTTGCCGTCCAGGATCAGCTTGCGGGAATTGACCTTCCACCCTGACTTGCCGTGGCCTGTCACCGCGACCGACAGGCTCGACGCCGGCAGGCACGACGCCGGACCGACGAGCGTCACACTGCCATGACTGCCGTGCTTCGTCACCGACTTGTGCAACCCCGCCAGCCGGAATGGCTGCACCAGGATCGTGTCGCCATTGGTGCCCTTTTCGACGGCCCACATCGCCACGCCGTGGCCGCGTGGCGTGGTGGCGACCTGCGCGGCGAAGCCGGCGGTCGTGCCGTGCACCGGGAACCGGAAGGTCGCCGCGTGCAGGGTGTCGGCGAGGTTGCCGACGGCAAAGTTGCTTCCCTCTTCGGAGATGTTGACCAGCCGGCCGCTGCGATCGGTGATGTCGTCGTGGGTCGTCACCTCGGTGGTGTCACCGGTCGATCGCACCGGCGAGAACGCGGTGCCGGTCCACCGCGAGACGACCGAGGTGTAGTAGTTGGTCTTGCCATCGCCGGTGATTAGCCGGACGCCGCGTGAGGTTGCGGTCAGGCCGAAGTCGATCCCCTGTTGCCACGCGCCGCCCGGCACCTTTCGGAACGGCTTCCAGGAGCTCCCGGGTCGGTAGGAGTAGGACGGCGGCTGCGTGATCTCGGAGCCGTCGGTGATCGCAATAATGGGCGTAGAGTGCGCGAACGCCAAGTGCGCGTACGTGGTCTCGAACGGGATCTTCACCTGGACCGGACTGCTGGTGACACCCGCGCGCAGCTCCAGGCTGGTCCCACCCGCGTAGGCAAGCGTCCAGATCGTGCTCCCGGGCCCGACCACCGCATCGAGGAGCTGGCCGTGACTCGGGCCGGCCGCCACATCGGTCTCCGGCGATAGCACACCGTTCGTCACGGTCGCCTCGGCGATCTGTGCGGCGTGCGGGTCGGTACCTGAGCTCGCGGTGTCGTGATACCAGACAAGGGTGATCTTGCCGCCCGGCGGGGCCAGCACGAACATGTCCGCGGCGGTGGACGCATCGCCGGCATCGATGGTTTGGACCCCGCCCTTGCAGGCCCGCGCTCCGAGCGGCAGAACACAAAGGTGGACCGTCCGCAGATCACTATTGGAGATGTTCGCCGAGATCCACCCGAGGTACGCCGTACCGTCGGCGCCCATCGCGATGTCGCCGGACTGGCCGGTCAACGACACGCCACCCAAGATCGGGAACGCTGCGCCGACCGGGCCCGGTCGCGCGGCGGCGGCAGCTGCCGAATGCGCTGGCGCCGAGCTCGCCGGTACAGCAAACGCCAAACCACCGGCCAGCGCCACCCCAATTACCACTCCGGCGACGGAGCTGTGGCGAACCAGGCCGAACAAGCGTGAACGGGACGAGGGCACGACGTACCTCCAGCGGTGCGTGTCTTGTAGCGGAGCGAATCCATGGTTGGAAACGACGGCGACGGTCATAGCTTGCTGATCAAGAGCCGCGAAATTGCCTTGCTTCGCGCGAAGGTGCTTGCAGTCGCGGGGTTGTTGAAGTCAGCGTTGGTCACGAGCACGATGTAGCCCTTCGCCTCCGCTGCGAACTCCTTCACCGCGCCATGGACGGCGCGGTCACCGATGCCCGAGACGCTGGTATCCGAGCCGTCGTCGCGCTTGATGATCGCGACCTGAGCAGCCCACGTGTTCGGCGGCCCACCCTCCTTGTCGACAATGAAGAAGAAGGAGTCCGGGATACTGGCGCCGGTCACGTTACAGAACGATCCATCGGAACCTTGAATGGCCGTGTAACGGACGCCAACTGCCCGGCTCAGTTCTGCTGCCGTGACCAGGGCGCAGCTGCCCGCCCCAATGACCGACGCTCCACTAGTTGTCGCGGACGTCGAACCTGCCGCAACACCGGATGAACCGGCTGGATGAGACGAGCCGTTGCAGGAACTCAAGGTCAACGCCGTGACGCCGATGACCGCGACGTGTGCGGCCAGTCGTCGTGAGGTTATGGAAAGGCGCATGACGATCTCCGGTCGGGCTGGCAAAGCTGGACGTCGTTGACGCTAGGCGCGCACCGCTCATGGGGAATCCGTGGAAACCCTCGATCTGGGCGGCCGGTCTGGCGTCGAGGCTTGATGGCGCTCTACGTTCGGCGCATGAGGGGCTTTCTGATCGAGCGCTACTGGCCCGGGGTAACACCTGCCGACGTCCGCGTCCTCGAGAATCAGCTCGTCCGGTTGAGCGGCTCCGATGCCAGGTTCCTCGCGAGCACCCTCATGCTGGCGGACGAGGTGGTGTTCTTCGAATTCTCGGCGGTCGACGATGCAGCGGTGCGTGAACTGGCCCGTCGGGCGGGCCTGCCGTGTGATCGGCTTGTCGCGGCCGAGCGCACGGTTATCGACCCGTAGCGCCCATCCGCGCACCGAGTTCAGCGCGGGACCTGATCCCGAGCTTGCGGTAGACGCGAGCGAGGTTGGCTTCAACGGTCTTGACGGCGAGGAACGTGCGGTCAGCGACGTCTCGGTTGCTCAGCCCGGCCGCCGCTAGCTGCGCGACGAGCCGTTCGGTCTCGGTGAGATCCGAAGGAGCATTGGGCCGCACATTGACCCTCGCAAGCTCTGCGGCAGCCTGCCCGCGCCAGGCGGTTGCGCCGAACGACGTGAACTCCTTCACGGCCTCAGTGAGGAGGTCCCGCGCATCCGACTTCGCCTTGGCGCGGCGACTGATTTGGCCAGCGATGAGCAGGGTGCGCGCACGGTCGAAACGCAGGGACGAGGCGTCGTACCACTCCAGTGCGGCCGTCACCGACGACCGGGCGTCGTCCAGCCGCCCCGAATGCGCGTCAATCAACGCGCGTCCGGTCAATGCGACCGCCACTGCGGACATCCGACCGGATCGTCGTGCTTGTCCGTCCAGTTCGGTGTGGAAGGCCTCCGCGTCCGCAACGCGACCGGCGCCGATCAACGCGCAGAAATGATCGAGATGCGAGCGGCTGTAGCCGGGTTCCCCGAAATGCATCCGGGTGAGCCCTTCATGCCAGCGGTCAGTATAGATGAGAGCCCCGGCGGCGTCGTTGCGCGAGAGCGCGACGAATCCCAGCGTCGCATTCGCGCGAGTGCGAAACCAAGTGCTCGTCGTCGGGTCGTCGAGCAGGCTGGAAAGCACCCGCTCGGCGTCGTCCAGTCCGCCCTCACACGCCATCACCAGGCCGAGGTTGTATCTGGCTTGGGTCCCTTGGCCGCCGAGCTCCCCATAGGTGCAAAGCTCAAGGTGCTCCTCGGCATAGGCCCGGCCTTGTGCCAGGCGGCCGCGCCACAGGCTGATCTGCACGAGGTGACCGAGCGCGTAGGTGATCGACGACAGGTCGCCGATCGCGCGTGCTTCGTCGAGTAGTGAGCAGAGCCGATCTTCCGACCCGTCCAAGTCGTCTGCGTACTTCAACAGCACCGCGTAGCTGGTGTCCGCGCGATCGGAGAGCCGCCGGTGGGGGTGACTGCGCTCGATGGCGATCGCCCGGGCGAACATGTCGTGATCGAGTCCACGACCCGCCCGGAAGCGGGCGCCGGCGACCTGGTCGAGCGCGCCCGAGAGGATCACCGGATCCGGCTCCTCCTGCGCCCCGAGCAGGTCCAGGGCGCGCTGGGATGAAGCCTCGGCCAGAGCAATGTCGTCGGTGGCCGCCGCAAGAGTGAGAAGTGCCTCAGCCAGGACCAGAGGATCGTCCGACGCCTCCGCAACGGCCATCTGAAGCTGACGCTCGGCATCGTCCCAGCCGGACACCTCGACGACGATCTCCGCGAGCCTGATCCGCCGACGGGCCCGCGCCGCGCCCAAGTCGGTTACCTCCATCGCTTCTGTCTGCGCCCGCCAAGCACCCGCGCTGTCGCCGGCGCGGAACCTCGCATCGGCGAGCCGGTCCAGACGCGCCGCACGCTGAGCACCATCTGTGGTGTGTTCCAGGGCTAACTGGGCAAGCTCTTCCGCGAGTTCGGGGACGCCGGCTGCGAGGACAGCGGTAACGCACTCATCCAACTCGTCGGCCAGGTCAGCGCTGGGCTGGGTTGCTGCGAGCGCCGCATGTCGGACGCGCTCGATCGGATCGCTGGTAGCGCTCGCGAGGCGCTCGTGCAGCGCTCGACGGCGGGCGCCGGTCAGGCTGTTGTAGGCCGACGCGCTGAGAAGCGGGTGAGCCGCCCGTAGGACTCGAGGGTTACCGACAACGGTCGGCTCGTCAACGACGACCATTCCCGCCGCAACTGCCCGTTCGATCGCCTCGCTGTCCACATCCATCGCGTGCAGACGCCAGCTGGCCGCCGTCGCGGCGACCAGCTCGGCCACCTCCGGTCCGACGTCACGGACGCGGGCGTCAATCAACGCGTCGAGCCCGACCGGTACCGGAAGCGGGCTGCCGGCTTTCGGGCTGATCTCAAGGCGGTCCAAGGCCCGGGCCAGCTCCAATGCATAGAGCGGGTTGCCACCGGTGGTCTCGTGTACTCGCAACAACAACGGCCGAGTCAGCCGGACACCGCCTCGAGCCTGAAGTACGGCGAAGAGCGCCCCCAAGCTCAACGGGCCGACGGCGATCGCGGTTAGTCGATCAGACGAAAGCTGTGACACCACCGGCAGCTGCACGTCGTGGCCGCGGACCGTCGCGAGCAGCCGCGCGGGGTGAAGTCCGTCCAGGCGCCGTAGGGCAAAGGCGAGGACGAAGGCGCTGGCCACATCGAGGTATGGCAGATCATCGACGGCAACCAGCACGGGAGCAGACTCGGTCATCATCTGCAGCGCTGACACGATCGCAGTGCCAACCGTACGCTCGTCGAGCACGTCCGCGCCACCCTGTTGCAACGACACCGCTTTCAGGGCCCGCTGCTGCACGTCAGGTAGTCGGTCCTGGACCGACAGCGGGATCGAACGCAGCAGGTCGGCTAACCCCACCCACGGCAGCCGAGCCTCAGCCGCCGTGGCACGGCTGATCAGCACGTGTTCGCCCGCCAAGCGTCGGCCAGCGACAATCGACTCCCAGATCGCTGTCTTGCCAATACCGGCCTCGCCGGTCAGTACCACTGCGGCGAAGCCGGCACCGTCGACGCCCAGCGCCGCGAGGATTGACGAACACTCGGTCGCGCGCCCGATGAGGTCGGCCTGATCAACTGCCACGCCAGTGCTCCGTCAATCCGATCACCCCGTGGCGCGGCAGGTTCCAACGACTCCGCGTCAGCGTACGGGACTGGCTCCGGTCCTCGCGGATCTAAGGCGGGCGGTTGACGGAGCGCTCGCAGGGAACGCTGTCAGTAACACACCGCAGGCGATCAGATCGGAGCGCAAACATGACCATGACACGCGAGCGGGATGCAGCGAAGGATCGGCTGGTCCAGGCGGTTAGCGCTGCCCGAGAAGCGACTGTCACCGCCGTGCGCGACGAGATAGTGCCTGCCGTCATGGCCGCGGTCGAAAGCGCCCAGGAGGCCTCCGGCCCGATGTACGCCGAAGCAGCGAGTCGCGCCGGCGACGCGGTGGATGCGCTGCGGGGCAGCGATGTCGTGAAGGATGTCATGAAGACAGTGCGCTCCAGCGAGGCGGCCAAGACGCTCGGCCGCAGACGGCAGTCCAAGCGGCGCTGGCCACTGCTCATCCTTGCGGTGGCCAGCGGGGTGGCTGCTTTCTCCGTGGTCAAACGGAAGTCTGCTCCAAACGGCTGGGGTGCGCTGGCAGAGCCCGGACCGATGTCCACCATGACCTCCGCCGGCCCGTGCGTCGAGAGCACCGAGCCGGTAGACGCCTGGCCTGACACCCAGTAGCACGGCCGTCGAGCCTTCGTTGGCTCGCCGCGTGCGTCCGCACCGTGGCAATCCATCCCATGGACCCGATCACGGTCACCGGACCCGCGGTCAGTTGGAGATGCTGGGGTTGAGCGCCGCCGGGTAGGACAGGGACGGATCGTGCGGCTGGACGCTCAAGTCGTTCTGCAACCGTGAGAGGGCAGCGATCCAGTCCGTCATGATCGCCGCTGCCTGCGGGTCCAACGCTAGTTTCGGGACGTCGCAGGTGAGCAGCATGTTGTATGGCTTCCAGGTCTCGATCAGTGTCGCGAGGAGGTCGAACGATCTCCGCTGGTCCATCGGCTCGCCGGTCAACGGCGCAACCGTCGGCGTGACCCAACCGAGTGTCGTGTAGTCCCACACGACGTTGTTGAGGATGTCGTGCTCCACCGTCGAGACATGTATCAGCGTCGCGCACAGCCTCGCCAGCCGGTCCCGGGTGATGTCGGCACCGACGCCGTTGGACATCAAACGGTTGAGCTCGGCGACCCACGCCGTCAGCTCCGGATCGGCGGCAACCGCCGCGTCGCTGTCGAAGTAGATCGCCAAGTATCGCTCGACGTAGTCGTGGGTCACGGCCCAGAAGGTCATGACGTTGTCGCGGTACGGATAGTCGAACGGTGTCGACGTCGTACCACGGCGGGAGAACTGGGTGGGCGGTTCGTAGTCCCAGATGTCGAAGCGACCGAGGTGGTCTTCCACCATCCGCAGCAGTACATCCGCCTGGTGGGAGAAGATGTTGGCGAGGAACCCTCGTGGCCCTGATAGCTGGGCTGCGGCCAGTTCGACGTTGCCGATGAGCACGGTGTCGAAGCAGTGGTGCAGCAGCCGGCGTACCGGGTGTCGGGCGTTGAGCGTGTTGTTGGTCGCCAACGCGAACGGCGTGAGCATCGTCAGGTGCACGTCGACGTTGTGACGAAAGATCGTCAGATCCTCGTTAAGGCCGGCGATCAGCGCCGCTTGGGCCTGCGCACCATCCATCCCGTCGGACCGCACCGACTCCGTCACGAGCCGGCCGTCGCGGGCGACCAACGTGGCCACTCCCCCGGGTTTGGCGAGTCCGGGTGCGACCGGAAAGCCGCTGATCCAGTCGGAGCCCAGCTCATACCGATCGTCGGCGACGCGGCGAAGCCCGCTCGCGAACGGACCGCGGGTCGCGAGCTCGGCGATGACATCGTCGGTGACTGCCAAGGCGGCGGGCAGGGTCGGCGGCACGGGCCACGCCTTGCGGAACAACCACGGATAGAGCGCGCGCAGGAAGCGGGCCTGATCCGTCGGCACGGGCGACCTGTGTGCGGGTGCGATGGCTCGGACGATGGCGATCAGCCAGTGCTCCAGGCGAACCCTGCGGAGCCGCTGAGCGGCGCGATCCGACGGCGGGAACGTGGTCGGCAGGTACAACCCTTTGATCGGCATGTCCGGATGGAGTTCGGCGTACGGACGGAACTGCACCTCGCCGTCCACCGGCGCCTCGAGCGGGTAGACCTTCTGCCTGCGGAAGGCCAGCAGCGTGAACAGCGCGAGGATGTTGCGATACAGCCAGAATCGGATTCTCGTCATCGCTCGGCCGCTCCTGCTGACGGACAAAACGGGTACGCGACTGCACCATACGGCCGCGACCGGCCGCGGCGACTCAGACGAATGGGCGATTGACTTTTCGCTCGTCTCCTCCCCAGGCTGGCGCGGAGAGCAGCATCGGGTCAGGCGTCTGCGTGGGAGGAACCGAGATGACGGATACCGAGCCTCCGCCCAAGAGCACATCTGATGAGCGTCCCCACCCCGGCCTGGCCGAGCGGGTGTTCGACAAAATTGTGGAAGACGTCGACCAGAAGGTTCCCTGGTACAAGCTGCCCGAGCCCCTAGGCCTGATCGAGCTGATCGGGATCCGCAACACTCTGCGGCAGGACAACCTGTACGACACGTCACGGATGCCGGCCACGAGCCCGGCGCAACCGCCGCAGTACGAACAGAAGTTCCTCACCGAGCGCACTCCCGACGGCAGCTGGAACGACCTCGAACACCCCGAGATGGGAATGGCCGGTACGCGGTTCGGGCGCAACGTCCCGATCGAGGCAACCTGGCCCGATCGGGATCGAATCCTCGAGCCGAACCCGCGGGAGGTCAGTCGCCGGTTGATGACGCGAGACGAGCTCATTCCCGCCTCGGCCGGTAATGCCCTCATCGCCGCGTGGCTCCAGTTCATGATTCACGACTGGTTCCGGCACGGCACGAGCCCGCCCGACAACCCATGGGTCCTGCCCGCCGTCGAGGGCGACGACTGGCCGGAACCGCCGGTCAAGGTCATGCGTACCCCGGACGACCCGACCGGGAGTCCGGATGGCCTGCCACCGACCCACGTCAACGTCTTGACGCACTGGTGGGACGGCTCGCAGATCTACGGCAACAGTGCGGCCGACCAGGAGTTCCTGCGCAGCCACGAAGGCGGCAAGCTGCGACTCGTCGACGGGCGGCCGCCGATTCCGGACGATCCGGCCGCGAACCCGACGCTGTTGCCCGGATTTTGGCTCGGCCTCGGCATGCTCGTCACCGTGTTCGCGATGGAGCACAACAGCATCTGCGACGCCCTCGCCGCCGCCCACCCGGACTTCGACGACGAGACGCTGTTCCAGCGGGCCCGGCTGATCACCGCCGCCCTGATCGCGAAGATCCACACCGTCGAGTGGACCCCCGCGGTCACCGCCCATCCGACCGCGGTGACCGGGCTGCGCGCCAACTGGTGGGGCCTGGAAGGCGAGCGGCTGCACAACGCGTTCGGACGGCTCAGCAAGAGCGAAGTCATCTCCGGCATCCCCGGTGGCGACACCGCGGACTACGGGGTGCCGTTCGCCCTGACTGAGGAGTTCGTCGCCGTCTACCGGATGCATCCGCTGATCCCGGACCACTTCGACTTCCGGTCGGCGACGGACGACCGGCCCACACTCGGCGCGACGGAGTTCGACAAGCTGACCGGGCCGGCCGGGGCCGAACTGCTGCGGTCCAACCGCCTCGTCGACCTGCTCTACACGTTCGGCACGATGAATCCGGGCGTCGTGACCTTGCACAACTTCCCGAAGCACCTGCAGATGTTCAAGCGTCCCGACACCGGCGCACTCATGGACCTCGCCGCTACGGACATCCTGCGCTGTCGTGAGTTGGGCGTACCGCGATACACCGAGTTCCGACGCCTGCTGCACCTGCCGGTCCCGAAGACGTTCGACGACGTCACCAGCAACAAGGCCTGGGCAGCCGAGCTCTCCGACGTGTACGGCGGCGACATCCACAGCCTCGATGTCGTCACCGGCATGTACGCCGAGGACCGGCCCGAAGGATTCGCCTTCAGCGACACGGCGTTCCGGATCTTCATCCTGATGGCGTCGCGCCGCCTGAACAGCGACCGCTTCTTCACGACCCACTTCACCGACGAGGTCTACACCGCCGAGGGCATGAAGTGGATCGAAAACAACACCATGCGCAGCCTGTTGGCACGGCACTTCCCTGAGCTTGCGCCCCGCCTCGCGGACCTGAGCAACGCGTTCGCGATCTGGACTCGCTAGCGGCATCCAGCCAGTGACATCCACCACGGTTGCGTTCAGCGGCCGGGGCGGACAAGATCCTCCCGTCGGGAGGTTTCAGCAACCCACCCGGTGACGGTGAAGGAGATGCCATGCGCGCTGTGTCGAGCTTGACGTGCGCCGTTGCCACTGTCGCTGCTCTGGCGGCGGTGGCGCTTGCGCCCACGCCAGCGGCTGCCACCGGGTCGGCAACCCTGACCGGCACGGTCACCGCGCCAGACTTCGGCCCACTGTCCGGCATCGAGGTCGACGTCCTCATGACGACGACGACCGGCGAGGTCAGCGAAGCGGAGACCGATGCCAGCGGCGACTACACGATCAACGGGATCACGCCCGGGTCGTACTACCTGCGCTTCTACCCGTTCAGCCCGAGCCCGGCAGGCTCCGGCTACATCACCACGTGGTACAGCAGCGGCGGCACCGGCAGCCTGGATGCCAGTTCCGCGGTGGCGGTCGGCCTGGGCGAGGGCCCGAACTCCGTCAGCATGAACATGATCGAGGCCGGAGCGATCTCCGGGAAGATCACCGATGCGGTCAGTGGCAAGGCGGTCCAAGGCATGGACGTCTACGCCGAGACGCCGTCAAATTCATTGCAAGCCGGCAATGCCGCGATCACAGGCTCGGATGGCACGTACACGATCAGCAACGTACCGCCTGAGTCGGTGATCGTCCGGTTCCAGGGCTTGGCGCAGGAGTTCGGCGGCTACTACGGCGGCTTCACCGCCGGCGAGGCCCATCACGTGAGCGTCCTGTCCAACAACACCATCGAGCACGTCAACGGGGTGCTGCGGCCGATCGCACACGTCGCGGGGCGGGTCAGTGCGAAGTCGTCCGGCGCATCGCTGGGCAGCATCACCGTCCAGCTTCTCGACGCGGCCGGACACGCCATCGCGGTCGCCTCACCCAACGGGACGACCGGTGACTACACGGCGAACATCCCGAGCGGTACGCCGCTGAAGGCCAAGTTCGTCGACCTCGACGACTCGACGTACGCGACCCAGTACTGGAACAACCGGCCGATGCTCTCGTGCGCAGACCTGCTCAAGGTCGCCCCGAACACCACGGCCGGCTCCGTGAACGCCGCGATGACCACCTCGGCGTCGCAGATCGGGAGCTGCGGCAGCAGTGGCCCCACCAGTGCGCAGATCAAGGCGAAGCTGAAGACCGAGCTTCGCCCCGGCGGCAAGAAAGCGAACGTCAAGGACATTGCCAAGTCTCACGGGTTCGCCTACGTAAAGTTCTCGGCCCTGGAGGCCGGGAGCCTGGTGGTGTCGTGGGCGGCCAAGAAGGTCGGCGTCGTCGCGAAGGGTCACGTGACGTACGCAGGCGGCGGCGCAAAGACCCTGACTGTGACGCTGACAACGGCGGGCCGCAAGTTGTTCGCGCACGCAGGCAAGCTCGCTCTGACCGCATCCGGTTCGTTTACCCCCACCGGCGCCGGCGCGGTCAAGGAGGTCGTGAAGTTCTCACTGCCGCGGACTTGATCACCCGGCCGCGCCAGGAAACAGCGAAACGTGGCGGATTCCGGAGGACGGACCGCGCGGTCGCGTGGCCCTGCCTAAGGGTGCCGCGCGCCGATCGCGACCGCTGACCTTCGACCCTGGTGCGGCCCGCCGACACCGGCCATGCTGGCTTGAGGAGGCGAGCGCCATGTTTGCCACCTCAGACGGGCGGGATGGGACCTGCTCGACTGAGAGCTCGACATCTTTCGGATGCGTCAATACTTCAACGTCGTCGTGCGGGCCCGCGACGTGGCCACGGCGGTGCGCCACGACGCCGGGTTCCTCGATTCGATTCGCCGTGGCCTGCTCCCGCTGCCGTCCGACCACCGAGGCCAACCGCGCCAGGGCTTCCGGTCCCCGCGTGGCACGGCCCCAGCGGCCCTCACCGGCCGCATCGGCGTAGTGGCCACCGGCGGCAGCGGGGCCATGGCCTCGCTGGTCGGCGTCGCCCGTGCCCTGGAGAGGCCGACAGTCGGCCCTCGGTCTGTTCGGTGTGCTCCGGCTCGGCACTCCTCGGCTTCTAGCTGGGCGCGGGCATGCCTGCCGAGGAGGTCGCAGAGATGACCGCTTCGCTCCGCCCGGCCGAATACGTCGACGTCGACTGGCGCCGATCGACGTCGCCGTGGCGCTCAACGGCTTCTATCGGGAGGCACGCAGCGCGTAGACCCTCGCCGCTTACTCTGGCCGGCGAATCGCAGGAGGACAACGAATCCGCCGGGTGCCAAGAGGCGCCGGTCGGGTCGGTCAGGAGGGCGTCTGCAGACTGAGGCAGTCGGCGAGAAGGTGCTGGGTCGAGGCGGTGAAGGTGTCGTAAAGGGTGTACTTGATCGTATCGCCGGTGCTCTTCGCGACGTACGTCGAAGTGATCGGGTGCCAACCGGCATCGGGAAGCGTCAGCGTCGTACTCGCATAGCTCACTCCCCCGCCGCTTGGAGTCGTCTCCCGTAGAAGGATCGTGACCTGCTGACCGGCGACGCCGGCCCGGACCTCGGCGGTACCGGTGTATTGCTTCCCGGCGACTGTCGACAGACCGGGTGGACCGGGCACCCACGCGGGCCCGGTGTTGTTCACGCCCGCCGCACCGGTTGCACCGGGCTTCGGCGAGATCTGCAGTGCCCATCCCCCGTCGTAGCTGCCACCGCTGGGCTGCACGCGGGTGTCAACCGAGTTGGCGTTGTAGACCCCCGTCCACCCGCTCTGGCCCGTCTCCAGACTGAGGTTGGCGGACAGCTCCGTGACCCCCGCAGGAGTTGCCGGGCAGCTGGTCGGAGCCGGATTCACGGTGTTGATCGTGACCGAGCTGGTCGCCGTGTTGCCCGACGTATCGGTCGCGAGCGCCGTCAGCGTGTGCAACCCATTCACCAACATCGTGGTATCAACCGACGCCGTGTACGGCGCACCTAGATCGGTCGCGACCGTCGTACCATCCACCGCGAACCCGACACTCCCAACCGCCACATTGTCCGACGCCGACGCCGACACCGTGACCACCCCACTCACCGTCGACCCACCCACCGGCGACGTGATCG
>Ga0265340_10000661_pt1 | contig 19302 bp, 20 predicted proteins | sample 4CB225metaG_FD_202082 | JGI IMG/M metagenome (GOLD analysis project Ga0265340, IMG submission 202082) | Rhizosphere microbial communities from Carex aquatilis grown in University of Washington, Seatle, WA, United States - 4-CB2-25 metaG | ecosystem: Host-associated > Plants > Roots >...
TCGGTGATGTCGTTCGGGATCTCGTCCAGGGTGTAACCCAGCGCCAGCTTGGCCGCGATCTTTGCGATCGGGAACCCGGTCGCCTTGCTGGCGAGCGCACTCGATCGCGACACCCGCGGGTTCATCTCGATGACGACCTGCCGGCCGGTCGCCGGGTCGACCGCGAACTGGATGTTCGAGCCGCCGGTCTCCACCCCGACCTCACGGATCACGGCGAACGCCATGTCGCGCATCTGCTGGTATTCACGGTCGGTAAGGGTCATCGCGGGGGCGACGGTGATGCTGTCGCCGGTGTGCACACCCATCGGATCCAGGTTCTCGATCGAGCAGACCACGACGCAGTTGTCCTTGCGGTCGCGCATGACCTCGAGCTCGAACTCCTTCCAGCCGAGCACGCTCTGCTCGACCAGGACCTCGTGCACCGGGCTGGCGTCGAGCCCGGCCGCGATCATCGCCCGCAGCTCGCCTTCGTCCGAGGCGAAGCCCGAGCCGGAGCCGCCGAGGGTGAACGACGGCCGCAGCACGAGCGGGTACGTCAGCTCCGCCGCGACCTCGAGTGCCTCGGCCACGGTCCGCACGATCCGGCTGTGCGGGTAGTCCGCGCCGATCACGTCGCACACCGCCTTGAACCGCTGCCGGTCCTCGCCGGCATGGATCGCGTCGATCGATGCGCCGAGCAACTCCACGCCGTAGCGCTGAAGGACCCCGCGCTGGTGCAGCGCGACCGTCACGTTGAGTGCGGTCTGCCCGCCCAGGGTCGCCAGCAGGCCGTCGGGCCGCTCCTGCGCGATGACCTTTTCGACGTACTCCGGGGTGATCGGCTCGATGTAGGTCGCGTCGGCGAACTCGGGATCGGTCATGATCGTCGCCGGGTTCGAGTTGATCAGGCTGACCCGCAGGCCTTCCTCGCGCAACACCCGGCAGGCCTGGGTGCCGGAGTAGTCGAACTCGCAGGCCTGACCGATCACGATCGGTCCGGATCCGATCACGAGGACACTGTGGATGTCGGTGCGACGAGGCATCAGGTCGCCGCCATCATCGCGACGAACGCGTCGAACAGGTCGACCGCGTCGTGCGGGCCGGGTGCGGCCTCCGGGTGGTACTGCACCGAGAAGGCCGGTACGTCGAGACAGCGCAGGCCCTCGACGACTCCGTCATTGAGATCGACGTGGCTGACCTCGACCCGCCCGAAGTCGGTCGCGGTCGGCCGGTCGGTCGGCGCATCCACCGCGAATCCGTGGTTGTGGCTGGTGATCGAGATCCGCCCGGTGATCCGGTCCTGCACCGGCTGGTTGACCCCGCGATGCCCGAACGGAAGCTTGTACGTGCCGAATCCGAGGGCACGGCCGAGCACCTGGTTGCCGAAGCAGATCCCGAACACCGGCTTGACGCCGAGCACACCGCGCGCGGCCGCAACCGGGCCGTCGGCGGTCGCCGGGTCGCCCGGACCGTTGGAGAAGAACACGCCGTCCGGGTCAACCGAGAGCAGGTCGGCGGCCGATGAGGTGCAGGGCAGCACGTGCACCTCGCACCCGCGCTCGGCCAGTGCGCGCGGCGTCGACGCCTTGATCCCGAGGTCCATCGCGGCCACCGTGAAGCGGCGCTGGCCGACCGCCTTACAGATGTACGGCTCGGCGGTGGTCACCTCGCCGGCAAGGTCCGCGCCGGCCATGCCGGGGCTGGCCAGCACCCGCTCGCGCAACGCCGCCGGGTCGGTCTCGACGCTGCTCACCCCGACCCGCATCGCGCCGAGCTCGCGCAGATGCCGGGTCAGCGCCCGGGTGTCGACGCCGCTGATCCCGACCACTCCCTGGGTCTCCAGCTCGACATCGAGGCTGCGCCTCGATCGCCAGTTGCTCGGGACCCGGGCCGGGTTGCGGACGACGTAGCCCGACACCCAGATCCGGCCCGACTCGGGGTCGTCGTCGTTGACACCGGTGTTGCCGATCTGGGGAGCGGTCTGGATCACGACCTGGCGGTGGTACGACGGATCGGTGAGGGTCTCCTGGTAACCGGTCATGGCGGTGGTGAACACCGCCTCGCCGAAGGTTTCGCCGCGGGCGCCGTACGCCGCACCCCGGAAGGTCCGGCCGTCCTCGAGCACCAGGATCGCGGGCTCAGTCATCGTCGCCGCCGCGACCGTGACGGACCCGCTGGACGACGATCCAAGCGGCGAAACCGAGGAACAGCAGTGCGGCAATGAGCCCGACCACCCACCCGCCCCAGAACGGGTGCGGGTCGACGAGCACGGTCTTAGTCGCGAGAGTCACGCGCGGTCCGCAGGTGTGGTCATGCCGGCTTGCCGTCGAGCACGGTCGCCCGGCCCCGCAGGAAGGTCGCGACCACCCGGGCCGGGAGCTCGCGGCCGGCGAACGGGGTGTTGCGGCTGCGACTCACGGACATGCTCGGATCGACGGTCCAGCGGGCCGCGGGATCGATGAGCACAAGATTGGCCGCTGAGCCCGGCACCAGCGGCTGGCCGTGCCGCGACAGCCGCCCGATCCGCGCCGGCCGGGTGCTCATCCGGTCCGCCACCCCGGCCCAGTCGAGCAGCCCGGTGTCGACCATCGAGGCGGCGACCACCGACAGCGCGGTCTCAAGGCCGGTCATGCCGAACGCGGCCGCGGCCCACTCGGTTTCCTTGTCCTCCAACGCATGTGGTGCGTGATCGGTCGCGACCGCGTCGATCGTGCCGTCGGCGAGCGCCGCGCGCAGCGCCATCACGTCGGTCTCGGTCCGCAACGGCGGGTTGACCTTGAAGACCGGGTCGTAGGAGCTGACCAGGTCGTCGGTGAGCAGCAGGTGATGGGGCGTGACCTCGGCCGTGACGTCCCAGCCCTTGCCCTTGGCCCAGCGGACCAGCTCGACCGAGCCGGCGGTCGACACATGGCAGAAGTGCACCCGCGACCCGACGTGCGCTGCCAGCAGGCAGTCCCGCGCGATGATCGCCTCCTCGGCAACCGCGGGCCAGCCGGCCAGGCCGAGTACGCCGGACTGGTCGCCTTCGTTCATCTGGGCGGCCTCGGTGAGCCGCGGCTCCTGGGCATGCTGGGCGATCACGCCGTCGAAGGCCTTCACGTACTCCAGCGCCCGGCGCATCAGCAATGGGTCGTGCACACAGTTGCCGTCGTCGGAGAAGACCCGGACCTGCGCCGCCGAGTCCGCCATCGCCCCGAGCTCGGCGAGTCGCTGGCCGGCCAGGCCGAGCGTGACCGCGCCGACCGGACGGACGTCGCAGTAACCGGCGGCTTCGCCAAGGCGCCACACCTGCTCGACGACACCCGCGACGTCGGCAACCGGGTCGGTGTTCGCCATCGCGTGCACCGCGGTAAAGCCGCCGAGCGCAGCCGCCCTCGTGCCGGTCTCGACCGTCTCCGCGTCCTCACGACCTGGTTCGCGCAGGTGCGTGTGCAGGTCGACCAAACCCGGCAGCGCGATCAGCCCGTCGGCATCGATGACCTGCGCGCCGGTCGGTCGCTCATCGACCAGGTGCCCGCCGTCGACGTACAGCGAGACCGGGTCGCGACCGATCGGCCGAACGCCCTCGATCACCCACGCGCCGCCGCCGCTCATGCCGCGCTCCCGTCGCTCGCGGCCGGATCGATCTCGGTCTGGCCGCCTAACAAGAGATAGAGCACCGCCATCCGCACCGAGACTCCGTTGGCCACTTGTTCGACGATGGTCGAGCGGACGCTGTCGGCGACCTCCGCGGCGATCTCCACGCCGCGGTTCATCGGGCCCGGATGCATCACGATCGCGTCGTCGGGCAGCAGCGCCATCCGTTGCGCGTCGAGGCCGTAGCGGCGCGAGTATTCGCGGGTGGTCGGGAAGAATCCGCCCTGCATCCGCTCGTGCTGGACCCGAAGCATCATCACGACGTCGGCCTTGGGCAGCACCGCATCGAGGTCGTAGGAGACCGCACACGGCCACACCGATACGCCGACCGGCAGCAACGTAGGCGGTGCGATCACCGTGACGTCGGCGCCGAGCGTCGACAGCAACAGGACGTTGCTCCGCGCGACCCGCGAGTGCAGGACGTCGCCGACGATGGCGACATTGAGCCCTTCCAGCCGACCGGTCCGGCGCCGCATGGTGTACGCGTCGAGTAGCGCCTGGGTCGGATGCTCGTGGGTACCGTCGCCGGCATTGACCACGCTGCCGCGAATCCAGTGTGCAAGCCGGTGCGGCGCGCCGCTCGCGCCGTGCCGCACCACCACCGCGTCCGAACCCATCGCCTCGAGGGTCAGCGCGGTGTCCTTCAGCGACTCCCCCTTGCTCACACTCGAACCCTTTGCCGCGAAGTTGATGACATCCGCGGAAAGCCGCTTCGCGGCGACCTCGAACGAGGTGCGGGTGCGAGTGGAGTCTTCGAAGAACAGGTTGACGACCGTGCGACCGCGCAGGGTGGGCAGCTTCTTGATGCTGCGGCCGGCGAGCGCAGCGTCCATCTCGGCAGCGGTGTCGAGCACCAGCAGCGCGTCGTCGCGCGACAGGTCACCGGCGGAGAGCAGATGGCGGTTCATCGGCCGGCCTCCTCGACAGCCGGCGATCCGGCGGCTCGCGGCTGGTCGGCGGGTTTGAGCAGGACCGCATCCCGACCGTCGTGCTCGGCGAGCTGCACGTGGACGGTCTCGGTGAGTGCGGTCGGCAGGTTCTTGCCGACATAGTCGGCCCGGATCGGAAGCTCCCGGTGGCCGCGGTCGATGAGCACGGCGAGCTGTACGGCGCGCGGCCGGCCGAGATCGGACAGCGCATCGAGCGCGGCCCGGATCGTCCGGCCGGAGAAGAGCACGTCGTCGACCAGGACGACGGTCCGGCCGTCGACGCCTTCGACCGGGATCTCGGTCAGCTCGAGGGCACGCACCCCGCGCAGCCGCAGGTCGTCGCGATACATCGTGGTGTCCAGCGCTCCGACCGGGACCGGGCCGGACTCGATCGTGGCGATCTGGGCGGCGATTCGCCGGGCCAGCGGGACGCCTCTGGTGGGGATCCCGAGCACCACGAGGTCGTCGGCCCCATGGTTGCGCTCGACGATCTCGTGCGAGATCCGGGTGAGCGCCCGGCTGAGATCCGTGGCGTCGAGGACCGTGCGGACGATCGAGAGATCGCTCGTCACGTCCGGGGGGTCGGCCGGCAATCCGGCAGTGGCACTGGCGACGTGGCGAGGGGCAGCCGCCATCGCGGCACCTCCTTCTCCGCCTCACGGGACGGGGTTAAAGGACGGCAGGTGTTGCTGATTCGCACAGTATCAGCCGCGGTCGGTCACACCGGTACGCCGTCACGCAGGACCCGCGAGAGCACTCCGTTCACGAAGCCTGGCGAGGCCTCGGTGGACAGCGACTTGGCCAGCTCGACCGCCTCGTCGATGACCACCGCGTCCGGGACCGAGTCGCACCACAACAGCTCGAACAACGCCAGTCGCAGCACGGCACGGTCGACCGGCGGCATCCGCTCCAGCGTCCAGTCCTGGGCGTACGCCGAGAGGACCTCGTCGATCTTCGGCTGGTGCGCGACGACACCGTCCACGAGCTCGCGGGAGTACTCGGGCACCGGCGGATCGGCTCGCTCGACCCAGGCGGTCAGGGTGTCGCGCGGGTCGACCGACCGCACATCGGCCTCGAACAGGACGTCGATCGCGCGTTTGCGGGCCTTGCTCCGTGCGGCCACTGCGACTAACTGCTGACGCGGCTGATGTAACGGCCGTCCCGGGTGTCGACCTTGACCTTCTCGCCCTGTACGACGAACAACGGCACCTGCACGGTCACGCCGGTCTCCAGGGTCGCCGGCTTGGTCCCGCCGGTCGACCGGTCACCCTGCATCCCGGGCTCGGTGTAGGTGATCAGCAGCTCCACCGATGCCGGCAGCTCGACGTAGAGGACGACTCCGTCGTGCATCGCGACCGTCGCGTTGGTGTTCTCGAGGAGATAGTCCTTGGCATCGCCGACCGCGGCCGGCGGGACGTGGATCTGCTCGTAGCTGTCGACGTCCATGAAGACGTAGTCGGCGCCGTCCTGGTAGAGGTAGGTCATCTCGCGCTTGTCCACGGTCGCGACGTCGACCTTGACCCCGGCGTTGAAGGTTCGATCGACCACCTGCCCGGTGAGCACATTCTTCAGCTTGCTGCGAACGAACGCGCCGCCCTTGCCCGGCTTGACGTGCTGGAAGTCGACAACGGTCCAAAGCACGCCGTCGAGGTCGAGCGTCATGCCGTTCTTCAGGTCATTGGTCGTAGCCACAGCGGAAGAGCTCCCTGGATTCAGGATGGTCTTCCATTCTATGCGGGGCGCGGCACCCGCCCGGGTGCTCAGGCGCTGGAGGAGGTCGCCACGGTCAGTGCAGTAACGGCCGGCGCCGGCGTACTCGCCGGGTCAGTCGTAGCCGCGACGACATCACGGTTGGGCCGGAGGATCGCGACCGCTAGGACGGCGAACCAGACCAGTCGCGTCGGTCCCGACCACGGCGGCGAGACCGTCGGCACCCCGAACTCCACGAGGGCGGTGATCCCGGTCCACAGCGGCAGCTTCCGGCGCGACGAGCAGTCCCACAGCGCCGCGCCGATGATCGGCCCGAGCCCGTAGTAGAGCCACATCTGCGGGTCCATGAACACCCGGAAACCGAACCCGATCAACGGAACCGCCATCCAGCGGCCGCGCCGGACCGCCAGGATCGACACCAGCAGGCCGCCGAGGAACTGCACCGGCCGGACCCAGTTGGGTGCGGTGCCGATCGGCATGCCGAGGAAATGCATGGTCGAGCCGGCATCGACCGGGAACTGGAAGCTGCCGAGCGCGTGGATCGTCTGCGGATCACCGACGATGAACGGGCCCCAGCAGGCCCCGGCGGTGAGGATCGTCAGCAGGGTCGCCTTGGCGCGGTCTTCGCGCGGCAGGCCGAGCAGGCAGGGGGTGATGATCAGAGCCCACGGCTTGGACGCGACCGCGACGCCCAGCACCAGGGCAACCAGCCACCAGCGCTTCCCGCCGGCAATCATCGCCATCGCGGTCATCGCCCCGGTGATCGCCATCACGTCGTCGAGGTGCCCCCAACGCGCCGACTCCCAGGCCCAGATCGGTACGACGACAAGCCCCGCGAGCAGGATCGTCGTCTGCAGGGATCGGGCCCGCTCGAAGGTCTTGCGATGGATCGCGGTGAGCTCGACGCACCGGACGCACCAGATGCCCGCGGCGGCCATGGCGATGGTCAGCAGCAGCCGGACCGTGTGGGGCGACAACCACTGGAAGCAGGCCACGATTGCCAGCGGCGGCGGCCCGATCTGGATCTCCGGGTTGTGCGCGTAGAGCCCGAGCGCTCCGCTCGCGTAGTGCGAGTTGAGGTGAATGAGGGTCCGTGCACCGAACTCGAACCACAGCCAGTCGGTCAGGACGCCCTTCGGCCGGGTTTCGTACGCGATCGCAAACCAGCCGTACGCCCACGCGAGGAGCAACAAGTAGCGGATCCGGAGCCCGACGTGCCCGAGCCGGCGGATCGCGTCCATCTGATTCATGTCGAACGAAAACCGGCTTCGCTTGAGCCGATCGGGCGAGGGTCAGCACTCGATGAGCGTGCGCTCCGAGCTCGTCAGAGACCTCGAGCCACCCGCGGACACGACCACCGAGTCCTCGATCCGGACCCCGCCCCGCTCGGGTAGGTAGATCCCGGGCTCGATCGTGACCGTCACGTTCTCGGCCAGGGCCGGGTCCGAGGTGGCCGCCGAGAGGAACGGGCGTTCGTGGACCTCGAGGCCGACGCCGTGACCCAGCCCGTGCGACGGCTGGTGCCCGCTGGCTTCGATCGCGGCTCGAGCCGCTGCGTCGAGATCGCGCGGAAACGCCCCGACCCGGGCGGCCGCAGCGCAGCTCTGCTGGATGTCGAGGACCTCGGCATGCAGGTCGCGCTGCCACTGCGCCGCCGGTGACATCACCACGGTGCGGGTCATGTCCGCGTGGTAGCCGTCGTACCTCGCCCCGAAGTCCATCTTCACGAGATCGCCCGGCGCCAACTCCCGGCCGGTCGGGCGGTGGTGCGGGATCGCGCTGTGCGGGCCGAACGCGACGATCGTCTCGAACGCCAGGCCCTCCGCACCGTGATCACGCATCGAGGTGTGCAACCACCAGGCGACCTCGCGTTCGGTCACACCCGGGCGCAGCTCGGCGAGCACGTCGGCGAACGCCGCATCGGTGATCGCACAGGCCCGGCCGAGGCGATCGAGCTCCTCGCCGTCCTTCACCGCGCGGAGCAGCTCCACGATTTCCCCCACTTCGACCAGCTCGACGTTCTCGGCGGCGGCGACCCGCAACGTCTCCAGCTGGCTCACGGTCACCTCGGATGCCTCGATCCCGAGCCGGCCGGCACCCGCCGCGACCGCGCGGGCCACCAGCGCGTTCGCGCTCGCCCGGGCATCGACGCACTCGAGATCGGGCACCTCCGCGGCCGCCTGGGTGACGTAGCGCCCATCGGTGGCGAAGACCGCGATGCCATCCCGGCCGAGCAACAGCGCGGCGTTCGACCCGGTGAAGCCGGTGAGGTAGCGGACGTTGACGACCCGGCTCACCAGGAAGGCATCGATGGTGTCGGGGAACGCCGCAACGACGGCCGCCCGGCGCCGCGCGTGTGCCGTCATGTCAGACCCGCGCGGCGAGCGCGCGCAACGCGAGGCGGTATGAGTCGAACCCGAACCCGGCGATCAGGCCGGCTGCCAGACCCGCGGTATATGAGGTGTGCCGGAAGTCCTCCCGCGCCAGCGGGTTCGACAGGTGCACCTCGACGAACGGCGCCCGCAACTGCGACGCAGCATCCCTGACCGCCACGCTGGTGTGCGTCCACGCGCCCGGGTTGAGGATCAGGCCGGCCGCGTCGGCATCGTGCAACCAGCCGAGGAACGTGGCCTCCTCGTCGGTCTGCCGGACCTCGACCTCGAGCCCGAGCGCGGCACCCTCCTCGACGCAGGCGGCGACCAGGTCGTCGTACGACGCGGTGCCGTAGATGGCCGGCTCACGTAGCCCGAGCTGGCCGATGTTAGGTCCGTTCAGGACCAGGACGCGCGCCGTCATGCCGCCACCTCCGAGTAAGCCGCCTCGAGCAACGACGGGTCCGGATCTTCAAGGATTGCAGGCTTTCCGAGCCCGTCGAGGATCACGAAACGTTGCACGGTTCCCCGGGTCTTCTTGTCGATCCGCATCACGTCCGACACGGTCGGCCAGGCATCGGGGCGATAGGAGACCGGCAACCCCAGCCGGCTCAGGATCTCGGTGTGCCGGTCAGCGATCGCCGGGTCGAGCCGACCCGAGCGCCGGCCAAGAGCGGCTGCGAACACCAGCCCGATCGACACCGCGTGGCCGTGCGGGATCCGGTAGTCCTCAACCTGCTCGATCGCATGGGCCAGCGTGTGGCCGTAGTTCAGGAACTCACGTGGTCCCGACTCGCGCGGATCGCGCGACACCACCTCCGCCTTGACCGCGACAGATCGTTCGATCAGCTCGCGGGTGTGCGGTCCGCGCGGCGTCGCTGCCGCGGTGACGTCGAGCTCGATCAGGTCAAGGATCGTCGGGTCGGCGATGAACCCGGCCTTTACGACCTCGGCCATCCCCTCCACCCATTGCGGGCCGGGCAGCGTCGACAGCACGTCGAGGTCGACCAGCACGCCGGCCGGCTGGTGGAACGCACCGACCAGGTTCTTGCCGGCCGCGGTGTTGATCCCGGTCTTTCCGCCGATCGACGCATCCACCATGCCGAGCAACGTGGTCGGCAGGTGAACCACCCGGATGCCCCGAAGCCAGGTCGCGGCCACGAAACCGACCGAGTCGGTCGTCGCGCCGCCGCCGATCGCGACGATCGCGTCCGAGCGGGTGATCCGCAAGGCGCCCAGCTGATCCCACAGCCCGGCCACCGCCTCGAGCGACTTCGCCGCCTCGCCCGCGCCGACCGTCAACCCGACCACCTCGTGACCGGCAGCACGCAGTGCGTCGTGCAGCGCCGGGACCCGGCCCTCGACCTTGGCGTCGGCGACCGTAACGACGGTCGCGGCGCTACCCACCAACGCCGGGAGCTGCTCGGCCAGGCCATGGCCGATGACGACGTCGTACGGCGCCGGCCCGCCGATGGTCACCACGGTGCTCACAGCGCCGCCTCGACCGCGTCGGCGACCTCGGCCGGGGTACGGCCGTCGGTCGACACGGTGACGGACGCAACCTGCTCGTACAACGCGCGGCGCTGCTCGAGCATCACCCGGAGCTGGGCCCGCGGATTGCCGAGCAACAGCGGGCGGTCGCGGTTCAGCCCGACCCGCGCCACTGCGTCGCTCAACCCCACCTCGAGGAAAACCACCCGTTGCGCCGCCAGTGCGGATCGGGTGCCCGCGTCGGTTACCGCACCGCCCCCGACCGCGAGCACGCCGTCGTGTTCGGCCAGTGCGCGCTGGACGGCTTCGCGTTCGAGCTCGCGGAACACCGCCTCGCCGCGGTCGACGAAGATCTCCGCAATCGCCGTGCCCGCCTCGGCCTCGACGTCGGCGTCGGTGTCGCGGAAGCCGACCTGTCGCCGCTCGGCGAGCAACCGGCCGACCGTGGTCTTGCCGGAACCGGGCGGACCGACGAGGACCACCAGTGGGGTCACCGGACAACCAGGGCGGCACGGTACGCATCGTGATTGCGCCTGGTTTCTGCCACCGAGTCGCCGCCGAACTTCTCCAGTGCCGCGTCCGCCAGCACCAACGCGACCATCGCTTCGGCGACAACACCGGCGGCCGGCACCGCACACACGTCGGAGCGCTGGTTGATCGCCTTAGCGGCCTCTCCGGTTCGCACATCGACCGTGTCGAGCGCGCGGGGAACCGTCGAGATCGGTTTCATCGCCGCGCGCACCCGTAGCACCTCGCCGGTGCTCATCCCGCCCTCGGTGCCGCCGGCCCGTCCGGTCCGCCGCTGGACGCCGTCGGCGGTGGCTTCGATCTCGTCGTGCGCCTCGCTGCCGCGACGAGCGGCGGTCGTGAAGCCGTCGCCGACCTCTACCCCCTTAATCGCCTGGATGCCCATCAGCGCGCCGGCCAGCCGGGAGTCGAGCCGACGATCCCAATGGGTGTGGCTGCCGAGGCCCGGCGGCAGGCCATGGACGACGACCTCGACGACGCCACCGAGGGTGTCGCCGTCCGATCTCGCCGCATCGATCTCCGCGACCATCGCCGCGCTTGTCGACGGGTCGAAGCAGCGGACCGGGTCGGCATCGACTCGGTCGCGGTCCCCACGACCCGGTACGTCGTCGCCGGCCGCCACCGACCCGATCGCCACGACATGACTGAGCAGTTCGACGTCGAGCGCCTGGGCGAGGAACGCCCGAGCCACCGCGCCGAGCGCGACCCGGGCCGCCGTCTCGCGGGCGCTGGCGCGCTCGAGCACGGGCCGGGCGTCGTCGAAACCGTACTTCTGCATGCCGACCAGGTCCGCGTGACCCGGCCGGGGCCGGGTCAGCGGCGCGGCCCGAGCCAGGCCCGCGAGCTCGGCGGGATCGACCGGGTCGGCCGCCATGACGGTCTGCCACTTCGGCCACTCGGAGTTGTGGATCAGGACCGCGATCGGCGAGCCCAGCGTCACCCCGTGGCGCACTCCGCCGAGGATCTCGACCGCGTCTTCCTCGAACGACATCCGCGCGCCGCGACCGTAGCCGGCCCGCCGGCGGCTGAGCTCCGCCCCGAGCTCCGCAGTCGTGATCCGGGTGCCCGCGGGCAAGCCTTCGAGAACCCCGACGAGAGCGGGGCCATGGGACTCACCGGCGGTCAGCCAACGCAGCACCGGTCCATTCTGCCGGTCGGGCCACCCGCGGGACCCGCCGCGACATGCAACGACCCCGCCGCGGGGTCACCGTGGCGGGGTCGGAGCCGGTCAGGTCAGGGTGCCTGGATCTGACCCTTTGTCAGGATGAACGGCGCGTCGTCACCGAACTGCACCGTCGCCTCGTTCTTCTGCACCGAGATCAGCGCGAACACCTTCGCGAAGATGGTGCCCTGGTGGCTGCTCGCCTTTGGCGCCACCACCGTGTAGTCGCGGAACTTGTGGTTGCCGTATCCGATCTTGAACACCGCGGTCTGGCCGTTGGTGCTCAGGAGCTGGATCCAGTGCGGCCCGGCCGAGCCGGTACCGCCCGAGTTCGTCGGGGTCGGCGTCGGGGTCGGGGTGGTGCCGGTCGACGGCGAGGTCGTCGGGGTGGTGCCGGTCCCGGTCCCGGTCGATGACGTCGAGCCGTTGGTGTCGGCGGGGGCCAGGATCAGCGGGATGAACGGGTCGCGAGCCAGCTGGTGCTTGTTCGCCTTCGGCAGGGTCTTCGAGCCACCGCTCTTGTGAGTGGTCTTGGCCGGCGACGGCTGGTTGGCCGGCGCCGACGAGGCGACACCGTGCGGCACAGCGGCCGACGGGGTGCTCGACGAGCCCTTGTGCAACAGGAGGTAAGCAGCCGCCGCGAGGACGATCACGCCGGCTACCGCACCGAGGATCAGCAGCCGACGGCGGTTGCCGCCCTCGCCACCGTCCTGATCGGGCTGGGCCGGCAGCATGCCCCCGACGCCGTCGTCGGTCGCAATCGCGCCATCGGGAATGATCGAAGTCTCAGTCATTGCGGACTGCTCCTAGCTCGCCGGGGCCGAGGAGGCCCCATCGGTCGATGGCGTGGCTGCGGTTGACGTTCCCGGGGTCGGCGTTGTGGCCGTGGTCGGCGTCGTACCGGTCACGGTCGGTGTAACCGTGGTGGTCGCACTGGCCGGGGGTGCGTAGAAGACGTAGGCGGAGAGCACCCCGCCCAACGCGTTGGCCGGGAGGGTGTCGCCGGTCGGAGTCGGCGGCAGCGCGCAACTCACCGTTCCGCCTGAGCCCGCACTGGTGGCCGGGTCCGGGCAGATCGACCAGCCGGTCACGAGCAGGGCCCGTGGCAGCTTCTCGAGCGATTGGAAGAAGGACTCCACGTTCGGGAAGGTGCCGGTGATGCCGAGCGAGACCGGCAGCTGCACGAGTGTGCTGCCACTGCTCGCCGCCGGGGTCAGCGAACTGCCGCCCACCGGGGTCGAGGAGGCCGAGACCACCGTCGGCGCACCCGGGGTGATCGACACGAGGTCGACGCCTGAGCCGGCCGCGGCCGCAGAGAGCTGACGGATGATCGTCGGCTCGGAGGCATCGGTCGGCACCTGGGTGGCGAACTTCTGCAAGGCCTGCTGCTGCTGCGGGAGCTGCTTCTCCTCGGACTGCAGTGTTGCGATCTGCGACACGAGGAGCTGGTTGTTCGCCTGCTGACTCGCAGCCTGCGACTTCAGGCTGGTCACCTTGGAGTTCTGCGGCTTAACCAGGAGGAACCAGCCGACCGCGAGGACGGCAAGCACGGCAATCGCCGTGAACACCGACCATTGGCGTGTCTTGGTCATGTCAGCTGCCCGCCTTCTGGACGAATCGGTTGGACAATGCCTTGTGGTTCAAGACCACCGTGCTGCCGAAGTTGACGACCGGGCGTGAGCCGATCGAGGTCTCGGTCGAGGAGCTGAAGGTCGGGTCACTGAAGCCCCGCTCCTTGGCGATGGAGTCGAGCCAGGCCGCGACGTCGTCGTGCTTGAAGCCGACTCCGGCGAACGACACCGTTCCGATGTCGTCGATCGGAGCGCCTGGGAGCGCTGCTGCGGACGACGTCGTGGGTGCGCCGACCCCGGTGGTGATCTCGCCGGCCGTCACCCCGGTGAGCCACACGTTGCTCGGCACCCGCAGCGACAGGTCGTTCAGCACATAGGACCAACGGATCTCCTGGCCCATCGCCTGTTGCAGCAGCTGCTGCTTGCCCTGCACCTCGGCAAAGGTCTGCCGGACGCTGGCAAGGCCGTTCAGCTTGGTCTGCAGCGACGACTGGTCGGCCTGCGCCTGCGTTACGTCGGCCCGGGCCGAAGAGATGCCGCTCTTGGCATGGACGTAGAGCCCGCCCACGACGATGACGGAGGCAACTACTGCGGCGCCCATCGCCAGCTGAAGCCGGCGGAAGCGCTCGGCTTCCGCGATCTCCGGCGGCATGAGGTTGACGCGCGGCATCGCCGCAACGCCCGCCGTCAGCTCGGTCTGCGTGGTCACGACGCCACCCCCAGTGCGAGTCCGACCGGCACTGCGATCTGCGGCTCGACGTAGCTCAGTTGCTCTTCGGTGAGTCCGGTCTTGCCGATCTTCAGCGCCGCGGTCGCGACGCCCGGCTCAACCGGGAGACGAGTGGCAGCGGCCAGCCGCTGACCAAGACCGGTGAGGCGTGCGCCGCCACCGGAAAGAACGATGCGCGTCAACGGAACGGATCCCGGCTGCGCGAGGTAGTAGTCGAGCGAACCGCGGACCTCTTCGACGAACGAGCCGGCCGAGGCCTCGATCACTCGGGCCGCCGGGTGGTCGCTCATCGCGTCGCCGCGGACCGGGGACATCCCGACCTGCTGCTTGACCGCGATTGCCTGGTCGAACGGCACTCCGAGTCGCTCGCTGACCGCGTCGGTGATGTTGTCGCCGCCCATCAGCAGGATGCGGACGAAGCGCGGGTTGCCGTTCTGGTGAATGACGATGTTGGTGACCTTCGCGCCGATGTCGATCAGCGCCTCGGTGCCGCTCTGCGATCCCGGGGCGCCGCCGATCTCGTCGACCCGGCCGAGGGCCCGGAGGACGGCGAACGGAGTGAGGTCGACCTGGGTTGCGCGCAGTCCGGCTCGCTTCACCGCCTCGAGCGCGGTGAGGATCATGTCGCGGGCCGCTGCGACGACCAGGACGCGCAGCATTCGCTGGCCGCCTTCGCCGGTGACCTCGGCGATCGGGTGGAAGTCGAGGATCGCCTGCTCGATCGGAATCGGCAGGAAGTCCTGCACCTGCAGCCCCAGGGACTTGCGCAGCTCGTCGGCGGGCATCCAGGGCAGATCGACCTGACGGACGATCACCTTCTGGTTGGCCACCCCGAGGATGACGTTCTTCGACGAGAACTTCGCCGTCGCCCACAAGTGCTTGATCGCGTCGGCGACCAGTTGTGGGTCGACCACCTCGCCATCGCGTACCGCTCCTTGCGGGAGCGCCACCTGGCCGAATCGCTGAAGCGTCGCCGGTCCCTTGCCGAACGCGAGTTCGGCTGCGCGGACACCGGAGGTCCCGATGTCGAGACCAACCGCAGTTCGTCCTGCCACTGGTTCGTCCTCCCGTACGCAAGCAACACCCGAGCGCTGAAGCGGTCTGGTTGTCTGTCAAAGGACCAGATCGGTAAGGTCACGGCGCTTCTTGAGCAGACGGAGGCCGAAAATTGGTCCGGTCGGGCTAGGACCCGTTCAAGATCCGGAAGTGAAATGGGTGTATGCGTGGGCAATCGGGTGACCTGCATAAATCCCGATGAGAAGACCGATCAGCATGAAGGGGCCGAAGGGCACCCGGGTCTTCCGGTTGCCGCCCCTGGCCGCCACGATGGCGACGCTGACGACCGCACCCACGACAAACGCGGCAAATGCCCCCACGACGAGCTGGTCCCATCCGAGCCAGGCGAGATAGAGGCCCACGACACCGGCCAGCTTCACGTCCCCGAAGCCCATTCCGGCCGGGTAGACGAGCCATACGAGGGCGTAGAAGCCCGCCAGGGCAACCATGCCTAGCAGGGCCCGCACAAAGGCGTGAGGGGCGTTGTCGACCCACGCTGCGATGCCGAGCAGCGCTAGGCCGATCGGGTACGACGGGAGCGTGAGCGCATCCGGAAGGCGCAGCAGATCGATGTCGATCATCGCCAGCGCAATTCCCACCGCGGCGAGGTAGAGGTAGGCGACGAGATCGGCGTGGATCCCGAAGTGGATCCCGAAAGCGATGAAAAGGCCACCGGTGGCGAGCTCCACCAGCGGATAACGGATGGAGATCCGGGCGTTGCAGTTGCGGCATCGGCCCCGAAGGAACAACCAGGACAGCACCGGCACGTTGTCGCGGTGGCCGATCAACGCATCGCACGACGGGCAGTGCGACGGCGGGCGGGCCACCGACTCGCCTCGCGGCACCCGCCAGATGACGACGTTGAGGAACGAGCCGATCGCAAGACCGAACAGCCCGATCAAGGCGAGCATGCCGGCCACGCGAGGAGGCTACCGGTTCGCCAAGACGGCGCCGGGCGACTCGATTCGGCGAGCCGCCCGATCACCAGCCTTAGTTGGAGTCTTCCTGGATGCTGCTCAACCCGGCGTTAGGGTTCGTCGCCGGCGCGTTCCACTTCAACAGCAGCGGGTTCTTCGCGCCCGAGCCGGACGGGATGTTGGTGCCGTCGCAGGTTGTGACGGCGATCTGCGCCCACCCTGCCGACCGCTGCGTCGGATCCGGTGCCATGCAGTAGCCGTCCGCCTTGTTGATCAGCAGGTAAGAGCTCGGGTAGTTGCCGGCGACGACGCCGGTCGGGTCCCACAGCTCGTTGTCCGGCGGTGTGCCAGTCGGGCACTGCACGCCGTACACCAGGCCGTTCAGGGTGCCCGGTGAGACCAGGCAGTCCTTCACCGAGCTGGCCGGGCTGGACGGCAGGCAGCCACTCGCCCCGGCCGAACAGTTCGTGTAGAAGATGCCGTACGAGCCCGACACGGTCTGGAAGTGCCACAGCTGGTTCCAGGTCAGGGTCGTGGAGTCCGGCGCCTGCTTGCACGGGTAGGCGATCAGCTTGTTGTTGAACTGCTGACCGTTGACGTCGAGGCAGTTTCCGAACATCGCGTAGTTGACGTACTGCTGGGTCGGCGCGCCCGGGACACCGGTCACGTTGCCACCGGACTTGCCGGCGCCGACCTGCGGGTCGGGGTTCCATGCGGTGAGGTCGCCCGACGAGCCGCTGCAGGTGACGACGCTGAGGGCCGCTCCGGCCACCGCCGCCGCGGAGGTGGTGACACCGGCACCCTCGAGGCAACCACCCGGGTCCGGCGCGGTGCTTCCGCCGACACTTCCGTTGTTGATGTCAGGCGCTTCGAGCTGGCCGTTGTCGTTGTAGGCCCACTCTTGCTCCTGCTGGGTCTGGTTCGCGTAGGGGTACGTCGTACCGGATCCGCTCGTCGTGCATGGCTCGAGCCTCGGCGTTCCCATGTGCCCGTATGTCGCGCCGTAGTTTTGGATGCACAGGTTCAGCGTCGTGTCGCCGCCGTAGAACAACGTCAGGTCGGCGCGGTACTGCCAGGTCTGCTGCGGCGTGCCGAGAGCGAGGCAGGGCTGCATGGTCGGCACGGTGCCCACGGTCGGCTCGGCGGCGCCGGTGTCGAGGCACATCGTGTCCTGAGCGCCACTGTTGAACTCGGCCATCCGGCCGCCGACAGTGTTGGTGTTGGTCGCGTTGAACTGGTAGACCGCGTGCAAGGTGCGGTTGCCCTCGGTCGCGGCCTGGTTCGGCAGCGTCTGGCCGAGCCCGTAGGACTGGATGAAGGCGTACGTCGGGACGTACTTGACGATGCCGGCCTTGCACGGGATCGCGTTGTTGGCCCACCAGGTCGTCGTGGAGTCGGCCTCGTGCGAGGTCGGGTCGGTCTGGAAGTAGGCGATCACGGTGCGGTAGGTCGCGGTGGTGTTGGCCGGGGTGACCTGCTCGACCGTGCCGTTGATCTGGTCACCGGCGACGGAGACGGTCTGCTTGGGGCTACCGACCGTCAAGGTCACGCCGCCGGCGTCCGTGGTGTCCGAGCACGGCAGCTTGGTGAGGTCACCGCCACCGTTCGTCGAGGTGTTGCGCAGCTGGCCGAGCGCGGCCTGCATGCCCGCCGACGCCGCATCGACGGTGCGCACCTGCTTCTGGGCGAGGGTGGTCGGGCCGACCTGGTTGATCATGATGTCGGCGACCGTCACGCTCACCACCGCGATGATCAGGATCAGGAAGAGGGTGAAGATCATGGCGAAGCCGCCGTCGTTGTTCTGACGGCTGCGCACGATTCGGAACAATCGGTTCATGGACGACCAACCTGGGTGCATGTTGCGGCGAGGGGTGCGGTGTTGGAGGCGGAGTTGATCGCGGTCAACGTCACCTGGCTCGAGGAGCTGGTCGACGGCGCCCCGCTGGTCGCGGTGAACGCAACGGTCAGCTGCTCCCTGGCGTCGGCCGACGAGGCGACCGCGATTGAGAACACCGGGGTCGACCCGATCTTGCTGATGCCGATCGCGGCCGTCGACCAGTTGGTGGCCGTGACGGTGCCGATGCCGCTCAGCGGTGGTTGCCAGGTCCGCCACTGCAGCTTGCCGCCGGTCTGCACCCAGCGCCACTGGGTGCAGGTCTGCTGCTGGCCATTGTTCCCGGTCTGGAACTCGACGTAGAAGTTACCGTCGGTGCCGGTGCCCGGTGCGGTGATCGCATTGGCGTAGCGCGCGGAGTGATCGAGGATCGTGATCACCTTGCGCGCGGCGCTCATGTCGTTGCTCTGCCCGGACTGCCGCTGGCCCTCGTGCACCATGTTCACAATCGCGGTCGTGATGATCGCCATGATCATCGTGAAGATGATCATCACGACCAGCAGCTCGATGAGGGACGTGCCCTCATCGGAGCGCTCGATCCGGTCCCGAAGTCGGCGCATGACTAGGTGACCGTCATGGTCTTGGAGAAGGCATTGCTGACTCCGCCGTCGGGGTTCGTCAGCGTGACCACGACGGTCACGCTGCCGGACGTCGGAGATGCATTCGGCTTCGCGGTAAACGACACCGACGTCGAGCTGATCCAGGTCGTGGCCGAGATGCTCGTCATCGTGGTGCCGTTCTCAGTGATCGTGACGGTCGCGCCACTCACGAAGCCGGTGCCCGTGAGCGTGAACGTCTTCACCGTGTTATGCACAATCGACGTCGCCGAGTTGGCCGTGATCGTGGGGGCGGCGTCGACGGTCAGACCGAGCGACGCGGTGCCGCCGTCGGGGTTGGTCACGTTGATCGTGTCCGTGCCGGTCGCGGTCGCGCTGAAGTTGTTCAGCACGATCGACGTCGCGGTGATCGTTCCGACCGTCCAGGTGCCGTTGCTGGCGGTGACGCTCAGGCCGGCCTGGAAGCCGGTGCCGACCAACGTGATCGTCTTTGCCTGGCCCTTGACGACCGGAGCCCCGGTGATCGAGGTCAGCGTCGGCGGCGGGGTGATGTTCACCGAGTAGGTCGAGATTCCACCATCGGGGTTGGTGACGGTGAGCAGGTCCGCGCCGGTGGTCGTGACGTTGAAGCTGGTCAGCGTGATCGACGTCGGGGTCACGGTGCCGAGGGTGAACGTGCCCCTGGCCGCCGTGACGGTGAGACCGCTCACGAAGCCGGTGCCGGTCAGGGTGAGGGTATGCGCGACGTTGACCAGGAGCGGGTTCGGCGA
>Ga0265340_10000664_pt1 | contig 19288 bp, 19 predicted proteins | sample 4CB225metaG_FD_202082 | JGI IMG/M metagenome (GOLD analysis project Ga0265340, IMG submission 202082) | Rhizosphere microbial communities from Carex aquatilis grown in University of Washington, Seatle, WA, United States - 4-CB2-25 metaG | ecosystem: Host-associated > Plants > Roots >...
CACCATGGCCTGCGTCGAGTGCAAGGAGCGGAACTACATCACCAAGAAGAACCGCCGCAACGATCCCGACCGGCTCGAGCTGAAGAAGTTCTGCCCGCGCTGCAGTTGCCACCGGGCCCACCGCGAAACGCGCTGACCTTCCTCGCGCATTCGCGTTTCCCTCTCGGCTGCCCAGCGAAGTGATCGCGGGGCAGCCGATAGTGTTTTGCCGGTGGGCGGTAAACCGGTCGGGTGGCAAATCGGTCGGGCCGCAAACAGTCGGGCAGCAAGCAGTCGTGGCGAGCGAGGATGTGAACGCTGATGGGCGTCAACCCGGAGATCTCGGGGCGGGTCTACCCGCCGTCCCCCGGCTATGAAGTGGGCCGGGAGAAGATCCGTGAATTCGCCGAGGCGATCAACGCGACCGGTCCGGCGGACGCCGTCCATCGGGATCCGGCAGCGGCGCAGGCCCTCGGTTACCCCGATGTGATCGCCCCACCGACCCTGGCCGTGATCATTGCCCAGCGCAGTGAGGCCCAGTTGATGCTCGATCCCGAGGCCGGAATCGACTTCAGCCGGGTCGTGCACGGGGAGCAGCGGTTCGTCCACCACCGTCCGATCGTGGCCGGGGACGTGCTGATCGCCACGCTGCACGTCGACAGCGTCAAGACCATGGGCAAGAACGCCATGGTGACCACCCGGGTCGAGATCGCGGATGAGAAGGGCGAGCCGGTGACCACCACGACGTCCACCATCGTGATCCGTGGGGCGGGTGAAGCGGCATGACCGCCCCCACTTTCGACACCGTCGCCGTCGGTGACGAACTCCCGGCCGTCAGCTATCCGGTTCGGCGTCTCGACCTGGTCCGGTACGCCGGCGCCAGCGGCGACTTCAACGTCATCCACTGGAACGATCGGATCGCCACCGCGGTCGGCCTGCCCAGTGTGATTGCGCACGGCATGTTCAGCATGGCCACCGGCGGCCGGTTCGTCAGCGACTGGGCCGGTGACCCGGGCGCCGTGATCGAGTACGGCGTCCGCTTCACCAGCCTGGTGCCGGTCCCGGACGACGAGACCGGGGCGACGATCGAGGTCTCGGGCAAGATCACTGGCAAGGACGACGTGACCCGCACGGCCAAGGTGACCCTGACCGCCCACAGCGCCGGCCAGAAGGTGCTCGGCAAGGCGATCGCCGTGGTCCGGCTCCGCTGAACAGCTCTTTCCCCGATCCCGCGACCCGGCCGGCGCGGACAGCGGTCATTGCTGTCTTCGGCGTCAACGGGTTCGCGATGGCCTCCTGGGCCACCCGGCTGCCCGCGATCCGCGACGATCTTCACCTCTCGACCGGCCGGCTGGGCCTGGTTCTGCTGGCCGTATCGGTGGGATCGGTGTCGATGCTGCCCTGGGCCGGGGCCCTGGTGCGCACCTTCGGCCCGGCCCGGACGGTGGTGATGGGGGTGATCACGGCGGTGACCGGCATCGCCCTGGTCGGTGTGGCCCCCACGGTCTGGACCCTGGTCGCCGGACTCGTGCTCACCGGCAGCGGTATCGGGGCCTGGGACGTTGCCATGAATGTCGAGGGGGCCGAGGTCGAGCGGCGGATCGGCCGGGCGATCATGCCCCGCTTCCACGCCGCCTTCAGCCTGGGCACGGTGTTCGGGGCCGGTGTCGGCGCGCTGTCGGCGGCCGGTTCGGTTCCGGTCCGGGTCCACCTGCCGGTGGTCGCCGCCCTGGTCCTCGTGGTTGCGGTGCTGGGGACCCGGAATTTCCTGCCGGCCCCCACGAGGCCCGCGCCGACCAGCGCGATCGAGCCGACCACCGCGATCGAGGCGGCGGCCGCCGGCGCCGCCCGGGGTCAGTTATCGGCCTGGCTGGAATCGACGACGCTGCTGATCGGTGTCCTGGTGTTCAGCATGGCGCTGGCCGAGGGATCGGCCAACGACTGGCTCGCGCTCGCCGTCGTGGATGGTTACGGTGCCGTCCATGCGGTCGCGGCGGTCGTCTTCGGCGTCTTCGTCACCGGGATGACCACGATGCGAATGGCCGGTCCGTTGCTCCTGAATCGCTTCGATCATGTCCTGGTGCTGCGGGCCAGTGCCGGCCTGGTGCTGCTCGGTACCGGCCTGGTGATCGCGGGGGCGATCCGGGCGGGTGGGGCCGGGTCGGCCTTCGACTACGTCCTCGCGGCCGGCGGTGCCCTGCTGTGGGGGATGGGAGCGGCGCTCGGCTTCCCGATGGGGATGACGGCGGCCGCGGCCGACCCGGCCCGCTCGGCCGCCCGGGTCGGGGTGGTGTCGACCATCGGCTACACCGCGTTCCTGGCCGGCCCCCCGCTGCTCGGAGCCCTGGGCCAGCACATCGGGATCGCCCGCTCGCTGGTCGCCGTCTCCGGGGCGGTACTTCTTGCGCTCGTGACCGCGGGCGCCGTTCGACAACCAGGACGGGTGCAGACGTGACCTCGACGACCCCTAGCTCGCCCGACGCTCCCGCCCCGCCGGGGTCCACTGGGACGGGCCTCACCGCGCCGACGGAGCTCAGTTCGCTGACCACGCTGCGGGTCGGCGGGCCCGCGGCCCGGCTCACGGTCGCGACCACCGCCGAGGAACTGGTGGAGGCCGTCTCCCAGGCGGACGCCGCCGACGTTCCGGTGCTGCTGATCGGCGGCGGCTCGAATCTGGTGATCGGGGACGGCGGGTTCGACGGGATCGTCGTTCAGGTCGCGTCCCGGGGGATCGTGCCGGCCTCGGTCGACTACTGCGGCGGCGCGGACGTTCGGGTGGCCGCGGGTGAACCCTGGGACGGGTTCGTCGAGACGGCGGTGACCGCAGGCTGGATCGGGCTGGAGGCGCTGTCCGGAATCCCGGGCTCGGCCGGGGCCACGCCGGTGCAGAATGTCGGCGCCTACGGGCAGGAGGTCGCCGGCTCGATCGCCACGGTCCGGACCTGGGACCGGGCTCAGCGGCGGATCCGCACCCTGGCCGGGGCCGAATGCCGGTTCGGTTACCGTGACTCGCTGTTCAAACGCGAGCGTTACCGCGGCGGCCCCCGGTACGTCGTCCTGGAGGTCGGTTTCCAGTTGGTGGTGGCTGACTTGTCCGAGCCGGTCAAGTATGCGGAACTGGCCCGCACCCTCGACGTCGCGATCGGCGCCCGGGTACCGGTGGCCGAGGTTCGCGCGGCGGTGCTGAGCCTGCGGCGGGGCAAGGGCATGGTCCTGGACGACGCCGACCATGACACCTGGAGCGCGGGCTCGTTCTTCACCAACCCCCTGCTCCCACCTGGTGAGGCGGAGACGCTGCCGGCCGGGGCCCCCCGCTGGCCGACCGATGACGGCCGGGTGAAGACGAGCGCCGCCTGGCTGATCGAGCACGCCGGTTTCGCCCGGGGGTTCGGTCGGCCCGGCCCGGTCAGCCTCTCGACCAAGCACACCCTGGCCCTGACCAACCGGGGAGGAGCCGGCGCCGAGGACGTGCTCGTCCTGGCCCGCGAGATCCGGGACGGCGTCCGCGCGGCCTTCGGCGTCGAACTGGTCCCGGAACCCGAATTGATCAACTGCGCATTGTGAGCCGAGCCGGCGAGTCGATCAGACCGACCCGGCCCAACCGGGCAGGAAGGAACTCCGATGAATTTGCCGTTCCCCGGACCGACGACCCCGGTCGCCACCCGCGCCGATGTCTTTCTCGGTTACCTCGACTACTTTCGTTCCGTTCTGGTGGGCAAGCTCGAGGGTCTACCCGAGAGCGAACTGCGGATCAGTCGGCTGCCTTCGGGCTGGGCGCCGATCCACCTGCTCAAACACCTGGCTCACGTGGAGCGACGCTGGCTCGAATGGGGCTTCGAGGGTCGCCCGGTGGACGATCCGTGGGCTGATCAACGGGACGGGCGCTGGTACGTGGCCGCCCGGGAATCGCTGGCCGAGCTGGTCGGAGAACTGAACCGTCAGGCCGGACGCAGCCGCGCCATCGTCCTGGCCCATGACCTGTCCGAGGTCGGCCAACCGGGAGAACGCTGGGACGGCGCGGAGCCCGCGACCCTCGAGCGCATCCTCTTTCACCTGGTCCAGGAATATGCCCGGCATATCGGCCACCTGGATATCGTCCGGGAGCTCGCCGACGGGATGGTGGGTGAGTAGCCGGGACGGTTTTCAGACGTCGAGCGGGACCGGGTCCACCCGGATCGGAAGCTGCGCCCGCCAGTCCCGGATCTCGCGCCGGAGCCGTTCCTTCACCTCGGGGGGAGCGCAGGACGCCTCGATCGAGCCTTCGGCCAGTCCGGCCAGAGTGGTGTCGTCCAGGCCGTGCACCTCGCGCGCCGACCGGTACTGCTCGGCCAGGCGCGGGCCGAAGAGCAGCGGGTCGTCGGCGCCGAGAGCGATCCGGGCCCCGGAGTCGACCAGGACGCGCAGCGGCACCTCGGCCATCGTCGGATAGACGCCGAGCGCGACGTTGCTGGCTGGGCAGACCTCGAGAGCCACCCCGGCGTCCACGATCCGGGCCAGGGTCTGCGGATCCTCGACGGCCCGGACTCCATGCCCGAGACGGCGGGGCTGCAGGTAGGCCAGAGTGCGCCGGACGTGCTCGGGGCCGAGCAGCTCACCGCAATGCGGAACGCCGGCCAGGCCCGCGTTCCGGGCGATCCGGAAGGCCCCGGCGAACTCCTCGGTGTCGCCCCGGCGCTCATCGTTGCTGAGCCCGAAGCCGACCACCGTGCCGGCTGCCTCACCGGCATAGCGGGCGGCCAGCCGGGCCAGTGTCCGGGCGTCCAGGGGATGGCGCATTCGGCTGGCCGCGACGATGATCGCGACCTGGCAGCCGGTGATCTGGGTGGCTTCGCGGGCGGCGTCGAGGACGATTTCCAGGGCCGGGGTGAGCCCGCCGACGTGCGGGGCGTAGGAGGTCGGGTCGACCTGCATCTCCAGCCACTGGGATCCCTCGGCGGCGTCGTCCTGGGCGGCCTCGATCACCAGACGGCGCATGTCCGCCTCGTCCCGGACACAGGCCCGGGCCGCGTCGTAGAGGCGCTGGAAACGGAACCAGCCCCGCTCGTCCGCGGTCAGCCGGAGCAGGTGCTGGTGGCGAAGACTTTCCGGCAGCCGGATCCGGTGCTTGCGAGCCAGGTCCTTCAAGGTCTCCGGTCGCATCGAGCCGGTGAAATGCAGGTGTAAGTGGGCTTTGGGCAGGACGGCGATGGGACGGGCGGCGAGCTGCTGGGGGACCACGGCCCCGGTGGGGACGGATCCGGTGGCAACGGGTTGGACGAGGAGCTGTTGGGCACGATCAGTTACCCGACCGTCGCCCGGTGTAGGGCGCTGCATGAACAGATTCTGCCAGTTCTCAGCCGGTGGCCGATCCAAGGCCTGATTCAGCGCTTGATCCAGGGCTTGACCCTGCGCTTGGTCCTGCGCTCGATCGGGGGGAGCCGTTCCAGGGGGCGAGGCTTTCCCCTCCCGCGAAGCCCGCCCGCCTGACCCGACTCCTTGCTTGCGCCTGCTCACCGGTGTCGCGGCCCGGCCCTGCCTTGACCGATGATTCGTACTTCACTTCACTAACTGAAATACAGTGTGCTTAACCGAAATCATGATCACAATACTTGATTGGTCCCATGAATTTTGACGGCGGGTCGGCTGGCCTCTCGAACTATGGCTTGATGAGTGGTTAGCTAGATTTACTGATATCACTTGAGCTACTGAAGGTCGGAGCGAGAGTATGGCCGAACTGACGGCGCCGGAGCGTCTGGGAGCGCGACTGCGTGCGCTCAGACAAAGCTGGGACGATCTTCCGGTCCGGCAACGCCACGTCTGCGAGGCGTTCGGGCTCAGCGGCGCTCTGATCAGCTCGTGGGAGAACGGCACGGCCCTGCCGTCGGAAGATCGGCTGCACGCCTACGCCCGATTCTTTGCCACTCGCCGCTCGATGGCGCAGCATCCGGCCCGGCTGGTCCCGTCGGAGGATCTCACCACGGAGGAGGAGCGGGCCCGGAGTGAACTGATCGACGATCTGGTCGGCCTGCGCGAGGCGGCTCTCGGGGGGCCGGCCACCGGGGTCCGGGAGACGGGCGCTCTCGGCGGCCGGTTCTGGTATTTCCCGGACGACCAGCCGATCACTATCCTCTGCACGCCTCTCAGCCAGCGGCAACTGGCCTATACCGCGCAGGCCGCCGAGGCCGGCGACCTGTCTCTGGCGGCGCAGTACGCCACCAATCCCTGGCATCCGAACGCCATCCGCAACCTCGGCAACGGCGATATCGACGCCTTGCTCGTGCTGGTCGGGCACATCCGGGCCGAGAACCCGGCGGCCGACGTCAAGTGGCTCAGCTACGACCGGATCACCTCCCCGGATCAGATTGCCGGTCATCTGGTCCTGCTCGGTGGTGGCGACGACTCGATCGGCGTGCTGCCGTCCGGTGACATCTCCACCGTCCGCTCGTTCCAGCAGGAGCTTGAGCTTCCGGTTCGCCCGCGGTGGCCCGCCGACGCGGACGAGGAGTTCGGCGGTGAGTTCGTGGTCACCGTCGACGCGAACGGCGTCCCGGCCTTCGGAGTGGATCGGTCCGTCGGCGAGGAGGTCTACCGGCCGCGGTTCGCCCGTGATGAACAGCTTTCCGGGCGTCCTCGCCGAGTGGCCCGGGGGGCCCCGCTGCTGACCGCTGACGTCGCCCTCCTCGTGCGCACTCGTAACCCGCTGAATCCCAGTGCCCGGCTGACCATCTTGTCGGGGATATTCAGTCGCGGTACCTACGGGGCGGTTCAGGCCTTCGTCGATCCAAGGTTCCGGACCCGGAACGAGCAATGGCTGGCCGCCACCCTTGACCCCGAGGATTTCTGGCTCCTGCTTCAGGTTCCGGTGTTCGCGGGCCGGGATACGATCACGCCGGATCTGGGTCGGCCGGCCAACCGTCTGCGGATGTCTTCCTGATGACCCGGGCCGGCCGGAATCCGGTGAACCCGGCCATCCATCGCCGCCGCCTTCGCAGTGAACTGCAGTACATCTCCTTTTTTGGGGGTACGAGGCGTCGGCGGCGATAATTCGAAACTATGAGTCCATTTTCGTGCCGGGGCGCTTGCAGACCGACCCCCCGAAGAAACCCCGCGAGCTGAGCCGGGCGCAGAATTCAAATGGTCCGAAGTAAATGTCCCCGTCCGGCCGGGATGTTGCGGCGGTGCCGGCGGTCCCTACCGATCGGTGGTCAGGCTCTGTAGCACCGGGACATCGAATTCTCCGTCACGGACGCCGATGATGAACGCATTCCACTCTTCCGTGGTGAAGGCGACTGTGGGCCCAGAGCGGTCTTTCGTGTTACGGACCAAAATAGAATTGCCCAAAGCGGAAACCTCGACGCAATTGGTCGAAGCGCTCGCGGTGCTCTTACGCCAGGTCGCAAGGATGGGCATTTTCTGGGACATGCGTAACGCTCCGATCGCTGGCATTGTTTACCTGGTTCGACGGCCTGGGCAGGTGGCAATAGTAGGGGCTGGCCGCCGATGGAGTCGAAGCTGGTGGGGCGCGTGTCGGTCTTCGCCGGTGCCGGGAACGCCGAATCTGGATTCAGGCCGGCCTGCCACCTGGCAGATTGCTGGCAGCATATTTGCCGATGTCTCTTCCGTCGTGTCAGGTTGCCATTAGCAGATTGCCGCCGGCCGGTCGGCTCCCGGCCCGGAAGGTGGCCGACCGCCGGGCGCAGTGTGCTGGTTCTCGAGATTCCAACGCCATAATGACAATTCTCTGAATGCCTTCGCATTTTGCTGGCTTCCGGACCGAAGGGTTCCGGCTCGGAAGATCTCATAAACGCTCAAGCGAGTTGACGGATGGCGATTTGCGGCGGCCGAGTTCGTCTTCGACGGGGAGCTAGCCTCGAAATATCCCAGACCTTCGGTCGGGAAACGGGAGAAGGAGCGAAGCCGTGATTGATTACGACAACGACGGGGCCGGATCCGCCGGGCCGAGACGGATCCGGCCCTCGCGGATCGGCTCCGAGGATGCAGCCGGCCTGCATCGGCCATCGCATCTCGACCTGATCAGCCCGGTTCCACACTACGGAATGAACGAACCGGCGATCCGCCTGTCCGCGGTGGTGGTGCCCACCCATCGGGCCGCCGGTGACGCCGGAGACGGACTCGGCCTGGCCGCTCGGCTGGCGGAAGCGAACGATGCGCAGCTCATCATCCTGCGCAGCGCCGCCGCGGCCCGGACTCCCTTTCCGCAGGACCTGATCCCCGCCACCTCTGGTCCGACGGCAGTGGTGGATCTCTCCGAACGGGCCTGGTGCAGCCTCCCGCCGCTGCTCAACGGCCAGCACGTCGTGGCCACCCGGAACCGTCGCAGCGACATCGCCGGGAAGCGGAATCTGGCTCTGCTGATCGGGCAGCTGTGTCGCTGGGACAGCGTTCTCATGCTCGACGACGACATCAGCCTCAGACGCAGCTCGCAGCTTCCCCGCGTGCTCGACAGCGCCGGCACCCACCCGTTCCTTCGCCTGGACGACGTCCTCAGCGACTTCGCCGCGAATCCGCGGTTGCGGGCCGCGGGATTCCTGCAGAAGGATTTCGACGACAACTCGGTGGTTTGCCACGCGCGCCGGCTGGCCGGCCATCCCCAGGCCGGTTTCATCAGCGGGGGTGCCCTGGTGGTGCGGTGCGGTGGCCGTCCGCCGTTCTTTCCATCCGCCTACAACGAGGACTGGCTGTTCTTCTTCTGCGCCATGCTCGAGGGGCGCCACAGCCATCCGACCGATGCGATCAAATATGTCGGGACCGTTCACCAGAGTCCTTACCAGCCGTTCTCCGTTTCGCGGGCGCGGTCGGAAGAACTGGGGGATGTGCTGGCCGAAGGTCTGTTCGCGCTCCTGGACACGGCCGGACCCGATCTGTGTGCGATCGCGCGCTCCAGGCGATACTGGCAGGAAATCATCTGGCGCCGGCAGGACATGATCCTGGACCTGATCCAGGAGTTCCGGTCCCGTCGCCCGGGTCCGGGGCAGGACCAACTGGCCCAGATCGATGATGCTCTGCGGGCCGCGCTGGGTGTCTATGAGGGTCCCCGCGGCCGATGGGCCGCAGCCCTGGCCCAGTACTTCGATCTGCTGATGCTGGATCTGAGTAGCTGGCACCGGCACCTCGACACCGTGACCCCGGCTTCGTCCCGGGACGTGCTCAGCGTGCCGGAAGCCTTGGCCCGGCTGGGGCTGACCACCGAAGTGAGCTGGTACCAGGGCCGGCGCGCCCGGCCGGCGCTCTGGAGCTCAAATCAGGTCAGGGCGCGGCAGAAGGCCTCGCTCCATTGCGGCGGTCACGGCCCGGGTGCGGTCGTCGACGTCGAGCTTGGCGAAGGCGCGTAGCAGGTGCGTCTTCACCGTCGCTTCGCCGATGAACAGTTCCCGGCCGATCTCAGCGTTCGTCAGCCCTCGGGACACTGCCCGCAGGACCTCGATCTCGCGCGGGGTCAGCGGATTGGCGGCCGGTGCGGCCACCGGAGCCCGCAGCCGGGAGACCAGCCGGGCCGCGACCGGCGCGGCCAGAACCGTCTCCCCCCGGGCGGCCGCCCGGACGGCCTCCACCAGTTGCCGGCGGGGGGTGTCCTTGAGCAGATACCCACTGGCGCCGGCCTCCACCGCCCGGATGATGTCGCTGTCCGTGTCGTAAGTGGTCAGCACCAGCACCCGGGAGGCCGGGAATTCGGCCGTGATCCGGGCGGTGGCCCCGGCGCCGTCCAGCCGGGGCATCCGCAGGTCCATCAGGACGACGTCCGGGCGCAGCGCGGCGGTCCGGGAGAGCGCCTGCTCGCCGTCTGCGGCCTCACCGACGATCTCCATGTCGTCCTCGACATCGAGCAGCCCCACCAGGCCGGCCCGCACGATCGGATGGTCGTCGACGACCAGTACCCGGATCATCGTCCGGTCCCGGTCGGGGCCGGTGCTGAGATCTCAGCTCCGGTCGGGGTCCCGGCTGATGTCCCGGTTCCGGTCGCGGTCATCGCGGCGGTCACCGGAACCCGGACGCTAACCCTGGTTCCGTGCCCGGGAACACTCGCGACGTCCATGGCGCCGCCGGTGTCCTGTACCCGGTCGCGCATCCCGGCCAGGCCGAACCCGGCCGGCGCGGTCGGCTCGAAGCCCACGCCGTCGTCCATCACCTCGACCCAGGCGGTGCCGGCCTCGGCCGCCACCCGCACCGTCACCAGCCGGGCCCGGGCGTGCCGGCGAACGTTGGCCAGAGCCTCCTGAGCGGCTCGCAGCAGCACCACCTCCCGATCCCGGGACAGTCCGGTCAACTCTCCTGACACCGTGACGTCGATCGCGATGCCGGTCTCGGTTCCGAACCGCCGGGCCAGCCGGCGGACCGCCTCGATCAGGGTGCTGCCATCGAGGGCCACCGGTGAGAAGGCCGCGACCAGGGCCCGGGCCTCGTCCAGATTCTCCCGGGCGACGTCTTCGATCGAGCTCAGCCGACCGGCCGCCGGTGACTGATCGTCCAGCGGCGCCCGGGCCGCCTGGGCCAGCATGATGATGCTGGTGAAGCCCTGGGCCAGGGTGTCGTGGATCTCCCGGGCCATCCGTTCCCGCTCGGCCATCACACCCTGCGCATGATGGGCCTGGCCGAGTTCCGAGCGAGTGGCCCGGAGCTGATTGATCAATTCCGCGCGCTCGGCGGACTGGTCGATGATCCGCGAGATCCACAGCCCCATCAGCACGCTGAAGAGCAAGCTGACCATCAGTGACGGGCCGATCTGCCAGAACCCGTGCATCGACCAGCCGTAGGCGGTGAGGAAGCCGATCGCCGTGCTGAGGGTCAGAGCCGCGGTGAGGATCACTCCGTTCCGGGTGCTGCCGCCGAAAGCCCAGGTCTGGGGGTAGACGATGAACAACAGCATCGACAGGGTCGGATCGGCGGCACAGGCCACCGCCATGCAGACGATCGCGATCAGCAGATAACCCAGGTTCGGCGTCTCCAGGAACGGTGCTGACCGCAGCGGGATCAGGGCATACGCGAGGGAGAGCACACTGATCGCTCCGAGTCCGATCAACCGGTGCGACGGCGTGAGGTCGGTGGCACTGGCCAGCCGCAGCAGGGCGAGCGTCATGAACGCCCAGAACCCGATGTTCCAGCCGCCCAGATAGCGCTGCCAGACGTGTTCGGGGGCCGGCCGGTCGGCCCCGTTGCCGGGCTTGCTCACCCCGCGTCTGCTCGCTGCCAGCGGAACGTGCGCAGGCACAGCACCAGCCCGACGATCATCCATGCCGTCAGTATCAGCGCGGTCTGCGGAAGTTGCCACGAGTGGGCGGCTTCGGACGCGCCGAACGAGTCCGGCAGGAAGACCGAACGCATGCCCTGGGCCAGCCACTTCAGCGGAAAGATCGAGCCGATCGTCTGCATCCAGCTCGGCAGATCGGTGAAGACGAAGAACACTCCCGAGATGAACTGGAGCACGATCACCACCGGGCTGACCACGGCGCCGGCACTCTGAGCCGAACGCGCCAGTGAGGAGTAGGCGATCCCGACCACGGTCCCGGCCGCCGTCCCGAGCACGAAGACCCAGGTGAAGCGCACCCAGAGCTCCGGGTTCGTCGGCAGCTTGAGACCGAAGGCCAAGGCTCCGATCGTCAGCAGGATCGCCGTCTGGATCACGCTGGTCACCAGAACCAGCCCGATCTTCCCGAGGAAGTAGGCGGCCGGGGGCATCGGGGTACCCCGCAGCCGCTTGAGCGTTCCCTCGTCGCGCTCGATCGCGATGCTGATCGCCAGTGACTGGAAGCTGGACATCACCACCCCGGAGGCCACCATTCCGGCCGCGAAGTACTGGGTGAAGGAGACGCCGGGCGCGATGTCATCGCTGAACACCGACCCGAAGATGAACAGCATCATCACCGGGAAGGCGAAGGTGAAAATGAAGCTGTCCCGGCGCCGGAAGAACTGCCGGACCTCGATGCCGGTCCGGGCCAGGCCGAGGCTGAGGACGGACGGCAGCCGGACCGAGCCGGTCGCGGGCACCGTATCCAGTGCGCTGCTCATCGGTTGCTCCCCTCGGTGTTCTGGATCATGCTCAGGTAGACGTCTTCCAGGGTGGGCCGCAGTACCTGCAGGCCCGGGATCTCACCATCGAATCGGGTCGTCAATTCGGCGACGACCTTGGTCGGGGTCGCCGTGAGTCGCTCGCGCTGCACCTCGCCGTCCTGCCACAGCACCCTGACCTCGCGGGCGGCCCGCCCCCCGAGCTGTTCCGGGGCGTCGACCGCGACCAGCCGGCCCCCGGCGATCACACCGACCCGGTCGGCCAGGGCCTCGGCCTCCTCCAGGTAGTGCGTGGTCAGCAGGATGGTGGTGCCATCGGTGCGGAGCCGGGCGATCAGCTCCCAGAAGGCCCGCCGGGCCTGCGGGTCGAAGCCGGTCGTGGGCTCGTCGAGGAACAGCAGCCGGGGCCGGCCGATGATGCCGAGCGCGACGTCCAGACGCCGTCGCTGGCCGCCGGAAAGACTCCGGGACCGGGCCTTGCGCTTCTCCTCCAGGCCGACGGCGGCGATCACCTCGTCCGGGTCGCGCGGGTCCGGGTAGTAACGGGCGAAGTGCCGGACCGTCTCCTCGATGCTCAGCTCGGGGCTCTCGGTAGAGCTCTGCGGCACGATCCCGATCCGGGCCCGCCAGGGGCGCCCGGCCTGGCCCGGATCCTCCGCGAGCACGCTCACCTCGCCGCCGTCGCGGCGCCGGTAACCCTCCAGGATCTCGACCGTGGTGGTCTTGCCCGCTCCATTGGGGCCGAGCAGGGCGAAAACCTCACCGGCGTTGATGTCGAGGTTGAGATCGCGGACCGCGAACGAGTCCCCGTAGCGCTTGACCAGGCCCCGGATGCGAACCGCCGGACCGGCGCCGGAACCGCCCGGCGCCGGACCGGGCGCGGTGTGGGTGGTGAGAGGAGTGGCTGGGGTCGTCATGGGTCCACTCTCACCGGGCCGGGACCGGCTCGGCGCCCACCGACGCACTGACTCCCTAGTCCACCGTTCGACGTACCCGGCGCACGATCCGGCGTCCCGATCAGGTTGCCTCGGCCAGCAACTTCCGGATCCGGCCCACACCCTCGACGATGTCCTCGTCACCGAGGGCGTACGAGAGCCGCAGATAGCCGCTGGGCCCGAACGCCTCGCCCGGGACCACCGCGACCTCCGCCTCGGCCAGGATCAGGGCGGCCAGTTCGGCCGAGGTAGCCGGGGTCTGACCGCGAAGAGTCTTCCCGAGCAGGCCCTTGACCGAGGGGTAGGCGTAGAACGCGCCCTGGGGGGTGGGGCAGACCACTCCGGGGATGTCGTTCAGCATGCTCACGATCAGCTTGCGCCGGCGATCGAAGGCGACCCGCATCTCGTCGGCCGCGGACAGATCCCCGGTGACCGCGGCCAGCGCCGCGCGCTGCGAGACATTGGCCACGTTCGAGGTCAGGTGCGACTGCAGGCCGGTGGCCGCCTTCACCACGTCCTTGGGGCCGATCAGCCAGCCGACCCGCCAGCCGGTCATGGCATAGGTCTTGGCCACGCCGTTGAGGATCACACAGGTGCCGGCCAGTTCCGGCACCTCGACCGCGATCGAGGCGGCCCGCACGCCGTCGTAGACCAGGTGCTCATAGATCTCGTCGGTGACCACCCAGATGCCGTGCTCGAGGGCCCACCGGCCGATCGCGCGCACCTGTTCCGGCGGGTAGACGGCGCCGGTCGGGTTGGAGGGCGAGCAGAACAACAGCAACTTGGTGCGCTCGGTCCGGGCCGCTTCAAGCTGCTCGACCGTGACCAGGTAGCCGGCGTTCTCGTCCGCGAAGACCTCGACCGGGAGGCCGCCGGCCAGCCGGATCGCCTCCGGATACGTGGTCCAGTACGGGGCCGGCAGCAGGGCCTCGTCGCCCGGATCGAGCAGGGTCGCGAAAGCCTGGTACACGGCCTGCTTGCCCCCGTTGGTGACCAGGACCTGATCGGGGGTGATCTGCAGACCCGAGTCGCGGGCCGTCTTGGCGGCGATCGCGGTCTTCAGCTCGGGCAGGCCACCGGCGGGGGTGTAGTGGTGGCTGGAGGGCAGGGAGCAGGCCGCGACGGCCGCCTGGACGATGTAGTCCGGGGTCGGGAAGTCGGGCTCGCCGGCTCCGAAGCCGATCACCGGGCGCCCGGCCGCCTTGAGCGCCTTGGCCTTGGCATCGACGGCGAGGGTGGCCGACTCGGTGATCCCGGCGATCCGGGCCGAGATCCGGGGCCGGGAAACTGACGATGACGGCAAGGGTTCGGGTTGCTGGGTCACGCTCCTATCGTGCCATCGCGGCGGCTCCTCGCGCGCGGCCCTTTGACCGGTCGCTCAGGTCGCTGCGAGTTGCTGGTTCGACCTGGGGGACCTCGGGTGCGTAGACTCCCGGTCGGGTGGTTGATAACTGCCATGCTGTCGCCTGCCGTGGCGGATGGTGTGCAGTGATCACTCAAAGGGCAGTGGCGCAATTGGCAGCGCTCCGGTCTCCAAAACCGGCGGTTGGGGGTTCAAGTCCCTCCTGCCCTGCGGGAAGCTCGCGGTGGTGTTCGCACCGCGAGCTGGTGATTCAGAGCTGAGCGCCCCAACAACCAGGTGATGAGGACCGTGAGCAGCACTTCATCGACGAAGAAGCGGCGGGGTAGCCCGACGCTCTTCCTCCGGCAGGTCATCGCCGAACTGCGGAAGGTCGTCCGACCGACCCGGAGCGAACTCATCACCTACACATCAGTGGTGTTGGTCTTCGTGATGGCCGTGATGTTGTTCGTGTCGACCATGGACTTCGGGTTCGGCAAGCTCGTGCTCTGGGCTTTCGGCGGCGCCTAGCCGTCCGCTGGGCTGACTTCCGCTGCTGCGCGGCCGCTGCGGCAGCGAGGGTCGCCCGGCACAGCAGCAAACGAGGGTCCGACCAGGCCTGGAACGTACGAAGGGAAGCAGGACAACAGCGTGTCCGAAAAGACCTCGCAGTTCACCGAGGAGCAGCACGACGTCACGCCCGAAGCAGAGGAGGCGGAACCGGTGCTTGACGACGCCGACGACGCGTCATCGGCGCCGGCCGACCTCGAGCCCGCCGCGGCCGGAGACGCTGAGTCCGACGAACTGGACGCCGACGTCGTGCTGGTGGCCGCCGATGAGGTTGCCGCCTCCGGCGCCGATCCGGCCGAGGACGATCCGGCCGAACCGGTGGCTGATCCGGTGGCCGAGTTCAAGGCCGGCCTGCGTCGCGCCCCCGGCGACTGGTACGTGATCCACTCCTACGCCGGGTACGAGAACCGGGTGAAGGCGAATCTGGAGAACCGCACGTCGAGTCTCAACATGGAGGATTACATCTTCCAGGTCGAGGTCCCGATGGAGGAGGTCACCGAGATCAAGAACGGCCAGCGCAAGCTGGTCCGCCGGGTTCGGATCCCCGGGTACGTGCTGGTCAGGATGGACCTGAGCGACGAGTCCTGGGGCGCGGTGCGGCACACGCCGGGTGTCACCGGTTTCGTCGGCCACACCCACCAGCCGGTGCCGCTGAGCCTGGACGAGGTCTTCTCGATGCTGGCCCCGAGCCTGGAGCCGGCCGAGTCGAAGTCCCGCCAGCCGGAGATCAAGGTTGTCGACTTCGAGGTGGGCGAGACCGTCACGGTGATGGAGGGCCCCTTCGAGACCCTGCCCGCCACCATCTCGGAGATCAACGCCGACGGCCAGAAGCTCAAGGTGCTGGTGTCGATCTTCGGTCGGGAGACGCCCGTCGAGTTGTCCTTCAGCGACGTCTCCAAGCTCTAGCCGGTTCACGCTCTTCACCGGTCGGCTCGAAGCCTCCATCCTGAAATCTCTTACGAATCTCTGCGAAGGACCGTAATCATGCCCCCCAAGAGTAAGAAGCGGGTCTCAGCGCTCATCAAGCTGCAGATCAACGCCGGCCAGGCGACGCCGGCGCCGCCGATCGGGCCCGCGCTCGGTCAGCACGGCGTCAACATCATGGAGTTCTGCAAGGCCTACAACGCCCAGACCGAGTCGCAGCGCGGCAGCGTCATCCCGGTGGAGATCACGGTCTACGAAGACCGTTCCTTCACCTTCGTGACCAAGACGCCGCCGGCCGCCGAGCTGATCAAGAAGGCCGCCGGAGTGCCCAAGGGGTCCGGCGAGCCGCACAAGACCAAGGTCGGCAAACTCACCTCGGCTCAGATCCGCGAGATCGCCCAGGCCAAGCTGGAAGACCTCAACGCCTCCGATCTGGACGCCGCGTCGAAGATCATCGCCGGTACGGCCCGTTCGATGGGAATCACCGTCGAAGGCTGAGCGCTGAAACGCTCGCGTCACCAGACGACGTCCCAAATCCGAATTTTTCCCTCAGTGGCAGGGCCTGCGCAGGCCCGTCGACCACGACCTGTGCACGACAGGAGAGAACCATGAAGCGCAGCAAGGCTTACCGCGCCGCCGCGGACAAGATCGACGTGACCCGGCTCTACGCCCCCCTGGACGCGGTCCGGCTGGCCAAGCAGACCTCGGCCACATCCTTCGACTCGACCGTCGAGGTGGCGTTCCGGCTCGGCGTCGACCCGCGTAAAGCCGACCAGATGGTCCGCGGCACCGTCAACCTGCCCCACGGCACCGGCAAGACGGTCCGCGTCCTGGTCTTCGCCACCGGTGACCGGGCCGCTCAGGCCGAGGCCGCCGGCGCCGACCTGGTCGGGTCGGACGACATGATCGAGCGGATCCAGGGCGGGTTCCTCGACTTCGACGCCGTGGTCGCGACCCCGGACCTGATGGGTAAGGTCGGGCGGCTCGGCAAGGTGCTCGGCCCCCGTGGTCTGATGCCCAACCCGAAGACCGGAACGGTCACCATGGACGTCGCCAAGGCGGTGGAGGAGATCAAGGGCGGAAAGATCGAATTCCGTACCGACAAGCACGCCAACCTTCACTTCATCATCGGCAAGACCTCGTTCAGCGACAGCCAGCTCGTACAGAACTACGCCGCGGCGATCGACGAGGTGAACCGGCTCAAGCCGTCCGCGGCGAAGGGCCGTTACCTGAAGAAGGCCACGGTCACCACGACCATGGGCCCCGGAATCCCGGTCGATCCGACCCGGGTCAAGGCCCTGGAAGAAGAGACCGCCTGACCGTTAGGGTTTCCCGGCACCGGCTCCAAATGCCGGCTCACGATGCCGGCGTCAGGTACCTCGAGTGTCATTCGTCGCCAGGCCCCCGTCCTGAATCCGGATGGGGCCTGGCGACGTTCTGCGGAAGCCGCTTTCCTATCCGGGCTGGGTCGGGAATAATGCAAATCAGATGGGATATACGCGGCTGATACACCACACCGCACCCCTAATCGTGACCGGAAGCATTGCCGATGCCGGGTCTGAGCCGGGGTATGGTGATCAAAATTACGCAGACCGGACCAGAGTCGGGGGTCGAGCAACGGCCCTAGGCGCGATAGTTGTGCGCGGTGAATTCCGATCGCGGAGGCATTGTGTACGAGACCGAATCGCTCGACCGCATGACCGAGCCGGGCGATGGTCGGCTGCTGCTCGTCGAGGACGATGACGGCGACGCCCTGCTGGTCGAGGAACTCCTGCTGGTGGCGGGCGGTGAGTTCGAGATCGTCCGCAGCCGGACCCTGGCCCAGACCCGCCAGTTGCTGACCGACAGCCGGTTCGGCTGTGTGCTTCTCGACCTCGGTCTGCCCGACGGTCAGGGGCTGGAAGTGGTGCGGGAGGTCCTCGACCGGGCCTCGGACGTCGCGGTGATCTGTTTCACCGGGCTGAACGACGAGCGCTCGGGGGCGGCCGCAGTCGCCGCCGGGGCCCAGGACTATCTGGTCAAGGGCCAGGTGGACGGCGACCTGCTCCGGCGCTCGATCCGGTACGCGATTCACCGCCGGCGGGCCGAGGAGCAGTCCCGCCAGCTTTACGCCAGCCGGCTGCGGGCTCAGGAGTACGCCCGGCTCGAGCGGGGCCTGCTGCCCCTGACCCAGACCCGCGACCCCCAGCTCGGCGTGACCGCCCGGTACCGGCCCCGGGCCGGTGACCTGCTCGGCGGCGACTTCTACGACGTGATCGAGACCCCGGACGGGCGGGTCTTCGTGCTGCTCGGCGATGTCGCCGGGCACGGCCCGGACGAGGCCGCGCTCGGGGTCAGCCTGCGGATCGCCTGGCGAGCGCTGGTGCTGGCCGGGGTGGATCCCGGCCGGCTGCTGCCGGTGCTGGAGGATGTGCTGATCCGGGAGCGGCGTTCGGACGAGATCTTCGTCCAGGCGACGCTGTGCGTGATCGACGCCGATCGGCTGGCCGTGACTCTGTGGCTGGCCGCCCACCTGCCGCCGATGCTGCTCGATCCGGTCCCGGCTCAGTTACCCGGTGATCCGGCCAGCTCGGCGCTGGGCCTGCTGCCGCCCGGCACCTGGCGCGGCCGGCGAATCACCCTGCCGCCGCAATGGCGCCTGCTCTTCTACACCGATGGCCTGGTTGAGGGCCGTCGGGGCCGGGGCCAGCCGCAGATCCTCGGCGTCCCCGGATTGCTGGAATTCGCCCAGTCGAGCCGTCTGCTGGGGGGAGGGGAGGCCGTGGTCGACGATCTGATGGACCGGGTTCAGCGAGCGCACGGCGGGGCGATGCCGGATGATGTCGCGGTGGTCGAAGTGCAATGGCCGGTCGGACGGCAGCGGTGACGGCAGCGGCAACGGCAGCGCGCCGGTTCGGACCGAGCTCGTTCGGAACGAGCCGCTGGGCCCTGCAGAACCGGATCGCGATCTCGCTGCTCACGGTCGGGGCCCTGCTGCTCGGGGTGGTCGCCGCCTCGGCCGCGCTGCAGGTCGAGACCCGGCGTGCGCAGAAGCTCGTGATCAGCGACTACTACGCCGCACTCCGCCAGTCGCAGAACTACTTCATCGCGATGGTCGACTCCGAGACGGCGGTCCGGGGTTACGCGCTGTCCCGCGAGCCGTCCATGCTGGAGCCCCTGAACGGGTCCGGTCAGCCCTGGAACTCCCCGATCTCGCAGCAGGTGGCGAAGATCCTGCCGACTCAGCGGGCTACGGTGGCGGCGCTGCGCCAGGTCGAGGCGGCCGGGCTGACCTGGTACCGGCAGTGGGCCCAGCCGGCCATTCGGCGGACCGAGGCCGGGGACACGCTGAGCACGGCCGACGTGCAGAGCGGCAAGCAGCTCTTCGACCGGGTCCGGACCACCTACAACACCTACATCGGCCTGCTCCGAGCCGGCCGGGCGGCGGCCGCCTCCCATCTGCAGTTCCTGACCAATCTGCTGTTCATGGCGGTGATTGCCAGCGCGCTGATCGCGGTTCTCGGCGGTCTGCTGCTCTGGCACCTGATGGCCACCTGGG
>Ga0265340_10000670_pt1 | contig 19184 bp, 17 predicted proteins | sample 4CB225metaG_FD_202082 | JGI IMG/M metagenome (GOLD analysis project Ga0265340, IMG submission 202082) | Rhizosphere microbial communities from Carex aquatilis grown in University of Washington, Seatle, WA, United States - 4-CB2-25 metaG | ecosystem: Host-associated > Plants > Roots >...
CGCGAGCGCCGTGGTCAGGGCCTGCTGGGCCAGCACCGCCGGATGCCTCGGGTAGGTGGGAACGACGGCGGTGCCGAGCTCGATGCCTGGCACCTGGCTGCCCGCCACCGCCAGCGCGGTCAGTGCCTCGAGTCCGAAGATGTTCGCCAGCCACACCGACGCGAACCCGTCATCGGCGGCCCGGCGGACCTGATCGGTCAGCTTGCTGAGTGCCTGGGCCTCGCCCGTCTCCACCGCCGAGATGCCGATCCGCATGTGCGCTCTCCGTCCGCCCGCCGGCGGCTCGTCCGCCGGCCTGGGATCTGATCCTCCCGGCCGCAGGCCGTTATCCGCAAGGGCGGATGCTCTTCACCGATCAAGCAGGCGGGGCAGGTATCAGCAGGCAGTGGTAAAGGCGGTCTCCTGAACCGCCGGTACCCGGTCACCGCACCGGGACATCTCCGAGGTAGTCAAGGAATACCGCCGGAATCCCCACGACGAACGTATGCTGACCGTGGGACATGCGCAGTCCGCGGGGGTCCCAGCTGAATTCCCAGTGATGGGTCTCGACCAGGTGGGTGATCGCCGTGATCAGCGCCTCCTCCCTCCGCTGCCGCGTGGTATCGGGCAAGTCGCTCGCAAGCGCGACCTCGTAGGCGAGACCGTCCTTATCCTGCTCGCCCAGCCTCTCGATCCGGGCGTCGATGCCCAGGAGCACCGGGGCGAGGTACAAGTCGGTTACGTCATGCGGCCGGTCAGCCATGGCACCTCCATGCGCTAGGAGAATGAGGCCATGGTGGCGTGATGAGCGCCCAGGCGACAGGGCCGAACGTCCCTGCGGGCCGATGCCCGGGCCATGCGGGCGGCCGGCGGCGGGCCTGATCTGGTCACCTGTGCCCGGTGCGGCCGCCCGGTGTGCTAGCCGGCCAGCAGGTCAAGGACCTGCCGGTGCAGGGCGGGGACGTGCTGTTCGGTCTCTGGCTTCATCAGCACGCTGCGCAAGATGCGCCCGCTCGCCACGTCCACGTCCACGTGGTGCCCGCGGGCGGCCAGGCTGGCGCCGTCCACGGTGTAAGTGGCGACGAACAGTGACTGCGCGGCGGGCAGGCGCAGGCCGGCGTTGAGCACGTGCGCGCTGGCGTGGTCGATGTCCGACAAGCGCCGCCGGGCGGGGAAGTAGCTGAGGATGTCCAGGGCCGGGCGCTGGTAAAGGGTGAGCTCGCCGCTCGCGTCGATGAGGTCGGCCCAGGCCAGGGCCGCGCGCCGCCCGGGGCGCAGCGCCGCGCCCAGGCCGTCCGGCGTCAGCGGCAGCAGCTGCAGGGTGAGCCACAGCGCGGCGGCGGCCGCGCCGGCCCGGGAGCATTCCAGGGAGATCTCGCCGAGGTGCAGCTCGTCGGAGGTGAAGTAGGTGTAGGGCGAGTCGTGCAGGTAGTGCCTGGCCACGCTGGGGTCGCGGAAGAGCACCGCGCCGCAGCCGTAGGGCTGCAGGCCGTGCTTGTGCGGGTCGATGACCACCGAGTCGCACGCGCCGATCGCGCCGAACGGGGCGGCGGCCACCCCGTCGGGGGCATCGTCGGCGATGAGGCGGAAGAACCCGCCGTAGGCGGCATCCACGTGTACCCGCGCGCCGTAGCGGCGGCACAGCGCCACGATGTCGTGCACCGCGTCGACCGCCCCGAGCCCGGTGGTGCCGGCGGTGGCCACCACCGTGCCGACGCGCCCGCCGCGCAGCGTCTCCTCCAGCGCCTGCAGGTCCATGGTGCCGTCGGCGGCGGCCGGCACGGCCACCGCCTCGACGCCGAGCAGGTGGCACATGCGCCCGTGGGTGTAGTGGGCGTCGGCGCTGTGCGCGACCGCCTTACCCGGATGCAGCTCGCGGGCGATGAAGAGCGCTTCCAGGTTGGCGATGGTGCCGCTGCTCGTCAGGTGCCCCAGGTGCTCGGGGAAGCCGAACATCGCGGCCAGCTGCGCCACGACCTCTTTCTCCATGCGGGCGGTGGCCGGCCCGCCGTCCAGTGCGTGGTTGTTGGGGTTGACCAGCATGGCGCTGACGTAGCCGATCACCGCCGCCGGGTGCGGCGGCTTCAGCATCTGCCCGGCGTAGCGGGGATGGAAGAACGGGTAGTTCTCCCGCAGCCGCTCATGCAGCGCGCCGGTGGCCCGCTGCAACTGGTCAAGGGGCACGTCAAGCGAGGGGTGCGGTGCGAAATCGCCGTACTCGGCCATCCACGCGCGCATCGTCTCGACGGCTCGGACCAGCTGCTCGGCGAGCTCGCCGGCGCCGGCCGGGCCAGCGTGCAGTACGTCCATGGCAGGTCTCCTTATCGCCGGGGCGATCACTGCGAGAAATGGGTCCGGGGCCGCGGCAGCCGCACGCCGTCCACGTCGACGTCGGTCTTCTCGTTGTAAAACGCGATCAGGCCCGCGATGGGCAACAGCTGGCGCGTGGGAAAGTCATACGCCCAGGCGAGGTCCTGGTGGCCGTCGCGTACCTCATCGCCGGTGCGCACCGACCAGTAGCCGCTGGTGACGCCCTTGTACGGGCAGGCCGTCTGGGTGCTTGTCGGCACGAGATGGCCGAAGTCGACATCGGTGCGATCGAAGTAGTAGCGGGTCGGCAGGCCGGTCTCGAACACCAGCACCGGCGTGGTGCTCATCGCGAGCGTGACCCCCTCCAGCGAGACCCGGACGTGCCGGTGCGAGCGCAGCGCGTCGACGCGGACGTAGGGGTTGCGGGGATGGACGAAGACCTGCTCGTCCTCCTCATACCAGGCATCAAGCGCGCCCCAGTCGAAACGGGCCGTGCCGGCCACCCCGTCGGCGGCGTCGTCGCCGAAGACCCGCACCGCGCCGGGGCGGTCCAGGCCGCCTGCGCGCAGGCCGTGACGGCGGGCCGTCCCCTCGCGCAGGTGCTGCTCGCGCTGCTCGTCGATGAGGAACCGCATCTCGACGTCCGCGACTGGTATGTAGTACTGGGGATAGTTCGCCCATTCCCATACGTACCGGGCCCGGGTGGTGTCGAAGACCGTCTCGCCGCCCAGCGTCGCCCGCACCCGGCGCGGCGCTGGCTCGGTGTGACCGGCCGCCGCGATCATCCGCGGGTAGTCGCGGCCGGCCTCGTCGGGTGATACCGCCATCGTTCCTCATTCCGTACGTCGGCAACTGAGCTGAATACCCGCTTCCAGGATTCCTCACCGGCCGGCGTTCTGGGCGCGCACCCCCTTCGTGGTCCCGCTGATACGCGTTCTCGGGCTGATCTCCGCGTGAGAACATGGCGGCATGCAAGACACGGGCGCTGTGGTTGTCGCGGTCGCGCAGCTCGCGCTGACCGTAGGGGACGTGGAGGCTAACCGGCAAGCGGCAAGCGCGGCGGTCGCGGAGGCGGCGGCCGCGGACGCACGGCTCGTCGTGCTGCCGGAACTGTCGGACTCGGGGTACGTGTTCTCGGGCGCCGACGAGGCAGGGTCGCTCGCGTCGCCGGCGGCATCCGCCGTGACGCTGCGCGAGTGGCGCATCCTGGCCGCCCGGCACAACCTGGCCATCGCCGGCGGGTTCTGCGAGCTCGGGCCGGACGGGCAGCTGTACAACAGCGCCGCGATCGTCGACGGGTCCGGCCCGAGGGCGGTGTACCGCAAGGCGCACCTGTGGGACGCCGAGAAGAAGATCTTCACCCCAGGCGACGACGCGCCGCCCGTGGTGGAGCTGCCGTTCGGCAACGTCGCGCTCATGATCTGCTATGACCTCGAATTCCCTGAGTGGGTGCGGCTGGCCGCACTGAGCGGCGCCGACCTTATCGCGGCCCCGGTGAACTGGCCCGCGTCAGCGTCGCCGCCGCCACCCGGTGAGCGGTCAGGTGAGGTGGTCTCGGCGCAGGCGGCCGCCTGGGCCAACGGCGTGTACGTGGCGGTCGCGGACCGGTGCAAGACCGAGCGCGGCGTCGGCTGGGTGGGCGGCTCGGTCATCGTCGGGCACCGTGGCTACCCGGTGGCCGGGCCGGTGTGCGAGGACCGCACGGCCGTGCTGACCGCCGCGATCGACCTCCGGCTGGCTCGGGACAAGCGGAACAGCGAGCTCAACGACCTGTTCACCGACCGGCGGCCCGAGCTCTACACGCGGCTATGGGACGGCGGCGGCCAGGGGTGACGGCTGCTCCACACTGCTCACGAATACCTGCCGGCTGATCATGTGCAGCTCGCCAAGCAGGGCACTGAGACCGTTCATGTCGGTCAGCTCGATGACCAGGTCGACGGTTATCTCGGCGCCGCGCGGTGACGTCAGCCGCGAGCAGACACGCTGCCCGGCGAGCGCTCCTGCGAGCAGTTCCTGACTCCCCAAGTCGTCGGACATCGCGACCCGGATTCTCCACAATGACATGCGCTTTCCCCTCCCCTCCTGCCTCGATCATGCGGATATCAGGTTGCGGCCGCGATTCCGGTTCGTAACGGCGCGGTGAACGGGCCGCGCCGCGCTCAGCCGCGCGCCGGGAAGTCGATCCTCATCGCCGACTCTCCCCGGCCGACAAAGGCCATGGCGACCATCTGCGGCGGGAACAACCCGTGCGCGACCACCCCTTGCGTCGCTGACAGCCGGGCGGCCAGCGCCGCCGGGTCGTCGACGGGCCCGTGGTAGTCGGCGATCACGCCGCCGTCCGGGCTCAGCGGGACGTCGCGCAGCACGGCCGGGGCGACGAGGCGCATGGTGGCGCGCAGCCCGAAGGACATCAGCTCAAGGGGGACCGGCGCGTGCAGCGCCTGCACCGGCTTGGAGGAATCGGCGATGACGACGAACCGGTCCGCCGCCCCGGCCACGATCTTCTCCCTGGTGTGGGCCCCGCCGCCGCCCTTGACGAGCCAGCCGTCGGGGGAGATCTGGTCCGCGCCGTCGATGGTGATGTCGAACCGGTCGATGCGTCGGACGTCCTCGATCCGCAAGCCCAGTTCTCGCGCGGCGTGCTCGGTGGCCGGCGAGGTGGCAGCGCAGACGATGTCGAGTGACCGTTTCGCCAGCGCCGGAAGCAAGTAGGCCACGGTCGAGCCGGTGCCAAGCCCGACGGTCATGCCGTTCTCCACCAGCAGCGCGGCTGCTTCCGCGGCGACCTGCTTCTCTCGCTCGATGCTCATGCCCGGGTGCCTCCAGACGGTGATCAGCTCTGGGTACCACCGTACGGTGTCACCGGCCGCTGTGATCCGAGCTCCGGTCTGCCGTGCCGTCCTGTCACCGGCGCGGCGGTCAAGGAAGGGAGGCCGGCAGGCCGAACCGGGTGAGCAGGTCGTTGTCGAGGAACCGGGTGACGCCGCAGATCCTCATCCCGGCCAGGGTAGGAACGATCAGTCCTTGGCCGGCGGCGCCGGGCGCGACGCCGTCGGAGACGTAGCAGGCGAACGCCTGCTGCCGGTTGGCGGCGACCGGGACGAGCTGGAAGCGGAGAGTCCCGCCCTGGAAGACCAGCGTCGTCAGCAGGCCGGCCGCGGCGGCCGGGCCGCGGAAACCGAGCGGCCATGGCGGCATGGTGAGCCAGGCATCCTCGGTGAGCATGGAGACGAGCGTGGGCACGTCGCCGCGCTCGAAAGCGTCGGTGAACCGGCCGATGACCTCGCGTTCACCGGCCGACCTGGGCAGTGGCGCCTGATGAAGCGTGTCCGCGGGAAGCAGTGCGGACAGGGCGGCGCGAGCCCGTTTCAGCGACCCGTTGACCGTGTCCAGGCTGCAGTCGAGGATTTCGCAGGCTTCCGCGGCCCGGTAGCCGAGCACGTCACGCAGCACCAGGGCAGCCCGTTGTCCCGGCGTGAGGTGCTGTAGCGCCGTGATGAAGGCGAGCGAGATCGACTCGCGTGACTCATAGCGGGCCTCAGGGCCGGGCGCCGCGTCCGGCAGCCCGGCGAGCAGCTCATCCGGATAGGGCTCAAGCCACGTCGGCTCGTCATCAGAAGCGGGAGGGGGCAGCGCGGGCAGGCCCGTGCCCGTTCCGGTGACGCCCTGCATGGCTGGGGCGCCGCGTCGCGCCGCGATCGTGCGAGCCTTACTGCCCCGCAGCGCGTTGAGGCACTGGTTGGTGGCGATCCGGTACAGCCAGGCCCGCAGCGAAGATCGTCCCTCGAACTGGCCGATCCCGCGCCAGGCGGCGAGCAGGGTTTCCTGCAGCAGGTCTTCCGCGTCATGCGCGGAGCCGAGTATCCGGTAGCAGTGCACCTGCAGCTCAGACCGGAACGGATCAGTGAGCTTGCCGAATGCCTCTCCGTCGCCCGTCTGGGCGCGGATGAGCAGCGTCGGATCAGCCAGCAGCGGCTCGGTCACGGTCCCTCGCACCTCCGGTACATCCCCGATATAGCCAACATAGGAAAAATATCGTGCGGCACGGCCATTTTTACTCTTGACGTGTGTCTCAGTTACTGGTGACGTCAACGGTGACGCGATGTTGGCATTCGCTGACGATGGTGGAGGGCAGGGGAGCCGTCCTGAGGGGGGCGCGTGCCCGTCCGTCGCCGTTGACGTCACAGCAGCGCCGTCGAGAGCGGGCAGGCCCAGGGGGGGCAGGATGATCGACGACAGGCAACTTGACGCGACTGGTCGGCCGAAGGCCGAGGGGATCGACACCGCGGCACCCAACGCCGCCCGGGTCGCGGATTTCCTGAATAACGGCAGGGACAACTTCGAAGCCGACCGCCGGGCGGCCTGGGCCATGATCGCGGCGGCGCCGGCGATGACGGCGATCGTGCCCGCTGTCCTCGCCTTCCACCAGCGCGCCGTGCGGTTTCTCGCGATGGAGGCCGGCATCCGGCAGTTCCTCGACGTCGGCGCTGGGCTTCCCACGGTGCAAAGCCGGGTCGAGATCGCCCAGGCGGTTGACCCGGAGTGCCGGGTTGTCTACGTGGACAACGACCCGATGGTGCTGTCCCATGTCCGGGCGTTCTGGCGGTCAACCCCGCAGGGAGCGTTCGCCGCGCTCGACGCGAAGCTCACCGACCCCGACGCGCTCCTGTCTGGCGCAGCCGCGACGCTGGACTTCCGGCAGCCCGTGGCCGTGCTGCTGCCGTCCACGCTTCCGTTCATCCCGGGTGCCGCCCGGGTGGCCGCCATCGTGGACGCGCTGCAGCGGGGACTATCCCCGGGGAGCTATCTTGCGCTGTGCCACCTGGCGAGCGACCTGGATCCGGCGCTCGCGGCGGCGGCCGACGACTGGAACCGTATGTCGTCGCTGCGGGTCACCCTCCGCTCACGGGCGGAGGTAGCTGCCCTTACCGTCGGCCTGGAGCTGGTCGAACCCGGCCTGGTGCCGGTGAACCAGTGGCGCCCGGTGGTCCCCGGGCCCCGCCATGACCCGCAGGTCCCCGTGCACGCGGTGCTGGCGAGGAAACCGGGCGGGCCCGCCCAGTTCAGCTGAACGCGGCCGGCGGTCCGGGAAAGGGCGGCTCTGGTTAGCTGGTGATCTCGCAGATGACGTCGCCGCTTGCGAGCACCGCGCCGGCCTCGGCCGCCAGCTTCCGCACCGTGCCCGGCTTATGTGCGTTGATCGGCTGCTCCATTTTCATCGCCTCGAGGACGACGACCAGGTCGCCGGCGGCTACCTGCTGCCCTTCGGTGACGGCGACCTTGACGACGGTGCCCTGCATGGGCGCGGCGATCGCGTCGCCGCTCGCGGCGGCCGGGCCGCCCCGGCCGCCGGCGCGGGCGGGCCGGCGGGGGGAGGCGGGCCCGGGCCGCCCGGCAGCGGTGGCGCCGGGCGCGGAGACTGCGGTGGCGAGGCTGTCCGGGATGGTGACCTCGATGCGCTTGCCGTCGACTTCGACGACGATGGCCTGCCTTCCTTCCGGCTGGCCGTTTCCACTTGATCCGGTGCCGTCGCCGGCCCAGGGGGCGAGGTCGTTCCGGAACTCGGTCTCGATCCACCGGGTGTGCACGGTGAACGGGCCGGGGTCGCCGTGCAGCTCGGGGGCGAAGGCGGGGTCGGTGATGACCGCACGGTGGAAGGGGAGGGCGGTGGCCAGCCCGGTGATCTCGAATTCGGCCAGGGCCCGGGCCGCTCGCCGCAGGGCCTGCTCGCGGGTGGCGCCGGTGACGATGAGCTTACCGAGCAGCGAGTCCCAGGCGGGGCCGATCACCGAGCCGGCCGTCACGCCGGCGTCCAGCCGGACGCCGGGCCCGGACGGAGGCTGCCAGGTGGTGACGGTGCCGGGTGCGGGCAGGAACCCGCGGCCGGGGTCCTCGGCGTTGATACGGAACTCGATGGAGTGCCCGCGGGCCGGCGGGTCGTTGGTCCAGGCGCTGAGGTCGCCGCCGCCGGCGATGCGGAGCATCTCCAGGACCAGGTCGATGCCGGTGACCTCCTCGGTGACCGGGTGCTCGACCTGCAGCCGCGTGTTGACCTCGAGGAAGGAGATGGTGCCGTCCTGGCCGACGAGGAACTCGCACGTCCCGGCGCCGGCGTAGCCGGCCTCGCGGAGGATCGCTTTGGAGGCCGCGCGCAGCCGGGCGTCCTGCTCGACGGTGAGGAACGGAGCTGGTGCCTCCTCGACGAGCTTCTGGTGGCGTCGCTGCAGTGAGCAGTCCCGGGTGGAGACCACGATCACGTTGCCCACGGCGTCGGCCAGGCACTGGGTTTCCACGTGCCGGGGCCGGTCCAGGTACCGCTCGACGAAGCACTCGCCCCGCCCGAACGCGGCGACGGCTTCACGGACCGCCGACTCGTACAGCTCCGGGATTTCTTCAAGCGTGCGGGCGACCTTCAGGCCGCGGCCGCCGCCGCCGAACGCGGCCTTGATCGCGACCGGAAGGCCATGCTGCTCGGCGAACGCGATGACCTCGGCCGCGCTCGACACCGGGTCCGGGGTGCCCGCGACCAGCGGGGCGCCGACCCGCTCGGCGATCTTCCTGGCGGCGACCTTGTCCCCGAGGCCGCGGATCGCTTGCGGGGGCGGGCCGATCCAGGTCAGGCCCGCGTCAAGGACGGCCTGGGCGAAGTCGGCGTTCTCCGACAGGAACCCGTAGCCGGGGTGCACCGCGTCGGCACCGGACTTCTCGGCGGCCGCCAGGACCTTGGCGATATCCAGGTAGCTGGTCGCTGGGGTAGCGCCGCCGAGCGCGAACGCCTCGTCGGCGGCGCGGACGTGCGGTGCGTCCCGGTCCGGGTCGGCGTAGATGGCGACGCTGGCGATCCCGGCGTCGCGGCAGGCCCGCGCGACGCGGACCGCGATCTCGCCCCGGTTACTGATGAGGACCTTGGACAGGGTCATGCTGCCGCTCCCACCGCGGCTGCCCGCCGCACTGTCTCGATGATCGAGCCGAGGTCGGCCCCGGGAGTGAAAACCGCGTGCACGCCCATCGCGTGCAGGACCGGGATGTCGGCCTGCGGGATGATGCCGCCGACGATGACCCGCACCTCGGCTGCCCCCTGCTCAGCCAGCAGCCTGATCACGTCCTCCGTTGCCGTCAGGTGCGCACCGGACAGCACGGACAGGCCGATCACCGCGGCGTCCTCCTGGATGGCGGTGGCGACGATCTGGGCCGGGGTCTGGTGCAGCCCGGTGTAGATGACCTCGTGGCCGGCGTCACGCAAGGCACGGGCGATGACCTTGGCACCGCGGTCATGGCCGTCAAGGCCGGGCTTGGCGATCACCACGCGAGCCGGTGCTTGTGGCGGGGGAGGCGGCTGCTTGGCCGGCATGTTCATGGTCTTCCTTGGCAAGGGTGTCAGCGGGGGAGAGCAGAGGCACGCCAGGCGTGCGGGCCCGGGGACGGGTGGGTAGACCGCACGCCGTGGCCCGCCGCCCATAGCGGGGGTCGCGGGCCCCGCGCCGCTCGTGCCGCGGCAGCGGCGGCAGCGGCGGCGGCGGTCGAAGCGGCGGAGGTCGCTGCGAGCAGCACCGCGGTCACCGCGGCGAGCTCCGCGTCCGTCGGCCGGCCGCGGGTGACGGCGAGCACCGGCACCGGGGGCGCCTGGTCGCCAGGCTGCCCGGCGACGTCCGTTCGTCCGGCGCCTGATCGCTGCGCGTCCGTGGCGTTCACAGCGGGATGTTGCCGTGTTTTTTGGGTGGGAGGGTTTCGCGTTTGGTGCGCAGGGAGAGCAGGGCGCGGGTGAGGGCGGGGCGGGTTTGTGCGGGGCGGATGACGGCGTCGATGTAGCCGCGCTCGGCGGCGGCGTAGGGGTTGGCGAGGGTGTCTTCGTAGTGGGTGGTGAGTTCTTTGCGGCGGGCTTCGGGGTCGGGGTGGGCGGCGAGGTCGCGGCGGTAGAGGATGCTGACGGCGCCGGCGGCGCCCATGACGGCGATCTGGGCGGTGGGCCAGGCGAGGTTGAGGTCGCCGCCGAGGTGCTTGGAGCCCATGACGTCGTAGGCGCCGCCGTAGGCTTTGCGGGTGATGAGGGTGAGCTTGGGGACGGTGGCCTCGGCGTAGGCGTACAGGAGCTTGGCGCCGCGGCGGATGATGCCGGCCCATTCCTGGCCGGTGCCGGGCAGGAAGCCGGGGACGTCGACGAATGTCAGGACGGGGATGCTGAAGGCGTCGCAGGTGCGGACGAACCGGGCGGCTTTCTCGCTGGCGTCGATGTCGAGGCAGCCGGCCAGGTGCATCGGCTGGTTGGCGACGACCCCGACGGGCAGGCCGGCGACCCGGCCGAACCCGGTGATGATGTTCTTCGCGAAGTCCTGCTGGGTCTGGCAGAAGGTGCCCGGGTCGAGCACGGTCGCGATGACCTGGTGCATGTCATAGGGCTGGCTGGGTGAGTCGGGGATCAGGGTGTCCAGCGCGGTGTCCGCCGCGCTGACCTCGAAATCGGGGACGGCCGGGATGACGGGGGGCTCGCTGAGGTTGTTCGAGGGCAGGTAGGACAGCAGCAGCCGGGCGAACCCGATGCAGTCTTCCTCGTCGCTGGCCTCGTAGTGGGTGACGCCGGACTTGGTCATGTGCGCGTGCGCGCCGCCGAGTTCCTCGAAGGTGACGTCCTCGCCGGTGACGGTCTTGATCACGTCGGGGCCGGTGATGAACATGTGGCTGGTGCCGGCGACCATGAGGGTGAAGTCGGTGATCGCGGGGGAGTAGACGGCCCCGCCGGCGGCCGGGCCCATGATCAGGCTGACCTGCGGGATGACCCCTGAGGCGCGGACGTTGCGGAAGAAGATCTCCGCGAACAGGCCCAGCGCCGCCACGCCCTCCTGGATCCGGGCGCCGCCCCCGTCGCTGATCCCGATGACCGGGCAGCCGGTCTTCATCGCGTGGTCCATGACCTTGACGATCTTCTCCCCGTAGACCTCCCCGAGGGACCCGCCGAACACGGTGAAGTCCTGGGAGTACACCGCGACGGGGCGGCCGTCGACGGTCCCGGTCCCGGTCACGACCCCGTCGCCGTAGGGGCGGTTGCCGGCGATGCCGAAGTCGTGGGCGCGGTGCCGGGCCAGCTCGTCGAACTCGGTGAACGACCCCTCGTCCAGCAGCAGCGCGATCCGCTCCCGGGCGGTCAGCTTCCCCTTGGCGTGCTGCTTCTCCACCGCCGCCGCCGGCCCCGCGTGCACCGCCTCATACCGCCGCCGCTCCAGGTCAGCGATCTTCCCCGCCGTCGTATGCGGGTCGGGCAACTCGTCAGGAATGGACTCACTCGCGGTCATGAGGGAAGGTTAACTCCGAGCCTGATCCTTTTGCCCCCGCCCCGGGGTTACCTGGTCGGCACACCCGGCCGTTAAAGCCAGGTGAACAAGGCTACGCCGGACGATTGAGCTCACCGGGCGGTGGTTAGGCTCGACCTGTGAGCATCTACGTGAGCGACGTGGCGGGCGGCCCCGCGGGGGATCCTGGCGGGGCGTACGGGGCGGGCGGTTCCGGCCGGGAGCGCGACTCCGCTGAGCTGCCCGAGCCGATGCGGCGGGATGTCCGGCTGCTCGGGGACATGCTCGGCGAGGTGATCAGCGAGTCGGCGGGTGCCGACCTGCTCGCGGACGTGGAGCGGCTACGGCACGCGGTGATCGCCGCGCGTTCGGCGGCGGACCGCGGCTCGGCGGCCGCCAACGCGGCGGGAGACGAGATTACCGCGCTGGTCGCGTCCTGGTCCTGGGAGCGTGCCGAGCAGGTGGCCCGCGCGTTCACCGTGTACTTCCACCTGGCTAACCTGGCCGAGGAACAGCAGCGGGTGCGGGCACTGCAGCTGCGCGGCTCGGGCGACCGGCCGGCCCGCGAGTCGCTCGCCGACGCGGTGGCCACGCTCACCGCCGAGGGCGGTGCGGAGTACCTGGCCGAGTCGCTCGCCGGGCTCAGGGTGCACCCGGTGTTCACCGCGCACCCGACCGAGGCCCGCCGCCGCGCGGTGGTGGCGTCGCTGCGCCGGATCAGCGGGCTGCTCACCGCGCTTGACGACCCGCGGGCCGGGGCGGTGCGGCAGGCCGAGGACCGGCGGAGGCTGCGCGAGGAGGTCGACCTATTGTGGCGGACCGCCCAGCTGCGGGTCGCCGGGATGTCACCGGCGGACGAGGTCCGCTCGGTGATGACCGCGTTCGACGAGACGCTGTTCCAGCTGGTCCCGGCGGTGTACCGGGCGCTCGACCACGTGCTGCTCGGGGAGGCGAGCGGTACCGAGCCGACACCGGTGCCGCCGTTCCTGCGGTTCGGCTCCTGGGTGGGCGGCGACCGGGACGGCAACCCGAACGTCACTGCCGCGGTGACCCGGGAGGCCGCGGCCATCCAGGCCGAGCACGCGCTGCGGGGCCTTGAGGCGGCCTGCGCCAGGATCGCCCGCGCGCTGACCGTGTACGAGACCTCCGCGCCGCCGTCGGCGCGGCTACGCCGTGCGCTCGCCGCCGCCTCGGCCGAGCACCCGGAACTGCTGCGGGAGATCATCGCGCGCTCGCCGGGCGAGCCGTATCGCGCCTTCCTGCTTTACGCCGCGGAGCGGCTCGCCGCGACCAGGACAAGGAACCTTGACCTGGCATACGGCGCGGCGGCGGACTTCATCGCCGACCTGCGCCTCGTGCAGTCTTCACTGGCCGAGGCCGGCGCGGTCCGGCAGGCGTACGGCGAGCTGCAGCACCTGCTGTGGCAGGCCGAGACGTTCGGTTTCCACCTCACCGGCCTTGAGGTACGCCAGCATTCGCGGGTGCACGCGCGTGCCCTGGCCGAGCTGCGGGAGGGCGCCGAGCTCTCGCCGATGACCCAGGAGGTGCTCGAGACCATCCGGGTGATGGCATGGATTCAGCGCCGCTTCGGCGTGGACGCCTGCCGCCGCTACGTGATCTCGTTCACCACGTCGGCACAGGACATCGCGGCGGTCTACGAGCTCGCCGGCCACGCGTTCCCCGACGGTAACGGCCCGGTGCTCGACGTGGTGCCGCTGTTCGAGACCGGCGAGGACCTGGCCAACGCGACGTCCGTGCTGACCGGGATGCTGTCGATCCCCGCGGTGGCCGCCCGGCTGGCCGAGACGGGGCGGCAGCTTGAGGTGATGCTCGGCTACTCGGACTCCGCCAAGGAACTCGGGCCCGCCTCGGCGACGCTGCGGTTGTTCGATGCTCAGGCCGAGCTCGCCGCATGGGCGGCGGAGCACGACGTGCGGCTCACCATGTTCCACGGCCGTGGCGGCGCGATCGGGCGCGGCGGCGGCCCGGCCGGGCGCGCCGTGCTCGCCCAGGCGCCGGGCTCTGTCGCGGGCCGGCTCAAGGTCACCGAGCAGGGGGAAGTCATCTTCGCGCGGTACGGCACCCCGGCGATCGGGCTGCGTCACCTGGAGCAGGTCACGTCGGCGGTGCTGCTTGCCTCCGCGCCGTCGCACCCGGCCCGCACCGCCGCGGCGGCGGCGGCCTTCGGTGAGCTCGCCGCGGCCATCGACGACGCCGCGAAGCGGGCGTTCCGCGCGCTGGTGGAGGCCGACGGCTTCGCCGAGTGGTTCGCCACCGTCAGCCCGCTCGAGGAGATCGGGGCCTTGCGGATCGGCTCCCGCCCGGCCCGCCGCGGGCACGGTGGCGGGCCGCTCGGCCTTGAGGACCTGCGCGCCATCCCCTGGGTGTTCGCCTGGGCGCAGACCAGGCTGAACTTGCCCGGCTGGTACGGGCTCGGGAGCGGGCTCGCCGCCGCGGCGTGGTCCGGCATTCCGGCGGGCGATTCTGACGGCGACATACCGCTCGAGGGCCTGACCGCGCTTCGCCGCGCCTACCGCGAGTGGCCGCTGCTCGCCACGCTGCTCGACAACGCCGAGATGTCCCTGGCCAAGACCGACCGTGAGGTCGCGGTCCGGTACCTGGCCCTCGGCGGGCGGCCCGACCTGACCGACCGCGTGCTCGCCGAGTACGACCTCACCAGGCGGCTCGTGCTGTCCGTCACCGAGCACGACCGGCTGGTAGGCAGCCGGCCGGTGCTGTCACGGGCCATCGTGCTGCGCGACCCGTACGTGGACGCGCTGTCCTACCTGCAACTGCGCGCGCTGTCCGCGCTGCGGGCCGAGGAGGTCACCGAGTCGGAGCGCCCTGTTCTCGACCGGACGCTGCTGCTTACCGTCAGCGGGATCGCCGCCGGCCTGCAGAACACCGGCTAACCTCCGCTCCGGGCGTACCGGCCGGGACTGGTGCCGAGGATGTGCCGGAAGTGGCGGTTCAGGTGCGGCTGGTCGTAGAAGCCGGCCTGTGCCGCCGCCAGGGCTGGCGGCACTCCGTCGAGCAGGAGCCGCCGGGCGAGATCGACGCGCCGGCTGGTCAGGTACTGATGCGGGCTCATCCCGAACGCCCGGCTGAACGCCCGGACTAGGTGGGCCGGGTGGGCGTGCAGGGCGTCGGCCGCTTCCCTGAGCGTCATCGACTCGCGGAAGCGGGAGTCGATCAGGCTGCGCAGCTCGCCGGCCACGCCGGCCCCGGCCATTGGCCCGTCGGGCCCGCGGCGCTTGCCGAGGTGCCAGCGGAGCCGTTCGGCGATGAAGGCCAGCCGGGTCTCCGCCTCGAACTCCTCGCCCGGCTGGTCGAACCCGCGGTGCAGCTGGCTGATCCGCTGCCGCAAAAGCGCGTCGGCCAGCACGGGCTGGTCGACGGCGTGACCGATGAGGCTCGCAGGCAACGTCGAGAGATCGAGGTAGACGACCCGCTTGCCGAAGCCCGCGGACGTGGCGGCCCGCCCGTTGTGCGGGATCTGCGGCGGCAGCAGCGTGACGAGCTTGTCCATGGCGCCGTGCTCGTGGCCGTGCAGGTCGTACCTGATCATCCCGTCGTCGACGATCAGCAGCGTCCACGCCTCGTGCGCGTGCATCGGGTAGACGTGACTGCTCATGCGCGCGTGGAGGACTTCGGCGACGCCGGGAACCCGCGGCCGCCAGGCGCGCACCCGGGTATCGATGGCCACGCAAAAATCGTACAAGACCGGCGGCCCGGTGACCTGCTTCGATCGACGGCATGGACATCGAGGACATGGAGTCGACGAGCGGACCGGTCCGGTTCGACACCAAGATCGCGGTTCTGCTCCGCGACGACCTGGAGGTATGGCAGCGGCTTAACGTCACGGCGTTCCTGGTCAGCGGCATCGGGCAGCGGAATCCCGAGGTGATCGGCGAGCCCTACGCGGACGCGGACGACACGGAGTACCTGCCGATGTTCCGCCAGCCGGTCCTTGTCTTCGAAGGGGGGAAGGAGACCCTCATCAGGTGTCACGAGCGGGCGGTCAGCCGCGGGGTGGCCATGTCCGTCTTCACCGCCGACCTCTTCGCCACCGGCAATGACCGAGACAACCGCGCGGCGGTGCGGGCGGTCCAGCGGTCAAACCTGGACCTGGTCGGGATCGCCGTGTACGGCCCGCGCGGCACGGTCGACAAGATCGTCAAGGGCGTGCGGATGCACTCGTAACCGGCGTGATCGCGCGGGCAGCAAACTAGACAGCGGCCGGGGCAAGCCGCGCTCGTTCTGGATGACAGGCGTCCCAGCAGGGGAAGCGGGCGTCGAGGTCCGCGCCCTCGGCCAGCCGGGCGAGTGCCTTCGCGCTCGGCTTGTCATCGGGGGTGTAGACGACCATGCGAGCGCCAGCGACCGCGTTGACCGCGAAGCTGGTCGAGGTGGCGGTGATGTGGCCGGCCGTCGGGTGGCGGAAGCGCTTGGTGTGCCTGGCCGGCTGGGCCACCTCGTGTGACGCCCAGGCCTGCGCGAACGCGGGGCTCACGGCCTCCAGGCGGCGGATGAAGTGCGTCCACGCCGGGTCGCCCACGTGGCGGCCGTAGGCGGCGCGCAACTGCCCGACCAGGGCGAGGCAGTGGCCCGCCTGGTCTTGCAGCGGGCTGCAGCAGGACGGGGCGGTGAGGTTGACGAGCAGGGTGTTCCGCTCGCCTGGCGGGGACTCGCAGATCCCGGGGAAGAGCGCGGCGTACACCTGGTTCCACGCGATCACGTCGAACCGCTCGGTGAGCACGCAGGCCGGGAACTTGATGGCGTCGAGCACCTGCTGGACCTCGGGCGGGAGCGGGCAGTCGGCGCAGTCCGCGGCGGCGGCCGCCCCCGGCAGGTCGGCGAGGCGGAACAGGTGGGCCCGCTCGACCGCGTCGAGCCGCAACGTCCTGGCGATGGCGTCGAGCACCTGGACGCTCGCGTTGATCGGGCGGCCCTGCTCAAGCCAGGTGTACCAGGTCACGCCGACCCCGGCGAGCTGGGCGAGCTCCTCACGGCGCAGTCCGGCGGTGCGCCGCCGGGTTCCGGGCAGCAGGCCCACGTCCTCCGGGCTGACCCGCTCCCGCCTGGCGCGCAGGAAGGCGGCGAGTTCCGTCCGGCGGGCGGCGGTGGCCGTGGCTGCCATGGTCATGACCCTTATCCTCCCGTACCGCGGCCGGGCTTGCCAGGTGGTGTTAGTACCAGGATAACCAGGCTCTTGGTACCAGCATAAGTCCGGCCGCAAGCTAAGTACATGACAGACCTCTATGAACGTCAGGCAGCCGCCGTCCGGCCCGGTCGCCGGGGGGGTACCGGGCGCGCTGGCCGGGTCACTCCGCCCGCGGTGGCGCTCGCCATCGTGCTCACCGGCCAGATCATGGCCGTGCTCGACACCAACATCGTCAACGTCGCGGTGCCCGCCATGCACGCCACGCTCGGCGCCTCTGGCGCCAGCCTCCAGCTCGTCGTGGCCGGCTACACGATCGCCTACGCGGTGCTGCTCGTCACCGGGGCCAGGCTCGGCGACATCCTCGGCCATCGCCGGGTCTACCTGGCCGGGGTCGCCCTGTTCACGCTGGCCTCGCTCGGCTGTGGCCTCGCGCCATCGACCGGGGTGCTCGTCGCGCTGCGGTTCCTCCAGGGCGCGGGCGCCGCGGTGATGATTCCGCAGGTGCTCAGCCTGATCCAGCGCAGCTACACGGCGCCCGGGCCGCGGGCACGCGCGATGAGCCTGTACGCGACCGTGATCTCGGGCGGCTCAGTGCTCGGTCAGGTCCTCGGCGGCCTGCTGGTCAGCGCGAACCTGTTCGGCACCTCGTGGCGCCCGGTCTTCCTCGTCAACGTGCCGGTCGGACTGATCGTGCTCGCCGCTGGCCGGCTGCTGCCCGCGGGCCGCTTCGACGGGGTTCGCACGCTTGACCTGCCGGGCCTGGCGGTACTCACCCCGGCCGCGCTCGCCTTCGTGCTGCCGCTCGTCCTCGGCCAGCCCCTCGGCTGGCCGGTGTGGGGCTGGGTGCTGCTCGCCGGCTCCTTCGCCGGGTTCGCGCTGCTCGGCGTCGTGGAGCACCGGGTCGGCGCGCGCGGCGGCCAGCCGATTCTGCCCAGGTCGCTGCTCGGGCTGCCCGGCATGGTGGCCGGCCTGGCCGGCCTCTTCGCGTCGATGGTGGTGTTCGGCGGCTGGCTGTTCGGCCTGGCGCTCGAGCTGCAAGACGGCCTCGGCGACTCGCCGCTGCGGGCCGGGCTGACCTTCGTCCCGTGCGGTATCGCGTTCGCGCTCGTCAGCCTGAACTGGCGGCGGCTGCCCGCGCGGTACCACGCCAGCCTGCCGATGACCGGGTTCGTGATCACCGCCGCCGGGCTCGTCTGGGCCGGGCTGCTGGTGCGCACGGGCGGCAGCGGCGGCGCCTGGCTGTACCTGGCGCTCGCCGTCAACGGCGGCGGCATGGCCGGGGCGTTCGGCGCGCTGATGGCCCGCGTGCTGTCCCGGGTGCCGGTGAGCAGCGCGGCGGACGCGAGCGGCGTGGTGGTGACGGTGAACCAGCTCGGCATCGTGACCGGGATCGCGGCGTTCGGCTCGCTGTACCTGAACGTGGCCGGACGGCTGCCCGCCGGTGCGGGCGCGGGCCGCCTCGCTGCCTTCGCGGTCACCTCGGGTCACGCCTACCTGGCGGTATCGGTCGCGCTCGCCGTGCTCGCCCTGGCGGGAGCGGGACTGGCACTGGCGCACGCCAGGATCGCCGCCCGATGAACGCACTGCCTCGCGGCTCTTGCCGCAGTGTGGCGGCCCGATACGATGGCGGGTTTTGCCATCGGGCCGCCACACGAGGACATCGGGGGTCCGGGGGTCGCCCCCCGGGAATACACTGCGGAAGGTGAGCAGGACGCATCGGCTTGAGCTTGACGACCAGACGCTGCGCGAGTGGGACGCGGTGGTGCTGGACTCCGGACCGGACGGCATCGTCCTGGACCGGTCCGCGTTCTACCCGGGCGGCGGCGGCCAGCCGCCGGACCACGGCGTGCTGCTGTGGGGCGGCGTGCAGACCCGGATCGTGGACGCGCGGAAGAGCTCCGACGACGTCTACCTCGTGCCGCTCGACACCGACCCGCTGCCGCCGCCGGGCACGGCGGTGCGCGGCGCGGTGGAGGACGAGCGCCGGACGGCGCTGATGCGCACCCACTCCGGGCTGCACGTGCTGTGCGGCGTGGTGTTCCGCGACTTCGGCGCGCTGGTCACCGGCGGCAACATGGAGCCGCTCACCGCCCGCATGGACTTCAACCTCGAGGCGGTGCCGCCGGGCTTCAAGGAGGGGGTCGAGGCCGCCTGCAATGCGGAGCTCCGGGCCGACCGGCGCATCGACGTCCGCTCGCTGCCCCGTGACGAGGCATTCAGGCTCCCCGACATCATCAGGACGGCCACCAACCTGGTGCCTGAGGATGTCAAGGAGGTGCGGATCGTGGACATCGTCGGCCTGGACCAGCAGGCCGACGGCGGCACCCACGTGGCGTCTACGTCCCAGGTCGGCCGCATCTCGGTGGTCAAGGTCGAGAACAAGGGCAAGGGCTTCCGCCGGCTGCGCATCGCGGTCGGCGACTAGCGGCACGCGCCGCGCACTGACC
>Ga0265340_10000671_pt1 | contig 19174 bp, 31 predicted proteins | sample 4CB225metaG_FD_202082 | JGI IMG/M metagenome (GOLD analysis project Ga0265340, IMG submission 202082) | Rhizosphere microbial communities from Carex aquatilis grown in University of Washington, Seatle, WA, United States - 4-CB2-25 metaG | ecosystem: Host-associated > Plants > Roots >...
CGAGGACTCCGCACCCGCTGGGAGCGCAAAGCTGAACGCTACGGTGCCCTCGTCGAACTCGCCTGCGCCATCATCATCTTTCAAGCCGTCGCGCGAGAGACCAACAGGTCATGACGGCTCGCTCTTAACGGCAGGGCGTTCGGCAGACAGCGGGTAGTTCAGCGGTAGACTTCTCGCCGGTTGCCCACCTTCACGATGGTCACCAGTTTCGTCGAGTCGTCGATCTCGTAGAGAATGCGGTAGTCGCCTTGGCGAATGCGGTACTTCTCCGCGCCGCTGAGCTTCTCACAGCCATTGGGTCGCGGGTTGCTCGCGAGCAGCTGAATCTTCGCGACAACGCGCTGACAGTCGGCCTTGCGAAGATCGCTGATCTCCTTGGCCGCCGAACGCTTGATTTCGAGCCTATAGCTTTCCACGTCGCTTGAGATCGCTGACGAGGTTCTCGAAGGAGGACGTAGGCTCCTTTGCTCGGGCCCGGAACGCCTCAAGATCCTCGGCGTCTTCAGCCAGTCCGGCGCGAACGGCGTTGTTCACGAGTTCCGACACCGACAAATCCGTCTCCGCAGCCTTCACGCGAAGGGCGCGGTGCAGTGTCGGCTCCAAGTAAACGGTGGCTCTCTTGGCTTGTGCCATGACAGGCAGTATGACGTTATGACGTTCTGACGTCAAGACGCGGGATGCTGCCGAACTCACGCCCTGAGGCGGGCCGCAAGGGAAAACTAGGGTGATTGAGCGGCGAGGGCGACGATAGTCGAATTGTGTTTCTGGAGAGCGAGGAGGTAGCGGGCCTCGTCGTAGGGCTGACGGTCGTGCCAGCAGCGCCAGAGGATGCGAATCCATTTGAAGGCCAGGGCACGCAGGATGACTTGGTGGGGAATACCCTTGGCGCGGCGGCTGTCGTAGAAGGCCTTGGCCCAGAAGGAATGGGGAACCGTCTCGCCGACCCACTCAACGAAGGTCTGGCGTAGGAAAGTCGGGCCGATGAAGCGCCAGTGGGTCCACGACTTGTTGCCGCTGCGTTCGACAACAGGAGCGATGCCTGTGCACTTCTGGACGGAAGCGGCGTTGGGAAAGCGGTCCCTGTTCTCGCCGAAGGCAGCGAGCAGGCGTGGAGCCAGGGCAGTGCCAGCGCCGGGCAGCGCCGCGAAGATTTTGAAGTCGGGCAGCTCGGCAGCGCGAGCGGCGATCTGTGCGTCGAAGCGGTTGAGGGCTTGAGCAAGGGCGGCGATTTGCGCGAGCAGGGCCTCGGCCATAAGTCGGTTGGGTTCGATGACGGCGAGGTCGGAGGTCAATTGTCGTGCCACCTTGATGGCGGCTACCAGTCCCTAATGAAGCTCTATCTCAACGAGCGCATCAGGCGGGAACGTGTTCGTCGAGCGTCGTGATGTCGTAGTCTCCTGATCCAGGACGAGTTGGTTGTCCGAAGAGTTGGAAGGAAGGTGATCCGCGAGCCTGCGGACGATTGGTCGCCGGAATTCCTGGCCTGCCTCGGCGCTTGGAAGGACGATATTCCCCGACCTCAAGCGCATTCGATCGGGGCGATGAAGTATCTCCTCGACACGGACACAGTTAGCTACGCCTTGCGCGGCGAGGGCCAAGTCGCGGGACGCATCACTGCCCACAAACCGTCGGACCTGTGCATCAGGGCTATCACCCTCGCCGAGCTGCGATTTGGCGCTGACCGCAAAGGCTCGCGCAGACCGCATGACTGCATGGCCTTATCGATACGTTCGCGGCCGCTCTCGAAGTCGTCGACTTCGGAGAGTATGCCGCCCTTGAGTTCGGGCGAATCGGGACCATTCTCGCCGAACGTGGTACGCCTATCGGCGACTTCGATGTTCTGATCGCGGCACATGCCGCTTCCCCCTCCGCTGCACCTTGGTGACGTGCGGGGCTGTAGGTCGCATTGTTCCATAGAGGAGGACGGGGTAAGTAACCGGGGCTCCGGATGTCGCGGTATATTACGCAGTCCGGATGTCTCGCCAGGAGGTCTCGATGTGCAAACTGCCGCCTTTCGCTAGAAGAGGGCTCTCGGGGCGATGTTGGGCGTGCCTACGGCTGCATGTGGATCTCGGAATGGTCCGCGTGCTCGGGCTTTGCGTGGCGCTGGCGGTTGGCGCTGTACCCGCGACCGCCTGGGCCTGCAAGATCGTGCCAGCCCCCGACGCATTCCAATCGGGTTCTTCCCCGTCAGGTGCCGCGGACGTTCCGTCACTCACTCTCTCGAGCGTAACATTGGTTCGGGCGAAGCACGGACCGCCAGGGAACGGGGAGTGCGCGGACGTTGGTACGCTCGTGCTGTCCTTTCAAGCGGCCGACTCTTCGGCGTGGCCGAGCAATCTGGGCGTGAGGCTGAGCTTGGAGAAAGGCGACTTTCCGCCAGCGTTTCCGATACCCCCCTATCCGCTGGCCACGAGCGACGGAAGCCTCGCCTTCGCGGGGCAGGACGATCCGTCCAAGCCGATCGACTTTACCTTGCAAGCCGTCGCTGTCGATTCATCGGGAAACGAGTCCGCACCGACTGAGGTGCACGTCTCCGATCCCGGCAGGCAGTCGACCGGTTGCTCATTTTCCGGAAACGCGAGCGGCGTGGAATCTGGGTATCGCACGCTTCTTGTCGGGCTATCCCTGATCGTCTTCGGAGCTATCCAGAAGCGGCGGCTGTTATCCCGACCATAGACCGTCAGCCTGATCCACCGCACGAATGGCAGTCAGACGCCGAACTCCCGGGCCAGGTCTTGGATGCGGCGGTGCTCGGGGATGCGGGTGAGGAAGGATTCGCGGTAGGCGGGGTCGTCGATCTTGTCGGCGCGCGCCTGCAGCCATTGCGTGGCGCTGGCGACCGCCGTGGCTGCGGCTTCGCGGTCGCCGGTGGCCAGAAGGCATTCGGCGAGCGCGAGCCGGATGGTGGCCTCGCCGTCGTCGACGCCGCCCATCTTTTCGAGCTGGGCATAGGCCTCGCGCGCGTGGGACAGCGCCTCGGCAGCGCGACCTTGCGCGACCAGCGTGCGGGCGAGCAGCGCGACGGCGAAGGGGTGGGCGAGGGGAACCGGTTCCCACGTGGCCATTGCGTCTTGGGCGTAGGATTCGGCCCTGGCGAAATTGCCCGCCAGATACTCGGTCACGGAAAGATAAGCCTCGGCGCAACCCTGGAACCGCCGATCGTTCTGTGCTCGCGTGGCAGCACGGCCCTCGAGACCGAAAGCTCGGGCCTCGTCGAGCGAGCCCTGGTACGCGAGGACATTCGTCAACATTTGCAAACATCCACCCACGAGATGCTTCAGATCCATCTTCCTCGCAAGGCCGAGAATCCATCGCAAGCGCTCGACCGCCTCATCGAGCTGACCAACCTCGCCGAGGGTGTTGGCTAGATTCCCGGAGGCAATGCACGAATCGAGCTGGAGCCCAATGCCTTGGTAGTGGTCCGCCGCGCGCTGAAGGTGGCGAATGGTCTCGGACAGGAGCCCCTTGTTTCGAGCAGCCTGCGCTTTCAGAGACTCGCACCTTCCTTCCGACTAGAAGGGGATCCAAGTGCACTCGCTCCTGCCCGAGAAGCGCAAGGATCTGCTCATAGTGTGTGTGATCGACTCCTATTGCCGCCGCCCGCGGGCGTGGTCAGCACCAGCGCGCACGCGGAGCCGCCCTCGCACACCTCCTGCCACAGGTTTTCCAGGAAGGAGATCTTGCGCTCGCGGCCGAAACACGGAACTTCCTTGCCCATCAGGGTTTGCGGAACCTCGCGCATGTCCCGTTCGAAGCGCAGACGGAACGTACCCTGGGCGAGAGGCTCCACCTCGAATCGACCTTCCAGCAGGCGAGCGGTCGGTCGTCCACGCAGACCGTGTCGGCAGGGGCGGCGGGGAGCAAGCGGGATGCTCGCTCGACCGCGCCGGCCAGGGCCGCCTCGTCCTCTGAGATGCGGCCGGTGGCGATGGCCACCTTGGCGCCGGGGAAGGTCGCCCGCACGCGCAACGCCAGGCGCGCGGCGTGAGCGGCTGCGTCGCCGGGAACCCCGCGGCCGACCAGGGCTACGATCCAAAGACCCTCGGAGGTTCGGTCCAGCTTAGCGCCACGGGCACGCAGCGTGGCGGCCAAGCTGGCAAGCGCGGCCGGGTCCTCGCCCGCGCCCGAGATCCCGGAGATAACCACCACCGCGGTCATGCGCTGCTCGTCTCCGGACAGGGTGCGCGCCCGGCTAGACCGTGCGGGTTGGGATTCGGTCCCGGCCAGCGCCAGGGCAGCGTGGCGCAGCTCCGACGCAAGCTTTTCCGGATCGCCCGGCCGCTCGTCGGGTGCCAGCGCGAGCATCCGGCCCAGCACGGCGCGCAGGGGCGACGGCACGCTGCCCCCGTCGCGATGCTGCTCGGGCGCGATGTAGAGGCGCGTGCCTACGACGGAGCCGGGCTGGGTGATCTGCCACCCGTCGTGCGCGCGTTGGGCGCCAGGGCGAGCGCCTGCAACACCTTCGCGCCCAAACGCGCGGTGGCCGCGCCGTCGATCGGGCCGCGGGCGATGCAATCGGCCAGGGTCTCGCCGTCGAGCCATTCCATGGCCAAGAAGGGCTCGCCCCGCGGGGTCCTGCCGTGGGCGACGTAGCGGACGATGCCGGGGTGGACCAGGCCGGCCAGCACCTCGGCCTCGCGGGTGAAGCGCTCGATGGCGATGTATTCCGGGTGCTGCAGCACCTTCACAGCCACCGTGCTGCCGTCGAGCAGGTCGCGGCCGCGAAACACGAGGCCCATCCCGCCGCTGCCCACCCGTGCCTCCACCTCGAAACGCTCGCCCAGACGCCGGTCCAGGTTCGCCTGGAAGGCCGTTCCTTCCTGGGTCTCGATGTGGCGTTGCGCGGTCACGGCGGCAGGCTAGGAACGTACACTACGGAGCAGGCCATCGGCGTTGCGCGGCGAGTCTGCCCGCCAATTCCAGGATGCATTCGTCAGGTCAAGAACCACGAAGACATCGCGGCCCGAGCGTGCATCCCGACCCCGCGGCGTCTACAACGGCAGGCCACTGCGGATGATGCGGCGAAGTTCTTCCACGTGGAGCCTCGGCCCGCGCTTTTCCTCTTCGAAAATGATCTCTGCGAAGATGATGGCAGTGAGGTCGCGTTCGGTCCGGTACTCCTGGACCCGGACGTCCTCGCCGGCCCGGATCAAGCCGGCCACGTCAGACAGGCTTACGTAGTGGCCCTCTTGGGTGTCGTAAAGCTTCCGGTTCGCGTACTTGCGGATGGTTCGCATGGCCCTCGTAGAATCTCACAGGCTCTGCCCGACGGGAAGAGTCACGAAGAATGGCGTTGGAGGGGGCCGGCAGCCGCGGCACGGCTTGGCTGGCCCGACAGTATGTGGTTCCCGATGTGGAACACGGACTGCGCAGCAGCCACCTGAAGGCCGCGCTCGATCGCCCATTCCCAGTCGGGGCCGCCCAAGGGATGAGCGCGGATCAAGTCGAGCCGGCGCAGTGCCTCGCGCAAGCCGGCCAAGCGTTCGGTCAGAACCTCACGCCGCACGACCACGTGAAAGCAACTCCTTGAGCAGGTCCTGCTGCGCGGCTCGTAGCGGACGCGTGTTCTCGTAGCGGCGTACGCTGTTCATCGGCTACACTCCGCTCGATGCCGTGGAGCAAGCCAGGAAACCCCAGAATACCTGATGTCTTGGCAGTGGGCGCGGCGGCCATCGAACTGATGCGGTAACGAGGCGGTTTGGCTAGCGTTTTGTCAAGACGGCGAAATAGTTACCCCCACAGTTACCCCCAGAGCTTGGCTCCTTGTCCCCTTTCACGCGGCCGAAGATGGCGGGCATCACGCGCAGAATGCCCGCGCGGTGCAGGTAGCGGAAAGGCGAGGTGTTGAGGATGTGGTCAGCCAAGCGACCGGCGCAGTGTATCCAGGACCCGGTCGAATTCCTCTGGCGTCACTCGGAACGCATCGACGCCGATATCCGCCAGCTTGTGCAGGAACGCCACCTTGGAGATCCCCGCCAAGTCGGCCGCAGCGCCGGCCGACAAGTGCGCCAGCTCGTGCAGCTTCATGGCCGCCGCAAGGCGAACCGTACCCTCTGCCTCGGAAGGAGAAGGCCCCAGCGCCCGAAGGGTCGCCTCTGGCATCTCGATGGAAAGGGTCACAAGCCCAACTGTACCAGGTCACACGCGCCCCTGTGCAGCTTGCTTCGTCCTGGATGGGATTTCTGCCTCGTCAGCGGGCCGACGATGCATCTTCCACCCTGCGCGAACGGCGGCGAGTTGTCGGCTGGGCTTGTGTGCTCCCCGGATTATTGGCTTCCTCCAGTGCCAACCGGTTAACCTCTTCTGCAAGGCGGTATTCCTCTGGGATAGCCAGCAGTTCGCGAAGGGGCCTGCTTGCCGCCGTCTTCCTTCGTTCTTCCGTTCGTCCTTCAACAGCAGTCTTGCACGCTCGTCTGGCCGCAGCCTCGTCGTCCAACGAATCGGACGGTTGTTCCTGGCCCCCTAGACTCGCACGAAACTCATCTGTCCTGTGCTTCTCTTCGCAGGTCTCTAGGTTGGCCCGCGCCTTATCGGAACGCTCCGCAGCCTCGGCCAACTCATGGCCCAGCCTTGCTGACCTCTGGGCGACGTCAGCAGCTCTGATCTCTTCCTGTTCCGCCCTGCATTTCTCGGTAGAAGGGCCGTCGGCGCGCCTAATAGGTGGACCTTCCTTCACCCTCTGGGGATTGCCGGATTTCGTCTCCTTGGATTGGGTCAACAGCAAGCAGACGAAATCCGCGTCCGTGCCGAACTCCTTTTCGTCCCGTATGCGGCGGCCAGTATAGGAGAGGCTCAGATCGGTGAGCGAAGCTGTCGCCCCGTCCTTGCCGCCCGCCGGGGAGACTGATGCCAATGGAAAGACCGTCTTTCGTGCCGCCTTCAGCGTGCTCTCAAAGGCCCGTTCTAGCGTCCTTTGCTGTTCGTCAGTAAGCCGCTTGGAGATGTCCTCAAACTTGTTCAGGAACGCTGCCCGGAGCTTGATGACGGTGGGGTTGACGGCGTTCCAGCGGTGCTCTTCGGTGTCGGGATCGTAGCCTTGGGCATCGTAGATCTTCTCATCCAGGAGGACCAACGGACGCTCAAAATCGAAGTACCACGCGGAGCTGCTGGGCGTGATGCGCTCGCATATTCTTCCCTTCAAGGTGCCGCGCGATTGCTCGCACTTCCCCCAGTGGGCTATCGTGGTGCGCTCGGGTTTTTCCCAAGAACACTCGGAGCTGCCGACTTCGCGGTAGCACACGTACCCCTTCCGGACCATCTCGTCGGCCTCTCGCCCTCGGAGGTACTGCTTCCTTGCCTCCATCGGGCTTGGCTTCCACGGGTCGCCCTCAATCGTGATGTTGATGTCTTGCGCGTAAGCGATTCGCGTGCAAGTGAGAGCAGCCACTGCAAAAAGAACGGTACGCAACCTAGCCATCATGCGGACCATGGTCTCCCCATTTCGGCTTTCGTGCAACCGTTACGACATTTTGAGCCGTGGTCAGAACGGACGCATGCCCCTAGCGTCGCGCTTCGGTGGCCACAGACTTTCCAGCATTCTGCCAAACGTTCGGGCGCCATGTGCGCGCCCTGCGGGAAGCCCGTGCCCTCACCCAAGAGGACATGATGGATCTCGGCTTCAGCCTCCGGCACTACCAGCGGATCGAGGCGGGGCGCTCGATCACCTTGCGGACTATGTGGAAGCTGGCCAAAGCGTTCAAGGTGCCACCGCGGGAGATCCTGCCACCGCCGACGAAGTAAGCGCTCTCTTGCGAGACCTCCGCCGCGGTGGCAGGTAGGGCATCACCGAAACTGCGACCGTGGGGGCGCGAGGCTGATGGTTGCCGTTCGTCGGACAAACAGGCTGATGCCTGCGCACGTCGCGCCAGACAGCCCGCAACCTACGCTGCTGGAGGCGAGCCGACTTGAACTACGAGGAGGCGGTGACGAGCGATTCCCACGCCTGTTCGAGATCAGCCTTCTTCAGTTCTCTTTCCTTGACTGCATCATCGTGGGCGACCTTGGCCTTTTGATACTCGGCCTCCTTGCTGGCAGCCTTGCGCACATTCTGGATGTTGAGACCTGGCCCGGTAGCTTGGTGGTGAGCATCCTTGGAAAGCTCACTAACCCAGGCCGCGCGCGACTTGCCAGCCTTGTTCATGGCCGCTTTCGCATCGATGACCATATCGCTGGCCTTTGAAAACGCCATCCGGGCTTGAATGAACCGCTTCGCCATTTGGTTGAGTTCGTCTTCAGTCATGGCGTACAGAGTATCATCGTATCCTGGCGCATTGAATGAGACATGGGAATCACTCGCGTTCGCCTCGGGATCGGCGTTTCGCATAGTTTCGACTTGCTGACAGCGCATCGGTTCACCTTGCCGAGCTGGGCTCGCCCCGTATTCCATCTAGGACTGACTCGGTGAGTTCGTCCGGTTTGTAAGGCGCGGCCATGCGCTCGGCCACGGCTGGCGGGGTGCCGAGGGCTATCAGCGTCTCAACCTTTCGCCTTCGGTTTCGGGTCTCTTCCGTTTCGGGTTCAGCGAGTTCGCCTCGGCTGCTCTCTGTTTGATCATCGCCCATTGTCGCTTCCTTTCGTGCTGGGGTATCGGCTTCGGTGTGGGTTGGGTTCGCTTTTCAGCCGTGCCAATCGCTAGCGGCCGAAGAGAACGCCGATTGCGGCCTTCGTTGTGGCCTCGGCGTGCGCGGCGCCCTTGCGCAGCCGCAAGTCTAGATCGCGCTCGGCCGCGGCGTGCTCGCGCTCCACAGTTGCCATGATCGCGGCAAAGGCCTGTGGGGCGTGCTCGGCCACGAATTCGAGCTGTCTGTTTCGCTTCGTCAATTCGTCGCGGGTTTCCTGAGAGATGGGCATCGATTGGTTCCTTTCATTCGGGGTTTGGGCTCGCGTACAACAGTGGCTTGTCTTGTTGGATGTGTTCTCGGACGGTAGGCGCAGGCCACGCCTCGCCGAGGGCGGCGAGTAGCGACTTGGGGAACCACTCGGGAACGTGGCCACCGTGCTGGGCGTAGCGCGCAAGCTGCCTGCGCAGCTTCACCAGGGCGTGCGCAATCTGTGGATCGTCGGGCTTGCCAGCCGTGAGCCAGCGAGACACCGTGCCGTCGAGGAGTGGGGCCGCGCCGCCGTGGAATTCAGCGAAGGTCAAGAATGCCATGATCGCCAAGGCGACTTCGCCGCGCAAATCTTGCTCGGCCGCGTTCACGTCTGCACCCGTGCAATCTGTACGTGCAACATCGCCGAGATCGGATCGACGCTCCCCGCCGGTTCCTTCCACGCACGCGCGCGGGCTCGGAGTTGAGGATCTCCGTGGGGCTGTGGCGGGCCATCGGGGAAGGCGAGGGCGATGGCCTCCGGGCCGATGGCATCGAGAAGCGCGGCGAAGTCCGCGGGTTCCTCATTGCGGGCAGTGCTCACTGCGAAGTAGATCGCGAATCGGCGCCGTGGTCCTTTGGGCTCACGAGCGATCGCTTCCAGCCTCCGGGCGTTGCGTGCTGGGCCGCCTGTGTTCGATTCGATTGCCGGCATCGATGCGCGGAGTTGCGCAAGCTGGGAGCGGAGGTGCGAGAAATTCATGGCGTTGCCTCGATGAGTCGCCCGATTTCCTCACTGGCCGGCGGGGAGGACTTCGCATCGCAGACAATGCACACCGCGCATTCGTTCCGCCAGGCGACGCGCGGCGATGGGCCGAGATCGTTGCCGTTGTCATCCGACTCCGGGCCGCGTCCGTTGTCGGGCAACACGATGACGGTCAGCGGCCTGGCCCCTCGGCGTGCGCGCTCTGCTGCCAGCTCTTGCAGCTTGGCCAGGTCACCGCGAATTCGTGACAGGTTCATGGCCGCGCCTCTTCGGATCCTGGGTGAACAAAGCAGCCCTGCCGATCGCTCCAAACCATGGTCTGTTGCATGCGCTCCATTCGCTGGATAAGGGCCGCATCTTCTGGCGAGAAGTCCGCCGGGTTGAAGGGTTGAGGCTCGGCCGCGGTGTTCGCTTGCACCTCAGCGAGGAGTCGCTGCACTTCGCGGGCGGCCTCTTCCGAAGTCCCACGCCAACCGTGATCTGTGGCGTTCGGCGGCATCGCCGCGCGGGCCTGCTCTAGCCGGCGCCTAAGTTGGGCCAGCGTGGTCATGATGCAGGAACCTCGCTGGACGTGGGTGGCGTGTCCCAAAGGCTCTCGTATTTCGTTCCCTTGTACTGTTCCTCGAAAATTTCCATCTGCGAGATCATCCTGAAGAACAAGCACGGCGGGTCGTAGGGGCCGCGCGTGTCCTCGTATTCGGCCGTGAACCGCCCACGAAGCGCTGCCAGCTCGGCAAGGTCGGCGTACCACCAATGCTTGACCGTCTCGGTGTCCGCTGGCGCGTCCGCGGGGCGCGGCCCTCGGGTGGCGTAGACCATCACAGGGCACCGTCCGGGGGGCGGCGGTAGCGACGCCTTGACCTGCGCGATTTGACTCCTGATGCTGCGCAACGATTCCATGCTTTTACATCCTTCTGAATTTGCCGCCGGGTAGGGCGGCGAGTTGTTCGCGAATTGCGGCCAACTCGGCCTGCAAGTCTTCAATCTCGGTGAGCTTGAGGGTGGTTCCGAGAACGCCTAGGCATGCGCTCACGCGCGCGGACATGGCGGGCTCCTCGCCAGATGCCTGTGCGACCAACCCGCCGGCGGCCTTCGCTGCGCCGGCCGACAAGATCGCCCGCGCCACGCTCACGTTCTCGGTGAGGCGGTTGCGAATGGCGGCGGCTACCTCGGGGCGCTTTCGCCACCGTCGCAACGTCCGACTCGTGACCTTGAGCACCTTGGCGATGGCTTCGAGGTTTTCCCCGGCCGCCATCATGTCCACAAACCGAAGCTCGGCCACGGACAGCGCATCGTCGGCCCCGCCTTCGTCGGGCGCTGACTCGGACGGTTGTCCGTCGGTGTCCGTTTTTGGGCCCTGGGGCAGGTCGGGCTTCTCGGTGCTGGCGGCGTCAGCCACGCGCAACCCCCTGTGGCTGCGCCGCCTCGCCAAGGCGCAATGTTTGCTGCCTCGGTAGGCGCGGGGCAAGCCACGCTTTGATCGCTGCCTTCCCGGCCTCGGTGGGCGCCATCGACGTCGCAGCCTTGCGCCCCTGCCAACAGAGCTTGCAGACCAGCCGGCCAGCCACGAAGTGAGCTTGGTCCAGTGTTGATCGCCGCAAAAGGCGCATGGTTCTCGTTCGGCAGTCATCGGGTCATGTCCTTTCCTCGTGTCGCGACAACTTCCCTTGTTCGTGGGCTTCCCGCATTCATGGCGCGTAGCGCGTGCACAAAGTCCGGTTTCGAGGGCGGGCTTGACATTTTGGCACAGGGTCACGCTGCACCGCCTTTCGCCCTGGGCTCCGCGGCTAGGAAGCCGGCCACGCTCGGGGAGGGAGTCGCCTTCCAGTACGCCCACAGACGTTGCCCCGCCGCTTCCGCTGTGCCGTTCAACCGTGAGAAATGCTCTGCCAGGGCGGTGCGTTCGGAGTCCGTGGCCGTGGTGTCGGGCCGGACGCGTAGGCAGTGATCGAGTTGCGCGATGGGGTCGGGCGCATCGGCCGGTGTAGTCAAGTAGTCAGGTGTAGACGCCGTTTCCCGGATAACCTCTCGTGAGGACTCTTCTAGGCGGTTATCCTGGAATTGCTGACTACGGGTGACTACATGGCCATTTTCTTGGGGTTTCGAGGTGACTACATGCCCACAATCGAGCAGGCCGACGCCCTGCCAACCGCGCACTGGAGCGCCGGCAACGCGGACGCTGCCATCGGTCGCGCCACGCTGGCGGAGTTGATCGCCGAAGTCTCGCGGGTTGAGCGGGTGCTCGCCTTCGCGGTCGCACCATGCCTGATAAGCGGTGCGCAGGGCCGCTCGTGAGACGCGGTTGTCGGGCGCGAAGGTGCAACGCTCGGCCAAGAACGCCGCGAGCCGATCATTCTCGGCGAAGTAGGCGCCCGTGGCCGCTTGGACCTTGGCCGATTTTCCAAGTCCGTCGCGCTGCCATGCCATGCAACCTTCGAGCGCCCAATTCAGGATTCCGCTCGCCTCGCCACGGAGTTTCTCCGCCAGCTTAGGATCTCTGCGGCCTTCCGGGATCGTCACCTCGAAAGGAAACTCCTCGAACCGTCGCCGAAACCCTTCGCTTAGGTCGTTGGTGCGGAGCCGATGGTTTCCCGCAATAGCGAGCTTTGCGGTGGGTTTGAACGTCGAAAAATTCTCGCGCATCCCGCGCGCGGTGGTCATGTCGCCGCCGGTCAGGGCCTTGACCCTGGACTCGTCCCAGCGCTGTCCTTGTGGCGTCTCTGCGAACAGCGCGATCCGCCGGCCGCGCAACGTGTTCACGTCACATGGGTGCTGCTCAACCTGCTTTGCCGTCAAGAGCGAGACGGGCGCCAGGGTTCCGTAGTCGCCCCAGACTGCCAAGAGCACCTCGAACACCACGCTTTTCCCGTTCGCGCCAGTGCCGTAAAGGAAGAACAGCTTGTGCTCGTATACCTCGCCGGTCAGGAAGTAGCCGACTACGAGCTTGAAGTGTGCTCGCGTTTCGGCGTCTGGTATCACCTCGTCAATGAAGGAATTCCAGCGCTCGCGCGTTGCCGCCGGATCGTATTTGATTGGCGCGAGCTTGGTTATCAGGTCCGCCGGATTGTGGGGTTGTAGCTGCCCGCTGCGAAGGTTGATCGTGCCGTTCAGGACGTTGAACAGCCATGGGTTGCAATCGAATTGCGACGAAAGGATCGCCAGTCCGGGCTCTGCGCGTACCAGCTCGATCAACCGCTTCCGCCCGGCCAGCCCGTTGTACTTTCCGGCCGTCTCAACTCTCTTTTGAAAATTCGGGTCCGACGAACCGAAACGCGCGGCGTCCTCTGCATACGCGCGCGAAACCTTGAGCGACTGTTCCAGCATCCAAATGCCGCCGTGGTCCTTCCCCCATCGTTGACCGTCGAAGCGATCCCACGCGCCCTCGTCGGCCACGTAGTGCGCCTGGCCGCGGATGATGTCGCCGAACCTTCGCGCGACCTCGGACTCGGTGAACCTGTATTCACCGTCGCGCGGCAACACCGCCTCCGGCGCGACTGCCTCGATGGGCTCGGGCTTCGTTGCGGCGTCGATGTCCGCCTTGACCGCCGCAGGACCATGTGCCACGTACCGATCGTTGAAGTCCTTTAGACTGGTCATTGCTGGTCACCAAAGTGAGGGGTCGCCACGTACCCGTCGACGGCGCGGGCAGCCTCGGCGCATTTCTTCTCCCCAATACCCAGATCAGCGAGCAAAGTGATCCTCGCGTCGGGGTATCTCTCGCGCAGCATTTTGGCGACGGCGAGCAGATTTCCGCAGCTCATGGCCGCGACGCCAATGCAGTCAGTCGCCATCGACGCCGACAGCACCGTGGCCATGCCTTCGCCGAGGAGCAGGTGTAGATCGCCGATCCAATCGCAGTCGGGGAGGGGCGCCGTCGGCCAGTAGCCGCCACGTGTATCCCCGCCAGCGAGAAAGGACTTGCGGCCCTTGCCGTCGATCATCTCGCACGTGGACAGAACGCCGTCGATGTACACCGGGACCACGAGCAGCGTCGGGCCGACGAGCGGCTCCTGATTCTTTCCGCCCTTGGGCTCGTAGCCGATGATCTGGACCGCGTCGGGCAACTCAATCTCGCGCACGGTCGAGGGCAGGGCGAGCAGCTTCGGCGCGGCGTATGGGTTACCGTTGCTCGGGTCGTGGCCGGCGTCGAGGAGAGTTTGCGTCTTGCGGGCCGCTTCGTGCGCCCGCATGACAGCGTCCATCGCGGCCCGGTTTCGCGCTGTGATCGCCTCTGTGCTCATGGCTTGCGCGCCTCCCTGGCCATCGCCGCCACCACCGTCGGGTCGGTCGGCCGCGACTCCGCGATGCGCTCACGCACCCACCTATCGATCGCGTCGGACGGCCAGGCGACGCAGCGACGCCCAAGCCTCACCGGCGCCGGGAAGGTTCCGTGCTTGACGCCATCGTAGATGGCCGTCCGTTGGAGGCCAACGCGCTCGATCACTTTCGGCAGACGAAGCAGAGACAGCGGTGCGGGCACGGTGGCGAGGTCGGCGATCACGGCCGCACCGTCGGGTCGATGGGGGCCAGCGCCGCCACGGCAATGACAAGCGAGCCACGACGGACGGGGACGCCACCGCGCAGCTGAGTAACCGTGTCGCGAGCCACGCCGAGTAGCTGGGCCGTGCGGGCCACGCCCTCACGGGCGGCGAGTCGCCGCACGGCTGCGACGATGGTGGGGCCAGGGATGGCCAGTCCGGTGGGTCCGGTATGCGTCTGCGTCTGCATACCATCTAGCGTCCCACTCGACTCGGCCACGCGGTCTAGCGCCTGGCCACTTTTCTTTGGTGTGGCTTGCTATCTGCCGAGGCCAGCAGAATTCAGATAGCGTCGAACATTGCGCACGGGAATATCCGTCTCTTCAGCGATCCGCGAGGCGCGGTTGCGCCGCTCGGGGTATCCGCGTTTCTCCATCTGATTCCAGCGGGCCACAACTTTCGTGCTGTTCTTCGCCGATTTTCTCTGGAGTTTCTTCGCAGTCTTCTGGCCACCGCGGCTGCGACCGGCTTTGAGAACATGAAGCAACTTTTCGAATTGCCCCGACTGTTCCAAGACCTTGACTATCTTTTCAACCTGGTTGACCGCTCGGTCGAGTTTTCGTCTTTCCTTCTCGTTCAGTGCACCAGCGTTTGTCATTTCAAGCGCTCGGGCCGCATACTCCAGGGCTAGTATTGCGAAGTCGGCAATTGCGTAGATGCGCGGGAACTTGGGATGATTCCTGGCTGTTGCCCAGCACGTGTCCTCTTCCACCCTGTGAAGGGCGAGTTGGAAACGGGTTAAGAGATCGGGGCAGAGTTCGACTCTGACCATCCTTGGGGGGCAGAACCCAAATCGACAAAGCCGCCTTTTCCGTCGGGCCGACACAAGCGGGACTCGGCTACACTCCTGTCGAGGTCCTTCACAAACTCCTCGTCCTCCGCCAGTCCTTTGCGCCAATCATCGACAGCCGTTGGCGCTTGCGCCTCCGCTCCGTTCTCGCCTCGCCGGGGCATCCGGTCACGGCTCACGTCGTCCCCATTCCTGGCATCGGCTGCGCGACAGGCTGGGAGGAGTCCCCTGCGGCGAGCTTGCCGAGGTAGTCAGCCCACGCTTGCATCATTGCCTTGCGCTCGGGCAAAAAACTCGTGCGATTGTAGCTCCTGCCGTTCGGGTCTTTCACTGCATGAGCGAGCTGGGCTTCAATCAGGTCGACGCGGAAGCCGAGAACCTCGTCAAGCAGGGTGCGGGCGGTTGCGCGGAATCCGTGACCGCTCGCCGTCGCCTTGTCGATGTCCAGTCGGCGAAGGGCCGCATTGACAGCGGCGTCGGACATCGGCCGATCCCGGCTGCGTTGGGATGGGAACACGTAGGGGCACAGCCCGGTCAGCGGGCGCAGCTCTCGCAAGATTGTGACCGCCTGCTTCGCCAAGGGCACGATGTGCGGCGTCCCGGTCTTGCTGGCGGTGAAGCACCACTCGGCCTTTACAAGGTCGATATCGGCCCACCTGGCCGTGCGCAGCTCGCCGGGGCGCACGAACAGCATGGGTGCAAGCTTCAACGCAGCCGCCACGACGGGAGTGCCCTCCTGATATCCCCATATGCCGCGCAGAAAGTCCGCCAGCTTCGCCGGATCGGTCACGGCGGCCATGTGCTTGGCTTTCGCCGCTGGCAGGGCACCGCGAAGGTCGGCCGTCGGGTCGCGTTCAGCTCGGCCGGTGGCGATTGCGTACCGGAAGACCATCCCAAGGTGGATTCGCACGCGATGGGCAGTTTCTAGGCGCCCTCGGCCTTCGATGCGACGGAGTACCGCGAGAACCTCGGGCGGGGTGATTCCCGCGATAGGGCGCGAGCCGATCCATGGGAAGGCGTCGTTTTCAAGTCGCGCCCTCACACCCCTGGCGTGGGATGGCGCCCAAGTGCCCTCGAACTTGGCCAGCCACTCCTCGGCGATGGCCTTGAGGCTGTTCGCCGCCGAGTCCGCGCGGGAAGTTTTCAGCGCCTTCCTATGCGCGCTTGGGTCGATACCATCGCGGAGCAGTTTGCGGGCTTCGTCTCGCTTTTCGCGTGCCTCGGCGAGAGTCACCTCGGGGTATGTGCCGAGGGACAGCAGTTTCTCTTTCTTGGCGACGCGATACTTGAGCCGCCACCACTTTCCCCGCGTCGGTGCGATCTCCAGATACATCCCGCCGGTGTCGTAGAGGCGCGTCCTCTTCCCCGTCGGCTTAGCCTTCTTGCACGCGGTGTCGGTTAGCATTTCAGGGGCTCCAATTGGGGGTAACTTACTTTCGATCTAGCGAGTTACCCCCAAGGCTACCCCCAGGTGCTGCCGGCTGTCAACGGACCCAAGCGTATCCAAGCGGAGCCAGATATGCGTTAAGTGCCCGATTTTGCTGACGGCAGCGGACTCGTGCGGAGGTCCTCGGACCCTCGTTTTGTGGGCGCGGCGGGATTCGAACCCACGACCCTCGGCTTCGGAGGCCGATACTCTATCCAACTGAGCTACGCGCCCGTGAGGGTCGATTCATAGCCTGGGCGTCGCGCGAGCGCAAGCGTGCACGGACGCGCGCCATCGCCGGCGCAAAGCCGCGAACCGGACTGGGCCGAATCCGTCCGGGCCGTGGAGCATCAGACGCGAGATCGCGCCTTGGCCACATCGGCTTTTGCTAACGCAATCAAGCAGGGACACGTTTCGTCATGTTGTATGGAACAGTCGGCTATGTAGGGCGTCAAATTTATGACGGTGGGTGGTGTGATTTTGAACAAAAGGCCCAATCTACGGGGCCGTCAGGAACGTGACGCTCGCGCACAGTTACTGACGCTTCGGCCTTATTGCTGTGGCCCGTAATTGAATTGTGTCGGGCATTGTAATCAGTTGGCAATAGCACTCTGTTTCTCTGTCAGACAATTGTCGAAACGACACACTTTTGACTTGCAAACGACACCAATAACTGGTCCAATTAAGACGGCTGGCGCAGTAGATAACAACCGAGGAGCAGGACCATGAAGAAAGCAGTAGGAATCAAGGTCAAGACCAAGGTTCGCAGCGGCGGAGGAAACTGGCCGAAGTAGCGTGAGCAGTCTGCAGCTGTTCCTAAATGGATGCGCCGTCTGGAAGAGACGGCGTTTCCGTTATTGGGAATGTGAGGTTCACTTAGCTTTGGCGATCCCTGTCTAGCGCATGAGCTAGTTCGACGAGACGGCGATGTTCCGGGATGCGGGTAAGGAAGGTCTCCCGCCAATTCGAGACGGAAATGCTGCCTGCCAGTATCTCGATCTTCTCTGTAGCTCTACGCAAGACGGCTCGCGCCCTGAAGAGGTCCGGTTTGGCCATCAAGCACTCTACCCAAGCCAGGCAGATTATCGCCTCACCATCCTGCACCTTGCCAAGCTGTTCCAGCTCACAATAGGCGTCCTCTGCCAGCGACATTGCTGCCGCGACCTTCCTTTGTCCGAGTAGTGCGCGAGCAAGTAACGCGCGAGCGAATGGCCTCAATGAGCTGTTGTCTTGAACCATCTGCAACGCCATTCGAGCATGCTCCTCGGCAGCGGAAAAGTCGCCCACAGAGTGTTCGTTCACGGACGCGTACAGTCTGGCGTAGATGAGGAAGTATCGCTCACCGCTCTTTGATGTCCACTCAATTGCCCGCGTTGCGAATTCGCGGGCCTCATCTGCGCTTTCTTTGTAGACCAGGATGTTGGACAACATGTAGTAGGTGCCGCCCAGCAAGTGATTCAGTCCCATTCTCTCCGCCGTGCCCAGAAGCTTCCTCATTTGAGATTCTGCTTCTTCTAGCTGGCCCACTTCCATCAAGGAGCAACCGACGTTGCCGAGGGTCTCGGCTGCAGCGCGGCGATGTCCTGCGTGTTCGAAGGATTCAGCGGAGCGCTGGAATAGCAAGAGCGCCTCGCCAGGTTGACCAGCTGCCTTCGCGATGTGAGCCTTCATAGAGTCCACGCGAGCTGATAGTACCGGGTCGAGCTGATCGTGGAAGGTCTCCAGTAGCTCAAGCGTGCGTGCTCTGACTTGAGATTCCCCGGCGCTGGCAAGATACGATGCCAAGTAGTACTTGCAGTTTAGCCAGGCGTTTAGCAACTCAGGTTGAGCCGGTCTCTCTTCCAGACCTTCCGCGAGTTTGGCGATTTCCTCGTACTTGGCTTGCGGACCAAGCCCATCAATAAGGGCGCTCAACGCCCGTAGAGCCAATTTCGGATCCGTACACTTGCGCCCCTCCTTCGCCGCCCTCTCTGCCTCCACATACTCGCCCTTCCAATACCGCGCCTCGGATTCCACCACCCTCAATTCCGCCAAGTCGTCGCCCTGCGCTCCCAGCTTCACACCGCGCTCCACGCGCCCAAGAGCCGCGGGCAAGTCGTCCACTTCCATCGCCTGATTCGCAGCCACGCGCAGCCAGCGGATGGCGTGCGCGGGCTGCTGGCCTTTTTCGTAGTGGTCGGCCAGGATGATGGCTTCGTGCTCGCCCGAGCGCTCGAGGAAGTCGGCGGCCAGGTAGTGGCCGTTCACTTCGTCCTTCGGGGTCAGCATGGCGTAGGCGGCTTGGTGCAAAAGGGCGTGGCGGAACACGTGCTGGCGGCCGGCGCCCAGGGGCCGGGAGAACAGGATTTCCTTGTCCACCAGGATCTCCAGCCAGCGGTCTATATCATCGTCGCTCAGTTCGTCGATGAGGGCCTTGACCCCGTCGGCGAGGAAGCTCTGCCCGAAGATGGCGGCCGCGCGCAGAACCAGCTTGCAGCCTTCGCCCACGGAGTCGAAGCGAACCTGCACGGTGCCAAGCACGGTGTCGGGAATGGCGGAAATGTCCCCGCCTTGCACGAGGGCGCGGCACAGCTCTTCCAGGTAGAACGGGTTGCCCTGGGCGTGATCGAGCAGCCAGGCCAGCTTGTCAGGGGCCACCTCGCCCAGCACGCGCCGGATCATTTCCTCGGCGGCGCGCTTGCCGAGTGGGCCCAGGGACACACGCTGAATTCGGCGTTCGCGCCACAGGCCATAGAAGCGCTCGTCCACTTCGGGCCGCGCCAGGGCCAGCAGCATGACCGGCTTTTTCTGCAGGATGCGCAGGGCGGAATCCATGTAGTTGGCGCTGGCGAAGTCGCACCAGTG
>Ga0265340_10000672_pt1 | contig 19165 bp, 20 predicted proteins | sample 4CB225metaG_FD_202082 | JGI IMG/M metagenome (GOLD analysis project Ga0265340, IMG submission 202082) | Rhizosphere microbial communities from Carex aquatilis grown in University of Washington, Seatle, WA, United States - 4-CB2-25 metaG | ecosystem: Host-associated > Plants > Roots >...
TTGCCGAACTGGCCGGGCTGGCACGACGCCACAAGCTCGACGTGCTCGGGTTCCTGCTCGGGATGACGCAGCTCGAAGCCGAGGAGCATTTACGGCTTCGCAGCAAACGAAACCTGTCATGACGGTCTTGTTGTCGCGCCGGGCGCGGCGCGCACGCCGATCTGGAGTGGCGCGGCGCCGACCCCCGAAGCATTCGCTGTTGGACAGACGAATTTTGCGCACCATCCCGCTGGGCCGGCTCGGCGAAGCCGATGAGGTGGCGAAGACGGTGTTGTTCCTTGCCTCCGACGATTCGTCGAAATCGTGAATCCGATCAGCACGATTCGATGAGAAAGCATCGCCCTGCGTGCCGACCGGTTCCATCAGCCGGCGGCATATTCGTTGGTTCCACGCAATCCGTTGAACCTTCGTCGCAGCAAGTCAGACATCTCCAAGGGTAGGGATTTGATCGTTTCCGAATTGGAGAGCCTGTTATGCCGAAAGCCGCTCGCATCTCTGTACCGATTCCCAGCTCCTCGGCGCCTTCTTCGGAGAAGTCCGATAGCGGCCAGTTTTTCGCGGTCGCCTTGTTTTCTGGAATTGGCCTTTTGATCACCCTCGTCGCCATCATTATGGGCGTGCCTGGGGCATGGTACTGACGCCGTCCGGTATTCGAGGTTGAAACGACCCTGCCGTCGCGCTTCCACGACGGCAGGCGGTGTCCTTCATTCAGCTCACGCCGCGTGGAGATTGGTCGCGGCTTGCAGCGCGCTCGCCAGCGCTTTCTCGCGGTGCTCCGGCCCGACCTGGATTCCGTCGGCAAAAATGAATTCGGGATTCTTGATCCCGATGAAGCCGAACACCCAGCGCAAATAGGTTTCCAGATGTTCGCCGAACGCAGCCGGCGTGCCGGCGCCGTAGAAGCCGCCGCGCGAGATCGCAACGATGACGCGCTTGTTGCCGGCCAGGCCCTCGGGGCCCTGCGCGCCGTACTTGAAAGTCTTGCCGGCTACCAGGATGCGGTCGATCCAGGCCTTGAGCTGGCTCGGTAGGGTGAAATTGTACATGGGTGCGCCGAGCACCACGATGTCGGCGGCGAGGAATTCCTCCAGCACCGCCTGACCCGCGGCGAGGTCCTCGCGCAGGGCGGCATCGGCTGCGGCGCCTTGCGCGGCCGCAAGATGCGGACCCGACAGATGCGCCAGCGGCGTCGAAGTCAGGTCGCGGTAGACGACGTCCAGATGAGGCGTAGCGTCGCGCAGACGTTCCACGATCGCGGCGGAAACCTGACGGCTGACGGAGTGGGGGCCGAGCACGCTGGAATCGATATGAAGAAGTTTCATGAGGTTCACCCTTGGTATAAGTTTGTAACTGGGACTATATGAGTGACCGTCTGCAACCCCCGCAAGAACGCACATTTTTGAAACCCGAGCACAACTTTGAAACCCGAGCACACCGATGTGACTGTCCTGCCGCCCCACGCTCACGAGAGCAGCGACTGCCGCGGGGTCGCCTCGGTACTAGCGCGGGTCGGCGACAAATGGAGCGTGTTCGTCATCATGCTGCTCGGCGGCGGACCGCGGCGCTTCAACGAGATCAAGCGCATGGTCGGCGGCATCTCGCAGCGGATGCTGACGCTGACGCTGCGCGGACTTGAGCGCGACGGCCTGGTGACCCGGACCGTGTTCCCGACCATTCCGCCACGCGTCGATTACGAGCTGACGGATCTTGGACGCGGGCTGTCGAAGCCGGTGGAGGCGCTGGGCAAATGGGCCAGCGATCACCAGCCGGAAATCGAAACCGCGCGGGCAAAATTCGACGGGCGCAATCAGGCTGGCTGATTGGGTCGCGGCTAGATCAGCGACACCAGCCCGCCGCCATGGCGATCGAGCCGGCCGGCGAGTTCGAGCTCCAGCAGCACGGTCCGAACGATGGCAGGCGAGGCGCCGGCCATCCGGATGAGATCGTCGAGCAGCACCGGCGTTGGCCCGAGCAGATCGATGATGCGGGCGCGATCGCCGGCGTCGGGCTCAGAGGCCAGCGGCTCGTCGTCGGGCTCACGCAAGACGAGCGGCCGTCCCATGATCGGCTCGACCGCATTGATGACATCGGAGGCTTCCGTGGTCAGCGTCGCGCCCTGTTTGATCAGATCATTGGTGCCGGCGGCGCGCGGATCGAGCGGCGAGCCAGGCACCGCGAACACCTCGCGGCCCTGTTCGGCGGCGATCCGTGCCGTGATCAGCGAGCCCGAGCGATGCGCGGCCTCGACCACGACGACGCCGAGCGCGACGCCCGAGATCAGCCGATTACGCCGGGGAAAGTCGCGGGCGCGCGGCGCGTGCCCGAGCGGCATTTCGGAAATCGCCGCCCCACCGGCGCCGATCAGCTCCGTCAGCAGGTCCTCATGCTCGGGCGGATAAATCCGGTCATGGCCGCCGGCCAGCACCGCGATCGTGCCGCTGGCGAGACTCGCGCGATGCGCTGCCGCATCGATGCCGCGCGCCAGGCCCGAGGCGATCATGAACCCGGCCTCGCCGAGATCGCGCGCAATGGAGCCTGCGAATTTCAACCCGGCGCCCGACGCGTTGCGCGAACCGACCACCGCGATGATCGGCCGCATCAGGACATCGCGTATCCCGCGCACGCCCAGCAAGGGCGGTGCATCGTCAAGCTCCGACAGCCGCGGCGGATAGCCGTCTTCCCCCGGCGCCAGCAGATGCACGCCGAGCCGTTCGCTCGCGGCAAGTTCGGCGCGCGCATCCTCCTCGCTGCAGATCCGCCCCGGCCGCGCCGCGCCGCCGCGCCGCGCCAGATCGGGCAGCCGCGAAAGCGCGGTGCGCGCGCTGCCGAAATGATTGATCAGGGAACGGAAGGTGCGCGGCCCGACGTTGTCGGACCGGATCAGCCGCAGCCAGTCGATCCGCTCCGCGTCGGTCAGGTTCGTGGTGCTGGGCGTCTTGCTGTCCATGCGGCCCCCGGGAAGCGGGGAGTGTGGATCAACCTGGGGGCGTGGGGAAGGGGCTCCGCCGTCATTCCGGGACACGCGCCTTTGCGTCGACCCGGGGTATCGCTTGCCCCATCCCGCCGCGCTCCGTAAAAGCCGTGCTGCCTTTCGCAGGAGAAAATGCCCATGATCTCGCTTGCCGACCTTCAGCGCCGCATCGCTTCCGGCGAGCTTTCGGCGGATGCCGCGATCGCACAGTCCCGTGAGGCGATCGAGGCTCAGGACAAGACCATCGGCGCCTTCGTCTGTCATACTGACAACCTGCGCGCCGCCGATGCGGGTCCGCTGCGCGGCATTGCGGTTGGGATCAAGGACATCATCGATACCGCGGATCTTCCGACCGAAATGGGATCGAAGATCTACCGGGGCTGGCGTCCGCGTGCGGACGCGCCCGTCGTGATGATGCTGAAGCGGGCCGGGGCTTCCATCGCCGGCAAGACCACGACCACGGGCTTCGCCTCGCGCGATCCGACCGCCACGCTCAATCCCCGCAATCACGCGCACACGCCGGGCGGATCGTCAGCGGGGTCGGCGGCAGCGGTCGCAGCCGGGATGATTCCGCTGGCGCTGGGAACGCAGACCGGCGGCTCGGTGATCCGGCCGGCGTCGTATTGCGGCGTGGCCGCAATAAAGCCGTCGTTCCGCGTGCTGCCGACGGTCGGCGTAAAATGTTTTTCGTGGACGCTGGACACCGTCGGGCTGTTCGCTGCCGGCGTCGAAGACCTCGCGCTCGGGCTTTCGGCGATCACCGGCCGGCCCGAACTGCTGCCGGGTGCAGCGATCGAGCGGCCGCGCATCGCCCTGGTGACGCAGGATTTTGCCGGCGCGCCGGAAGCGGCCAGCGCGGAGGCCTTGCGGATCGCCGCTGATGCCGCTGAACGCGCCGGCGCCTCCGTGCGCACGCTCGCGCTGCCGGAGATATCGGCCGAGGCGTGGCGCGCGCACGAGACGGTGCAGGAATTCGAGGCGCATCAGGCGCTCGCCTGGGAATACCGCACGCAATACGACGCCATGCCGCCGCTATTGCGCGCGAAACTCGACGAGACCGCGGGTATCGCGCCTGCCGATTACGACGAGGCGCGCCGGACTTCGAACCGCGGCCGAAAGGCGCTGGCCAAGCTCTTCGAGGATGTCGACGCCTTGCTGGCCTTCTCCGCGCCGGGTGCGGCGCCAAAGGGGCTGGCCTCGACCGGCGATACCCATTTCAACAAGCTGTGGACCTTGATGGGCGTTCCCTGCGTGAACATTCCCGCCCATATCGCCGACGGCGGCTTGCCGGTGGGCGTGCAGGTGATCGCCCGGTTCGGCAACGACGCCGGCGCGCTCGAGGTGGCGCGCTTCGTGGAAGCAGCGCTGGCGCGGCGGTGAAGGGATCCCGTCATTCCCGGCCATGCGCGTGCGCATGGACCCGGAATCTCGAGGTTGTGTGCGCGAGATTCCGGCTTCGATGCTTTGCATCGCCCCGGAATGACGATCCCTACGTCTTCTTCCCGATCTTGCCCTCGGTGCCCGCCTGCAACCGCCTGATATTTTCGCGGTGCATGTAGAACAAGAGCAGCGTCAGCACGGCGAACAGCGAGGCCAGCGCGAGGTGGCCGAACCACCACAGGAAGATCGGCGTCACCACGCTGGCAACCAGTGCCGCGAGCGAGGAGTAGCGCGTGACGATGGCGGTCGTTAGCCAGATCACGCAGAACACGATCGCGGCGGGCCAGAACAACCCGATCAGGATACCGATATAGACCGCGACGCCTTTGCCGCCCCTGAATTTCAGCCACACTGGGAAGAGGTGGCCGAGAAAGGCGCCGAGCGCCGCCGCCATCGCGGCGTTGGGCCCGCCGAAATAGCCCGCGAGGATGACCGCGACGGTGCCCTTCAGCGCGTCGCCGATCAGGGTCGCCGCGGCGAGGCCCTTGCGGCCGGTGCGCAGCACGTTGGTGGCGCCGATATTGCCGGAGCCGATCGAGCGAAGGTCCTGGGTGCCGGCGGCCCGCGTGAGGATCAGGCCGAACGGAATCGAGCCGAGGAGGTAGCCGACCACGAGGGCGATCACGCCGTCGGCAAGAGGCGATATCAGCATATCCAGCGACTCCATCTGCGCATCAAGGAATTGTTAACCATAAATCCGCAGGGTGATTGCTCACCGGCGGGAGATTGTCATGCCTTACGTGCGCAGCCGATTTAGTCTGATCTGCTTCGGTCTTTATCTCGCGGCAGCCCTGGTCGGGATATCATTAGAAGCGATCGCTCAAATCTATCCTCATTGACCGCGCGGCCGTTCCAATTGTCAGACGTGCTCGTAGACGGTCCGTCCGCCGACGATGGTGCGCACCACGCGGCCCGAGAACCGCGCCTCGTCGAACGGCGTATTCTTGCATTGTGACTTGATATCGACGGGATCGAGCACCCAGGGCGTATCGGCATCGATCACGATGATGTCGGCGGGCGAACCGGCGCGCAGCGTGCCGCCGGGCAACCCCAATAGCTCCGCCGGGCGCGTCGACATCGCGCGGATCAGCGTCTTGAAATCCACGTCGCCATTGTGGATCAGCCGAAGCGCCGCCGACAGCATGGTCTGGAGGCCGATCGCCCCGGCGGCCGCTTCCGCGAACGGCAGCCGCTTCACCTCGACGTCCTGCGGATTGTGGTCGGACATGATCACGTCGATCAGGCCGGAGGCGACGGCTTCGACCAGCGCCAGACGGTCGTCCTCGGTACGCAGCGGCGGCGACAGTTTCAGGAATGTCCGGTAGGGGCCAATGTCGTTTTCGTTCAGGGTCACATGATTGATCGAGACCGAGGCTGAGACCGCGAGGCCCGCGTCCCGCGCGCGCTTCAGGATTTCCAGCGAGCCGATGCAGCTCAGCGACGCCGCGTGGTAGCGCCCGCCAGTCAGCGCGACGAGACGCATGTCGCGCTCCAGCATGATGGTCTCGGCGGCGTCGGGAATGCCGACCAGTCCCAGCCTTGCGGCGAATTCGCCCTCGTTCATGACGCCTTCGCCGACCAGATCGGGGTCTTCGGTGTGATGCACGATCAGCGCGTCGAAGTCGCGCGCGTAGGTCAGTGCCCGGCGCATCACCTGCGCATTGGTGACGCTCCTGTCGCCGTCGGTGAAGGCGACGGCGCCGGCGGCCTTCAGGAGGCCGATCTCGGTCATCTCCTCGCCGCCCATGCCCTTTGTCAGCGCCGCCATCGGATGGATATTGACGATCGCGGTATCGCGGGCGCGGCGCAGGATAAAATCGACCGTCGCGGAATTGTCGATCACGGGCGAGGTATCGGGCTGGCAGATGATGGTGGTGATGCCGCCGGTCGCCGCGGCCTGGCTTGCGGAGGCAAAGGTTTCGCGGTGGCTGGCGCCGGGCTCGCCGACAAAGGCGCGCATGTCGATCAGGCCGGGGGCCACGATCTTGCCGGCGCAATTGATGATGTCGGTACCCTCGGGCACGCCGGCAGCACCGATGCCGCGCCGGCTTTCGCGGATGGTGCCGTCGGCGATCAGCACGTCGCCGATTCCGTCGAAATCGCGCGAGGGATCGATCAGGCGGGCGTTGGCGAGCAGGATCGGGCGGCGGTCGGTCAGCATGATGTCACGCGTTCGGCAGGTTGCGGGCGAGCGCTTCGAGCACCGCCATCCGCACCGCCACTCCCATTTCCACCTGTTCCCGGATCAGCGATTGCGCGCCGTCCGCCACGATCGAGTCGATTTCGACGCCGCGGTTCATCGGCCCCGGATGCATCACCAGCGCGTCGGGTTTGGCATAGGCCAGTTTCTTCTGGTCGAGGCCGAAATAGTGGAAATATTCCTGGGTCGACGGCACGAACGAGCCGTTCATGCGCTCGCGCTGCAGCCGCAGCATCATCACGATGTCGGCGCCATTGAGGCCCTCGCGCATGTCGCGGGCGACCTCGACCCCCATCCGCTCGATGCCGCGCGGCAGCAGCGTGGAGGGGGCTACCACGCGGACGCGGGCGCCCATGGTGTTGAGTAGCAGGATATTGGAACGCGCTACCCGCGAATGCATGACGTCGCCGCAGATCGCGATCACGAGCCCCTCGAGCCGGCCCTTGTTGCGGCGGATGGTGAGGGCATCGAGCAGTGCCTGGGTCGGGTGCTCATGGGCGCCGTCGCCGGCATTGATCACGGAACCGTCGACCTTGCGCGCCAGCAGTTCCACCGCGCCTGACGCATGGTGCCGCACCACCAGTATGTCCGGATGCATGGCGTTCAGGGTCACCGCGGTGTCCATCAATGTCTCGCCCTTGCGGATCGAGGAGGACGACACCGACATGTTCATGACGTCGGCGCCGAGCCGTTTTCCCGCGAGTTCGAACGAAGACTGGGTCCGGGTCGAGGCCTCGAAGAACAGGTTAATTTGGGTGCGGCCGCGCAGGGAGGTGCGCTTCTTGTCGACCTGGCGGTTGAGCTCGACATATTCCTCGGAAAGGTCGAGCAGGCCGGCGATGTCGGCAGCGGAAAGCCCCTCGATTCCCAGCAGGTGCCGGTGACCGAGGACGAAGGTCGATTTCGATACAGGGGTCATTAAAGCGAGAGCTATAGGCAGGGACGGCGCGGGGGGCAAGGGCCAAGAAGGCGCTTGCGAGTTATCCCCTGATCTGTCGGAAGCACGGTAAACGCGGGCGTCGGAAAGTGGCCGCGATTGGATCGCCAACCCCCGGGGAATGCACAGTTTGAAATGGTTTGCTCGGATCCTGTTAACGGCATTGCCGCTTGCGAGCCCGGCCGGCGCGCAGAGCCTGCCCGGCGGTTTTGTCTATTTGCGCGATATCGATCCCTCCGTCCTCCAGGACATCCGCTATGCCGGGGCCAATAATTTCGTCGGCCGCAGGCTTTCCGGCTACGAGGCCGCCGAATGCGTGGTGAAACGCGAGGTGGGACTGGCGCTGAAGCGCGTCCAGCAGGAACTTAGCCCGCAGAAGCTGTCGCTGAAAATGCTGGATTGCTACCGCCCGGCGCGCGCGGTGCACGACATGGTGCTGTGGGCGCAGAACGGCCACGAGACGCCCGCCGAGCGGCGGTATAATCCCGCATTCAGCAAGAAGGATCTGTTCCGTTTGGGCTATATCGCCGAGCATTCCGGCCATTCCACCGGCGCCGCCGTCGACCTGACCCTGGTCGACCTCACGGCCGACAATTCCGTAGGCTTCGATCCCGGCAAGGCCTATGCCGACTGCACCGCGCCGGCGGACGCCCGCGCCCCCGAAGGCAGCGTCGATATGGGTACCGGCTATGATTGTTCCGACCTCAAGGCGCACAGCGCGGCCACTTCCATCACGTCAGCCCAGCGCCGCTGGCGCAATGCGCTGGTTGCTGTGATGGCGAAGCAAGGTTTTGTAAATTATTCCAAGGAGTGGTGGCATTTTTCGCTGCCGGGGGCGGGCGGGCCCGCGTATGATTTTCCGATCACGCGGCGGTTGAGATAGAACAAAGCGTGCGATCGGCGCGAGGGGCTAGCCTATCGCCAAACCCTGACTCCCCAATCCTTCTCTATTCGACAGCCGGACGCAGCCGATGACCCAAGCCGCCACCCACGAAGTGTTCAACCAGTCGCCGCCGTTCGAAGATGTCGACCTGTTCGCGGTGGACCGGCCGCTTATGGAAGCGGTGGCGGCCAATGGCGGGGCGCCTGCGCAACAGGAACTTTCCGAGTTCGGCCAGCACTGGGGTTCGGTTGCCATGGCGGAGCGCGGTCGCATCGCCAATGAGAACACGCCAAAACTTCGCACCTTCGATTCCCGCGGCAACCGGCGCGACGAGGTCGAGTTTCACCCCGCCTATCACGAAGTGATGGCGCGCAGCGCGCACGCCGGCATTCACAATTCCACCTGGACCGCGGACGGCAAGCCGGCCGGCGGTGCGGCTGAAGTGGTACGGGCGGCCAAGTTCTACATGGCATCGCAAGTCGAGACCGGGCACCTGTGCCCGATCACCATGACGCGTGCCTCGGTGGCGGCGCTGGCGGCGCAGCCGGACCTGCTGGCAAAGGTAATGCCGATCCTGGCTACGCGCTCCTACGATCCCGCCTTCGCGCCGTGGCCGACAAAACGCGGCATGACGCTCGGCATGGGCATGACCGAGAAGCAGGGCGGCACCGACGTGCGTTCCAACATGACGCGTGCGGAACGCGACGGCGACGCGTATCGCATCACCGGGCATAAATGGTTCATGTCGGCCCCTATGTGCGATGCCTTCCTGGTGCTGGCGCAGGCCGACGAGGGCCTGACCTGCTTCTTCATGCCGCGGTTCCGTCCCGACGGCTCGATCAACGCGATCCAGTTCCAGCGCCTGAAGGACAAGCTCGGCAACCGCTCCAATGCGTCTTCCGAAGTGGAATTCGTCGGCGCGTATGGGGTGCGCGTCGGCGACGAGGGCAAGGGCATCCGCACCATCATCCAGATGGTGCAGCTGACGCGGCAGGATTGCGCGATCGCTTCCGCCGGCCTGATGCGGTCGGGCCTGGCCCATGCGCTGCATCATTCGAGGCACCGCAGCGTGTTCCAGAAGCATCTTGCCGACCAGCCGCTGATGCAGGCGGTGCTGTCGGACATGGCGCTGCATGTCGAGGCTTCGATTGCGCTGGTGATGCGGCTGTGCCGTTCGTTCGACCAGGCGCCCCACGACCAGAACGAGGCGGCCTACATGCGGCTGCTGACGCCTGCCATCAAGTATTGGGTGTGCAAGAGCGCGCCGGGATTTCTTTACGAGGCGATGGAGTGCCTCGGCGGCAACGGCTACGTCGAGGAGGGCATTTTGGCGCGGCATTACCGCGAATCGCCGGTCAACGCGATCTGGGAAGGCTCGGGCAATGTGATGTGCCTGGACGTGCTGCGGGCGCTGTCGCGCGAGGTCGAGGCAGCAAGCGCCGTCCTGCAGCAGCTTGCCGGGGAAACCAGCGGCCTGTCCGGCGCCGGCGACGTGGTGACGTTCATCGGCAAGGCCTTCCGCAGGCCGGACAGTGAGCGCGTGGCGCGGCTCGCGGTCGAGAAGCTGGCCCTGCTTGCGGCTGCTGCGGCGTTGAACAGGGTGTCGCCGCATCACGCCGAATTGTTCGCGCGGACGCGGCTTGCCCAGACGCACGGCAGCATGTACGGCGCCGTCGATCTCGCCGCCGGCGACATCAGGGCGCTGCTGGACCGGACGCTGCCGTGACCCGCCCCTAACCCGTCATGGCCGGGCTCGTCCCGGCCGTCCACGTCTTTTAAAGGGATGCCGCGTAAAAACCTCGATGCCCGGCCCAAAGGCCGGGCGTGACGGCAACAGAGACTCGAAAGCCCGTTGATGGACTCTCTCGATCCCGCAAGCTCCGCCGCGTCCGCTTCCGCCGTTCCCGCCCAAGGTCCGCCACGCGTCTGGAAATTCTGGGGCACGGCGCTGTGGGGCCTGTTGATCTTCGCCGCGATGTTCGCGGGGCAGATGGCGGTCGTGCTGTGGTTCGTGCTGCGGCGGGAGGGACCCATCGATGTGGCCGCCGCGATCCACGTTGTCGGCGGCGGCCTGACCATCTCGCTCTCGGTGATCGCGGGGCTGCCCGCGGTGCTCGCCGCATTGTGGCTCGCGATCCGCATCTCGGGCACGTCGTTTACCGACTATCTCGCGTTGCGCGGAACCTCCTGGATCAATTTCGTCATCGGCGGCGTCGCGCTCGGTGTTCTCGTGATGGGATGGGACGCGGTGTCGCGCATGGCGGGACACGAGGTCGCGCCCGGCTTCATGGGCGACGTGCTGCAGTCGGCGCGCGCCGACGGCGCGCTATGGCTCTTGGTGCTCTCGTTCTGCGTCGCGGCACCCGTATCGGAGGAACTGTTCGCGCGCGGCTTTCTCTACCGCGGCTGGTCGGAATCTTTTCTCCGGGTGCCCGGCGCGATCCTGCTGTCGTCGGTGGTATGGACGGCGCTGCATCTGCAATATGACTGGTTCTTCTTCGGCGAGGTCTTCTCGATCGGACTGCTGCTCGGCTATCTCCGCTATCGCTTCAACTCGACCTGGCTGACGATCGTCGTGCACGGCCTCAACAATCTGGCCGCGGTGATCCAGACCATCATGCTGGCGGGGCATACCTAGAAGTTGTCATGCCGTCATTGCTCGCAATGACGGGTTTGGGAGTTATCAGCGCGTTTCGTGCAAATTTCCCAGCCGGTCGAGCGCGCCCTGCAGGATGAAGATCGCGGCGTGCTCGTCGATCACCTCGGCGCGGCGGGCGCGGCTCATGTCCATGCCGATCAACTCGCGTTCGACCGCGGCGGTCGACAGCCGTTCGTCCCACAGGGCGATCGCAAGATCGGTGAGCTTGGAGAAATTGCGGGCGAAGGCGCGGGTGGATTGCGCCCGCGGTCCCTCGCTGGCGTCCATGTTGATGGGCAGGCCGAGCACGAAGCCGACCGCGTTGCGCTCGGCGGCGATGACCAACAGGCGCGCCGCGTCGGCCTTGAACGCCTTGCGCTGGGTGGTCTCGACGCCGGTCGCCAGCCGGCGATCGGGATCGGAGACCGCGACGCCGATGGTCTTGGTGCCGAGATCGAGCCCTATCAGCGCACCGCGCGGAGGCCAGTGCGCGGCAGCTTCGATCAAGGGTAAGATAAGGGCAGTCATCGCGTTCGCATAACACGCGGCGCGGCGGTCGCGCAAAGCGTCAAGGGGTGGTCTGCTGCGGCGCCGGAACGGCAGGGGCGCCGGGATGCATAGCTCTTCGGTTGCCGGGGTGTTAGTCTGAGTGTGGCCCTAGGCAACGACGCCCGCGCCGATCCCCCAATTCACGGAAGAAGCAGACCATGTGGCCGGACCGCCGACTTCTCGACCTTTTCAAGACCGAATTCCCCATCGTGCTGGCGCCGATGGCCGGCGTCATGGATGCCGAACTGATGATCGCCGCGGCGGAGGGTGGCGCGCTCGGCTCGCTGCCCTGCGCGATGCTGTCGGTGGAGAAGGCGCGCGAACAAGTCAACATCTTCCGGCAACGTGTATCGGCACCGGTCAACATGAACTTCTTCTGCCACCGGGCAGTCGACGCCGACCAGAAGAGCGAGGCGGGCTGGAAGCAGCGGCTTGCGTCCTATTATGAAGAATTCGGGGTTGATCCGGCAGGGCTTGTCAACGCCGCTAACCGCGCGCCGTTCGACGCCGTGATGTGCGAACTGATCGAGGAGCTGAAGCCCGAAGTGGTCAGCTTCCATTTCGGCCTGCCGGAGCAGGCGCTGCTCGAGCGCGTCAAGGCGGCCGGCTGCATCGTGATGTCGTCGGCGACCATCGTGAAAGAAGCGATCTGGCTCGAGGAAAACGGCGCCGACGTCGTCATTGCGCAGGGCGCCGAGGCTGGCGGCCATCGCGGCATGTTCCTGACCGATAACATCGCCGAACAGCCCGGCACTTTCGCGCTGGTGCCGCAGGTGGTCGATGCCGTGAAAGTGCCGGTGATCGCGGCCGGCGGCATCGCCGACGGCCGGGGCATCGCGGCAGCGTTCGCGCTGGGCGCGGCGGGGGTGCAGATCGGCACCGCTTATCTGCGCTGTCCGGAATCCAGGGTCAGCGCCCCGGCGCGGGTGGCGCTGGCCCAGGCGCTGGATGATTCCACCGTGATCACGAACGTCATGACCGGCCGCCCGGCGCGCGGAGTTGCCAACCGCGCGATGCGCGAGATCGGCCCGATTTCGCCGCATGCCCCGGCTTTTCCCCATGCCGCGACCGCCCTGGCGCCCTTGAAAGCGGCGGCCGAAAAGCTCGGCAGGGTCGATTTTACCAATCTTTGGGCCGGGCAGGCGGTGCGGTTGGGGCGCGAAATGCCCGCCGCCGAGCTGACCCGGGCCCTGGCGGGCGCGGCTTTGGCGCGGATGAGCCAGATGGCAGGCCGATAACGGCGGGGGCGCGGTTGCGGCGCAAAAGCACCCTCTGCTATACGGCGGACTGAATTTTGCCGTCAGGGGCCATATATAATGTCCGTCGATGCCGCCACCGTTCGCCGTATCGCGCATCTTGCGCGGATCGCGGTCACCGAGGCCGAGGTTCCGCACCTGCAGGGCGAATTGAACGCCATGCTGGCGTTCGTCGAGCAGCTTTCGGAGGTCGACGTCGAGGGCGTCGAGCCGATGACCTCGGTGACCCCGATGGAAATGAAGAAGCGCTCCGATGTGGTCAATGACGGCGAGATCGCCGACGACATCGTCAGGAACGCGCCGGCCACGGAAGACCGTTTCTTTCTGGTGCCGAAAGTCGTCGAGTGAATTCATTTTGCTGGGACTGGAAATCCGATGTGTCTGCTCTGCGACGATGAAAAGGCCTATGCGGCCTATATGAACTATCTCGACGCGATGGAGCGGCAGGGCAAGGCGGCCGATCCCGACAAGGCGATGGACGCCGTGCTGGATTCGCTCGAGGCGGCCGACAAGGCGAACGCCAAGAAATTGCGCGACGATCCGGCCAACGACAAGACCCTGTCACCGTTCTTCTGCAGCCCGGTTGATAAATGACCGATTTGACATCGATGACGCTCGCCGAGGCCAGGGATGGCCTCGCGAACAAATCCTTTACCTCGCTGGAACTGACCGACGCGCATCTTTCCGCGATCGAGGCCGCGCGCGTGCTCAATGCCTTCGTGCTGGAAACCCCGGACCGGGCGCGTGCCATGGCGCGCGAGGCCGATGCCGGCATCGTGAAGGGGCAGGGCGGCCCGCTCGCCGGCATTCCCCTGGGCATCAAGGACCTGTTCGCCACCAAAGACGTGCGCACCACCGCCTGCTCGAAAATTCTCGGCAATTTCGTGCCGCCTTACGAATCCACCGTCACCTCGCAGCTCTGGCGCGACGGCGCCGTGATGCTCGGCAAGCTCAACAATGACGAATTCGCGATGGGTTCGTCGAACGAGACCTCCTGCTTCGGCCCGGTGGTCAATCCGTGGCGGCGCGACGGCGCCAACACCAATCTGGTGCCGGGCGGCTCGTCCGGCGGTTCGGCCTCGGCGGTGGCGGCCCTGTTGTGCATGGGCGCGACCGCGACCGACACCGGCGGTTCGATCCGGCAGCCCGCGGCCTTCACCGCGACCGTCGGCCTGAAGCCGACCTATGGACGCTGCTCGCGCTGGGGCATCGTCGCCTTCGCATCCTCGCTCGACCAGGCCGGCCCGATCGCGCGCACCGTACGCGACACCGCGATCCTGATGCGTTCGATGGCCGGTCACGATCCCAAGGACACCACGTCGGTCGATCGCCCGGTGCCGGACTACGAGGCCGCGATCGGCAGATCGGTCAAGGGCATGAAGATCGGCATACCAAAAGAGTACCGCCTCGACGGCATGCCCGCGGAAATCGAAAAGCTCTGGAGCGAGGGCGCGGCGTGGCTGAAGGCGGCCGGCGCCGAACTCATCGAAGTGTCGCTGCCGCACACCAAATACGCACTGCCCGCTTATTACATCGTGGCCCCCGCGGAAGCCTCCTCGAACCTGGCGCGTTATGACGGCGTGCGCTACGGCCTGCGCGTGCCCGGCCGCTCGATCGGCGACATGTACCAGGCGACCCGCGCCGAGGGTTTTGGGGCCGAAGTCCGCCGCCGCGTCATGATCGGCACCTATGTGCTCTCGGCCGGCTATTACGACGCCTATTATTTGCGCGCGCAGAAGGTCCGTACCCTGATCAAGCGGGATTTCGAGGACTGCTTTGCCAAGGGCGTGAACGCGATCCTGACGCCGGCGACGCCCTCGGCGGCGTTCGGCATCGGCGAGAAGGGGGGCGATCCCGTCGAAATGTATCTCAACGACATCTTCACGGTGACAGTGAACATGGCGGGGCTGCCCGGCATCGCGGTTCCCGCCGGGAAGGACGCGCAAGGGCTGCCGCTCGGCCTGCAACTGATCGGCCGTCCGTTCGACGAGGAGACGCTGTTCTCGCTCGGCGAGGTGGTCGAGCGGGCGGCCGGACACTTCACGCCGGCGAGGTGGTGGTGACCATGGCCGAGTTCAAAGCGAGTTTTTCGGGCGCCGCACCGGCGAAGGAGTTGGCCGCGCCGCTCGCTGCTCTGTGGTGGGCGGCCAAAGGCGGATGGGACGCCGCGCACAGGATCGTGCAGGACGAACCGACCGCTGACGCGGCCTGGGTCCATGCCTATCTGCATCGTGTCGAAGGCGATATCGGCAATGCCGGCTATTGGTATCGCCGGGCATCGAAGCCGGTGGCGCAAGGTCCGCTGGAGGCCGAATGGGAGCGGATTTCTTCCGCGCTGCTTGGAGCTGGAAGCGCATGAGTGCGACAGGCGCAAAACTGATCAAGGGTTCCACGAGCGACTGGGAAGTCGTGATCGGCCTGGAGGTCCATGCCCAGGTCACCTCGAAGTCAAAGCTGTTTTCCGGCGCCTCGACCGAATTCGGTGGCCAGCCCAACAGCCATGTCTCGCTGGTCGACGCGGCGATGCCGGGCATGCTGCCCGTCATCAACGAGGAATGCGTGCGCCAGGCGGTGCGGACCGGGCTCGGGCTGAACGCCCAGATCAACCGGCGCTCGGTGTTCGACCGCAAGAACTATTTCTATCCGGATTCGCCGCAGGGCTACCAGATCAGCCAGTACAAGTCGCCGATCGTGGGCGAGGGCGAGGTCGTGATCGAGCTTTCCGGCGGCGAGACCGCCACGGTCGGCATCGAGCGGCTGCATCTGGAGCAGGACGCCGGCAAATTGCTGCACGACCGCAGCCCGAGCCTGTCCTATGTCGACCTCAACCGTTGTGGCGTGGCGCTGATGGAGATCGTCTCCAAGCCCGACATCCGCTCCTCCGAGCAGGCCAAGGCCTATGTGACCAAGCTGCGCTCGATCCTGCGCTATCTCGGCACCTGCGACGGCGACATGGAGAAGGGGTCCTTGCGCGCCGACGTTAACGTCTCCGTGCGCAAGCCCGGCGGCCCGCTCGGTACCCGCTGCGAAATCAAGAACATGAACTCGATCAATTTCATCGGTCAGGCGATCGAATACGAGGCACGGCGCCAGATCGGCATCATCGAGGACGGCGGCACGATCGACCAGGAAACCCGGCTGTTCGATCCGGACAAGGGCGAGACCCGCTCGATGCGCTCCAAGGAAGAGGCGCATGACTACCGCTATTTCCCAGATCCCGACCTCTTGCCGCTGGAGTTCAGCGAGGCCTATGTCGCCGAACTGAAGGCGGGCTTGCCGGAACTGCCGGACCAGAAGACGGCGCGCTTCATCGCCGATTTCGGCCTCTCGCCCTATGACGCCAGCGTGCTGGTGGCCGAACGCGAGAGCGCGGGCTTCTATGAAACGGTGCTGGCCGGGCTCGCGGACAAGGCCCGCGACGGCAAGCTTGCCGCCAATTGGGTGATCAACGAATTGTTCGGCCGGCTCAACAAGGAGGGACGGGATATTACGGGTTCGCCGGTCTCGGCCGAACAGCTTGGCAGCATCGTTGACCTGATCGGCGAGGGCACCATCTCCGGCAAGATCGCCAAGGACCTGTTCGAGATCGTCTGGCAGGAAGGCGGCGATCCGCGCGCGCTGGTCGAAGCCCGCGGCATGAAGCAGGTCACCGACCTCGGCGCGATCGAGAAGGTGGTCGACGACATCATCGCCGCCAATCCCGACAAGGTGGCGCAGGCGCAAGCCAAGCCGCAGCTCGTCGGCTGGTTCGTCGGCCAGGTGATGAAGTCATCCGGCGGCAAGGCCAACCCGCAGGCCGTCAACGACCTCCTGAAATCCAAACTCGGCATCTGATTTCGACGCGCGGCGACGCCGTCTTCGTCATCGTCGCGTCGCCTCGCGGCTGTTCAAATGCGCGCGCGTGCACCGATCGTTCACCATAACGGCGAAGTCTCGCGCGCGAGATCGCCGCTTCGCGGCTGCGAATCAGCCGCGGGCGATTCGCGCAAAAAACCGGTTTTGGCGAGCGCCGATGAGACGCGAAGCCGGTGAGCACGAAAATTTTTTTATTGCCAAAGTTCGCGACTCAGAGTCCGTGCCGGGCGCTTTTCATCGGCATCAGGGCCGTGCAACGGTCGCGCGCGCACATCGATCGTTGAATGCGTGATTAACGAAAACACCTGTGGTGCAAGCGTTTCCTCTACTATTGACATTCGCTTGCGTTGGTTTTGCACGCACAATTCGCATCGTCGTGCGAGCGCGTTGTCGCGTTGTCGATCGGCGTGCGCCGCGCGCGCTCACGGCGCGCCGTCAACACTTCCTTAAGCGGGACGCTGTTTTTTTCAATGTGTTGGTGTATTCGGGATGTAGTGCATTTCGATTCCCGAGTGCACGCAGCGATTAAGTCATCTCACTTAGGAGGGCAACATGGCCAAGAAAGCTAAGAAGGCGAAGAAGGCGAAGAGCGCAGTAAAGAAGACTGCGAAGAAGACCCGCAAGGTCGCCAAGAAGAAGAAGTAACTTTCGCTTCTTAAAATTTGCCGGCGGCTTGATGCCGGCACGTCACACGAGCCTTCATGACGATCTGCTTCTCTGGAAGCGGGTTTTGAATCGCAAGGCTCTGGTCGACGAAAGAGGGTGTCGGCGAGACATCAGGTCAAACGGCTGGATCGATCTTTCGAACGGGCTCAGTCGCTCCATCGAAAACCGGTCCGGCAGAAGAAACTGGTTTTCTTCGTTCGGTGCGGATCTCTCGAGCTCCGCAATTTCACCGGTCCTTCGGGCCCACAGTGAAATCTGGTCCTGACGTGTTCGCCGACGCCCTCGTTCCCGGAGCCGCCGCATTGCTGCCGGCTTTCGGTTTTCTCAATCCCCGCATTGCTGATCTGATCACCCACGGCGCGCGAGGGCCGGGGGCTCTTCGTGCTTGAGCTCCGGCCGGCACCCAACGGCCTGCGTTATCGTCCACGGCAGCTTGCCCTTCGGCTCGCCTGAGGTGCCCCCGACGAGGCCGTGGCGCATGGCCCGCCCGTTCCTCATCTTCGTCTGTGCGGGGATGGTTATCGTTTCGCGAAGATCGCATGGTAGTGCGAAACCGGCGATTGCATGAAACCCCGATAAAATAAGCGTTTCTGTCATTTTGCCGGCGAGGGCGCGGCTATCCGTTTACGCCGCATTCATCGCGATGCTTAAACTGCCCTTCAAATTTGATCGGTCATGATCATCCCAACAAGCCGGCAAACGGCGTGGGTGATAACGGGACGTTTTGTAGTTGGACAGGAAGCCGCGCTCGGGCAGGGCACGGCAAGAACAACAAAAAGGAGACGGCAGATGTTTCAGGGGCATATCGATCAGGATACGGCAGTAGCGGTGGAAGCAAGCGCGATCCCCGACCTGTTGTTCGAACGCGGTCTGTACTGGGCTAGCGGACGTTCCGGCGTCGTCAATCTCGTCGCAGCGCATAAATGGTTCAACCTCGCAGCCCTGAAGGGCCGTACGGATGCCATTCCAATGCGCCGCGAGGTCGCCGAGTTGATGTCCGAGGTCGAAATCGCCACGGCGCAGCGTGAAGCCCGGGCCTGGATGATGACGGCGCACTGAGCGCATACGCGGCCCGCAAAGAGTTTTCGGGGTCTGGCCGGCTCGTTGCTTCGAGCGGCGGACCCCATCTTTCTCGGTGGTCTGGGGAGCACACCAGGCCGCAAGGCAACAATGGCCGATCTTCATCGGTGGCGCTCGCCGTCGGCGGTTGATGTTCAGATCGGGGCGGGTTCGCTTCTGAGGTCGCGCGGATGGATCATTCAGCGGTAGCACCGGAAACCGGAGCGGTGGTTGGCGGCGATAGATCTTTCTCGAACCACATGAGTCCCTCCATCTTGCCGGATCCACCCCTCGATGACGGATGGAAATCGGCGGAAAGGTAGATGTGTTGGGCAGCCGCCATGTCTGGGAAAGTTCCCAACTCGATCCTGCTATACCCCGCATCGACGGCAGCTCTCTCCGCCATCGAAATGAGAGCTCTGCCGATACCCAGTCCGCGGGCGCCGGCGCGGACGAACAGCCGCTTCATTTCACAGGTGTTGCGCTCGGACGATTTCCGGAACGCTACACAACCGACAGGCCTTCCTTCGCCATCGCGCGCGACCAGCAAGATGCCTTCAGGCGCGGCGAAGTGCATGGGGAAGTCGGCAAACTCTCTCTGCACGACCGTACGCGGCCCTGGCTGGAGCGTGTCAGCATAGTCCCGAATGAGCGAAAGTATGTCGGCAAGGTCATCAGCCGGCCCAACAGGGGCGATCTCAACGGTCATTT
>Ga0265340_10000673_pt1 | contig 19151 bp, 13 predicted proteins | sample 4CB225metaG_FD_202082 | JGI IMG/M metagenome (GOLD analysis project Ga0265340, IMG submission 202082) | Rhizosphere microbial communities from Carex aquatilis grown in University of Washington, Seatle, WA, United States - 4-CB2-25 metaG | ecosystem: Host-associated > Plants > Roots >...
CGCCCAGACTAATATTGATGAAGTCCATGCCGGCTGCGCTAAAGAGCACGTAGCTATTGTTCATCGTACCCGAGGGGTAGCTACCGCCGAACCACGCCTTGGACGAGAAGTCCGAGACAGGGAAGTTCTTGTTGTAGTTCGACAGCATCGAGTAGCCGTAAATATAGAGGTACCAATAGCCTTCATGGTTCCCCGGGAGTATGTCGTACGTGACCGAGCTATTCTTGAGGGTGTTCATGGCGGTCAGAGCCCGGTCGAACTGCGACTGATAGACTCCCTGGTTCACGATGTCGCCCAGGTGCGTAGCGAGCTTGATGTTCATGTTCGTCTGATTGTTCACGATCCAGCTGGTCTGGCTCTGAAACATGGCGATGGTCCCGCCGTTCATCTGTGCGGAGTAGTATTGCGTATCCGGGATGGCGACCACGGTGAACGAGCCGGTGTTGCCCACGACGCGGAAAGAATCAAGGTTGGCAATGCTGGCCCCGGACTCGCCCTTCAGGCAGAACGAATGCGAACCGGTGACGGAACCGAGCGAGACAGACCGCGTGACATACTGGTCGGCGCCGCCCGTGGCAGCGACGGTGTAACGCGAGATCTCCATCCCCGTCGCGGTGTCGAGACGGACCGTAAACACGCCGCCGGACGTGGCAGAAGCCATGACTAAGTCAAGAGCCTCGACACCGTCCATGGTCATGCTCGGGTAACAGAGGTAGTCGCCGGAGTCGAACGATGTAACCGCGGTGCCGCTACTCGTGAGCGCGGTTCCCTGCTGGCTCGAGAAGGACTCAGCTTGCACCGAGTCTCCGATGCCAAGCCCCTGCTGTAACGTGCCAGGTTCATCCTCGCCGCCTCCCACGCCGCAACCTGCGGTCAGGAGCGCCAGAGTTGTTAGATAGTGATGTCGCGAGAGATTCATGCCAACTCTTCCTTTCGTACGCGCCCGATTCACGCTGCTCGTATGCCCGCTGTGCCGGAATCACGGGAACACGTGACCGAGCCCATCTTCTCAATCACTCTGGGAAATATCATGTTTGGTTCTTCGCCTCGTGACGTTGTAGTGACGTTTCGCGTGCTCTCTTCGCGCCGCGCACGCGGACATCTCGCAGTTCACTTCCCGTCACTGGCTACTCACGCATATTAGGTCTGTCGATCTGCCTTCTATTGCACCAACTGGGCAGATTCATGACAGAAAGATGACCGGCGACGCGTTCAAGAGAGTTCACCATCACCATGGTGATGAAAGGCTCGCAACTATTTAGCGGGCCTGCTTTTGCGTTGCTGGAAAGACGGTGGCGGCGAGATTAGCGGCCAAGTAAATACTCACCGAAATGACTGTCGTGCGCGCTCGTGATCGGGAGCCCTACCGGTTGCACCCAAAAGAACGACCGCCTGGACCCATGACAAGTTGTGTGGCAACCGTAACTGGGAGGCGGGGTACGATAGCAAGCCCTGGCTGCTGCGGGCGTCGGCGAGCCTGAGCGAACTCATCACCGAACCGACCGCCGCGCTGGAAGACGTAGTGAGCGTGGCATTGCCGACCGACCTGCCGCCCGTTGCCAAGGCGAGGTCAGCGGACTTCTACCACCGTCGCCAGGCAACGGATGCTCGCTAGCCAATCGCCCAGTTGCCAACAACTTTGATGCCCCGTGACACTTCAAAGACAAATGGGCAGCAAGTCCTCGAGCTGCTAGCATCGGGCTTGGGCTTGGGGCACTCGCGTTGATTCAATGAAAACTATTGGTACTTTCATCCTGTCCAGTTTGATGGTGATCAGCACCTGGAGCGGCGTCACCTCCGCATCGACGTTTCGCCCGATCGCTCTTGCCAGGTTGGTTGAGCAGAGCGAAGTCATCGTTGTCGCGATGCCAATCTCGGCTGAGTGCCATTGGGCGACAATCGGTTCAGTACTTCGCCTGGTAACAGATTTCACTCTGGAAGTGGATTGGACGCTACAGGGCACGAGCGTCACTGGCGAAGATATCGTCGTTCGAACGCTGGGGGGTAGCGATGGTAACCTAGCTTCACTCGTATATGGGGAGGCCCAGCTTGCAATCGGGCAATCAAGTTTGCTGTTCTTGGTGAGAAATCGAGACAGCGAGCTACATGTGCTTGGAATGGCTCAAGGTCACTACCCGCTTCAGATTGGCGAAAGTGGAGAGTGGCAAATCGCCACCAGCCCAGGTCTTGAAGGCGTAACTCAGTTTCAGTTGTCGGCAGCCAAGACTTTATCAGGTCGAATGCTCTCGGAATTGCCTGGGCTTTTGCAAACGGGAGGAGCCACTCCGTGAAAGGATGGCAGCCCGCATTCTTATTCATATTTGCGACGGTGTACTTTGGGCGCACGGCTAATGCCTGGGCCTATTGTCGTACAACTACTTGTGATCGGGAACAAGCTCCACCGGATTGTGTATCCAGCCGTATTAACGGCTGCAGCACGCAGGGCGTCCCCATTGCTTGGCCGAGCACGTGCGTTTCAGCGTCAGTCAGCGCATACGGATCGGACAACGGGCGAGGCACGACAATAACGGCAGATACTATGCGCAGTCTCGTTCACAATGCATTTCAGAAATGGACTACCGTAGCTTGCCAAAATGGCGGCAGTCCCAATTTTGTCGTCGACATGTTTCCGGACGTCGCGTGTGCCGATGCGTCCGGCGAGGCAAGCTACAAGGTGTCCGGTCCAAACTTCAATCTATGGATCTTCAGGGACCATGATTGGCCGCATGACAACGTTGGGGAAAATGCAATAGCGCTGACTTCAACTCTGTTTGATTCAAACACTGGAGAGATTTACGACTCAGATGTTGATTTGAACTCACTCGACAACGATTTCGCCGTCGGGGATGATCCAGAGAAAATGGATCTCCAAAGTGTCATTCAGCATGAGTCCGGACACTTCCTTGGACTTGCGCACTCGGCGCTTTCCGACGCCACGATGTGGCCCGAGATAAGCATCGGACAGACTAGCCTACGCATTTTGAGTCAAGACGACCGTGATGCCATCTGTGCCGCGTATCCGCCAGGGCATCTTGATCCGAGCTGTGATCCTGAGCCGCGACACGGGTTCTCGACGCAATGTGATTTCCAGCGCAGTGGGTGCGCGGTTGCTCCGGGCCGATTTGCGAGGGGAGTGACACTGTGGCAGGGGCTAGGGCTCGCGCTTTTTGGTTTGATTGCCTCTGGTCGCCGACTTCGACGCAATGACCGCTAGGGCTTTCATGTTGTTCGAATAAACGGCAACTCGTTCGCGACTGTGAGTTTTCATAGGATCTGGTTTGCTGTTCACACCAACTGCATCGGTCTAACCGAGTCGCACCCTATCGAGCTCGACTACCGGGCGCTCTCGCATGCAGGCGTCTGGTGTATCGGCCGCCTACAGACCGATGCTGCGCGCACGAGGGCCCGGACGGGCTCGCGGGTGCACGAACCAAAGAAAGGAACACGGATGTGGATCTCGAGCGGACTGTGCAATGACTAGGGCCGCGATCACGATCGGTTAGTGAGCCAGTACCACGAGATGTACGTGCGCTTTGCGCGGCATATTGGTTTGGGGCGCCGACTCTTGTGTGTGTGTGCCTAGCCAGTGGTACGATATCCAAACTGACTGAATTATCATGAAAACTCTTCTCGTGCAAAGTGCTGCCGTGTCGCCCTGGACGCCCCATCGACAATGGGAGCCACCCAGCGTCAGTTTAGCTACCATCGCTGCGCACGCGGACGAGCACGATGTGCGCGTCCTAGACATGGTTGTTTGGCGTAAGCGCGCAAAGACGAACTTCTTGAGGACGCTCAAAGAGTTTCGTCCGCAGGTAGTGGGCTTTAGCGCAATGACGTTCCAATACGATAGCGTGCTGCGCTTTGCGTACCTAGCCAAACAGTTCGATCCGAAGATTAAGACGATCCTAGGTGGCTATCACGCCTCGTTATTTTTCAAACAGATCGCTCAGTCGCTCGATCTGGCATTCTGGGATTACCTGGTGCGGGGCGAGGGAGACCATTGCCTCGGTGAATTGCTCGACTGCATCGAAAACCAGGATCGTGGCATCGAGAAGATTGCGGGCGTTTCCTTTCGGCAGGGCGACGAGATGCAGCACAATCCCGGTCGTGGGCTCGAGAATCTCGACCAGTTGAAGATCCCGGCACGGGACAAGCGCGTGATTCCAGCGTGGCGCTTCCACATGTTCCTTAGGGTCGCCGACTGCATCGAAACGTCTCGCGGCTGCCTGCATGCCTGCAATTTCTGCAGCATTCGCCAGATGTACGGCAAAGCGTATCGTCTGTTTCCGCTAGATCGGGTGGCTGCCGATATCGAGGATGCTTATAATCGTGGTGCTCGCCACATCTTCATCACCGACGACAATATCACTCAAGATATGAATCGGTTCGAGCAGCTCTGCGACCTGATCCGACAGCTTGGGCACAAAAATCTGTACATCACCACCCAAGCCAGTCCGCTAGGGTTTGCGCAGCGACCCGACGTGGCCAAGAAGATGGTCGAGGCACGCATCCTCAATGTGTTTCTCGGAATAGAGAACGTCTCGAAGCGCAACCTGCGTATGATGCACAAACCGAATACGGTGGAGCTCATCCGCAAGGGCGTGCGTGCATTGCAGGCGCAGAACATATCCGTTGCCGGAGGCATTATCAACGGCCTGCGCCACGACGATGTGGACTGTCTACGGGAAAACTATACGTTCATGCGCGAACTTGGAATTAACAGCGTCATGGACCAACTCATGACTCCATATCCGAGTACCGAAGTCAGGCAGCAGCTGCTGGACGAGGGTCGCGTGCGCAATTCCGACGACTTCCGCTGGTACGACGGCTACTTCGCCAACGTCGCGACCGATAGCTACGACTCTGCCGAACTCAACTTCGTGCGGTGGAAGCTGCGACGTGAAATCCTCGGCATGTGGCGCCCCAAGTCTGCTGACTGGCGATTCTTCACCAGTTATTCGCTGTTCTGGGAGCTCGGACTGCGACCGTTGGTTTGGCTCGCTGAACGTTTCACCACTCTGCGCCACGGACTCGAGGGTCGCTACAAGTTACAGATGAAGCATTACCTTGACTTGAACGACTTCGGCATCGAGATCCCCGGGTACGAGCGAACTGCCAGCTACCATCCAGTATTCGGAGACACCTCGGAGCCGTATCAGGAATCGCGCAAGCAACTGCTTTCCCGTCCACTGACGTTCTCACCCCCGTGCCCAGCCAAAGTCCCCGGACCGGCAGGGGAGCTGGCAAACGAACCAGCCGCCTGAGTACGAGCAGCAGCCCCAAATCACCCGTAATCCGCCGACGCGGGCTGAGCACGAATGCATGCTTGCGCGCCTCATACGAGTCCAAACGCCGCTCGGAGTAAGAGTTGGTTGGGGCGGGTCTCCTCAGCTTCGTGACTCATACCGAGGTGGCAACGCCGGATTCAGTGCCGGACCTAACAGTGGTGCGTTCGGAAACCACCCGGTGACTCCAGACAATTCGGATTCAGCGTACGTGGAAATGACCACCGTTCGAAGTCGTGTCACTGGTGCCCGGCCGTGTCCACTGTGCCGTGGCTTGTCCGGCGTGCCACGCCTTGGCGCTTGTGCACGGTCGCTAAAGCTACGGATCTGACTTTTGAAGCTATGGATCCAGCTTTTGAAGCTAGTTAGCCAACTCGGGAAGCTTGGTTGCTGACTTGGGAGGCTCCGCTACCGACTCAGGGAGCTTCTTTATTGACTCTGGAAGCTTGCCCCCGAGATTTGAAGCGAAGTGCCGGAAATTTCGAGTTTGCTGGAGCTGTAATCAAGATTTAGAATTCGGGATTGTGGTTCCTTGGGCTAGAAACAAGCCTTTCCGGTTCAGACAAGTTACTTCCTAACCCAGAAAAGTCGCTTCGGGACCCGGGGCGAAGCTTCGAAGCATGGCTGCGAGTCTTCATGGCCTTCCCGCCCCGGTCGGAAATCTTGGAGGGTCAAGGTAGGCGTGGCTTCCGCAGGCGCATGCAGCACATCCTCCTAATGATCATGAACCCTTGAACAGGTCAGGGAGTGCTTCGCGCTTACATGACCCAAAGTCACGGTGGGTTCATTCGATGATAAGATTCATCTTTTCGCGTGCGACGAACGCACCCGACCACTGCGCTTGCGCCTCTGCTGCGACGTGATCCATAAAGACGTCATCGTGGTCTGGGTCGTGGTGAAAGATCGCTAGGCGTTTCACGTTGGCGCCTTGGCAAAGGCGTATCGCTTCCTGCCAAGTGGAATGGCCCCAACCCACGTGAAGAGGAAATTCTTCGTCCGTATAAGTTGAATCATAAACAACCAAATCAGCGCCCTCAATCAAAGAGAGGACGGATTGGTCTGGTTGACCTACGACGTGTTCGGTGTCAGTCACGTAACAGACGGCCTTGCCTTCGTGCTCGATTCTGTAGCCCGTGGCTCCATTGGGGTGCTTGAGCTTGGCGGTGCGCACGTGCACTCCGGGAACCAAGGAGAAGGCGTCACCCGCATTGAAGTCTTCGAAATCGAGCTCACCGTGCATGGTCTCCAGTGGCACCGGGAAAGTGGGCTCCGCCATTTGACCAGCCAGGATGTCTCGAACGCCCATTTTGTCGAGATGCCCTGCCATGATCCGAAAGCGACGGTTGGCAACATAGGCAGGCTTGAAGAAGGGAAATCCGTTGATGTGGTCCCAGTGCGTGTGCGTTAGCAGCAGTGATGCCCGACGCACGTCGTCGCGCATGAACTGATTGCCCAGCTCGCGCAATCCGGTTCCTGCATCCAGAATGATTCGCTCCGAGCCGGCGCGAATCTCCAGGCAACTCGTGTTGCCCCCATAGCGTACGTGAGTGGGAGAGGGGCATGCGATGCTGCCGCGGACACCCCAGAAACTTAGGCCTATACCCATGGTCGATTTCCAGACTACCACCCTTATGTCACCGAAATTAAGCCCTCTCGACGCAGGCGGAGGTGGACAGGCGTGGATTTCAACTGGGATCTCAACCACAAGGGCTCCTCCAGTGGCTTCGGCTGCACCGCCGGCCGCGTCAAGCCGCCCCAAGCCTGGCGTTGGAGACCCACGAGGGCATCTCCACACCCCAATGTGTGCTGCTCGATGATGGACAGGGGAACTCTGGGATTCTTGAACATCAACGCTGCAAACATTTGCAACCACAGCAATGGCAGCAATTTGCGCCTACAGACGCGCTGGCGAATTGCTTCGAATCTGATCTTCGAGGCGCTTGCGGGTTTTGGGCTGGGTTCTCATGAACTGAAAGCCTAACTAGTGCTCTCGGAGTGATTACATGAATTCATTATTGCTTTGTAAGCAGCTCGGGATCAGTCGATGTCAGATAGTGACGCTCTCGATCTTGGTAGCCGCTTGTTCTGCCTCTGGAAATACGGGCAACGGTGGTACCTCAGGCAGTGTCGGTGGGGAGAACTCACTGAGTTCTGGGGGAAGTATGAGTTCGCAGACGGATGCCACTTCATTGGGAGTGGGAGGCAGATCGTCTAGCAGCGAGGGCGGCACGGGAATTGTCGCAAGTACATCAGGTGTTGGCGGCACATCCACAGGCGGCGCTCAATCGCCGGCAGGAGGTAGTGAGACCGGTGGCGCCAAGTCGACTGGGGGTGCCAGTTCCGTGGGTGGCGGCAAATCGATGGGCGGTGCCAGTTCCGTGGGTGGCGGCAAGTCGACGGGTGGTGCCAGTTCCGTGGGTGGCGCCAATTCAACCGGGGGAATTAGTGCGGCAACCGGAGGAAGCAAGGCAACCGGAGGAAGCCCGATGACTGGGGGAGCTGCGTCAAGTGGTGGCAGCAAGTCGACCGGCGGCAGCAAAGCGACGGGAGGAGCTGTCAGTACAGGAGGTGCACAGAGTACCAGCGCTGCTCCCACCTGGTCGCAACTATTTACGAATTACTTTGCGTCGGGTACGGCGGGAGATTGCATCAGTTGCCATACGAGCAATCCGACGGTGTCGTTCAACAATGCTTCGACGATGTGCAACGCATTAAAGAATGCGGGCTACATCGGTAAAGGCACCGCTTCGCTGGATACGCTGCTCACATGGTTCGGAAAGGGGGGGAACATGCCAGCAAACAACAATCCCAAGCCGGCCAACGCAGTCGCCGATATAACGGCTTGGCAAAATGCGGCGGCTACGTGCCCCTGATTAACGGCAAACTCGCGGTTTGAACGTAAAAGATAGCTGCCTACAGTGTCGTGATGCCAACCGGGAGTCGCTTGGTCGCTCATGTCTCGTTCGGCTGAGGTGGTCGCTCGCTGAAGAATCCCTTGACTGCCTTTAGCGCACTCAGCGGTGCTGGCTCGTCAGGAACAAGTGACGGTGCCGGTGGTACTAGTGACGCACGAACCGGCTCTGTCAGTGCGTTGTCGATTGACCGCAATCGAGTTGCAACTGCGCTAGTCACCTGTGGAAACGCTAGCGCGACACCGGTTGCGATCGTGCTCGCGCCAATTGCCGTGGCCCAACCAACAGGTCCAAGTGGGCGACAGCCAAAGAAATGGCTAACGCCTGGAATCTGGACCACTGCCGCCAGTAGTGCCGAGGAAGCGAGACTAGTAATTACTACGGGGCGAGTAAAGCCGCCCGACGCGATCGTCTGACCCAGCTGCGTGCCCACGAGAGCGAGCAAGCCAACCGTATCAGCGCGCGCGCCCGTTCCAGTGAGTTTGGCAAACGTCCAGGCAGAACCGGCACCGAAAGCCGTGATGAATGCGCGTGTTGCAATGTCACGATTCAGCGGGCGCCCCAGCGAGGCGTCGGGGCCTTCTTTGGCAAGCCGCTCATAGTGATCTTTGGGTGGGGGCCGGAGCGCGATGGCCATAGCAGGAGCTACGTCAGTGAGTAGGTTGACGAGTAACAGTTGCCGCGGTGACAATGGCGGGCGACCGTTAATTAGACCTGCGCCTAAGGTAAACCCGATTTCACCGAGGTTGCCGCCAACCAGGATGGATACCGCGTCTCTAACGGACGCCCACATGGCGCGACCTTCAGTAATGGCCTCGACCAACGTGTCGATACGCTCGTCGGTGAGCACAATGTCTGCCGCGCTTCTAGCTGCACTGGTACTCAACTCGCCCAACGCAATGCCCACATGCGCCAATCGAATCGCGGGGGCGTCATTGGCACCGTCACCAACCATCGCAACCACTCGACCGACGCGTTGCAGCGAACGCACGATTCTCGCTTTTTGCGACGGGGTAACCCGGGCAAAAACGCCCACCGATCTGACGCAAGCATCTAGCTCATCATCGTCCAAGAGCTGAAGCTCGGTGCCCGACATGACTCGGCGACCCCGAAGCAGATTGAGCTCGCTAGCAACCGTCGTGGCGGTTTCAGGATGATCACCGGTTATCAGTACTGGCTCGACTCCGGCAAGCCGCAACCGCTCGATCGCCTGCCTGGCGGTTGGGCGAATCGGATCCGAGAATGCTGCAAGGCCAAGGAGGGTCAGCCCTTGGAGCCCAGGCAAGTCCACGTTGGCGCCAGGAAGTACATCTGCTCTAGCCACTGCAAGGAGGCGTAAGCCACGTCGGGCCAATTCGTTGACCAGATTTCGCAAAGTATCGCGGGCGGCCACGTCGATAACGATGGTCCCTTGGGCGGTCTGCCAGTGCGAGCACATACGGATCACCGTTTCTGGTGCGCCTTTTACGTGAACGCTTCTGGCTAGGTCGTCTTGTCCCACTACCGCGTGAAAACCGCGCCCCGGTTCATAGGGCAATTCCGCCTGCCGTTCCCATGCCGTGGGATCTTCATCAGTGAAGATCCCCTCCTGGTGGGCAGCATGAAACAGCGCGCTATCCGTCGGGTCGCTGTGGGAGACAGCGAATCGCAGATCAGGCGCGGCGCGAGTGGCGCTTTGCAGCACGTCCGCTTCGTGGCTTTCGTACTGGTCGGGGGTAATGAATGCGGAGCTCCGGGTGATGCCGACGAGTTCCAGGTGTCCCTCAGTGAGCGTCCCGGTCTTGTCGATACCGATCACGTTCACTCGCCCGAGCGCCTCGATGCATCGTGGATTGCGCACCAAGGCGCCACGCGCCGAAAGCCGACGGGCTGCCGCCAACTGGGCGGAGGTGGCTAGAAGCGGGAGGCCTTCGGGAACCGAAGCAACGGCGAGACTAACTCCGGCAGGCACCAAGTGTTCGACTCGGCGTCCACGGAGTAGGCCAGCGCCCACGAGACCAAGCCCTGCTCCTAGCGCGACGGGAGCAGTTAAGTTGATGAGCGAGAGCAGTCGCTGTTCAACGCCACTCGGTGGTACGATGCGACCAACGATCGAGGCACCGCGCGCGGTTTCCGTATCCCGACCGGCAGCGACGACAATCGCGGTGGCACGGCCTGCCGCGATTGTCGTTCCCGCATAGAGCATCGAGCGTCGGTCAGCTAATGCCGATTGGAAGCAGGGCTCCGCATTGCGTTCCACCGGGAGTGACTCACCCGTCAGACCCGATGTGTCCACTTCGACTGCTTCGGCGTGTAGTATCCGGCAGTCGGCTGGCACCATCTCTCCACTGTTGAGTACGACGATGTCTCCTGGAACCAGATCAGTGGCATCGACCTGCAGCATCTTGCCGTCACGATGTACGGTGGCCTGACGACGCACCAGCGCGGTAAGGTCACGGATTCGATGCTCCGTTCGATACTTTTGGAACCCACCCATGCACGCGTTGAGCACGACCACGGCACCAACCATGAACGCGTCCGCAGTCGAGCCAGCCACGGCGGACAGTCCTGCCCCGGCTGCTAGCAGTGGAGCCAAGGGATTGAAAAGCTCATCAGTGACCGCCTCGACCAGTTCGATCGTGCGTCCCTTCTTCCTTGTCTGTGGTGGCCGGCGCGCGGCCACTTGGGCAGACGATAGCCCAAGCTCGGAGGTCCCGAGCCGACGCATGACGCCCTTGACGTTTAGGACGTGCCAGGGAGTTCGATCACGCGGCTGCATTGATGGTTGACGAGAAAGCGTTCGTGCCGCTCGCATGCCGTTGAGCATCGAAATGACGGTCGCGGCGTTGACCACATTGGACACGCGGCGCGAAGAATGGGGCAGCAGCCCGCCGGCTGAGACCAGCGTCCCCATAGTTGCGGCCGCTAGTGCGATGTTCACGCTCTGCCTTGAGACCTGTCTTGCAGCGACCGTCGCCGATATCACGAATTCGACTTCCGACAGATCCGGTCCGCAGATGATGTGAGCGCTCCACGGCGTTGGTTGGTTTGCCAGCAGCAGTCCAATTCCACAATCCGAAGCCCGCAGCGCTTCCGGTTGATGAGATGCCAGCGTGCAGACCACGTACCCTTCGCTCTGCAGACGCGTTACCGTGTCGATTAATGGAGCCGAGGTACCAATCCGATCATCGGCGGCGATGCGGTCAAGGACCTCGGAATCGTCGGATGCGACGAATACTCGCATCTCGGCTTTTTGTGCCGCGGCGACCAACTCCTCAAGGCCAGTGCGCGGCTCCAATTCCACGGCTGCAATGGCCACGCAACAACCCTGGTGGTGCAGCTCCAATATCAAGTTTCCCGTGTCTGCGAGTTGATCGACGCGGGGTTGCAATGAATCGTGCGTGGCGGCTTCCAATCCCAGCGGTTGCAGAAGCCATTCGCCATCGCGTTGGACCTCGAGCGCCCGGTCCGCATCGAAGATATCCAGCAGCCGTGATTGCGTTGTTTTGCTGTCGTAGTGCTCGACACAAGCAAATTCGTGCAGCTTGAAGTGGCTCTGAGTGACCACGTCCTCAGCCAAGACCAAGCAGTTGGCGCGGTCCAGCCGCCGCAAGACTCGCGGGTCCATGACCAGGACGTTTCTGTTTGCCAGTGCACGACCGAGCTCAGCACTGAAGACGTCTCTCCCATGCTGAGCGGGTTTCGGAACACCTCCGTAAACGGCGGCGCTGGCTCGCCCCAGACTGCGTGTGGTCAGAAAGCTGAACAGAAAACCGGTGAGCGACACCATCCAAGCGCGGTGTGCGTAGTCTTCAATGGGGCCGTTCGGCAACGGATAGGCTCTGCTCGGTACATCCGTTAGCGTAGACCCGAAGTTGCAAGGTTTTGAACAGAGCAGTGGCTCCCGGCGCAGCCAGGCTTGGTGCTGTGCAAGTGTCTCTCGCAACAGCGCTAATTTGTGAAATGCGTCAGTGGCGCTAGCCACGGGCCGCTGGGCTAGCCCGTTGCCCGTCGAAATAGCGAGACTGAGCAACAGATCGGTCTTGTCCCTGCCCCAAGCGTTATCGAGGCTATGGCGCCATCGCTCGGAGAATTTGACCAACGCCAACGTGTTTGCAACGGCCGCTCCCGTACGCGAAGGCGCAACCGGCAACAACTGCAAGCCTGCGCCCACCAGTAGAGCAACCAAGTCTGCCCCCAGCTCCACCGCCTGTCGGGAAATGGTTTCGCTATCGGCTGGATGCGTGGAAGGCGTCGAGCTGAAGGGAACCGCCGCGCAGCAAGCATCATGTTCGGCCACCGCGATCGCTTGCTCGATGACCTCACTTGAGACGCTTCCTTCCTGAAATGCCACAACCACGCGTCGGGTATATGGGTTGGCTTCGACCCAGAGCACGCCCGGTAGTTTCCCGAGCTGTCGTGAGATCACGTCGCGAAAGATCACGATTTCGTTGGCGTCGAGCGCGCGCATCTCAAAGTGCGCGCGCGTCGTGCCAATCCACACCCGTCGCTGGCGCTTGCCGAGAAGTGCCAGTGCTTTGGCCAATTTGCTACGGACGTCCATTTGCAACCGGCTTTTTGACACGAGTCCAGCTCAAGGGTGAGCCGTGACAGTAGGGTGGGGGGGCATAAGCAAAGGTGAGTCGATATAACGGTAGTAATTTCAATAGGTTATGGTTTGATGATTTCTCTCCAGGTTGGCGTGAACGAGCCGTTCCATGGCGCATGGGCCTGTTCGGTCGAACATCGCTCGCCGCCGTCATTGTTGTGTTGGTTGTTCTAGGCACGCGTGAATCGCAGGCTGGGATAAAGGTTGGCACCAACGGGGCGAGTCACGATTCCGTCTGGGAGACCACGAGCGTAGACCTCTATCTCGACCCGTCGCTCGATGAACTTTCGGGCGTATCAACGATCATGGCGCAAGCATTGGCGACTTGGACTTCAGACTCCAGGCTGCCTCACGTTTCGCTTCTAGTCGGAAAGGCGGATGCGGTTGGGTATCGTGAAGGCCAAACCAATCGTAACACCGTTCGCTTCATGGCCAATGGTGCGACGATTGCCAAGGGCGCGCTTGCGATCACGGAGGTCAGCTATGACGCTGAAACGGACGCCATCGTGGACGGCGACATTATCCTCAATGGAATCTACACATTTGGCAATCTAAGGCTGAGCGGCGCGCTCCCTTGCTCAGGAAAAAAAGCCGTGTACGACCTCACGGACGTGCTGACACATGAGTTGGGGCATTGGTTTGGCTTACCTGACAACACCGACGATCCGCTTGCCCTCATGTATCCAAATTTCGGCCCCAACGAAACTCGGACTCTTGTGATGGCTGACAGTGATGTCGAAGCGGTCGACCAACTATACTCCAGCACATCAACCAGCAGTCAGAGCAAAGCCTCCTGCAGCATCTCGATTCCAAGTCGCACGCATGAGTCCTACGCTTTGCTGACAATGGCGCTCATGGGGTTTTGGGTCGTGCGCCGCAAAAGCAACCCAGCGCATTGATTCAGAGAATAGCGAGGCTACCCACCTGTCCGACCTCGCGCACGCGGCGTTGTTGAGCAATTCCTGAGACTTCCGAGTGCTGTGACTGGAACTGATGGGTGTCTCTACCTGAGTCTCGCCGGGTGCTGTGGTGCTCGGTCCAGACATGGCCGCAGGGCCGCGCTCGCACTGGCTCGCCCACACTCGCCGCCCTAATTGTGACCGAGCCAATTTAGCAAACGCGTGGTTGGCCGTTTCTCGATCCAAGCACTGAGGGTAAGCAGTCATGATGCCAGCCAAGAAAATAGAAGAGCAGGTCCAGCAACGAGAGGAACGCGCGGAAGCCCAGTTCTCTCGCGTTCAAGCTCCGGCGACGAGTGGCGAGCACCCCAATGCAGTCACTAGGCGAGAACACGCTCGTTATAAGGTTGAGCTGGATGTCAGCCTGGGGAGCGATCACAACTTTTACGTTGGATTCGTGGAGAACATGTCGGCCGGTGGTGTTTTCATCGCCACACACATGTTGAAGGCCGTAGGAGAAATCCTGGAATTGTCGATTCACGTTCCAAGTACCGACGCAAAGATTAGTGGCACGGGTGAGGTGCGATGGGTTCGCGAGTACTCGGAGCGAAGCAATGTACCGCCGGGCATGGGTGTTCGTTTCCTGCACTTGGAACCCGGCAGCCTTGAAGCCATCGAGAAGTTTCTCGCCAGACGTGAGCCCATCTTTTTCGACGAAGATTGAGCAATCTATCGCTACGCGTTCATCGCATCTTGACGCGACGCCCACCGATCTCGTCCGCTGGCTGCGTTTGCCCTGCGCTCCGGTGCTCAAATCCCCAACGATGTTCCGCTCCGGTGCTCGGTCAAACTTCGCCAGCAAACGAGCTTGACGGGCGGGGTTTCCGACAAGCCCGCCAAAAAGTCTCTAGTTCCCTCGCGAGAACTGAGGTGATGGCTTAGGTCTATCTCTTCTCTACTGATGTGAGGCGTTGGTCGACCTGCCTGAGTGTGTCGCGGGTCTCGGCGCGGAAATCGTTCAGTTCGCGGAGAATGATTTCGATGTGGGTTTCGTTCTTCAGGTTCACGCGGTAGTCGTTGGCCGCCGTGGTGCGGTCACGCATGACTTCACGATTCTGACTCATCATAATGAGCGGCCCCTGCAATGCCACCAGGATTGCAAGGAATAGATTGTAGAACTGGTAGGGGTATGTATCGAAGTGCTGATTGAACCAGTGACTGTTGAACAGGGCCCAAACGAGCGTCAGCAATATCAATCCGACGATGAAACTCCAACTGCCATTGAACGAGGCAACGCGATCAGCGAGTCTGTCTTGCCACAGCAGTTTCTCCTCGGTTTCTTCGAAGGCGTTGCGACTAACGGAATTCGAGAGCAAAGCATTGGTCTCGCGTAAACGTTCGCTCATCGTTTGCAATATGGCGAGACCGGCGTGGGGCCGCGCCTGCAAGTAATCCGTCAGCGTTGCACGGTCGAGCTCGAGCAATTCCACGGGAGTGCTGCAGCACGCAGAGGCGGAGCGCGGCTTGTCGTCGAACAACGAGAGCTCGCCAAAGTACTCGCCGGGGCCGATCGCTTTGAGCAACACGGGTGCGGCATCCGTCTGCGGCAGCACGATGTCCACGCTTCCGCTGGTTACGATGAACATCGTTGTCCCCGGATCTCCCTTTTCGAAGACAGCCGTCCCCTTGCCCAGTTGCCGTAGCGCCAGCTTGTTGGCTAGTTGAGTCAAGTCCTCAATCTGCAGCCCCGTGAACAAAGGGAGCCTCTGCAACAGTTCCACGCGATTCATGACGGAACTTTACCAACGTACCCGGGAAGACTCGGCTTTCCGCGAACCAAAAACCACAAAAGGTCAAATGGCCGATTGGCCCGGGGTGTTTTTATGCAATTGGCTCGGCTTGTTGCCTTGACGAGGTCGCGGGTGCATGGCTGAATCCTCGCCCTTTGAGGGAGTACGACCATGAAACGCACGTTCCAACCGAGTAACACGAGCCGCCTGCGAACCCACGGGTTCCGAAAGCGTAACAGTACCAAAGGCGGCAAGAAGGTGCTCAAGGCCCGTCGTACGCGCGGCCGTTGGCGCCTCGCCGTGACAGCCTACGAGAAGTGACACCTGGCGCTTCCCCGAATCCAACCGGGGGATTTTCCAAAGCCCGCCGCGTTCGCAGCCGCAGTGACTACCGACGAATTCAGGACTCCGGTTCTCGTCTACAGACAAGGCATTTCGTTTTTGTCTTGGCGAACCGCCCACCCGGAGCAGACCCAAGGCCGGTGGCGCGCTTGGGGATGGTCGTATCGCGCAAAGTTGGCAACGCGGTTGCTCGTAATCGGGTGAAACGCCTGCTCCGGGAAGCATTTCGAGCTACTGATTCGCTGTTTCGTGAGGGGCTGGACGTGGTCGTTATCGCTCGCTCGACCCGAGCCGATTGGACCCTTGGGGACGTCATGGCGGAATGGGCGGGGGCCGAGGACCGAATAAAAAGCCTTTCTGCTCGTCTGGCCCTGGCACGGTGAGCCTAAACGACACAAACTGCCCCCGGCCGATGCTGGCCCAGCTCTTAATCGTGTTAGTTCGCGTGTATCAGTGGACCTTGTCACCGCTGTTTGGAAACGTGTGCCGTTTTGAACCCTCGTGCTCTCACTATGCCATTGAATGCATTCGCATCTACGGCCCGTTTCGGGGCGTCTGGCTCGGGTTTCGGCGTGTACTCAGATGCCACCCCTTTAACCCAGGCGGCTACGATCCACCGCCGTCACGTCCGTTACGATGCGCTTCGACGGCGCACCCCGTAGCGCAGCCATCCGCCACCGATCGACACGGAGTGTCGGCGGGTGGTTCCCATTTGATTCAACGTTCAGAGGTTTGCTGATCACACATGGAAAGTAAAGGCAGTCTATTTCGCTGGTTGTTTATTGGCATCGCCGTTTTTTTGGCGATGAAGTTCGTCGGCCCCAAGCTTTTTGGCAGCGAAGGCGGTGCTGAAATTCAGCCACTGACCGCCGAGAGCCGCAAATTGCCCTCTGCGCGACCAGCAGAGAAGACGTGTGACATCTTTACGGATCGGTTCAATGCGGTACTGAGCACACGAGGCGCTTCCCTCAAACACTTCAGGCTGACTACGGAGAAATACCGGCGCAAAGGAACGCCGATTGACCTTGCTACGACCCCAGACATGGAGTTGCGGCAGCAACTGCGCACGAGTCTGCGCAACGAGGCCGCGCTCCAATTCGATGACCCGAACTCTCAAATCGACTTCGACAGCGTCGATTATCAGATTGAATCGAGCGACGGCAAGACCTGCAGCTTTGGCTACAAGGATGCCAAAGTCGAGCTGAAGAAGACCATTCGCTCCACGCCTCGTCCCTACGAGCTGGAAGTCGAACTGACGGTCAAGAATCTCGACAATGCCAAGCGCACGCACGCGCTGGTTGTCGATACGGTCGCATGGCGGACGCAGAAGGAAGTTACCGGCGGCATGTTTCGGGTGAGCCCGTTTCTTACCCATGTCGAATGCGTGGGCAGCGACGGCAAGGCAACTCGGCTGCGCTCAGAGGACTTCGGACCCGGAGACTTTAAAGGTCCGCATTTCGCCAGAGGGCCGCTAAATCCTGGCGATTTTTATCAAGACGCGCGGAGTGTGGCGGTTGCGGCGGTGTCGAATGCCTATTTCTCGCACGCTCTAGTGCCTGAGAGCGCACCGCAAGGCTCGAGCCCCGTATGCCAACTGCAGATTGAAGACTACTGGGATAACCGGCAATACAAGAAGAGAACGGATGATCCTCAGCTCGCCAGTGCCTATCGAGCCCGGCTGGCTTATCCGGCCAAGGAACTGCAACCCGGCGAAACCGCAACCTATTCGGTCCTTTCCTATGTCGGCCCCAAAGAGCGCAAAGTGCTTGCTGAAGCGGGTGGCGGCAACACCCGGCTAAGTGAGCTTATCGACCTCGGGTTCTTTGAAGTAATTGCAAAGGTTCTGGTGGGCTTTCTGCTCTTCGTGCATGGCTACATCCCGAACTGGGGTATCGCCATCATCATCCTGACGCTGACCGCGCGCTCCTTGCTGTTTCCGTTGGCCATTCCATCCATCCGCAGCATGATCAAAATGCGCGAACTCAAGCCCGAGCTCGACGCAATCACGGCCAAATTCAAGGATGACGCCCAGGCAAAAGGCCTCGCCCAAATGGAGCTGTGGCGCAAGCACAAGGTCAATCCTCTCAAGGGTTGTCTGCCGCAACTTGCCTCGATGCCGGTCTGGTTCGCCCTGTATACGACCCTACAAACGGCGGTTGAATTGTACAACATACCGTTCTTGTGGTTCCCCGATCTCTCGATGCCCGATCCCTACTTTGTGCTGCCATTCATCATTGGCATCACGTCCTTCATGCAGCAGCGTATGATGCCGATGCAAGGGGGAGATCCTGCACAGCAGAAGATGATGCTCTACATGATGCCGGCTATGTTTACCGTATTCATGTTGTTCCTGCCTGCGGGATTGGGCGTTTATATGTTCACCAATGGTGTGCTTGGCATTATTCAACAACAATCAGTGGAATGGCACGTGCGGCGCACCACGCAAACGAGCCCCACTGCCTCTCTGGCAAGCGGCAAGCCCAATCGTATAGTCAAATCAGGGGCCCCGACTTCGCCTCGCAAAGGAAAGGTCTAGAGCAATGACCAACGGAACTGAAGATCCTGTGCTTACCGATGAAGATCCAACCTCGTCCGAGACGTCCTCAGAGGGCGAGCAAGACGATTCATCACGCGGTGAAGAAAATCCCCGAACTGGCAATTCTCGTCGCCGCCATCAGAACGGACACAACGACGAGGCGGCGTTCTACCAGGACGACCGGCGTGCTCACGATGCTTTGGACTTCATTTCGACTGTTCTCCAACAGATGGGTATGGACTGTCGTGCTCGGTTGAGGCGGCCTCGGGAAGAGGCGGCAGAGGGACAGTCCCCAGAAATTGTAATTGAGGTGTACGGACGTGACTCCGGCCGCATCATCGGCAAACGTGGCCAGGTTCTGGCTGCGCTCCAATTCTTGACCCACCGGGCTGTCAATCGACCCGATCTGGAGCGCCGTCACGTGGTAGTCGACGCCGAGGGTTACCGCCTCCGCCGTGAGACCACGCTAGCGAGCATGGCTCGCCGCTTGGGCCAACAGGCTGTGGAAGAAGGAAAAATCATTACCTTCGAACCGATGAATCCCCGCGACCGTCGCGTCGTCCATCTTGCGCTGGCAAAATTCGATGGCGTCATCACCAAGAGCGAGGGTGAAGGCGACGAACGCCGCGTGCAGATCATTCCCGTGCGTCGCTAAGTCGCGTAGCTTTGAATGCGCCGGGCGCTCCACTCTACCGAAAGGACAACCATGACATCGAAATCCTTGTTGAAGAATCTATCGTTCAGTGCGGTTCTGTTCGCTAGCCTCGTAGGCTGTGGAGGCCCCAAGGCTGTGCGTGGG